>Ga0224499_10000064_pt1 | contig 27640 bp, 31 predicted proteins | sample SF_Jul11_sed_USG_3_FD_168125 | JGI IMG/M metagenome (GOLD analysis project Ga0224499, IMG submission 168125) | Sediment microbial communities from San Francisco Bay, California, United States - SF_Jul11_sed_USGS_24 | ecosystem: Environmental > Aquatic > Marine > Sediment | place: USA... | reverse complement strand
TTTTCCAAGGTTCAGAATGGTCCTTTGGGTTGTCCTTTGAAGCTTGATTTTGAATCAACCTTGGTTTATTTAAAGAAACTTTGACTATACAGTTCTAGCTGAGTTAATGGCTCAACCTATTGCTGCTACCTCTAAGGCTGTTCAGCCTCAAGACAAACCTAAACCCGCACGTAAGACCATCAAGACAGTGTGCTGTGTTCTCTTAGTCATCCTGTTCGTGTCCATTGTTACGGTGTTCATTATTAAAAAAAATTACTTATTAGATGAACTGTGCGAGCGTATAGATACGGTTCAGGGACCTATTAGTATTACAAACGTTGCTAAGGCTTACTGTAAGAGTGCGAACAAGGATGCTGAAGTAAAGCTTGCCAAGCCGACTAAGTCTGTAGAGACGTTCCTAGTCTGTGGTAAAACGATACAATGTGATTGTCGATAAAGCCTTCGAGTTGACCGACTACCCTATTGAGCACAGGATGTATTTTATTTGACCTGGGCAAGTAGGCCCTTGTAAAAAATTACTGTAAGATAAGTAAGTGTACGGTAACTTACGGTAACTTACTCGGTACATATAAGTACACTTACTTATATGACCGTCCTTACAATCCTTACAAAGAACTTATGAACTTATAAGTTCATAAAAGTTAAAGAATTTTACTTATCAGACCTTTTACTAATACCCACACCCATATGCAGCCCACCCTGCAAAATAAGGATCCGGATGGGCCAGTAGACGCTTAGACACGTGGCGAACATTTTTTGAATTAAACATTAAACTTTTTCCATAAGGTTAAAATCAAACCATGTCAACTGTTAATTACTACTCAGCGTTTATCTTAACAGACCGTGATGAACCATTGAAAGCAAATGACCAGGGAGCCTATGAGCTTGCTCATGCTACCTTGTACAAAATTAGAATGGTCAATCATCATCCAAGGCTAAGGTGTGATGCTACAGTACAGATAGATGGCAGAGAGATAGGCACCTACAGAATTAATCCTTCAAGTATGTTTACTCTGGAGCGTACCTCAGAAGTCAAGAAGCGCTTAACCTTTTACAAAGTTGACTCACAACAAGGTAAGGAAGCTGCCCTTGATAAGGACAACCCTGCCCTTGGTAAGGTTAAAATTATATTTGCACAGGAGAGGAAGTTAGTAATTGAGGAGGTGGACGGATGTGAAACTGACAGGGTACCTGAAGGTACACCCAGAGGTGGTACAGGTTTAAGTCAAGTATCGACTCAAAGCTTCGTTACAGTCCCTGGTATTCCTATTTCAAAACGGTTCACGTTGAATCTTGTTCTCACTCTTAAGGAGAGTACCGTTGAACCATTACGGTAGAATACTTAAAGAATAAAGTCTTTGAGTTGACCTATTGGGTACGGATGTATTTTATTTGACCTGGGCAGTAGGCCCTTGTAAAAAATTTAAAAGTAAAAAATTTGACCTGGGCAAGTAGGCCCTTGTAAAAAATTACTGTAAGATAAGTAAGTGTACGGTAACTTACGGTAACTTACTCGGTACATATAAGTACACTTACTTATATGACCGTCCTTACAAAGAACTTATAAGTTCATAAGAGTTAAAGAATTTTACTTATCAGACCTTTTACTAATACCCACACCCATACGCAGCCCACCCTGCAAAATAAGGATCCGGATGGACCAGTAGACGCTTAGACACGTGGCGAATATTTTTTATTCTAAGCGAGCTTAATTTTGAATCAACATTACTTTATTTCAAAGAACTTTTGACTATACAGTTCTAAGCTGAGTTAATGTCTCAACCTATTGCTGCTACCTCTAAGGCTGTTCAGCCTCAAGACAAACCGAAACCCGTCCTGTTAGAGAAACCTTTCACTGAGTTGACCCTTGAAAAGAAACCTTTCACTGAGTTGACCCTTGAAAAGAAACCTTTCACTGAGTTGACCCTTGAAAAGAAACCTTACATCCAGAATGGATTCCACTTGCACTTCCCAAGGCTCTTCAAGGCATTGTGCTGTGTTAGTGTTCTCTTAGTCATCCTGTTCGTGCTCATTGTTACGTTCATTGTTATTACGTTCATTGTTAAAGAAGATACGGTTCAGAGACCTATTAGTACAAACGTTGCTGAGGCTTACGTTAAGGGTGCGAACAAGGATGCTGAAGTAAAGCTTGCCAAGCCGACTAAGTCTGTAGAAAGATTTGATATCGAAATCTGTGGTAATATGATAAAGTCGATAAAGCCTTCGAGTTGACCGACTACCCTATTGGGCACGGATGTATTTTATTTTACCTGGGCGAGTAGGCCCTTGTAAAAAACCTTTATAAAAAAATTACTGTAAGATAAGTAAGTGTACGGTAACTTACGGTAACTTACTCGGTACATATAAGTACACTTACTTATATGACCTCATAGACTTGTTAAGCAATATTGTAATATTACCTAACATGAAAAAAAATAATACGGTTCAACTGGACCTTATTATTTATTGCGATGCACTTGTTATTTTGAAACAAGGTCAACTTCTAACCTTAGAATAAAAATGAAGTACGAGATTCGAAAGGTGTCCTTTGGCTTCCTATCCGATGAAGACATAGAAAGGATGGCTGTGTGCACCATAGGTGATCCAGCTCACACTGCAGATACACCTTTGTTAAGTGAGGCCCCTGGATGCCTGTATGACCTCCGTCTTGGTACCACTACTCAGGATCAACCTTGTGTCATCTGTAAGAGTGACCTTTGGTCCTGCAGTGGTCATTGGGGTCTCATTAAGCTTAACACCCCCGTCATCATCTACCATAAGATAGTGGAGAAGTTTCTTAAGATATTTTGTTTAAGCTGTAGTAAGCTCCTATGCTCAGAGCAAGAGCTTAAGCTTAACAAGGTCAAAGGTCTGGACAAGATACTTCTTTACATTACCAAGCAAGGTCTCATGGGGGCCTGTTACCATTGCAAAGCTCCTCATCCGGAGATCAAGTACTGCTCCACGGATAACCTTCTCTACCAGTCTGTTAAGCTTAAGAAGGATAAGGTATCACGAAAGGATAAGCTTACCAAGGTGCTTACCCCCTTTGAGATCAAGTCTATCTTTGACCTTATATCTGACACTGATGTCAGGTTGATAGGAAGATGCCCTTCCTTGTTCCATCCAAGGAGTCTTGTCCTTACCAAGTTCCCTGTACTGCCAACCTGCTGTCGTCCTAAGATACATAACCAGGAGTTGACCTGCGACAATGACCTTACTCTAACCTTACTTGACATTATAAAGAACAACAACATCCTTGCTAAGGAACCTTATCAGTCTGACAAGTACAACAAGGCTTTGATGAACCTTATGATGAGGATTGCTTCCTACTGTGATAACTCAAAGGGTAAGTCTCTCCACAACGCAAACAGAAAGGCTCCCATGGGCATCTCAGAGTACATAGGGAAGAAGCGAGGTCTCCTTAGACAGAACCTTATGGGTAAGCGTAACAACGAGTCAGCAAGGTCCGTCATTGGACCTGATCCTATGCTACACAATGATGAGGTTGGCATCCCTCTCAAGATAGCAAACACCCTTACCGTGACTGAGAATGTGAATGACCACAACCTTACCAAGATGCAAGCCTTTGTTGACACTGGTAAGGCTATAACCTTACTCAGGGACAATGTTAAGATCAACCTTGATAAGAAGGTTCACAGTGCGATACGACACGGGGACCTTGTACATTACTCGGATGGCTCTGTGCGAGAAGTCCTCAACGCAAACCTTAATCTAAATTGTCAAGCCCCCAACTGTGGTCGTGCGGGTACCTTTGGTTATCATACGGTCGCAGGTAAGTATTGCAAGGCTCATTCGAAACCGGGTATGACCTTCCTTGAAAGGTTAGCCTTTGAGAACGGGGTAAGGTTACAAACTGAACCTCGGCTCGTTGTCAGCGCAACAAGAGATGGTGAAGTGATCCCCCTTTCAACTCCTGAAAGGCCCCCTGTGGTCATACAACGTAAGGATAAGATCAAGCGTCACCTTCAAGATGGTGACCTTATCATAATCAACCGGCAACCTACTCTACACAAGAACTCAATGCAAGCTAAGAAGATTAAGATCACACCCTCATGGGACGCTAACAACATAAGGTTACCTCTCTCCGTGACAAAGGCTTTCAATGCTGACTTCGACGGTGACGAGGCCAATGGTCAACCTCTCCAGTCTGAGGAAAGTAAGGCTGAGGCTGAGTACCTTTCTCAGAGCCAGAAGATGATTCTAAGCTCACAATCCAACCAGGTCATGATATCTATCGTTCAGGACTCCTTACTCAGCGCCTATAAGATGACCAGTAAGGTTCATCGAGTACCTAAGCACTTGTTCATGAACATCTTCATGAGCATTGACAAGTGCGAGTATGACTTCCATCAGCGGCTTGAGGAGACTCGAAAGGTTCGTGGTGAACCTGGTGCGTACACAAGTCCAATGTTGATCTCGTTCATCCTTCCAAAGGACTTTCACTACACCCTTAATGACCTTGTCATTAGGAATGGAATCTTGATCCGTGGAGCTCTTACAAAGGACACCCTTGGGTCAGGCAGCTGTAGCATTATAAGGTACCTGTGTTTGGAATACAACTCAGACGTGGCGGTAACCTTTGTTGACAACATACAGTTCGTTACCAACGCGTGGCTCAAACACATGGGTTTCACTGTGAGCCTTAAGGACTGTCTTATCTCTAAGGATGCTTCCAACCTTATCTCTGAGAACATGACCAAGCTCTTTAATAAGGCTGACCAGGTGGCCCAGAACACTGACCCTAAGCTGCGTGAGAGCTCCATTCACAGCACCTTGAATGAGATCTCTGACTCGGGTAAGCGCTTTGCAAAGGATGCCATGAGCCTTGACAATAACATTCTTCAGATGATCAGTGCCGGCTCCAAGGGTGACTTCTTTAACAGCTCACAGATAGCCGGCGTGGTCGGTCAACAGAACATATCTGGCAAGCGGCCTTGTCCTCTAATTAACAACCATCAAAGGACCCTGTCGTACTACCCTCGAGTTAAAGAACTCATCCCACGAGAGGATGTGTACGAGAGTCAAGGCTTTGTTAAGCAAAGCTTCTTAAATGGTATCAGTCCAGAAGGGACCTTCTTTCATGCTATGACAGGTCGCGAGGGCATGTTCAACACAGCCATGGGAACCTCAGACACAGGTTACCTGCAGCGCCGCACCATAAAGGCCATGGAGGACCTTTGTGTCAAGTATGATGGGACGATCCGCGGCTCCTCCACCAAGGAGGGTCACAGTGGAAACATTTACCAATGGGCGTATGGGGACAGTGGGCTTGACCCTGCAAAGGTTACACTCGTGAACGGTGAACAAAGACCTTGTAACATCCCTCGACTAGTAGACCGACTAAGCTATAACGATGACCCCAAGACGACCATCAAGAGATGCTTGACCTTAGATGAGATTTCAACCTTGTGTAAGAGAGCTATCGTTGTTAACAAGACCTTACCAAAGGTCATCTATGAGGCCATCTACCAGAAGCTTACCGACCAGCTCAAGGCTCAACTTGTACCTGTAGTTATTAACAAGGACCTTGTTCAGACCTTTACCGACTCTGTTTGTAAAAAGTATTGGGATGCTTACGTGGCACCAGGTGAGGCTGTGGGTATCATAGCCTCACAAAGCATTGGAGAGAGGCAAACCCAGACCACCTTGAACACCTTTCATACCGCTGGCAAGTTTCAACAGACTGGCTTCAGCCGCTTCCAAGAGCTCATTGACGTTCGTAAGACCATCAGCGTTAACTCTTGTACCTTGTACTTTAAGAAAAGGTTCACCAGTGCCGAGGAACTCAGGCAGGCTATAGGTTCAGATTTGATCTACACTACCTTAAAGGATGTCCTTAGCTCATGTCATCAGGTTAGTACCTCTGACACCGAGTTTGTGTTAAGGTACAAGTTACATCTTAAGAAATTATTCCGCCGCCGACTTACTCCTGTTAAGGTTGCAAAGGTCCTCAACGCCTATTACACTGACTGTTACTTTACTCCTGAGGCTCGTAGTATCTTGGTTCAGCTTCCTAACAAAGGTTATACGCCTGACCTTGTGGATTCCTTTCTTAGCAACTCAACTGAAGAGATCTCAAACAAGTATCTTTGTGGTTACAAGAACATCCTTGACCTTTACTTTCAGTATGAGAATGAGGAGTGGATCATCCGCACCGAAGGCTCTAACCTTAAAGGTTTGCTAAGGTACCCTTTGTTAGATTGTAAAAGGTTATACTGTTCTAACATTTGGGAGGTGTTTGATTGCCTTGGGTTGATGGCAGCCAAGAGGATGCTTTACCTTGACCTTGAAGCTTGTACTCCTAAGATCAACCCCGAGCACCTGAAGCTTCTGGTTGATAAGATGACCTTTAAAGGTCGCTTGATGCCCATAACTCGATACAGCATGCGAGTTAATGATGTTGGTCCTCTTTCTAAGGCTACCTTTGAGGAGAGTATGGATAACCTTCTCAAGGCTGCCTTTGATACGGAGACTGACAACATCAAAAGTATCTCCTCAAGGCTTATCACTGGTAACATGATGAACCATGGCACAGGTATCTGTGACGTCCTTGTTAACCTTGGTCAGCTTGAAAAGAAAGGACCTTCAAAGGATAACCTTAAAGCTATATCTGAAGCCGTGGTAAGAGATGACCCTGAGGACGACCCTGAAGCCGACGAGGACGAAGCCGAGCCTGAAGCCGACGAGGATGAAGCCGACGAGGATGAAGCCGACGAGGATGATGAAGATCAAAGTTCATCCTTAGATTCAGATGAAGATGATCTTGGAGATGATTTTGGAGACGAGCTGTATGAGCCTAACGAATTCTAATCTTGTATAATAAAATGACAGACGTACGTGAGCTTCAAGAGTCAGATGAACCTTACACAAGAGATCAAATGAATGTCATGCCTGATCTGTTTGCAGGGTCTCCTCAGGGTGAGTCCACGAAGGGTAAGTACTCACCTTTGATCTTTGGTGTCATCTTCTTCGTGCTCAACCTTCCCATTGTTAACGAGCTCCTCAAGAAGGTTATCGACACCTCAGATATGATCCTGCTCCTAATTAAGTCAGTGGTCTACATAGTTATCCTGTTCATTATGAAGTGGTTAGGATTCTAAAATGTATAAAGGTTAACTAACCTTTATAAAGGTCTGATATTAATTTACTAAAGTGAATACCTAAAGGTCACCTAGTCCAGTCTGAAAGCCGATCTTAAAATGATCTTAACTAAAAATTTGGTCAGCCTAATAAAATGTTACGACAGCTTATCATTGGTATCTTAAGAAAGGGTAACCTAACAGAGGAAGAGATAACCTTTATAACTAACCCCGATAACATGATGGTCTTTCAAAGGGCCTTTCAGGACCCATCCTTTGATAGTACCTTTAACTACGAAGACTTGGAGTTCTTAGGTGATGCTTCCCTTAAGGCTTTCATACCTTGGTACTTCTTTCAAAGGTTCCCACAGATCGCCTGTTCAAAAGATGTGAGCGTCATGTCTCAGCTGAATAACAAGTATAGGTCTAAGGATACCTTTTCTCAACTTGGAGAAAGGCTTGGTCTTTGGCCTTACATAAAGTACTCGGCTACATCAAAGGTTAACAGGATCAACCTTTTAGAGGATGTATTTGAAGCCTTGGTTGGAGCCCTGCACAAGATTGTAGATGACCAGCACGGGTTCGGAGTTGGGTTTGTGGTTGTATCAAAGGTTCTTAAGCCTATCTTTGACGACCTTAAGATCGACCTTACATATGAGAACCTTTACGATTACAAGTCAAGGTTGATGAACTATCTTAAGAATTATTCCAAGCAAGACTTGATCACCCAGTGGGATAATGTTAACAAGGTCATTACTTTGTCCTTGGCAGACAAACCACTAATCCGTACAGTGCCAACTAAAGCTTTGTTAGAGACCCTTTCGCAATACAACCCAAATGATAAGATTAAGGTTTCATCTGTAGGCGGTACCGCAACCATAGAAGTCTCTCCCAAGAACCAGACCATAATTGGAACTGCGAGGCAACCAACCAGAGCAAAGGCCGAGCAAGAAGCTTCTCGTAAGGCCTTAGTGTACCTTAACGTAACAGATCAGAATGTCACCTACAATTTTATGTGTCAATAAAAACATGTACTCTAAGATCAACTCAATACCTTATTATAAGGTTCAAATGGACCCTTCGGGTCAACCACTGGCGAATAAACTTATCGCACCTTTGCAGATGACCTTTGAGCTCTTAAATGGAAGGTCATATTCTGAACCACAAATCTTTGGACCTTATCTATGGTTCATGTTACATACCACGGCGACAGCGTTACCTGATACTCTTAATCAAAGGCAACAAGGTTCCTTTGCAACCTTTATAAAAAACTTTCCTGTACTGATCCCATGTCAGGTTTGTCGTGAGCATGCATACACTTACATCCTTAAGACGATACCTTACACAAAGATATCTTCCAAGGAGGGTATCTTCAGATACCTTTGGACCTTTCATAACTTTGTCAACTCACGAGTTGCCAACAACAAGATCCCCCTTGCCAAGGCTAAACACATGTACGGGTATGACTTTCCACAACGAGGGGTTCTTAAGAACCTTAACACAGGTGAGGTGACAAGTCAACCTTTACATTCTCAGGCTGGATATGGACCTGTACTCTGGATAGGCCTACTCATTGCCGCTATGTATTATCCAGAACGGCCAACTAGGTTCATTCAGAGCATGATGGCTAAGGTTATTCAGAACCTTGGTTGGATCATTCCAAATCCTAGTGATAAAGGAAAAGCTTTAACATACCTTTCTTTACAGAATGTGAACCTAGCAGTAACCCATCGTGATCTACTCTTTGGTCTATTCTACAGGTTGATTCAGCACCTGTTCTCGAATCAACCTCCGTTCAGATCACTTGAGGAAGCTAAACAGCAGTTAAACTTTGACTCGTTTGGACAAGGTCAAGTTCTGACCTTTAAATATTAACTTCAGTAAGTAAAATGTTATCTTTAGGAGCCTCCAACTATAGCCTTAACAAATACAACCAGCTTTGTGTTCGGGTACAATATAACACGCGCTCAGACTTTGTAGCTGTCTTTTACAAAGGTTCGCGTTGTGCCCTTTGTCACAACCTGTTACCGGGCTTCAGCCAGGTTAAGAACATGATTGAAGGTTGCACCTTTGCCACCATGGATTTAACTGACCCACATAACATGTCCTTGCGTCATCTTGCGCTAAGGTCCACGACACCCCTTAACGAGGTACCTCAGATCATATTATACTTTAAAGACATACCTGTATCAGAGTACAAGTTAGTTAACCTTCCAAGTCTTAACAGCTTCATTAAGGACCTTAAGGACTGGATCATAACTGTGGCTGGTGAGATTCATAACAAGGTTGAAAATAATGACCTTGTTTTCTCAGAGGAGGGGAACACCTCCTGTATAGGAGATCGCTGCGAGCTTTCTATTCCTGCCTCAAAGCCTAGTCCTAAGCGGTACAAAAAACTTTGAGTGAACATAAAATGTTAACTGGAAGTGCCAGCCTTTCAGGTATCCTTGCAGGTTCTCTACTGGGCCGCGCGTTAGCGGGGACCTTACAGAGAACCTCACCACAACCCAAGTTAACCTTTGACAGCACAGGGAGCCTTAATTTTTTCTTTAACAAACCTTTAAATAGTATTTCACCTTCAAGGTTGTTTGTTAAGGTTAAAGGAATCTTCTTATCTGATGGGCTGCTATTCACCTTAGATACAACTGACATCCTAATTTACGTTTCAGACTTGTCAAGGTTGAACATTAAGGTTAAGTCCGGGTCTAGTTTCACTGCACTGAACAGCCCCATCGCATTAAATGGGAAGGTTACCTTTTCACTTGAGATAGTTGATCGATCGCTTACTTTAAAGGTACAGGACAAGAGTCTTACAAAGACCTTACCGGAACCTTTAACCATGTCATCTGTTAGGAACTTTTACTTATCGGGAGCGCCTAATGTATCTGACTTGGGATTGAATGCGTTGAAGGCTCAGTATGATTACGTATGGGTAAATGATAAGGTGTACACCAAACAAGACCTGGTCAGCTAAAGGTTACTTAACCTTTAGTCACCAAGCTCAGATGCCGTGTAATTATTTACATATCGAATCCAATAAAGGTCCCCTGTGAAGCTTTTACTAAACTCACCTTGACGAATACTTGCAGGGGCTGAGTTACCTAACCTTATCGTATGAGATGTTAACCTTCTAAAGGGTGCCTCGATGGTCTTAGTTTCGAGCCCCCTGGTAACATAATTGTAACCTTGAATTTGAACCTGGCTGTCATCTGAAGGGTCTTCCGTAATACTAAGTACAATGGTTGGTGTCGGGGTTAAGGTAACCACATGAAGGTCCCCATCATGAGAGTATCTAACCACAGGCCTACCACTTCTAATGAGCACCATGAGAAAGTTATCTTGAGTTACGTAATCCATGAAGACAACTCCATCCTGTTGGTACCTTAGTTTGATCATCAAAGGTGTCATGGTATAAGGTTCACTCTTGAACCTTTTAATTATAGAAGTGGTGGGAGTAAAGGATATCACGGATGGTATACCTTGTACATCATAGGTTGATGGTACGGTTAAAGTAGACACGAAGGTTACCACGAAGGTTACCACGAAGGCTATCACGAAGGCTATCACGAAGGTCATCGCAGTACTTGCAGTTCTCATTTTAGAAGTACAATATACCATCTGAAGTACAAATAGACCCGCTCAGTGGATAGCCATTGACACGTGGTCTCCCTCCTTGAGTGTTGATGACGAGGTTGTTTCCAGATAGTGCTGTCAAGGTTATTAAAGGGCTCTGTACAAGGGCGTTGGGAATTAGTTGCCCAGGTGCAATTATGTCCTTAGGATTGTTGGTGGGAATGAGAAACAAGGTTGACTTTCGACCTTGCCCTATAAGATACGGTTTCAAGCTTGGGAACCATTGAGGGAACCTTATCATGACCTCTGATAATAAAGTTCTACTTGGGATTATGGTTCCTAAAAGGTTCGCTTCACATTCTAAAGGTGGGAGTAGCGTTCCCAGGTTGTAGGGTCCTATCGCTGTCATTTTATCTCAGTATAATTGAGATTCAACTTGTATCTAATAACCTGACTTAAATTAAGTATGGTCCAAGGTAACCTTCTATCCTTTATCTTATTAACAACCTGCCTGTGCTTAGCACTAAAGTGTCCTCATAAAGTTCACCAACCTTTAAAGGTCTACCCTTGCCGTTATGTATTAAGGAGCAGGTTCAATGCACCTTTCATTGCTCATCTAAGGTTCAACGTGACCAAACCTCAAAGGCTCTTTACAGATACCGCAATGGACCGTAGTAGGTCCATGTGGGGTGTCATAAACGACAACCAGTTTGTTTTAACTTATGGTTCCTTTAAAGCTTCCATCCCTATCACCTACAACGAGGTTCACTCGGTGACCTTTGCAGTGTCACCTACCTTTCGTACTGACATCACCCTTAATGAAAGTATTATTATAAGGTCACCTTCAGTCCTTACAATCCACTCAGCTGAGCTCCTAACCTTCTGGTATAAGAATATCTTTCAGTAACCTTTATCGTCCCTCGACCGCCCTTAAATTTATTTAACAACCCTTTGTTAAATAAGTTAGAGTACGCCCCGCGCTCACGGCTAATTTTCTTGCTCCGCGAGAGTTTGACCTTTATTTTGAGTAGCTGGTAAATAACTTCATCTGTAGTAAGAAATTTCCCTCTATGCTTGTTAAAATGGACGATATCAGTCTTAATAGTATAACTGCAAATCACGCGATCCTTTATGATAAACTTTTTATCAGTCGGAATGACCAGGTCGATCTGACATACATTAGCACGGAGCAAAAGGTTTCACAAGAACCTTTAGACATGGTGGTAGCTTTATTAGAATCTATAGAATCTGAAAAGATAAACGCCTTATGTATTATTCGAGAGCAGACTATCGTAGGGTTAATAGTAAGGTCACAGGAAGTCATCAGCGAGGTCTTAAAGTTCCTTAATGGTCTGTTAAGTAATATTCTTTATATTGCCTTAGATAACCCACTTGAAAGTGACATCCAAATCTTGACAAGCTTAGACTTCAAGTCTCCTGTCTTTGTTGACGGTAAGATTACATTGTACAAGACTCTTGACCCATCTCCTGAGTTCACTCAGATGGAGATAAGGCGAATGGAGACTTACGCTAACCAACCTTTCATAAAGTTAAATATTGGTGTCTCTAAGGATACCTTAGGGACCTTATCTGGATATGTTAACTCATTTGATAATGAGGTTGGCGGGGTCCTCCATATCTCTGCTTATGATAACCAAGACAAGGCCATCGTAAGGTTCAATACACAAGAGCTTATCGTGGGTGAGGCAGCCTCAGTTTTGATACCGTTTGATACCATATCCTTTCATACTCATCCGGACCTTTGTTATATAACCTTAGGGTGCTACATTGGGTGGCCATCCTCACAGGATATGATCTTTCTTCTAACAAGCTACTTCTCTGACAAGCCTACCTTATTGCACCTTGTAAGCACAGCGGAGGGTATCTGGGTCATGCAACTCACTCCAACCTTTCAAAGGATCCTATCCTACCTTCACCTGAATAATAGAAACTCTTGTATTCAAACCATCATAGATCTGATACTAGACAAGTTTACAAAGCTACATGAGATGCGACAGCTTAACATAGTACCACCTTTGTTAAGGTCCAAGTACAGGAGGGATTACGAAGCTCTTGTTAAGATAATTACTTTAGCAGACCTATTTGAGTTATACCCGGACCTTAAGTCACAGTGTTCTGAAGTTATCATTGCGGATGGACAACTATATAACATTACTCTTACTTCCTGGGATGAGATCCTAACTTCTGATAAAGATTTAGATGTAACCCTAGTGTACTTATCAACTCTTAAGTACCCTATTACCCTACCTATTACTTATGGGAAGGCAGTCTACAACAAGGTAAAAAATTTACCCGAGGCTGACACTGCAATGGAGGTTGATTTGTCTTAGGTTAAACTTGGCACCTTAAAATGATGTTCTCTTTAATTAACCTTACGCTGCTAATAATTAACCTTACGTGTTCAGGTTTCCTGATAAGTAAAATTCTTTATCAGTATGGATTCTGTGTGACAATGTCAGCTAGGTTGCTGGGGGGTTATAATCAGGTGTTTAAATTAACCTTCATCTACTTTAAACATGCCATCTGGAAATTGACACAACAAAACCTAAAGGTTCCTACTTGGTCCATTGCTGACAACCTTCATGAGTTAACCTTTACTTATCATGGTGAACCTTGTAAGGTTCTCTTACAGATTAATAATAAGGTTCCTATTAAGGTCGCATGTTCAGATGGTCTCAACGTGACACAGGAGGTACTTCCATACATGAAAGTAACCCCTGTTAAATTTACATCAGAGGTGTACGGGGAACCTTTCGAGTTAACCTTTTAAGCCAGAGTATAAGGTTAAATTTAACCTTATATAAAAACATGGGCAATAATATCTCCTTAACCTATAAGATGGTAGAGCCTGATACAAAGGTCTACTACTCCTCTGCAACGTTTAGAGAGGCTCAGATTTATCAACTGATCCATAATGAACCTTTGATTGACTTCCCAACCTCATCTTGTTTCTTTGTTACAGAGAGTTACACAACGTCCTTACTCTACTCAAAGGTCATTCAACAACCTCAAATATTTTTTCAGAACTCAGACCATCAGCCTGAACTTCAGAATCACGACGTGACTCATACGTACCTTGTAAAGGATCGACAGACCACCGTTCAGCTTAACGACCCGAAGACCTTGCACTACATTCTGTTTGATGATTCAACTTCACCTTTCCATTTAACAAAGGCTAACAAGAACCTTTTGTCTATAGATATCTTTTCAACTCGCGGTTCTAAAGGTTGGCCTTCCTTGAAGGCTTACGAGGATAAGTATAAGGTTCTGATTGACCCTGGAAGTGGGTTTGCTCTCATCCTTGGCGCTACCAACTACATGAACTACGAACTGTATGGGGATGACATCTCAAGGGTATCCTTTTATGAGCTTGACTACACCATCATTAAGCTACTCAGAGAGTACCTTGTTAAGGTTAACTCTACCATACAAGGTTGGTGTCAACCCGCTGAGAAGTTTTTCCATCAGGAGTATATGTTCTTTGATCCAGGCGATAGTTTGGTTCCAGATTATGAAAACCCAAACTCGTGGTTGCAAAAGGTTACCATTGCAACCTCTTATCCTAAGGTTAAACAATCCTTCTTAAAGTTGATGAAGATAGGTAAGGATAGGTTAAGCACCTTAAAGACGACCTACGAGCAGGACCTTTCGTACCTCAAACTTCAGGCCATGAGGCTAAGTGAAGGTGAAGTTGTTACCCACGGACTTGGTGACATGCTTGAAGCTAACATTGAGCTACAACAAGAGATCATTCACAAAGAAGAAAGGTTGTATAAAGAAAATACTTTAACCTACCTTGTTCCCTACTTATCCACCCTTTATAAGTTAAGGTCCAAGTATAACAAGCTACAGGAGATCTTCTTCATAGATAACAAGGTTCAATGCCATCTGAAAGTTAACTGCGCTGAGCCCTTTGGATTTGAAAGGTGTCAACAGAACCTTAAAGATCTGACGGACCAAATGAAACTCTATGTTACCCTTCCAAATCAGCATCACAAAAGTAATAATGTGGCTGATCATGCTATCTGGGTGGCGCGAACTATACATAAGTGGTTTCAGTATGAGAAGCATCCTTGGACAGAACACATCTGGCAAGAGTTTCAGAACATAACCTTAATGTCAGCCTTTCTTCATGACATAGGTAAGATAGGGGACCTTGACTTTCACAGCTTGCAAACACTCGAGTTAAAGCCTGATCACCCTTTCAAAGGTTATGAATTCACCCTTTCAAAGTTACTCTTCAAGGTCCTTTCCAAGGACCAACAAGTATCCCATCATAACCTATTGGACTACCTTGGGTGCACCTTTAATAAGGTTGACGTGACGGTGCTGGCACTAGTCATAGCGCTACACCATTACTTTGGTCAGCTCCTTATGACCGTTGATAAGATACCCTTATCCAAGCTTCATAGCACCCAAAACGTGAACCTTCCCTTCAGTCTTAACAAGGATCATTATAAGATCTCTCCCAGGTTACATCCAGACCTTATTACAACCCTGGACAATGTTAACTTCAAGCAGGTCATGTTCTTACATCAGCTACTCAGGTACCTTAAAGAGGTTGATCATGACGATGTGTTCGTAGGGTCACCAGCTAACCTTGTCCAATTGGTTCACATCATCTTCGCTGTTAGCGCTGCAGATACCTATGGAGCCTTTCCAGTTGACCTTCCTGAGAGACCAAAGGATGACACTGGTGTACTTGAACCAGAGTTCCTTTATGAGCCCACTTCCAATCCTGAAGTCTCAGTGGTCATCGGTAGACCTTTCTACAAGTACCTTTACCATACTATAGGGTTGCAACAGAAGTATATCTTCCTCTTGTTTATTTCTAAGGTTGTTAATCTACCTTTATTTCTTAACGCTTGGAATAACTTTAATAGGTTCATTGGGTACCTTCAAAGGTGTCTTGATAACTTCATCACAGTTGAGGTTCTTCCTTACCCTTACACTCGCCTAAGACAAGACTCTCTTACAGTATTCTTAGATGACCTTTATAACCTGTTAGAGCTGGGTAAGGTTAATGAACAGGTCATGAATCAGACTCTTGATCCAGCCTTAGGTTTAGAATTATCATGTGAGCTTGACGGCGACCCGTTAGACGACCTGGACGACCCGTTAGACGACCCGTTAGAGCTGTCTGATATCTTTGAAGAAGATGTCCTGAAGGCAAACCTGAACGAGTACCACATACAACGCCTTGATAATAATTTAACCTTAGAATTTAAAAATGACCTTCTAAAGGTCATTACTTATGGTGACGTTCAGATCACCTTAGAGAAGTACATGACCAATACCTTGTCCTTACTAGCGGATATAAATTTTTCTTTATTAGATAAGGTTCATGAAACAACCTTATCTACTCTAAATTTAAAATATTTACAAGACCAAACTTTTTCTCTGCATCATGTTAGATACGATAAGATAAATTATTTATCAGACCTTATACAAGTTATGTTAACCTTTACAAGAGCAACAATCATCTACGAAAATATTACGCCTGACAAGGGTCCTTTGTTCAACCTTCTTAAGACATACCAATTCGATGTGGAGCAGACGCCACCTGTAAGGCTCCTTAAACCTATCATAGGTACCCTTACTAAGGACACTAATAGTGTCACGTTGCATGTACGTTACTGCTCACTGGTGTTGATACATAGACTCACTAGGAACCTTGATCAGAACATTGATCAGAACCTTAATGGCAGTCAGCTCGGATTCTTCGAGGTAGATCAAACTCAGGATGATCAGGTCACCTTAGGCGCGTCTAAGCTTAACTTTATGGTTCATGGTAGTTTAGAACATAAGACCTTCCTCTTTAAGATCTCGAACTCCGTGTTCACATCAGATGATCTTATTAAGGTCATCACGTCATTCATACAAGGTCCAACTTCAACCTTAAAGATGTTCCTCTTTAATCAAGGTGGAATGTGGACCTTGTCACCCACAACAAACTTTCAAGGTACTCTTATAATGATACGCGACCTTGTTGATTATACAACCTTAAATAAGATTGTATCACAGGTGAAGCTTTGGTACAGTAACCATATACAAAGGTCAACTAACAACTTTACTTTTCTAGATGCAATTAACAACCTGACATGTAGGGACCTTAAGCTTTCTAAGGTCCGAATCGATACCTTATTTACGGTTACCTTTGTATCTTGGAATGTTATGTCTTCTGACGAGGGAGCTCATTTACCTCTCGAGTATAAAATTGACCTTGGACATAACATTGGACCTTTGTTTATTCCAACCTTTAAAACTAACCTTCTAATGAAGCTATTATTTCAAACGACTTAGACCTCATCCATAACCAATAACAAGGTATGAAAGCAACCTTAGCTTATCGTCGGTCAGCAGGGACTTAGAGTTCTGGTTCCGTTTCACATCCCTTAAAGAAAGGACTTCAACGTCTTCCTCTATGTGCTGCTTGTAAATCAGATTGATTAACTTGAACACATTAATCTCCTCCACGATCATGTCATCGTTCACTATAAGCTTAGGTTGAACCTTTGTCATCTTGAAAAGCTTAGATAGTTTAAGGATACAACTTAATCGTGGTTTAAAGATTAAGAACAAAGGTTCCAATATGTAAAGTAAGTTAAGGTCCAACGCGTAACCTTTATCAATCAAGACTTCTAGGACCTTAAAGAAGGATGTCTTATCTTGTGTGAGAATAATCTGAGCTATGAATCTGTTAAGCTCTTCATAGCATCTAATACTGTTAAGCTTACCATCTGTATAGAAGCTCTGGAGATAAGCATTCTCTGCGTCTGAAAGACTTTGGTTTGAACATTCTTCTCGTCCTATCAGGTTATATATAAAAGGGTCAAACATCTCGCATTCATCCTAAGCTATGTTTTCTTTACGTCTATCAATTAATACGTTGACGGTTAAAAAAAAATATTTAACAGACCTTAAAATGATTCTGATACCTAATTACTTAAATTCCCAAACAACCTTAGTCATCACGAAGGACCTTTGTTATTTAATTTCTACCTCACCTTACAAGCTTAATAAGATTCAAAGGTTCAAGTTAGACCTTCTCATGAAACATAATCGATGGGTGTCTCAGGTTGCTTTGAATTAATCCCTGATAAGTAAAATTACTTAACAATGCTTACAATCTTATTGGTAACCTTTGTTTTTATCCTTGTTGGTCTTATAGTTCTAGAGTTGACCACGAAGAGATTTCAACACCCAGTTCAAGATGTACCTTACAGCAAGACTAAAGCACCTTGTCAAACTGGAAAGGTTACATGTAAAGATAACGTTGACTGCTTACACTGTTCTGAGAAGCTTAAGGTTAGTTTGACCTGTCAGAAGGTATCAAGTGACCTGTCTGAAAAAAGATGTCTCCCACGGAAGCCTTTAGAACCTTGTAATGAGAAGCTTGGTGGAGTATGGGTTTGGAGTGGGACCAAGTGGTTCTGCACCTGTGCTTACCCTGAGATAGCAGGTGGTAAAGGATGTCAGAAGGTCAATCCTAATGTATGTCATGGTGGCAAGTATACCTTTGACGCTAGGAAAGGTCAACCTCCCAACGTTAAGGACTGTCAATGTAAGAAAGGTAGCTTCAGATTCTTAAACTCAAGGTCAATTCCAGTCTGTGTGACTCCTATTAAGGGCTCTCCTTGTTACTCTAAAAGTTCATGTGTTCACCTTTATTCTTTATGGGATGACGAAGAGATTTAAGTTTTGAAGTTTAAACTTTAACCTTTAGACAAGGTTAAATTTCAAACATGTCAAAGGATAACGATAGCATTGAACCTCACCCTGGACCTCCTACCCGAAGGGTATGTAGGTGTCCTTTCTTTTGTGTGTCACTTATAATCTTAGGTGTAACCTTAATAGCCTTAGGAATATGGATTGGAGTTAGTCAGGTTAAGTTGCCGAGTACACTAAAGGGACAAGGAGGGTACTCTAACGAAGACTTGTTACTTTGCAACTTGAAAGCTGGGATCGGAACTCACTACATGTTAAAGGTTTATAAGACGTCTCCTGAGTATACTGTTAAACACTTTTCTTTATCTTATCTTAGTAAGTATGGTCTTCGTAACCTGCACAAAGCCTTACATGAATCTCGAAAGGCTCCTGAGACTGTTATATATAAATACTTAACAGACCTTACCGCCTTATAATCTCTTTTGGTAACCTTTAAAGAGCTATAGCTCTTTAAAGAAAGAACCTTTGTTACCTTTACCTAAGGCAGACATGCGAACCTTGACAGTTGTAAACTTTCTTTAAGCTGTCAAACTCTACAATTTCAGGTTCAAACTTGACCTTAGTTCCAACTTCAAACTGACATGCACATGGGTAATTAAAAGTCTTGCCTATAGGGTCATAGGTAACCTTGTTAGCCTTAATAAGGAATTGACACTTAAATCCGTGCTGAGAGAATTCAGGTACGTCAACGACCATACCAATGTTCGGTACACAGAACTTAATGGTCCCTTGGTACAACCTGTACAAGGCTACCTTTAGACACCGGGTCACAAATTCAACCTGACAACGATTGGTACTGTCGGCCTTACAAATGTAAATATTATTAACCTGGAGCAAATTTAGGATCTGAAAGATGAACCCAACGCTCTCGCTGAAACAAACATTAAGGTATGATGTAGTTATGGATTGTAGAAGGTTAACTTTAAACCTTTCAGTCAAGATCTCAGAAGGTACACATATTTCAGTCTTGATAATAGTCTGTGGGGTCTTGTACAGCTGATCAATAAGGTTACTAAGAAAGGTTACAGATGGAAGTTGTTCCAAGGTTGATGAATCAACCTGGTTGTATGTAAAGTTGTAGCCTTTGAGTGCGAGGATCTCACATGACCTTAGCTTCCAGAACAGATTTTCCTTAAGGTTGTAAAGAACCACGGGAGTATTCTTATGGACCACTGTATGGTCATGTGTCAGCTCAAACACCTGGTATAAAGTTTGATCTTCTATATCCTTACCATAAAGGTTACCTTTCTTAGTATACATATTATCTATAGTAATGAATTCTGTTGGCAAAGGGCAGGCTTTGAATCTTGTTTCCAAGGTTGATTTCTTTTTAGTAAGCTCAAATGATAAGCTAAGGTTGGTTAAAGAAAATAATTTAACCAACCTTAGCTTATCATGGTATTCATCCCTCCACGTGTGAACACACGAGTAATATTTTTTATTAAGGTTCATTGAAGTTAAGGCTAGGATATGACTTGGAAGGTCCTTAAGTACAGATAGATTGAAAGGTTCATTGAGGACCAGAAGGTCACAATGAGTTTCTAAAAGGTTCTCTTTAAATAACCTTTTACTTTTAAGGAGAGCAGATGCAAAGAGGTCATCCAGGTATGGTAAATTAAAAGGTTCGTAATATGTTACAAAGGTCATTTAAGTTATTTAACTTAAATGTGAGCCTATTCAAATTCAAACCTTATATAGGTACTTGCCTACACAAGCTTTTTTTTCAGATACAGGAGCCATGTTAAGGCTCTGAGTTGGTCTAAAGACTATACATCGTTGTGGTAGGGAGAGTGGTCTACCCATGATGGTGCACTGAGGGTATCTACACATGCTCTCAGGACATTGAAAGAAGCTTGCGTACCCAACATGATACTGATCATAATACTGCGACGACATTTTTAACAACCCTTACACTTTAATTTACACTTTAATTACTAGGTACAGGCATGGGATCTTAGTTCTGAAGTCTTTAATTTGAAGGACACTTCCAGGTTTGAAGGCGTAGTATCTCGTAATGATGTCTTGAATCTTTGGAAGGTTGTTTACCTCCTTGATAGGAGGACCTGTATACAGAACATAAGGTTCAATCAAGGAAGCTATAGGATCATAGGACATCTCATCAAAGGTAAAAGTTTCAAAGCAAAGGTTCTCCTCAATGATCTTCCTGGCGTCGGTGGTAAGGCTGTACTCGTGGATGAGAATGATCTTCTCCCAGTTAGAATCTCTGAGCTGGTTTAAAAACTGAATAATTTTTTTGTTGTTGGTCTTCTCTTTAAAGATTAGGAATAAGGTTATGACAAGGTTGGTATGTGGGTTCTGATAGGTCCTCTTCTCACGGTCTATACAAAGTTGTTCTGTGTACCCTCTTCGACTGATCATAAGGTCACAGTTGGATAGGATCACTTGGTCGTCATATTCCATAAGGTTTAACTGGAACCTTATCAGAGGATAGATTCTTCAATTTTAAAGCTCGCACTCCCATACAAGATTTAATTTTAAGGTCCCTATTAGCCTTGGTTGAAGTTGTTGCAACCTCGTAGATATCTTGCCCCTCGGAAGGGTAAGCGGAGAACCTTTTGGTGGTTACCTTAGACGGCCCTTGTGGGTCCCTGAGGGACCTTTGGACTTGGTTATGTCTTAAGTAATGAGTGTCATACATGTCATTTAAGATATAGTTCTCAAGCTTGTGTGGTGACCTTACAAGTACGTTAAGCTTATGTTTAACCTTTCCGAAGACATGCTTATAGCGCTGACCTTTGGGATCCTTTGGGTACTTAGGTATAGGGTCTTGATCGTTGACAACCCTATAAGAGACGTCCACAATTTTCTTAAACCTCTGACAGAAGACCTTATCTCCAACCTTTGGAGCGCCGTAGGTTACACAATGAACCTTTGTTAATCGTAGATGACCAAAGTAGGCTGCTGCCAAGGTTGCATAAGCACCTGCTACAGAGTGACCTTGAAAGACCACCGTATGATACAAATAATGCCTCATCGTATTATAAATAGGGTCCTTCAAGAAGGTTAAGAAGAATCTTAACACTTCAGCATGAACCTTTCCGAGGTCCAATGATGCGAGGTTACTTGAGGCACCTTTTAATTTTTTCGTATCCTCTTGAAGGTTAGGTCCTAACCCTAAGGTTGATACGGAGTCAAGGGTACTCCGGAAGGTAAAATAAAGAACCTCATCCTTTAAGGATGCCATTAGACCACAAGTAAACTCCATCTTAATTTATTCTACAACTAAACTTTTTTTCAAAGGTCAATTAAAAGGTCTCCGTAACTTTAAAATGTTACTCGGTGCTCTTTGTAACGTGTGGACCAACATCAAAGAACTTTATAAGTATAACCTTATAAGGTACCTTGACGAAGACCTTGACGAAGACCTTGACGAAGACCTTGCACGGATTCTTCCCCCAAGGTTCACGACTGATCTTTCTTATATGTTTGACGATACCATTTATACCACGCCTGATCAGCAGGTACCCTCCATGATGGACCTACCGGCTCTCCCAAAGGGATTGCGTAGGTTAAAATTGGACCTGTAATTAACACGACGTTACGGATGGACCTTGTTAGTAACCTTGCAAGGTACATCAACCACTGATGCATTTCTAAGGTCTAGAAAATATTTTATGAAGTTCTAAAAGATGAACTCTATGGTCTTAACAATCCTAGCGTCAGCCCTAGGAGCCGCGTTACTTATTCTCTCAGCTACTAACGGGAGATCTAAGGAAGGCTTCTGGAGCCTTCCATCAAGGACCTGGAAGGTTGAAAAGGTTCTTCAGAATAGACCTAGCGTGCACGCCGGGTACAAGCGAGCAGACTTCTATCAGAACCCAAACTTCCAGGCTATAATTCCACCTAGGTTCAGCAACGTGAACTATGGAGCTAGCATCAAAACAAAGCTTCCGCCTTACAACGCTACAGGGGTACCTTCTGATCCTTTGAACAAGAAGTATAACGCCCGCGGTGCCAACGGAGGTCCACTTGTAGTATCCGGTAAGCCCGCACGTAACCTTAACTTGCACCCAAGGCTCTTAAGGAAACCTCCACCACATCCTATCCGAGAAGGTTACAGTGAGGTTGCAATGGGTCCTGTTCAGGTAGCTCAACCTGAGCTGCATCAACCTTCTCCTTCTCAGATGAGTAGACCTGGTTACCAAACCATGGCTCAGCAAGATAACCACGCGGCAGGTGTAGGGCAGGATGTTAATGTTGCTAACTATGCCAACGGGGACTATCATAAGGTTGCTCAGAGCTTTAAGGATGCTTACTCGGCAGGTTCACCTGAACCAGGCTCCATGATTGAAGTGGACCAGATAACACAACTCAGCGCTGATGGGGAGCTAACCAACCCTGTGGTCTATGATAGGTACATCTTTAGTAATCGTAGCTCAAGACTAAGGGCCCATGGTGACCCTATTCGAGGTGACATCCCTGTGATACCTTTACAGAGTGATTGGTTTAGACCTAACGTCCACCCTAATGTTGACCTTCAAGCAGGTGCTATCAACGTGCTAGGTGGCTACGACAATGAAACTGCTAAGGCTACTGCCAACCTTATTTACATGTCCTCTGGTAAGGCTGATACAGCTATCGGTGGCGTTGACCTTAGTCAGGTTAACATGGCTAACCAAACCTTCAGCAGCCTTGCTAACGGGTATGGAGACAACGGTGATGTGGTTGTACAAAGCTTCCCGTAAGGTCCTCACTTGATAAGGTCCAATTGGACCTTATAAGGAAAGGTGATCATTGGCTTATATTCTCACGCAAAAAAAAATGAACGAGTACCTCCTGATTTTTTCCTGCCTGTGTATTCTAATTGGATACTTACTGTACTATGTCCCGGGGGTGGAACTTTATAACCTTACAATACCTATGACCTTTACTCATGAGGGTAACTATGCAACCTTTGATCCATCTGAGGACTCCAAGATGGACCTTAACGAGTTTCATTTTCATGTCAACTTTAGAACCTTAAAAGACTCTGGATTAATTCTTATGGTCCAAACAGTTACCTTAGGGTATCTCCTGGTGTACTTAGAGCAAGGATTTGTAAAGGTTGCGTTGGTACCGGAAAACATTGGTGATGCAGCTCAAGTTCACCTTCAATCTCATTCAGGTTACCTTAACGATGGTACTGATCACAGCTTAGAAGTTAAGATATCAAGGTTCAACAACAAGGTTGATCTTCATCTAAATGATAACCAAGAGGTATCTGTTGAGGCAGGTATTCATAAGCGACCCTTAAGTAAGATAGCTCACGTATGTATAGGAGGACTCTCCTCACAGGTTAAGGAAGTGTATAAGGATACCTTTGACCCTTCGTTGTACTCTCACTTAACCTTTAAAGGTTGTCTTATCGAACCGAGAATAAACTCCAAGGACATCATTGGTCCAGCTTTCCTTTATGATACTATATTTGGTTGTTTATCAGACCTTGAAAGTTAAATAAAGGTTGATGAACCTTTATTATTACAAAGGTAAGGGTAATTTGAAGAAAAAACTTATAAGACCTTTTAAGACTCAATAATATTAATAGTGGACTCATCAGAGTCATCTTCGAAAGCTTCGTCAGAGTCAGTGGAATCTTCCTTGGGATCGTCCTTGAACTTTTCCTTGGGGTCATCATCTTCCTCGGGCATAAGATCCTGTATGGATGAGTCAATCAAAGGTACCTTCTTAATCTTATCTATAATGATAACCTTTGATAACCTTACTTGAATGTTCTGAACGTTACCAATGAAGATGCCGCTAACCTTTACAACAGCTATAAGGTTCATCCAACCTTCAAGATAGTTATTTGGGTTGGCAGTAGTATGAATACCACATCGACCTTTGGTACGGATGTATTCAGCCTTTGTATTAAGCTTGCGAAAGTTATCTCCAAGGCTGATCTCTCCATTCTCAGCGTAGACCTTTGAAAAGATGACAGGGTTCATCGGGTCACCTTGTGGGGTTGTGTTTCGTCTTAGGATGATAAGGTCATCTGGATCCAGATGCTTTTCTGTCTTGGAGTTCTTGGAGGTCTTGAGAACAACTTTTTGTTCTCTCACGAGGTCTTGTATATGGTCTTCTATGGCTTCTAACTTATCGATGTTAGCTTGCTCTGCCTCAGTTGGTTCACCCAAACTATTAGCCGTCTTAAGGATCATGGTGTAACTTTTCTCCTTGCCGTCAAGGACAGCTGTATTAATTTTACCCTGAGTCTTTAACTCAAAGGTTAAAACTTGGTCTGTATCTCCTAGCTTATACTTAATAGGTATCCTGTCATAGACAATTGAAGCTGCGGACTGAGATTGACCTTTAACTTGAGCGTCAAGGTATATCTTAGACACATCAATCTGAGGTAAGGTAAGAGTACCTGGGAAGTAAGTTTTGTTTGCCATCGTGATTTTGTATTTGGGAAAAGTCTTTAACTCCAAATCAAATATAAATTAAAATACTTAACAGTCCTTTAAAATGAAGTCAAGGTTCTATTTTATTCTTATGTCCAGTGCCCTACTCTTAAGCTTTGGCTTAGGATACTTTGGAAAGGCCATTGTAACCAAGTATATGATCTCAACCCCCTCTACCCTACCTTGGAAGTACGCAGATGAAACCTTGAAGGTTCTAAATAAGGCCCCTTCAGATGACCCTTCTCCAGACTATAGTAAACAAGCTCCTTATAGAAGACCTGATGACAAATCTCTAGGTCCAATCACCTCAAGACCAACCACAAACTCAACCACAAACTCAACCACAAACTCAACCACAAACTCAACCACAAACTCAATCACAAACTCAACCACAAGACCACCCTCAAGAGTAAACCACCTAATCACAAGCAGAAGGCCCCTATATATATCTCGACAAGATTGTTATTCTACAGGCCTAATGAGGATACACGGTGACGTCAACGAGTTTAATTGCGCACTTCGTTTTAACTCCTCTGAAGGTCCAGTCGCACCCTTTGGACTCTTAGCTGAGTTTGAAAATATATTTACCGTAAGGTTTAATAAAACAATCTTGACGGCTGACCTTCCTCGAAGTACCTTTCCATTCGCAGAAAGGTTACCACCCTTGAGAGACTTACACTACGCCACAATCTCATTCAGTTATAAGTATTCACCACCTAATCATACGATTGGAATTGCAGTTGGCAATAGAGGAGGTATTAACAAGTGGACATCTCTCCTGATTAAGACCTCTCGACTACTTTTAGGTGGGGGAGCCTCAGGTCAAATCACGTACCTAGCTGTTAACGGTATGCGTATGGGCCTTCAGGACCTGGAAACGGTCCCATGTAGGGTCTAGAATACATAAGACCTTATAAGGTCTTACGATTCACGGGTACATTGCCACCTGAGTACCTTACGTCTTTGCCCTTGCGGATGTCTTTAAAAAAATCAAACCTTCTTAAGGTCAACTGATCTTAAGATGATGATACCTTACCTCTTAATACAGATCCGAGTTAAACCTTTCATACTTATAACTCCAAGGTCACAATAAAGGTCCTTACAGAAGCTGTTCTTATACTGAGCAGCTGTAAGGTGCCCACCATACTCAATCTTAAGTGACTTACATGGCGCTGGAATTATCTCAACCTGTTTTAAGAGACAAGGTTGAGTGTTGTTGTAAAGGTACATGAGATGTAGTAACCTGTTAGAATCCTTATACCTAGGCTTAGCCTGGTTAAGATTAACGAAAGCCTTACAGCAATTAAAAGAACAGAACAGATACTCTGTTAAAAACTCAGCCTGTGCAGGTAGCTCTGTGGTAAGGTTATACGCAAGGTCATTTGAAGTGTTCAAGGTTAGCTCCTGGTTCTTAACTATACTTAAAGGACACCCTATAGGGGTACCTTCCTGAATAGGATCTGTGCACCAGAAACATTTGTAGACCTTGTTAAGGTCGAGTGGAGGGCTCACCTCCATCTTTTGCATGTTGATACATCTTAGGTAAGGTAAGTCTTCAGATGGTACTCCTTGGTCTGCTCTGTTCATTTTTTTATCTTGGGACAAAGAAAGACCTTGGTTCAAAAATGTATGTGGTTAACCTAGGGTAACCATGAAGGTCCGTTATAATTGTTGGTTAAGATATTTGTTAAGGTTCCATCTTCCTCCAGGAGACACCTCACTCTTAAGGTTCCTAACCAGACTTAAATAAAGCTAGTTGCAGAAAAAATGTCCGCGTTGAACTTAACTAAGCTTAAGGTTGATGAACATATCCTTCCTACAAGGTCCTCCATGAAGACTGACATAGGAGGCTTCAAGCTATGTATCATAGGTCGACCTGGAAGAGGTAAGTCGGTCCTTATAAAGGACCTTCTCTATAACAAGATGGACATCATCCCAGCTGCTATGGTTATCTGCGAGTCAGAAGAGAACAATAGCTTCTACGAGAGCTTTATTAACCCTCTATACATCCACAGCCAGTACTCGGAGGACCTTATCGCCAGGGTCAAGGAGCGTCAGGTCCTTGTTAAGAGTCAGAGCTCTCAAGTAGACAACCCTTGGATGTTCTTTGTCATGGACGATTGTATGGGTGACAAGTCTATCTACAGCAGCGCAAGCATGAGACGGTTCTTTAAGAACTCTAGACATTGGAATGTCTTAAGCTTGTTCAGCTGCCAGTACGTCCTTGACTTCAAGCCTGAGATTAGAGCCTGTATAGATGGGGTGTTCATCTTCCATGACATCATTGCCTCCAACCGAGAAAAGATCTACAAGAACTTTGCATCTGTCATCCCAACCTTTAATCTGTTCTGTAAGATCATGGACTCCCTTCCAGAGTACCACTGCATCTACATAGATAGCTTCTCCAAGTCCAGAGATTGGAAGGACTATGTATACTATTACAAGGCTGATCCGAACCTTAAGTTTAAGTTTGGAAGCCATGCTACTCATAGGTTTGCTAAGAAGAGGTTAGATGTTGAAAGGTAAGATAAGCTTCGCTCCGCCACGTTAAGTTCTTTAAGCTACGACGTTAAGTAAAGTTCTTAACTCTAAGCTCATAAGGTCTGATAAGTAAACTTCTCTAAGCTGATAAGCTCATAAGTTCTTCAAAAGGTCTGGATATAACAAGATTAAGAATTCTCCTTGACCGCATATCTTGCCTTAGTAGTTTGAAACTTAAACAGCCTCGACGTTAAGTAAGGTAACCTGTGCGACCTAACAGTTTAAAGGCTTGGTCAAGTTATAAAGGTCTATGGACCTTTATTTGAATCTAGT
>Ga0224499_10000058_pt1 | contig 28534 bp, 42 predicted proteins | sample SF_Jul11_sed_USG_3_FD_168125 | JGI IMG/M metagenome (GOLD analysis project Ga0224499, IMG submission 168125) | Sediment microbial communities from San Francisco Bay, California, United States - SF_Jul11_sed_USGS_24 | ecosystem: Environmental > Aquatic > Marine > Sediment | place: USA... | reverse complement strand
TCCCAAGTTTATTACTTGTTAACTTTAATTATAAGACGAAATTAACTTATCGACTACATATATTTTATTTTAATTATTTAGTTAATTTAAAAAATTCAAGTTCAAAATCAAATTCATTTTCAATTAATCTAAAAATAAAGTATAATTTAAATCAGTAATTTAATAAAGATAGATAATAGTTATGTCTCATACAGTTAAAATCTATGATACGTGTATTGGTTGTACGCAATGTGTACGTGCATGTCCAACCGATGTATTAGAAATGGTTCCTTGGGATGGTTGTAAATCTGGTCAGATAGCATCTTCTCCACGTGTAGAGGATTGTGTAGGTTGTAAACGATGTGAAACAGCCTGTCCTACAGATTTTTTAAGTGTACGAGTTTATTTAGGTGCTGAAACAACAAGAAGTTTAGGTCTAGCGTATTAAATTCATTATTTAACATAATACCTAAAATCTAAAAATGTTTTAACATTTTTAGATTTTAGGTATTATGTTAACCAACCGTAACTATGCAAACCTTTTCCTAAAAAGTTAACACCTAAGTAACATATCCAAATTACAAAAAATCCTAAAGAACCTAAAATAGCAGTTTTTTTGCCTTCCCAACCTTTTGTAATACGTGAATGCAAATAAGTAGCAAAGATAAGCCAAGTAATTAACGCCCATGTCTCTTTAGGATCCCAACTCCAATACGAACCCCAGGCTTCATTAGCCCAAACACCACCAGCTATAATTCCAATTGTTAAAAAAGGAAATCCTAAACCAATAATTCGATAGCTCCAATTGTCTAAACTATGTAAAAGTTTTAATTTCCCTAGTTCAGACATTTCATCTGATGATGAAAAAAGTTTAGCTTCATAATAATCAAGCATTACATTATATAACGGTAAATAAGAATCATCCATTACTTGCAAATCAACTTCTTGACAATTTGAAATTACTAAAAATAAAATACATAATAAAGATCCCATAATTAATGTGGCATAACTCAACATCATCATACTAACATGCATCATTAGCCAATTTGACTGTAAAGCTGGAACTAAAGGACTTGATTTTTGCATTTCTGCAGAAAGAGTTAAATTAGCAAACCCATTTATTAATAAAGCGACTGGAATTAAAATCGCACCCATTAATTTACTTTTTGTTTTAAATTCTATATATAAATATATTGTCAATAAAGTCCAGGTTAAAAAGAGCAATGACTCATATAAATTACTTAAAGGAAAATATCCCGCTACAATCCAGCGTGAACAAAGTGTAAAGAATAATAAAATATTTGCTGTAATTGCACTATATTTACCAATTTGTCCAAAACTTTTTGTCCAGTTTAAAAAAAATAAACTAAACCAATAAGTTGTCATTGCAAACAATAAAATACCAAAAACTATATTAGATAAAAAATTTTGTATGCTATTCCAGTCCATTAAATTTCTCCAATAAACATTTTTTATATAAACTGTTTTACAATATAGTATATTACTAAAAATTACTTTTTTTAATCAAATTTATTTTCTTTAATATTTAATCTAATTAAAAAAATTTCATTAAAAAATTAATATTTATTAAAGATAAATATCCTATAAAAATTGACATTGTAAATAAAATCAGATTACTATATCTATAATTTTTAGAAAATATCTAAGTATGTTTGGAACAAAAAAATATGAAATGATGATTCTTCTAACAGAAGAATTTAATGATAGCGAATTAAAAACTTGGGCTTTTAATTATGCTAAAACATTGCAAAATTTAAGTGCATCTGAAATATCTGTAATTTCGCGTGGTAAAAGAGATTTAGCATATTGGATTAAAAATCAGAAAAAAGGTAATTTTATACAAATAAACTTTTCCAGTATGCCAAAATATATAACTAACTTTTCAAATAATTTAAAATTAGATACAAATGTATTAAGGTTTTTAATATTAAATAAATAAATACCACTAATTTAATTTAAAATTAGTGGTATTTTTAAAGTTATAGTTCTTATATAAATAGGATTGCTATTTAATAACAACTACTTGAATAGATCTAAAATATTTGTTATCATCTATATGAACAGTTAATAGATCCTCAGTAGCTCAGTGGTAGAGCAATCGGCTGTTAACCGATTGGTCGTAGGTTCAAATCCTACCTGGGGAGTATTTACCAAAACAGAAAAATGATAAATAATTTTGATAAACTAAAAATTGGAAATAAATCTTTTAACTCTCGTTTAATGTTAGGAACGGGAAAATATAAAACTGTCGAAAATGCTGTTAGTAGTATTACCATTAGTAATTGTGAAATTGCTACAGTAGCAGTCCGACGACTACCTACAAATTTAAATAATGATAATATAAGTTTCATAAATCGTTTAGATTGGGAAAAATTATGGTTATTACCAAATACAGCTGGATCTCAAACAGCTGAAGAAGCAATACGTATGGCTTTTTTAGGTCATGAATTAGCTTGTCAAATCGGTCAAGAAGATAATTTTTTTGTAAAATTAGAAGTAATTTCAGATCCTAAATATTTATTACCGGATCCTATTGGAACTTTAAAAGCTGCTGAATTTCTTATAAAGAAAGGATTTACAGTTTTACCTTATATTAATGCTGATCCTATGTTAGCATTACATCTTGAAGATTTAGGTTGTGCAACTGTAATGCCTTTAGGTTCACCTATTGGGTCAGGTCAAGGATTGAAAAATCTGACAAATATTCAAATTATTATTGAGAATTCGAATATTCCTGTTATTGTTGATGCAGGAATAGGAAGACCAAGTGAAGCTGCAATGGCTATGGAATTAGGAGCTGATGGAGTTTTATTAAATACAGCTGTAGCACAATCAAAGAATCCAGATAAAATGGCTTATGCAATGAATTTAGCAGTAACATCTGGCCGATTAGCTTATTTAGCTGGAATTATGGAAAAAAAACAATATGCTAGCCCAAGCTCTCCATTAAATCAAATAAGTAAATTATAAGTTATTATTTTTATAGTTTGCAAAGTAATTAGTTAAAAAAAACAGAATTAATTAATCAATAAATATAGTTAGGCTTGACAAGCCTAACTATATTTATTGATTAATTAATTCTGTTTTTTCCTCATCTTTACGAAGTTTAGGGTCTACACGACTATAATCCGCAGTAACTAAAATATTATCCTCCAAATCTGCATCTATTATAATTTTTGTTCTTGGATATAAAGGTTTTGATAAGAATTCTTGGGCCAAATTATCTTCTAATAAACGCATTACAGCTCTCCGTAACGGCCGCGCACCATAAATTGGATCAAAACCTTGTTCTACAAGTATTTCTTTAACAGCATTTCGAACTTCCAATTCAATTTCTTTTTCTTTCAGCCGATTTTGTAATTGCTTTATCATAATTTCCGAGATTTCCTTCACATCATTTCTTGTTAAATGGCTAAAGATAATAATTTCATCAAGACGATTTAAAAACTCTGGACGGAAATATTTTTTTAATTCTTCATTTACTAAGAATGAAATACGTTTAAAAACATTTGGATCTACAACGGGATCAGATGAATATGATAAAAAATCTGAATTAATATCTAAACTACTTTTATTTGATTTTCTTGGTTGTATTCCACTTTCTTTTTCAATAATTTTTGCTCCCACATTTGAGGTCATGATAATTAATGTATTCTTAAAATCAATTGTTCGACCTTTTGAATCTGTTAATCGCCCATCATCTAATATTTGTAATAATAAGTTAAAAACATCTGGATGTGCTTTTTCAACTTCATCAAATAATACAACTGTATACGGCTTACTACGGACTGCTTCTGTTAGTTGGCCTCCTTCACTATAACCAACATAACCAGGAGGTGAACCTATTAGTTTCGCCACAGTATGCTTTTCCATATATTCTGACATATCTAATCGAACCATTATTTCTTCGCTACCAAATATATAAGAGGCCAAAGCTTTTGTTAACTCCGTTTTTCCTACACCTGTTGGACCTGCAAATATAAAACTAGCAATTGGACGATTTGGATTACGTAATCCAACCCTAGCACGACGAATAGCCTTTGAAACAGAAACAATGGCTTGATGTTGCCCAATGATTCGCTCATGAAGTGTATCTTCCATATTTAAGAGTTTTTTCGATTCTGTCTCGGAAATTTTAGTTATTGGTATGCCAGTCCAACCTGCAATTACTTCAGCAATATCTTCTTCCATAACCATATCAATATGAGCTCGTTTAAGACCTGCTTTTTCATTAATTTGTAGAGCTTGTTTCATTACTTGAATTTGAATCCGCACTTCCATTTCATAATCTAAAAGTTGGGAAGCTGTCTCAAAATCTTGTTCTCTAACTGCAATATCTTTTTCAGATAACGTTTCTTGTAATTCATTTAATAATAGAACAATACCTTCTGGTAAACGTTTATTTTCTAATCGAACACGTGAACCAGCTTCATCCAAAACATCAATAGCTTTATCAGGTAAATAACGATCAGCAACAAATTTATCAGCAAGTATTGCGGCTTGTTCAATAGCTACATCATGATAACTTAAGGTATGATGACGCTCAAATTTTGAACGTAAACCACGTAAAATATCTATAGTAACACCTACACTAGGTTCTTTCACATGAACGGGTTGGAATCGACGTTCTAAAGCAGCATCACGTTCAATATATTTTCTATATTCTTCGACTGTAGTGGCTCCTATACATCTAAAACCTCCACGTGCTAGAGCGGGTTTCAAGATATTAGCTGCATCTACAGCTCCTTCTGCAGCTCCTGCACCTACTAAAGTATGAATTTCATCAATAACTAAAATAACAGATGAATCAAACTGAATTTCTTCAACAATTCTTTTTAACCTTTCTTCAAATTCGCCTCGATATTTTGTTCCTGCTAATAATGCCCCTAAATCTAAAGACATTAAAATATTACCTTCTAAAAAATTTGGGACATCTTGAGTTAAAATAAGCTGTGCAAGTCCTTCTGCAACCGCAGTTTTTCCTACTCCGGGTTCTCCTATAAGAACTGGATTATTTTTACTACGTCTTGCTAATACTTTAATTACTTCAAAAATTTCTTTGTCTCTTCCAATAATCGGATCTAAACGGCCCTCGACAGCCTCTTTAGTAATATTATCCGCATATTCATCTAAGGTTGGTGTTGTACTTGATTCTCCATCTCGATCTAGAATTCTTTTTTCTGATTCAGATAATGGGCGTAAAAGTTCTTCTTGATTTTCTTTTATAAGAGCTAACGTTTTACTACGAAGCTGGGCTATATCAACTCCTAATTTTTCTATTGTACGAATCGCCACACCATCTTCTTCGGCAATTAGAGCTAAAAGAATATGTTCTGTTCCCACATAATTTTGACCAATATCTTTACCTTCTTGAACAGCCATTTCTAATACTCGTTTTGCTCTAGGAGTAAATGGAATTTCTGATGCTACGAAACCAGTACCCCGTCCAATATAATTTTCAACCTCTTTTCGGGCTTTTTTTAAAGTAACACCTAAAGATCTCAACGCTTTAGCTCCCATGCCTTGACGTTGTCCAACAACACCTAAAAAAAGTTGTTCTGTTCCTACAAAGTTATGACCCATTCTTCGTGCTTCTTCTTGAGAAAGCATTATAACCTTAATAGCACCTTCAGTAAATTTTTCAAACATAAAAATATTCCTTACGTTTTACATTTAATTTAATTAAACATAATTTTTCTATTCACAAAATCTTTAAAATTAGTTTTTATTATTTGTATAGTTTTTAATAATGATTGTTATAAAAGTTTTAGTTTTATATGATACATCTTGTAACTTAAGACGGCGGTATGGCCAAGTGGTAAGGCAGTGGATTGCAAATCCTCTATCCCCAGTTCGAATCTGGGTGCCGCCTTCAAAGTTATTACTAGACTATTGCTTTTAAAAGGTTTTTATGTATACTTTGAAATTATAGGGGACGTGGTGGAATTGGTAGACACGACGGACTTAAAATCCGTTGCCTAGTGATAGTGCGTGAGGGTTCAAGTCCCTCCGTCCCCATTGTAGTTTTATTTTTTATTAATTTAAATAAAGTTTTGTTTCTATTTCACTTATGTAAGAATTTAAAATTTTACGACGATTAAATTCTTTTTGTAATGTAAATATTTGAGAATTTGTAATAGATTCACGACTTATAGCGATCTTACCTGTACGTACTACTTCTAATACACCAAATTTATTCATAAGCTGTTCCAGTGCAAGAATTTTTTCGGAATCTCCTGTAATTTCTAAAGTTAAAGCTTTTTCTGCAAAATCTAAAACTTTTGCACGGAAAAAAGTTGCGATTTCTAAAATTTTAGAACGATCTTTTGTAGTAGACAAAATTTTCAATAAAAGTAATTCACGCCGAATTGCTGGTATATGTGTCAAATTTTGAATTTTAATAATGGGTAATAATTTATAAAGCTGTTTTGCCACTTGATTAATCAGTCGTAAATTTCCGGGTAGAACAAGTATTAACCGAGATGTCTTATCGTATTCAGTTGATCCTATAGCCAAACTATCAATTTTAAACCCCCTCCGTGTTAAAAAACCTGTGATTCGAGGTAATATGCTAGATTGATTTTCGATCAAAATAGAAATAGTACATTCATATTCGTATTCAATTTTCATCTATTTCTTTTTTAATATTAATAGTTAGAATTTAGAGAATTTTTTCAAAAATAAAAAAGTTAGTAATAAATATTTTATTTACTAACTTTTTTATTTTTGAAACCTAAGATAAACAAATTCGATATAAAACACCGGGTGGTAAATCAGACTCTAATAATAGATCAAAAATATTTATTGTCGGATCGTAATAAATTTCGAGTACTCGTTTATGAATTCTTACTTCAAAATGTTCTCTTGAATCTTTGTCAACATGAGGTGATCTTAAAACACAATAAATACGTTTATCCGTTGGTAAAGCAACAATTCCTAAATTATCTATATTTATATTTTGTGTAATATCCATAATTTTACGACATGAAGCTGTTAATAACTCATGATTAAACGATTCTAGTCGGATACGAATTTTTTCATTCGTTTTTGTTATCATAAATTTATTTAATTATTTAACAATTTTAGAAACTACACCTGCTCCAATAGTACGACCACCTTCACGAATTGCAAAACGCATTCCTTCCTCAATTGCTACAGGGTAAATTAATTCAGCCGTCATTTTAATTCGATCACCAGGCATTACCATTTCTACCACTGATCCATCATCAGCTGTAAATTGTGTAATAGAACCTGTAACATCAGTTGTTCGTACATAAAATTGTGGTCGATAACCTGTGAAAAATGGAGTATGACGACCACCCTCTTCTTTCGTTAAAACATAAACTTCAGATTCAAAATTTGTATGTGGAGTAATTGTACCTGGTTGAGCTAAAACCATGCCTCGTTCAATATCTTCACGTGTAACGCCACGTAATAAAATTCCAACATTATCACCTGCAAACCCTTCTTCTAAAGTTTTTTGGAACATTTCGATTCCAGTAATTGTTGTTGTTTGTGTTGTTCCAATCCCAACAACTTCTACATTATCCCCAACTTTCACTATGCCTCTTTCAATTCGACCTGTTGCAACTGTTCCACGACCTGTAATTGAAAATACATCTTCAATAGCCATTAAAAAAGATTTTTCAACATCACGTTCGGGTGTTGGGATATATTCATCTACAGCATCCATTAAAGCATAAATTTTATCTACCCACGGATTTTCCCCACGCTGAATTTCTGGATTCGCAGAAATTGCTTCAATTGCTTGTAAAGCAGAACCTGTACAAATTGGAATATCTTCACCAGGGAAATCATATGCAGACAACAATTCACGAACTTCTAATTCTACTAGTTCTAGTAACTCAGCATCATCTACTTGATCTTCTTTATTTAAAAAGACAACAATATCAGGAACACCTACTTGTTTTGATAATAAAATATGCTCACGAGTTTGAGGCATCGGCCCATCTGCTGCTGATACAACTAAAATTGCACCATCCATTTGTGCAGCCCCTGTAATCATATTTTTTACATAATCAGCATGTCCAGGACAGTCAACATGAGCATAATGACGATTAGTGGTTTCATATTCAACGTGTGCTGTATTGATAGTAATACCACGTGCACGCTCTTCTGGTGCAGCATCAATATCAGAATAATCTTTTGCTATCGTTGTACTACCTAATGCTAATGTCGCTGTGATAGCTGCAGTTAAAGTTGTTTTACCATGATCTACATGACCAATTGTTCCAATATTAACATGAGGTTTTGTACGTTCAAATTTTTCACGAGCCATTTTTAAATTTCCTTTAATTAGTAAGTATATAAAGCTTTTAGCGAGACTAAATATTTTTTAATATCGGAAATGAGCAAAAGCTTTATTAGCTTCCGCCATTCGATGTGTTTCCTCTTTTTTCTTTATAGTATTACCTATATCATTTGCAGTGTCAATTATTTCACTAGCTAGTTTTATTGACATTGTACGACCTACTCGTTCACGCGCATATTGAATAATCCATCGTAATGATAAATTAGTTGCTCGAAATCCACTAACTTCAATGGGTACTTGATAAGTAGAACCTCCAATTCGTCGAGCTTTTACTTCGACAACAGGGCTAGCATTTTTAACAGCTCTTTCGAAAATAATTAGTGGATCTTCATTTGTCTTAGTACGAATTATTTCAAAGGCGTCATTAACAATCTTTTGTGCTAAATTCTTTTTACCAGATTTTAAAATTCGTGTAATTAATAAGCTAACTAAGTAACTATTATAGATTGGATCAGCTTCCGGAAATCGTTTTTTTGCTACATTACGACGAGACATAATATAAAATTTTTAAGTTAATATATTTTATTTCTTAGATATTTAAAAAATGATAACTAAATTTAATTATTTTTCACTTTTTGGTTTTTTAACACCGTATTTTGAACGACCTTGTGCTCTATCTTTTACCCCTCCACTATCTAATGCACCACGAATAATATGATAACGAACGCCTGGTAAATCTTTAACTCGGCCACCACGAATTAATACGACTGAATGTTCTTGTAAATTATGACCAATTCCTGGAATATATGCGGTTACCTCAAATCCTGATGTTAATCTTACTCGAGCCACTTTTCTAATCGCAGAATTGGGTTTTTTTGGTGTTGTTGTATATACTCGGGTACATACTCCGCGTCTTTGTGGACAATTAACCAATGCAGGTGATTTGGTTTTTTTATTTATTTTTATACGTCGCGAACGAACTAATTGCTGAATAGTTGGCATTTATTTAAAAACTATTAAATGTATGTATATAATTTTTCAAACGATAGTGAATTAATTTGTTGTCGATTTTAATCCATATTTTTTCATAAATCTTTCTACTCGACCTTCACTATCAATAATGGTTTGAGAGTCTGTATAAAATGGATGATTTTTTAACCAAACATCAATATTTAACTCTTGTTTTGTAGAACCTACGTAACTAATAAGTTTCCCATCACAATATACGGGAGTATTAGAAAACCAAGTTGGATGTATTTCACTTTTTGGCATATTTTTAATTTTATTATCGTTTTGAATATTGTGGAGCTTTTCTTGCTTTTCGTAACCCGTATTTTTTACGTTCTTTAATACGAGCATCTCTTGTTAAAAATCCATATGGTTTTAAGATAGACCGGTTTTGTTTTTCCATTTTACAAAGTAATCTTGCAATTCCTAATTGTATAGCCTCTGCTTGACCAGTAAGTCCTCCTCCTTTAACCAATACTGTAATATTAAATTGTTTTTCTAATTTTAGTGTTTTTAACGGTAACCAAATATTATTTAAATAAGTTGTATTATATTGTAAGTATTTTTCACCAGGTGTTTTATTAATAACAATATCACCATTACCTGGTTGAAGAATTACTCGTGCTACCGCTTGTTTTCTTTTTCCAATACCACTTGTTTCTTTAGTAAAATCTGTCATACACTGTTTTATAAACTAAGTCTTTAAAAATTTTTACTCTAATTCTTTTTATTAAAATTTATTGAGTACTATTGTAATAGTATAGGGTTTTGTGCTGAATGTGGATGTTCTGAAGAATCATACACTTTTAGACGACGAGGAATTGAAGAACGTAACCCTTTAGGCAACATATTTCGAACAGCCCCTTCTACAATTTTTCGAGGGATTCGATTAACTAATTTTTTTAAAGAACTGCCAGGTCTTCCTGGAGAAAAAACATGATATTTTGTCTTTAATGCTTCTAAGTGCATATTTTTAGCATTTATTACAATTATATAGTCTCCTAAATCAATAGAAGGATGATAATCAACTTTATGTTTTCCTTGTAAAATAGAAGAAACAGCTGTTGCTACTCTTCCTACAGATTTTTGATTGGCATCAATTATATACCATTTTTTTGTACTATAATCTGAACGTGGGATAAATGTATCATTCATAAATTTTATTATTCAATAATAAACAAATCTGATTATTTTAAAATTATTCCTAATTTATTTTTAAGTGTCATAAAAACTTCGTCTGCCGATTTCCTGCCAAAATTTTTAAGCTCTTGTAATTTTTCTGGTGAATATTCTAATAAATCTCCTATTGTATTTATTTGAGCACGTTTTAAACAGTTATAGGCTCTAACGGATAACTGCAATTCTTCAATTGCAATGTTTGTATAAGGATCTTTTGAATTTGATAAATTTTCACTTTCAGATTCTTTTACCTCATCTGTAAATTTATTTTCAATTATTGAATGAAATAGATTAACAATAAATTGTGATGCTTCTAAAATCGCATCTTCTGGTGTAATACTACCATTAGTCCAAATATCAATAATCAAACGTTCATCAATATTATCTTTATTATCATAAACATTTTCTATTTTAAAATCTACTTTTTGAACAGGCATAAAAATAGCATCCATTTGCAAAAACTCATCAGATTTTGGTTGAAAAGTTTGACCTGCTAATTTATAACCTGTCCCATATTCAAATTTAAATTCTATTTCAAGAAAATTAGTAGTAGAAATTGTTGCTATATAATGATTTGGATTTATAATTTCTAAATTAGGAGGTAATTGAATTAAATTAGCTGTAACAACCGCAGGTCCTTGAATTTTTAAGCGACCATATTGTGGAGTTTGTATTTCACTTTTTAAAACGATTCCTTTTAGATTTAATAATATTTCAAGAATGTCTTCTCGAACTCCGGTAATTATTGAAAATTCGTCTCGAACTCCAGCAATTCGGATAGCTGTAATACTAATACCTCCTAAATCTCCTAATAAAACTCTTCGTAACAAGTTACCGATAGTAATACCTTGTCCTGAACGTAAAGAATTTATTAAAAATTGTCCATATAAAATACCAGACTCCGTTTTTTCTGACTTTAGAGATTTAATATACGGATTGATCATATTTTAAACTCATTTTTAAATTTTCAAAAATAGGTTTTTAATTTAAACTCGACGTCGTTTTGGAGGACGACATCCATTATGAGGTACTGGAGTAATATCTTGAATTGAAGTAATTTCGAACCCGGCTCCCTGGATAGATCGAATAGCAGTTTCCCGACCAGCCCCTTGGCCTTTAATCAAAATTTCAACTGTTTTTAAACCTAAACTTATAGCTTCAAGTGCAGCTTTTTCGGCTGCTGTTTGAGCTGCAAAAGGAGTTCCTTTTCTAGCTCCTTTAAATCCAGCACTTCCAGCAGAAGCCCATGAAATAGTATCACCAGTTAATGTAGTAATAGTTACTATTGTATTATTAAATGTTGATTGAATATGAACAACACCTGCAATAATATTATTTTTTTCTTTTTTTGATGTTATTTTTCGTATTTTTTGTGCCATCTTTAATAAATTTTTAAACTATTATTAATTTGTTAAAATAATTTTATTTTTTCTTCCCAGTAACTGTTTTTTTACTACCACGTCTTGTTCGTGCATTTGTCCGACTTCGTTGACCTCGAACCGGTAAACTTGTTCGATGTCTTTTTCCCCGATGACAATTTATTTCAATTAACCGTTTAACATTTAAACCATTAAATCGTCGTAAATCACCCTCCAATTTTAAATTTATATTCTCAAACGCATTTCGTAATGCAATTATTTGTTCTGTTGTTAAATTGTCTGTTCGTGTTTCAGAACTAATATTAGCTAATTGAATTATTTTATTTGCGGAAGATAATCCAATCCCATGAATATAAGTAAGTGCATATGCTATTCTTTTATTTCTGGGTAAATCTACCCCTATAAATCTTACCATCTGCTTAACTCCTTTTTATGATTAACCTTGACGTTGTTTATGTTTTGCATTTTCACAAATTACCATAATTTTTCCATGTCGTTTAATAATTCGACATTTATCACACATTTTTTTTACTGATGGACGAACTTTCATTATAAATTTTTATTTAATTAAGTATTTGTTAAATTTTTAATCGAACATTTCATTATAAATATTTGAAAGTAAAATACTTCGAATTTCTCTTGATAAATCAAGTATTACTCCTACTAAAATTAATAATGAGGTTGTCCCAAGACCATTAAAACTCGAAACATGTAAAATAGCTTCAATAACATTTGGAAGCGTAGCTAGTACAGCTAACATAAATGCGCCCAATAGTGTTACTCTTTTCATAACTTGTTTTAAATAATAAGTGGTAGCAATACCTGGTCTTATTCCTGGTATACTAACAGCCATTTTTTGTAATTCATTTGAAATATCTTTAGGATTAAGAACAATATTTGAGTAAAAAGAGCTGAATAATAATATTAATATAAAATAACTTATCCAATAAATAATTTTTGATGATTGTAATATTGCAGGAAGAGTAATTATAGGTAATAAACCTAAACTACTAACGTAATTAGGAATTACTAATACTGCTGTTGTTAAAATAATTGGCATGACCCCAGCTTGATTAAAACGTAAAGGAATATAATTATTTTTAGGAGCTTCAGAAAAAACAGGAGTAGTTTGACTTAATTGTTTTGAAGAAAGTAGTGGTACAATTCTTACCCCTTCTTGTAATAAAACGATTCCATAAATCGCAATAAAAAATAACAATATTATAATAAACCAGGATAATAAGTTTAAATTAGTTGTATTTTGGACTATTAATTTTTTACCTAAATTTGGTAAACTAGCAATAATATTGGTATAAATAAGTAATGAAGCACCATTTCCTAAACCATATTCAGTTATTAATTCACTAAGCCAGAGTACTATCATAGCACCAGTTGTTAGCCATAAAATAATTTCAAAAGCTAAGAATAAATTCCAATTAAATAATGCACGTTTTAAATAAAAGGCAATACTTGCACTTTGAATAACCGCCCAAATTAATGTAATAATTCGTGTAATACGATTAATTTTTCGACGACCCTCACTTCCTCCTTCTTTTTGTAATTTAGCAAGGTCTGGAATCAAGCTGACTAATAATTGCATTAAAATTGAAGCGTTTATATATGGAAATATATTTAATGTAAATAAACCAATTACGAAAGTATCATTACCAGAAAATGTACTAACCAAGTTTTTTGTAATTGAGTGTCGCTGAATATAAAATGCCAGATGTCCATGATCAATACCAGGAACTGGTAAAAAAGTCCCCATTCGAATAAATATTAATAACCCTAAACTTAATAAAAGTCGTTTTAATAATATATTATTATCTTTATTTTGTTTACTTTCTATTGCCATGTGTTATATTTATATATTTTCGAAAAAGTTAGCATTATACTATTAGATCACGTTTTTTTAAAACTTGAGACTTTGTTGTTAAATTCTCTAATGCACAAATGGATGCACGAGCATTATTCAATAAATTGTCAGATCCTAATTGTTTTGCAATAACATTTTTAATACCTGCAACTTCTAAAACTGTCCGGACGGCTCCTCCAGCAATAACACCAGAACCTTCAATAGAAGGTCGCATTATAATTTTACATGCTCCAAAATTACCAACAACATCATGAGGTATACTTAATGCTTTTGTTAAAGGGATTTTAATTAAATTTTTTCTTCCATTTGTTTTTGCTTTTTTAAAAGCATTAACGACATCATCTGCTTTAGCAACTCCAACACCAACCTGACCGTTTTCATCTCCTATAACAACAATTGCTCTAAAACTTAACTTTTTCCCACCTTTTGTTACTTTAGATACTCGGCTAATTTTTATTAATCGTTCAACAAATTTGGATTCATTTGAATTATCGTTACGCCGTGGATTTTTTTTTAATTTATTTACTTGTTTTAAATCAGTACTCATAAGAATTTATTAAGCTTATATTTTAAAAATTATTGATTAAAATTCTAGACCTCCTGTACGAGCTCCATCTGCTAAAGCTTTGATACGACCATGATAAATATAATGATTTCGATCGAATATAATTTTAGTAATATTTTGTTTGAGACTAAGTTTAGCTATTTTTTGACCTATTAGTTTTGAAGCATCGCATGTTCTTCCATTTTTAATTGCAAATTTTATATCTCGGTCTAATGTTGAACATGAAATAAGTGTATTCGAAGTATCATCATCAATTATTTGAGCATATATATTTTCATTAGAACGATAGACCGATAAACGAGGACGTTCTAAAGTACCTTTAACAGATCCACGTAAATTATCACGTTTTATCTTTTTATACTTATCAGGTTTTAATTTTCTATTTTTATTTTTAAGTTTCCATAATACACGTTTTGAAAATTTCATATTTTTATTTTTCTTATAACAATTTTTCTAAAACCTTTTTTAATTTTTGAAAATTTTATTTTTTACCTGATTTACCCGCTTTACGTTTTACAATTTCACCTTCATAAACAATACCTTTTCCTTTATAAGGTTCTGGGCGACGCCAAGAACGAATCTTTGCAGCAAATAAACCTAAAGCTTCTTTATCACAACCTTTCAAATTAAGGGTTGTATTTTTGATAATATTAACTGAGATTCCCTCAGGAATTAGCATTTCAACAGGGTGACTATAACCCAAATTTAAAACAATTGATTTATTTTGAACAGCTGCGCGGTATCCAACGCCTACTAAATTAAGGGTTATTTGAAATTGCTCTGAAACTCCAATTACCATATTATTAATTAATGATCTATATAACCCATGTAAGCTACGAGAAGTTCGTGTTTGAATTTTTAGACTAACAATTAAATTACCCTCACTCTGTTCAATTTGAAGAACATCTGGAATTTTATTATATAACGTTCCAAATTTTCCTTTAACTGTAATGTCAAGTCCATCACAATTAATATTAACATCCGCTGGTATTTTAATTGGTAATTTTCCGATACGTGACATAAAATAACTCCAATTACCAAATATAACATAAAATTTCACCACCAATTCCAAGTTCTTTGGCTTTTAAATTTGTCATTACTCCATTTGAAGTTGAAATAATAGCAATACCTAAATCTCCTAGAACTTTTGGTAATTTTTTTGCACTAGCATAAACCCGTGATCCTGGTTTACTTATTCGTTCAATTTGACTAATAATAGGTTCACGTGATTTGCCTTTATATTTTAATGAAAGAAGTAAATATTTAAATAAGCCTTCATTATAAATTTCAAAATCCTCGATGAAACCTTCATCTTTAAGAATTTCTGCAATAGCTACAGACATCTTTGTAGCAGGAATCTGTACAATTTGATGTTTAACTTGGTTTGCATTTCTTATTCGGGTTAACATATCAGATATAATATCTGTTACCACACATTTCTCCTTTTATCTTTTAATTATTCTTGAGACCATCTTTTTCTTCTTAAATGTTTTTTTCGATCCCAGAGTTGATTTATTTGAGATAAAGATGAATATTTTTCGTAATAACCACAATCATTTAAAGGGAATCTTAAAAATTTAAAAAGAATCATTCCATTTAAAACTTTGTTAATTGTTTTTGTTTTAGGTAAAGACGATCCTAAAACAAGTGTAATATTAAATCCTTGTGTCTGATCAACATCATCATAATCAATTTCTGGAAAAATTAACTGTTCTTTTAAACCAATTGTGTAATTTCCTGCTTTATCAAAACTTCTTATAGATAATCCTCTAAAATCTCGGATTTGAGGAAATGTAAAAAAGATAAGTTTAGTTAAAAAGGCATACATTTTTTTGCCTCTTAATGTAACAGTTAAACCTAACTCCATATTATCACGAATTTTAAAGCCTGCAATTGCTTTTTTTGATCTAGTAACTATAGGTTTCTGACCTGTAATTACTGTGAATTCTTGAATATTTTTTTTTAATATATTTGTATTTTGCGCTGCTAATCCTAAACCACGATTAATTTGTATTTTTTTAAGTTTTGGAATTTTATGAGGATTTCCAAACATAATTGGATTATTTTTTGCTAAAGTAGGACGTATGCCTTCTTCGTATTCTTTTTTTATGTCTTTTAATAAACGATTAATTTCACCTATTTCTTCTAGTGATTGTTGATTATCCATACAGTTATAATTCGTTTAAATTTAATTTTACATTTGAATGATGAATGGGTGATTCAAATTGTTTAATTTCACCAACTTCATTTTCTTTACCAGGCTTAACATGTTTAAACTTAAAATTTATACCTTTGACTACAATTTTTCCCGAATTTCGGTATAATTTAATCACTTCGCCTGTTTTATTTTTATCAGACCCACAGATAACTTTCACATTATCACCCATTTTAATATGCATTTTTTGTTGGTTAGGCATTTATAAAACCTCCGGGGCTAATGAAACAATTTTTGAAAGATTTTTTTCACGAATTTCACGAGCTACTGGCCCAAAAACCCGAGTCCCACGTGGATTACTATCTAAATTTACAATAACAGCAGCATTATCATCAAATCGAATATACATGCCATCCTGTCTACGAATTGTTTTACAAGTTCGGACTACAATAGCTCGTACAATATAGAACGTTTAATGGGCATATTTGGAATGGCTTCTTTAACGACACCAATAATAGTATCACCAACTTTTGCATATTTTCGATTTCCACCTAATACTTGAATACACATCATTTTTCGAGCTCCAGTATTATCTGCTACTGTCAACATTGTTTGGGGATATATCATAATAATAAAAGTTTAACTTTTAACTAATTTAAAGATGATTTTGAAAGAATTTTGGCTAATGTCCAATGTTTCCTTTTACTTAAGGGTCGACATTCATAAACTAGCACTTGATCACCGATATTACATTGTTGAGTATCATCATGAACTAAATATTTTCTTGTTTTTACAATAGTTTTTGAATAAATAGGATGAGAATATCGATTTTCAACCTTTACTACTATAGTTTTTTGCATTTTATTACTAACAACAATACCAACTTTTTCTTTTACTGGCATTTAGAACTCCTTAATTTTTTTATAGATTTATTTAACTTATATTTAACTATTTTTTAATTAAATCTTCGAATACATTACTTTGTATTTTTTCTATAGAATTTAATCTTAATGTTAAAATTGTTTTTAAATGGACTAAACGACGTTTTTTAAATTTAATTTCATGTGGCTTAAAAGGTTGACGAGTTGCCTTTTTAAATCTTATATTAAATAATTCTATCTCTGTTTGAATAATTGCTTCAGATATTTCATTATTTGAAAGTGATGTAACATCAGAAAATTGAGGTATACTCATAATTTATTCAATATTGTTTCTAATAATAAATTTTGTTTTAATTGGTAATTTGTATGCTGCTAAATTAAGAGCAGCACGTGCAATTTCTTCAGGAACAGACGCTATTTCAAATATTATAGTTCCAGGTTTTACAACGGCTACCCAATAATCTACAGCACCTTTACCTGAACCCATCCGTGATTCTGCTGCTCGCGCTGTAACAGTTTTATCTGGAAAAATTCTAATCCATAATGATGCTCCTCGTTTTGTATATCGAGTTATTGTCCGACGTGAGGCTTCAATTTGACGAGAAGTAATCCATGTTGGTTCTAAAGCTTGTAATCCATATTCACCAAAAGAAATTTCATTCCCTCGCGTAGCAGTTCCACGCATACGTCCACGATGATATTTTCTATATTTTGTTCTTTTTGGGCTTAACATAATAAATCATTTTTATAAAATATAAATTGGTTAAATATAATAAGAGTTTTAGTTATTTTGTTAAAATCTCATTTTTAAATAACCAAACTTTAATTCCTAAAATACCGTAAATAGTATTAGCTTCTTTTGCAGAATAATCAATATCAGCTCTTAAAGTTTGAAGTGGTACACGACCTTCACGACTCCATTCACTTCGAGCAATTTCTGCACCATTAAGTCGTCCAGATACTTGAATTTTAATACCACTAACTTGATCCTCTTGAGCACTCTGCATAGCTTCTCGGATAGCACGTCGAAAAGCTATTCGCTCTTCCAATTGTTTAACAACTAGATCAGCAATAAGAGATGCATTTAAATTAACTTTATCAACTTCTAAAACATTAATAGTAATTTGTCTATTTTCAGGTAGAAATTTTTTAATATTTTTTAATAAAGTTTCAATACCTAATCCATCTTCACCTACTAACGCTCCTGGACGTCCTGTTTCAATAGTTAGTTGAATTTGATCATTAAGTCCATTCCGATTTATTTTAATATCTGAAATACTTGCAGTTTTTGCAATTTTATTGAGATAAGTGCGAATTTGATCATCTTCTTCTAAAAGACTAGCATACTGGCTAAAATTTGAATACCAAGCCGATCTATGTTCTTGTGTAATTCCTAATCGAAATCCTAATGGATGTGTTTTTTGACCCACCGAATTAATCCTTTTAATAAAAATATAATATAAATTATTTAAGTAATAGACTTAACTATAACAGTGATATGACACGTTGGCTTTAATATTGAATTTGCTCTACCTTTTGCACGTGGACGAATGCGTTTTAATTTTGGACCTTCGTTTGCATAGGCTTCATCAATAATTAATTTTTTTTTATCGAGAGCATAATTATTTTGTGCATTTGCAGCAGCTGAATGCACAACTTGCCAAATAGGTCCACTAGCTCCATATGGTAAAAATTCTAATATCATTAAAGCATCTTGATAAGTACATCCACGAATTTGATTTAAAACGCGTCTCACTTTATGAGGGGACATTCTTATATATTTTGCTACTGCTTTTACTCTTTGAGTATTGATCATAAATTCATTTCCTGACTTTTTCTTTCAATTTAAAACTTTAAATTGATTTTTAGCTTTAAAACATTTTTTAAATAGTATGGTGAAAAATTTTATTAGTATCTAAATTATAAATTAGTTTATAAAATTGTCTAATATAGATATCTATCTAAAATTTTTGATAACTGATTAATTCAAGTTATAAATGAATATCAATAACTTACCATAGCAGTTCTTTTTTTACTTGAAGATCTTTATATTGAAAACTTAAATTAAAAATAATTAGATAGCTATCTTCTAATTTTTCAGAATCTTTATTGATGAATGAATTATATTTCGATATTTTTTGAACTGAGATTTCATTAATCCAAAATTTTAAAAGATTCGCGCAATGATTGTTTTCAGCATATGTAGCAGCAGAATAAATAATTTGCAAAATAAAGTTTTGTTCATTGATATTTGAAATATCGTTGACCATTTCTACTGCTTTATAAAAAGAGCGTTTCCGAAGATTTTTAAAAATTTTTTTTATATTTGGTGATAACTTGTTAGAATAACTTGTACTAACTGTAATAGATTCGACAATTACTGGATTTTTTGACTTTAATGAAAAAGAAACATTTTTATTTCGTTGCAAAAGTCTTGTCATAATTTATCTATGCTTAACGTTTTGTTTTACGATCTGATTTAATATGTGATCTAAAAGTTCGTGTTGATACAAATTCTCCTAATTTATGCCCGACAAATTGATCAGAAATAAAAACGGGTACATGTTGTTTCCCATTATAAACAGCAATTGTATGTCCTACCATATTTGGTAATATCGTTGAACTTCGTGACCAAGTTATAATGGTATCTTTTTTATTATCTGCATTCATTTTCTCAACTTTTTTTAATAAATGATAAGCGACAAAAGGTCCTTTTTTTAAAGATCTTGACATTTGAAAAATTAATTAATTTTTTTTCTTGAAATTGAAATTAAACGCGACGACGTAGTATGTAAGTGTTACTTAGCTTTTTATTTTTTCTTGTCTTCATACCTAACGCAGGTTTTCCCCAAGGAGTTAATGGTCGAGTACGCCCAACAGGCGCACGCCCCTCACCACCTCCGTGTGGATGATCACATGGATTCATTACAGATCCCCGTACTGTTGGGCGTTTTCCTAACCATCGAGTACGTCCTGCTTTGCCGCTTTGTACTAAAAAAGCATCATTATTACTAATTTCCCCAATTGTAGCAAAACATTCTTGTCGAACTAAACGAATCTCTTTTGAGGGTAACCTTAGAGTTATAAAATTACCTTCTTTGGCTAATATTTTTGCAGACGTTCCTGCAGATCTAACAATTTGTCCCCCTCGGTTTGGGATTAATTCAATATTATGAACTGATGTTCCTAAAGGTATATTTTTTAAAGGTAAAGCATTACCGATAGAAAGTCCGGTATCTCTTAAACCTGAAATTACAGTATCTCCTACATTTAAATTATTTGGATGTAAAATATAGCGTTTTTCTCCATCTTGATAATGAAGTAAAGCAATTCTTGCATTACGATTTGGGTCATATTCTATTGCCGCAACAGTAGCTTCAATATTATATTTATTGCGTTGAAAATCAATTAATCGATATCTTTTTTTATGGCCGCCACCTCTATGACGAATTGTTATTATTCCTCTATTATTTCGACCTTTTTTTCTATGGTTTTTTCTGATTAATGTTTTTTCCGGTTTATCTTTTGTGATTTCATCAAACGACGAAAGTGCTCGATTCCTTGTACCTGGCGTATATGATTTATATAATCGAATACTCATAAATTTGTTAATTTATATGTTTTTAATTTTCTGCAAATAAATTTATTGTATCTCCTTCCGATAGAGTAACAATAGCTTTTTTATAGTGTGATTTCCAACCTATATATTTTCCCACTCGTTTTTTCTTTTTTGGTAAATGACACGTATTAATTTTTATTATTTTTACATCGAATAAATATTCGATTGCCATTTTGATTGTTATTTTATCAGAATAAGGATCTACAATAAAACTATACTGATTATTTTCTAATAATCGTGTAGCTTTATCTGTTATAATAGGATATTTTATTATATCTATATTATTAAGATTAAAATACGAAGAATTAACCACAATAAATCTCCTTTATATTATTTACTGCTTGTGGTGTTAAAATGATTTGGTTTGCCTTTAACAAGCTAAAAGTATTTAAACTTGAAGCTGAAATTAATTCTATATTTTTAATATTCCGCGTAGATAATTTCAATATATTTGTTTTTTTAGAAACAATTATTAAAATCTTCTGGTCTAAATTAATGTGACATTTTTTACAAAAATCATAAAATGTTTTTGTTTTTGGTATTTTTACCACATCTTCTAGATTGTTTATTATTGAAATACTATTTCGCTTATTATAAAGTAAAGTTTGAAGAGCTAGTTTTCGCTCTTTTTGATTTAATTTAACTTCAATTTTTTTAGGTTTTGGGCCAAAAATAACACCACCACCTTTCCATAAAGGTGAACGATTTGAGCCCGCTCGGGCTCGACCTGTCCCTTTTTGAAGCCAAGGTTTTCGACCACCCCCACGAACTTCACTTCTCGTTTTAGTAGAACGAGTTCCTTGTTTTTGATTAATTTGATGTCTTAAAATATCTTTATGGATTACATAATTTCCAGATTTTTCAAGTACATTTAACTCTAATTTATGTTCATCCTTTAATACTTGTCCATTTATGTCGAGTACGTTATATGTCACAAATTTTTGAACAGTCATAAGTTATTTCACTATATTCCTTATTTTCATATTATAAATACAATTATTTTGAAGTCATAATAGTGAGTAAATTTCCAGGTTTTCCTGGAACAGAACCTTTAACAACTAAAATATTTTCGTCCGAATTTACTTGTATTATTTTTAACTTTTTGATATTTGTTGTTTTATTTCCTAATTGACCCGCCATTTTTTTACCGGGAAAAACTCGTCCTGGTGAAGTTCCTTGGCCAATTGAACCTGGTTGTCTATGATTTTTCGAACCATGAGTCATGGGCCCTCGTGTAAAATTATGACGTTTTTGAAGTCCAGAAAAGCCTTTTCCTGAACTTTTACCAGTTATATCAACCAGTTGACCTGAAGTAAATGAATCAACATTAAGTATTTGGCCTATTTGAAATTCTTCTGGATGATTAACTCTAAATTCTTTAAGATATTTTAAAGGTTGAATATTTGATTTTTGTAAATGCCCTAATTCTGGTTGAGTTAAATATTTACTACATACTGTCCCATAACCAACTTGAATTGCATTATACCCATCTTTTAAATCTGTTTTTACTTGTGTAATAACACAAGGACCAATTTTCAAAACAGTAACAGGAACTATATTACCGAATTCATCGAAAATTTGGGTCATCCCAATTTTATTGCCCAATAAACCTATAGACACAATATTTCTCCAATTATATAGATATATTAACAATGTTTATTCTATAAATATTTCAAAAACTTAACTAATTAATTTTGAATAAAAAATAAAACAATCTAAATTGTTAAATTGTTAGGGATTATAATTTAATTAATTTAATATACTTTGTCTAGATATAATAATATTACAGTTTTATTTATATATAACTTTACGGAGATTAGACTTCTTAAATTAAAAGAATTATCAAATATAATTACATTAATTATATTTTAAAAAAAAATTCAATGGGAAAAGTTGTAGGTATTGATTTAGGTACTACTAATTCAGTAGTAGCTGCTATAGAAGGTGGAAAACCAAGTGTTATTACGAATGCAGAAGGTTTTCGAACAACTCCATCAATCGTTGCGTATACAAAAAAAGAAGAATTGTTGGTAGGACAAATTGCAAAACGTCAAGCTGTAATTAATCCAGAAAATACATTTTTCTCCGTTAAACGGTTTATTGGTTCAAAAGAATTTGAACTTTCAAAAGATGCAAAGCAATTGCCATATACAGTAATTAAAGATTCAAACGGGAATATAAAAATAAAATGTTCTTCTTTAAATAAAGAATTTAGTCCTGAAGAAATTTCAGCTCAAGTTTTACGAAAATTAGTAAATGACGCAAGTACGTATTTAGGTCAAGAAGTAACACAAGCAGTTATCACTGTTCCAGCTTATTTTAATGATTCTCAAAGACAAGCTACGATTGACGCAGGAAAAATTGCCGGAATTGAAGTTTTGAGAATCATTAATGAACCAACTGCAGCATCTCTTGCTTATGGTTTAGATCAAAAACAAAATGAAACGATTTTAGTATTCGATTTAGGAGGAGGAACCTTTGATGTTTCAATATTAGAAGTAGGAGATGGAATTTTTGAAGTATTAGCAACCGCTGGTGATACAAATTTAGGTGGTGATGATTTTGATACAGTTTTAGTAAATTGGCTTGTTGAAGATTTTAAAACCAAAGAAGGGATTGATTTAACTCAAGATATACAAGCATTACAAAGATTAACAGAATCTGCTGAAAAGGCAAAAATGGAATTATCAACAGTTGAAAAAACAACTATACATTTACCATTCATCACTGCTGATAAAACAGGTCCTAAACATATAGAACAAGAGTTAACACGAGATGTTTTTGAAAATTTATGTAAAGATTTAATAAACCGATGTCGTGTTCCTGTGGAAAAAGCTCTTAGTGACGCGAGACTTGATAAATCTGATATAAATGAAATTGTATTGGTAGGAGGTTCCACTAGAATACCAGCTATTCAAAGACTTATTGAATCTATAACTAATAAAAAACCAAATAAAACAGTAAATCCAGATGAAGTGGTTGCGATTGGTGCTGCCATACAAGCAGGAATTCTTGCTGGTGAAATTAAAGATGTTTTATTATTAGACGTAACTCCATTATCATTAGGCGTTGAAACATTAGGTGGGGTTATGACAAAAATTATTGCTCGAAATACTACAATTCCAACTAAAAAATCAGAAATGTTTTCGACTGCAGTAGAAAATCAAACAAATGTTGAAATTCATGTATTACAAGGTGAACGAGAATTAGTTGCAGATAATAAGAGTTTAGGGAATTTCCGTTTAGATGGTATTCCAAAAGCTGAACGAGGAGTTCCTCAAATAGAAGTTACATTTGATATTGATGTAGATGGTCTTCTTTCAGTTAAAGCTAAAGAGCTTGGTACAGGTGTAGAACAATCTGTAACAATTCAAGGCGCATCAACTTTAGATCAAAATGAAGTTGAAGAAATGATAAAAACTGCTGAGGAATTTGAGACAATAGATAAAGAAAAACGGAAAAATATTGATTTAAAAAATACGGCTGAAGCATTATGTTATGAAGCTAATAAACAACTTCTTAATGTTAAAGAAACCATTTCAGAAGAAAAACAGAATCAAATAACTACATTAATTGATAATATACAATCCAATATTAAATCTGAGAATTTTGAAGGGCTAAAAATGCAAATAGAAGAATTAAAAACATCAATGAAAGATATGTTAGATGCTGCTCCTAATCAATCACAAACAGATCCAATGTCTGATTTGAATGATATATAATAATTAATTAGTTAATGGTTAGAGAATTTAAAAATTAGATCAAAGGACTCAAACGAATAATTTTATTCGTTTGAGTCTTTTGATTGATCAACAATAATACATTCGGTTGTTAATATCATACTAGCTATTGAAGTAGCATTTTGTAACCCAGATCGAGTTACTTTTGCTGGATCAACGATACCAGCTTCGTACATATTTACAAAAATATTTTGAGCAGCATTATAGCCAACCTCAAAATCTTGTTGTTGAACTTGTTCTGCTACTACAGCTCCATTAATACCAGCATTTTCTGCTATTCGTTTTAATGGAGCAATAATAGCTCTTGAAATAATAACAGCTCCAACTAACTCATCTTCTCTTAAATTATTTTTCGCCCATGTTACAAGATTTTCTGATAAATGAACGAGCGTTGTTCCTCCACCTGGTACAATACCTTCTTCTACAGCAGCACGAGTAGCATTAATAGCATCTTCTAATCTTAATTTTTTATCTTTCATTTCCGTTTCAGTTACAGCTCCAACTTTAATTACAGCTATACCTCCAGATAATTTAGCAATACGATCTTGCAATTTTTCTTTTTCATAACCAGTATCTACAATATTAATTTGCTTCCTTAATTGTTCACAACGAATTTTAATATCTTTTTCAGTCCCTTCTGCAACAATTGTAGTAGTATCTTTATCGACTATAACACGTCTTGCTTGACCAAAAAGATTTAATTGAATATTATCTAAACTTAAACCAGCATCTTGAGTAATTACTGTTCCACCAGTTAATATAGCAATATCTTCTAACATTAATTTTCGAAGTTCGCCAAATCCTGGTGCTCGAATAGCCACGACGTTAACAACACCACGTAATTTATTTAAAATTAATGTAGCTAAAGCTTCTTTTTCAACATTCTCTGCAATAATTAATAAAGGTCTTTTTGTTTTTGTTACTTGTTCTAAGATTGGTAATAGATCCTGCTGTACTAGTGTGATTTTTTTATCTGTTAATAAAATAAGAGGGTTTTCATACGAAACTTCCATTTTATCACTATTTGTAATAAAATAAGGTGATATAAAACCTTTTTCTAATTTCATTCCTTCCGTTATTTCCAATTCAGTTGTAATTCCTTTTCCCTCTTCTAATGATATGACACCATCTTTTCCTACTTTGTTTAACGCATCTGCTATTAAAGAGCCAATTATATTATCATTACCGGCAGAAATTGTAGCTACTTGGTTAATTGATTCGATATCTTCAACGGGTTGGGCAAATTCATTAATTTGAGTAACTAAATATTGTGCTGCTTTTTCCATACCTAATTTTATTGAAATTGGGTTAGCTCCTGCTGCTACATTTTTTAAACCCTCTTTAACCATAGCATAAGCTAAAACTGTTGCTGTAGTAGTACCATCTCCAGCAACATCATTTGTTTTTGATGCCGCTTGCCTTATTAAAGAGACACCTGTATTTTCTATACGATCTTCCAAATTAATTTCTTTAGCAATTGTAACACCATCATTTACTATTTGAGGAGAACCATATGATTTTTCTAGTACAACATTCCGCCCTTTTGGACCTAATGTAATTGAAACTGCTTCAACCATAATTTCCATACCGCGTTCTAAAGCACGTCTTGCGTTGTCTTGGTATAAAATTTTTTTTGACATAATTTATATCTTAATTAATTTAAAAAGATTAATATTAAAATTGTTCAAAATATTACTTTAGATTAATTTATAGTTATTTTGCAAGTCGAAGATTTATTTTAGTTAGAATTTTTTATAAAAGCTTTACGAAATTTAACATTTTGTATTACTATATACTGTAAATAATACAGTTTGGGCTTGTAGCTCAGTGGACTAGAGCACGTGGCTACGAACTACGGTGTCAGGGGTTCGAATCCCTTCTTGCCCAATATGCTAAATATCAAATCTTATATATTTAAGAATAATAAAATTATTTAGTCTTCTGACTGTATTACTTTTTGGGGTGTCGCCAAGTGGTAAGGCTGTGGACTTTGACTCCGCCATTCGTAGGTTCGAATCCTGCCACCCCAGTTAAATTTTAGATAATTTAATTATAACTATCTTATAATAGAGTTTAAATAATATTAAGCTAAAATCTATTTGTGACAGCTACAATACAGTTTATAAAAGGTTTAGATGAAAAGGTTTTACCTGATGTGCGTTTAACGCGTTCTCGTGATGGTAGTACAGGAACAGCAACATTTCGTTTTAAAAATCCAAATATACTAGATAAAAGTGCTGCAAAAGAAGGTGAAATTACAGGAATGTATTTAATTGACGAAGAAGGAGTTCTTGAAACTCGTGATGTAAATGCAAGGTTCGTTAATGGAAAACCACAAGCAATCGAATCGATTTATATTATGAAAAATTCAGAAGCATGGGAAAGATTTATGCGGTTTATGAAACGTTATGGAGAAAATCATGGTTTAGTTTTTACCAAAGCTAGTTAATATATAAAAACTTTTACTATTTTAGTTAACTAATAAATTAATTAAATTTTTAGTTTTTATTTAATAACTAAAAATTTTACCGAATATATTTAAATTTATCAGTTAACTACTATCTCTAGCCAACTTCAAGTCTCTTAACTTTTTTTAAGGATTATTTCAAAAAATAGTTTGGTACAATGACTTTATCATCAGCCACCTCCTACAATTGTAACAACTTCAATTATATCATCATTTTTTATCTGAATTTTGCTCCAATTTTGTTTAGGACAAATAAAATTATTATGCTCTAATACAATTAAAGATAAATTATAATTAAAATATTGAAGTACATTAAGTAAACTTAAAGTCCCTTCGCTATAATATTCTTGACCATTTAGAAAAAAAATTTTAGTTTTTGTCATTTGAATTAATTAATTTTAATAAAATATTAAAAAATAAACTAGACGTAAATCATTATAACCTGATAAGCTATCAATATCTATCAATAGTTTTGGCGGGCGTGGCCAAGTGGTTAAGGCAGTGGGTTGTGGTCCCACCATTCGCCGGTTCAAGTCCGGTCGTTCGCCCTTGTTAAATGTTAAAATAAAGAAATTTTTGAACAAAAAGGAATGTTATGTCAAGATATAGAGGACCTAAATTACGAATAACTAGAAGATTAGGAAATTTACCAGCATTAACACAGAAACAATCAAAAAAGAAAGATAGACCAGGTCAACATGGCAAAAGCAACGAAGGTGGGGGTAAAAAAACAACTGAATACGGTGTTCGGTTAGAAGAAAAGCAAAAATTAAAATTTAATTATGGATTAACTGAAAGTCAACTATATCGTTATGTAAAAGAAGCTCGTCGACGTAAAGGAGTCACAGGTTTAATACTTTTACAATTATTAGAAATGCGATTAGACACTCTATGTTTTACTTTAGGTTTTGCACCAACAATTGGTGGAGCGCGTCAATTAGTAAATCATGGCCATATTACAATAAATGGAGAAGTTGTTAGTATCCCAAGCTTTCAATGTCGTTTAAACGACATTATTGGGATTAAAAATAAAACAAGTTCAAGAAATTTAGTAGAAGATAATTTAAAACTTACAAAATTTATAGATACACCTGCGCATTTAAATTTTGACAGATCAAAATTAGAAGCAAAAGTTACCAATTATTGTGATCGTAATGATATTTTATTAGATTTAGACGAATTACTTGTAATTGAGTACTACTCTCGTCGCTAAAAATAAAATTTAGTTGCTTTATTGATTTTATATTTTATAAAATGGTCTAGTTCTATTAATTAAAAGAATTTATATTTATATATATATATTATGCTAAAATTAAGATTAAAAAAAATTGGTCGAAAACGACAACCTTCATATCGTTTAGTTATTATGGAATAAACAACTAGACGAAATAGT
>Ga0224499_10000053_pt1 | contig 29520 bp, 39 predicted proteins | sample SF_Jul11_sed_USG_3_FD_168125 | JGI IMG/M metagenome (GOLD analysis project Ga0224499, IMG submission 168125) | Sediment microbial communities from San Francisco Bay, California, United States - SF_Jul11_sed_USGS_24 | ecosystem: Environmental > Aquatic > Marine > Sediment | place: USA... | reverse complement strand
TTAGCACGAAGTAATTTTGCTTCAGGTAATTGTTCTGAATCATCTTTAGGGGTTACTTTACCTACTAAAATATTCCCTGGCTTTACAAATGTACCAATTGCAATAATACCATCTTCATTTAAATTTTGAACATCAATAGAACTTAAATTAGGAATATTTTTTGTTGTTTGTTCACGCCCATCATTTGTTACAGAAATTTCAATTTCATATCTTTCAATATGAATTGATGTAAAAACATCATCATAAACTAATCGTTCATTAATTAAAATAGCATCTTCAAAATTATAACCTTGCCATGGCATATAAGCGATCAAAACGTTTTGTCCTAATGATAATTCACCCCCATGAATCCCTGTACCATCTGCTATTATTTGTCCTGATAATATTTTTTCACCTTTCCAAATAATAGGGCGTTGATTAATACAAGTTTCTTGATTTGATCGTTGGTATTTTTGAAGACGATATTCTGATTTTCGGCCTGAACTTTCTAAAATGATAATTTTTTTAGAACTTACAAAATCGACGATACCTGATTTAATTGCGTTTATAGTCATTCCCGAATCAATAGCAATTTGATTTTCCAAACCAGTTCCTACAATTGGTTTTTGAGGTAATAATAAAGGAACTGATTGACGTTGCATGTTTGATCCCATTAATGCGCGATTAGCATCATCATGCTCAAAAAATGGTATTAATGAGGCTGCTGCGGAAACAACTTGAATGGTTGAAATAGCTATGAAGTTAACTTCAGATGGGTTCACAGATATAAAATCTTGTTTATAACGAACTGGAATCGAATTCTTAATTAAATAATTATTATTAGTAGTAGGAATATCAGCAGGTGCAATTTTATAAGAATCTTCAGTATCAGCAGTTAAGTAGATAGGTTCCCCTGTTTTTATTACTTTACCGTTTATCACACGCCAAAATGGTGTTTGAAGAAAACCAGATTTATTAATACGTGCACAAGTAGTTAAAGAAGCAATTAAACCAACATTTTGACCTTCAGGAGTTTCAATAGGGCAAATTCTTCCGTAATGACTGGGATGAATATCTCGAACAGTAAAACTTATTCTATCACGATCAAATCCTCCTGGACCTAACCCACTAATACGACGTTTATGAGTTAATGCTGATAATGGATTTGTTTGATCCATATATTGAGAAAGTTGACTAGATCCAAAAAATTCTTTTACAGTAGCCGATATAACATTTGAGCTTAAAATTAATGGCGATTCAACTTTATAAATTTGACTCAGTATTTTTCTTGATAATCGTTGAAATCCTATTCTAAATAAATTTTGCATAAGTTCACCTACCGAACGAACTCGCCTATTTTTTAAATGATCAATATCATCACCTGGCATCTTAGAAATAGACAATGTTATTAAATAATCAACAATTGCAAATATATCTTCATATGTTATAGTATCGAGATGTTGCGAAACTTTTATGTTTAAATGGTTATTAATTTTATAACGACCTATTTTCCCTAACCGATAATATCGAGAATCAAAAATTCTTGAAAATTCCGATATATTTTTATATAGATCATTTAAATTGAATCGAAGTAAACAATATTTTGAATTAATTGCTGTTGTTAGTATAGGGTTATTAAAATAAAAAAAATCAGAATGTTGTAAACTTTGACTAATTTCTAAATCTGTTAAACCCATCTCACGTAATAAATGAATAATTGGTTTTTTTGTTATTTTATCAATTTGAATAATAATATCATCTTCAAATCGATTAGTTATAGGATATTTATATATATCAATCTTTTTATTTCTTTGAAAACTAAAACGAATCCATGAACCATATTCTGGTATTAATGTAGCCGTATAAAAATCTTTTTCTATGTATTTACTTCTATAAAAATCTTTTTTTTCAAAAAAATCTTTATTTTTGATAATATCACTTCTTCTATAGTTTTTGATTATTGGGAAATGAATAATTGAGTTTAGATTTTTTCTTTCATTGAAATTTTCATTTATTTCTTTTATTGTTTGAAAACTTTGATTAACTTCAGTTCTTATAAATTTTAAATCATCAATCTGTTCAAAATTATTTAAAATCTGTTTAAAAATTAAAACTAATCGTTGATTATAGAATATTTCAGTTTTTTCTTTGTAGCGCTGAATCAGTATATTATATTTTTGAATTTTTTGATTCCAAAGAATTAAATATTTTTTATTAATTTCTATTTGATTTATTTTATAAATTTTCTGATAATGATTTAATAAATTTGGTACTATTTGCTGCTCATATATTTGAATTATTTTTTCAATGTCTAGATTGGTTTTATTTAAAAAAAATTTTCTTTTTGAATTCTTCTTTTTTTGAAGAAAAAACATTTCTTTAGTGACTACAGTTTGTAATACTTTAAATTTCATTAAATATTTTAAAAGTCGGTTAAAATGTTGTAGAAGATTTAAAATTTTTTGGGGTTGAATTTCTTTTTTAAATAAACCCATATTTTTAGAAATCTCTAACCAATTTAAAAATATTTTAATTTTTTGTCTTTTTGTTTTAGATTGAAATGTTTTTGAAATAATTAAAAATATTTTAAAAATTTCTATAAACTTCAAATTTGTATAAATTTTTTTTCTTTTATCATAGTTTTGTAAAAGATTAGATTCTTCAATTATTGGTAATAAAGATGATAAATCTGGGCTTTTAAGTGAGCCTAATGCAGTTTGTGTAAAAGGTCTGACTTTATGAAAATCATTTGATGAAGTTAGTTTATTTAATTTTCGTTTTCGCTGTTTTTTGTTTTTTTCAAAATAAATACCAGGACTTCGAATAACTTGACTTATGATTATTCTTTCACACCCGTTAATTATAAATGTAGCAGAGGTTGTCATTAAGGGTAAATTTGCGATAGGTAATTTGCCTTGTCGCATAATTGTGTTTGTTCGTTTATTTCGTATTTCAATAGGCATTATTAATTGTGCAACATAATTTTTTGTATAACGTTTTGCACTTAATGCCGTATATATTGGTTTGACTAATTTGTATTCTTGACCAAAAAATAAATATTCAATATTTCCACTAAAATCTAGAATTGAAGAAAAATTCAAAAGTTCATCAGTTAAACCTTGAGAAAGAAACCAACAAAAACTGATTCTTTGCATGTCTATAAAATCAGGTAAAGTTGTACTATAGTTTAAATATTTTTTCATAATTTATGTTATTACTAAATTTTACTTAATCGTTGATATAGACGACTTTCAATTCTTATAAATTATATAATGTTAAGAAAATTTAAACTATATATTAAAATTTTCTTAACTATATTTTTTTTAGATAGTTTCAATTAAATAAATTAATCAATTTTTAGTTTTAGAGCTAATTGTGATTTTTTACGCGCCGCTGTATTTTTATGAAAAATATTTTTTTTACACGCTTTATCAATTAAACTATAAAGCGTACTTAATAATACTTGAGCTTGAAACTTGTCTTGAGGATCTCTAGAAATTTTATACGCCTCTAAGCGTTTTAAAAATATTTTGATTAATGTCCGAACAGAACTTTTGTAAAAACGATTCTCTAATCGATTTCTTTTATTGATTTGAATACGTTTTAGTGCAGATTTATTATTAGCCATATAAAAAAAATAGTTCTTTTAAGTTTTTAATATAATACTTTTGATTATTTATAAATAATCAACTAAGCTGATTAACTATAATCGATTTAATAAAAAATTTGAAGTTTTTGCTTTAAAATTCTCTATCTTATCAAGGTTTTAATAAAAAACTAATAAAACCTTGATAAGATAAAGAATTTTAGGCAATATATTAAAGTAGTATTAAAATATAAAAATTTATATGGCAAAAAGTAAAGGTACTCGGATATTAATTACTTTAGAATGCACTCAATGTCGTTCTAATGAAAATAAAAGATCAGCAGGTGTCTCTCGATATTTTACTCAAAAAAATCGTCGTAATAATCCAGCGCGATTAGAACTTAAAAAATATTGTCCACATTGTAATAAAGCTACTATACATAAAGAAATTAAATAAAATATAAAATGTTAACATCAAATCAAAAAATATCACCCATTAGTCTAAATCAAAAAATCGATTATAAAGATATTGATTTATTAAAATTATACATTACAGAACAAGGTAAAATTCTTCCTCGTCGTGCTACTGGGGTTACAGTTCAACAACAACGTCGATTAGCAAAAGCAATAAAACGAGCAAGAACATTATCATTATTACCTTTTGTAGGATCTAATTCTTTTTAAAAGCTATAAAAATTTTATAGCTTTTATTTATTAATACCTATTTATTTCAGTCTACTTTGAGGAACAAATAATGGCTCGTAGTCAACGAAATGATAACTTTATTGATAAAACATTTACTGTAGTTGCAGATATTCTTTTAAAAGTTTTACCTGCAAGTAAACAAGAAAAACAAGCTTTTTTCTATTATAGAGATGGCATGTCTGCACAATCTGAAGGAGAATATGCTGAAGCTTTAGAAAATTATTATGAGGCTTTACAATTAGAAGAAGATCCATATGATCGAAGCTATATTCTTTATAATATTGGATTAATTTATTCAAGTAATGGAGAATATATACAAGCTTTAGAATATTATCACCAAGCTTTAGAATTAAATTTAAATCTTCCTCAAGCATTAAATAATATAGCAGTTATATATCATTACCAAGGTCTAAAAGCATCAAAAAAACAAAATTTAGAAGTTGCCAAAGGCTTATTTGATAAAGCAGCAGAGTATTGGCGTCAAGCTATTAAATTAGCTCCAAATAATTATATTGAAGCTCAAAATTGGCTAAAAACAACAGGTCGAATGACATCAGATAATTTTTTTTAATGAATCATTAAATTAAATTTAAGAATATTTAATTCAAGAATTCAAACTATTTTGTTGTACAATGTAATATAGTTGAGAGATTTAAAATTTGTTATTATTTTGAATAAGATGTTGAAACTCGAAAGTATATTTATTCTTAAATATTTAAATATGTTAAGTCAAAATGGTAAAAACTAGTATAAATAAAGGTTATATTACTCAAATTATTGGTCCTGTATTAGATATAGAATTTCCGAATGGAGAATTACCACCAATTTATAGTGCAATTAAAATTGAAACTGAAGATGGAATAGGTAATATTGTTGAAGTTCAACAATTATTAGGTGATAATAAAATTCGAGCAGTATCAATGCGTTCTACTGATGGTTTAAAACGTGGTGCTGAAGCTGTAGATTTAGGTACTCCTATTTGTGTTCCGGTTGGCACACCAACTTTAGGGCGTATTTTTAACGTAATTGGTGAACCAGTAGATAATCAAGGTGATGTTTCTTCAGAGGAAACTTTACCAATTCATCGAGATGCTCCAGCATTCACAGAATTAGAAACAAAACCTTCGATCTTTGAAACAGGTATTAAAGTTGTAGATTTATTAGCACCATACCGTCGTGGTGGAAAAATTGGTTTATTTGGTGGTGCTGGTGTAGGTAAAACAGTATTAATTATGGAATTAATTAATAATATTGCCAAAGCTCACGGTGGAGTATCTGTTTTTGGTGGTGTTGGTGAACGTACAAGAGAAGGTAACGATTTATACGAAGAAATGAAGGAATCTGGTGTAATTAACGAGAAAAATTTCACAGAATCAAAAGTAGCTTTAGTATATGGTCAAATGAATGAACCTCCAGGAGCACGTATGCGTGTTGGTTTAACAGCTTTAACAATGGCCGAATATTTCCGTGATGTCAATAAACAAGATGTATTATTATTTATTGACAATATCTTCCGATTTACTCAAGCAGGTTCAGAAGTATCAGCATTATTAGGCCGTATGCCATCAGCTGTAGGGTACCAACCAACATTAGCAACAGAAATGGGTGCGTTACAAGAACGGATTACATCTACAACTCAAGGTTCAATTACGTCAATTCAAGCTGTATATGTTCCTGCAGATGATCTAACTGATCCTGCACCAGCTACAACATTTGCTCACTTAGATGCAACAACTGTATTATCTCGTAATTTAGCTGCTAAAGGAATTTATCCTGCAGTAGATCCTTTAGATTCAACGTCTACAATGTTACAACCAGGTATTGTTACTGCTCTTCATTATGAAATGGCTGAAACAGTAAAAGAAACATTACAACGTTATAAAGAATTACAAGATATTATTGCAATTTTAGGTATCGATGAACTTTCTGAAGAAGATCGTTTAACAGTTGCTCGAGCACGTAAAGTTGAACGATTCTTATCTCAACCATTCTTTGTAGCTGAAATCTTTACAGGTTCTCCTGGTAAATACGTTAGTTTAGAAGATACAATTAAAGGTTTTTCGATGGTTTTAAATGGTGAATTAGATGACTTACCAGAACAAGCTTTCTACCTTGTAGGTAATATTGATGAAGCAATTGCAAAAGCAGAAACTCTAAAATAAGAGGTAAATACATATGACTATGAACATTCGAGTTCTAACTCCAGATAGGGTTATTTGCTCGACAACAGCAGACGAAGTCGTTTTACCAGGTTTAACAGGTCAAATTGGAGTATTAGATGGTCATGCCTCACTTATTACTGCCTTAGATACTGGTTTGTTAAGAATTAAATTAGATGGTAAATGGACGCCAATTATTTTATGTGGCGGTCTAGCTGAAATTGATCGAGATCGTGTTACTGTTTTAGTGAACGATGTAGAAGAACTTGCTACTTTAGAGCTTAATGCAGTTACTAAAGAATTAGAAGAAGCTACATTAGCAATTGAAAATGCGGAAACAAGTAAAGCAAAACTGGACGCTGCAATTGAATTAAAAAAAGCTACGGCACGTGTAGAGGCCTTAAATTATTTATCATAATAATTATAATTGATAGGAAGTTTCTAAATCTAAGAACTTTCTATCAATTATAGTATGATTAAATCATACTATGTTGTATATTATTGCATAATATATATATATAATATCTATATGCAAAATCAATACTTATGATAACAAATTCTGATTTTAGTTTTAAAAATAATGAAATGTTAACTTTAGAATTACCATTTTCTGAACATATTGAAGAATTAAGACAGCGATTTTTTCACATATTATGGATAATTTTGTTTTTAACATGTCTAGCTTTTTTTGAGGTTAAATTACTTGTTAAAATTTTAGAATTACCCGTTAATAATGTAAAATTTTTTCAATTATCACCTGGTGAATATTTTGTTTCAACAGTAAAAATTTCTTTTTATACAGGTTTATTATTTGGTAGTCCATTTTTGATAGGACAATTAATATTATTTTTATTACCTGGATTAACAGAAAAAGAAACAAAAATTATTTTGCCATTACTTTTTAGTTCTTTATGTTTATTTGGTCTAGGGTTAATCTTTTCTTATTATGCGTTAATACCTGCTGCTTTAAACTTCTTTTTAAATTATAGTAATGAAGTGATAGAACCACTTTGGTCGTTTGATCAATATTTTGAATTTATTTTGGTTCTCTTTTATAGCACAGGATTAGCTTTTCAGATCCCAATTATTCAAATTTTATTAGGGTTACTTAATATTGTAACAGCCAAACAGATGTTAGCTGCGTGGCGATATATTATAGTAATTTCAACAATTATTGGAGCTATTTTAACTCCTTCTACAGATCCGTTGACACAATTATTGTTATCAACAGCAATATTATTGTTATATTTTTCAGGAGTAGGCATTCTGTTTTTAATAAAAAATTAATTTATTATATACATACTTAAAAAGTATTTAATCCATGGCAACTAACAAGTTTTTTAAAAGTCTTTTATTTACTTTAATGATTGCTATCAGTTCATTTGGTTTTTGCATTGAAAATTCTTTCGCATACCCTGTATTTGCTCAGCAAGGCTATGCGAATCCACGGGCAGCAAATGGAAAATTAGCTTGTGCTAATTGTCATTTAAATCAGAAAGCGATTGAAATTGAAGCACCTCAAGCGGTACTCCCTAATTCTGTTTTTGAAATAGGGATAAAAGTACCTTATGATTTAAATCGCCAACAAATTGGTGCAAATGGTCAAAAAGCTGATTTAAATGTTGGTGGAATTTTAATTTTACCAAAAGGTTTCAAGCTAGCAGCTAAAAATCAAATATCAAAAGAAGTTAAAGCAAAAAATAAAGGAGTATTTATCTCTCCGTATAGTACTGAAAAGGACAATATTTTAGTAGTTGGTCCAATTGCAGGAAAAACACATCAAGAACTTATATTTCCTTTAGTATCTCCTGATCCAGAGAAAAATTCAGAGGTTAAATATTTATCTTACCCAATTTATGCTGGTGGTAATCGTGGTCGAGGCCAAGTATACCCGACTGGGGAAAAAAGTAATATAAATAGTTTTGGCGCGGTACAAGCAGGACAAATATCTGAAGTAGCTACATCAGATAAAGGTGAATCAAATATTACAATTCTTAGTTCAGATGGAACAAAAACATCACAAGTAGTACCTGCGGGTTTAACACTACTTGTTAAACAAGGTGATTTTGTAAAAACTGATCAACCATTAAATATCGATCCAAATGTGGGTGGATTTGGACAGGAAGAAACGGAAATTGTTTTACAAAATCCGTTACGCATTATTGGTTACTTAGCCTTTTGTTTCTGTGCGTTGTTGACACAAGTTCTTTTAATCTTAAAGAAAAAACAATTTGAAAAAGTTCAAGCTGCGGAACTTAACTTCTAAAAAAAAAAGGAATGACATTTTAAAACTTAGTCATTCCTTTTTATATTTATATTAATTAATATAACTCATCTTCTTGATGAACTAAAATTGTACAATCTGATTTAGGGTAAGCTATACAAGTTAATACAAAACCATTCTCGATTTGATCATCATCTAAGAATGTTTGTTCTGATTGATCAATTTCACCATCTACCACTTTACCAGCACAAGTTGAACAAGCACCTGCTCGACATGAGTATGGTAATTCAATACCTTGCTCTTCAGCAGCATCTAAGACAAACACGTCATCTGCACAATCAATAGTTGTGTCTAAATCATGTTCTTCACTTTTTAATGTTACTTTGTAAGCAACCATATAACTCCTTATTTTTTAATATGATAAAGTAATTTTTGAAATATTAATTTTATTTTATTATTACTTTACTATTAATTAGTATACTACTTAAATTAAATACAAATAAAGTTTTTTTGGTAAAATTAATAATTTTTTTTAATTTTAATTAAAACGCTGTTTTAAACGACTTGCTTTACCTTTTAAATTTCGTAAATAATATAATTTTGATCGTCGAACTTTAGCAGATCGTAAAACTTTAATAGAATCTAACTTTGGCGAATGTATTAAAAAAATACGCTCTACTCCAATTCCTTGTAAAACTTTTCTTACAGTTATTGTTGTATTTATAGAACTATTTTTTTTGGCAATAACTGTACCGTCATAAAACTGTACTCTTTCTTTATTTCCTTCAATAATTTTAACACCAATTTTAACATTATCTCCAATTTGAATATTTGGAAAATTTTGTTTCAAAAAATCTTTTTGTACATTCTCGAGTATTTTTTGATTATTTAATTTAACCATATATAGTTTAGTGAAAAATTTAAATAAATTATTACCTATGATAATACATATATCTATTAAAAAAGACAATATTAAAAAAATTGCTGCATCCGACTGGGTTCGAACCAGTGACGTTCCATAGGAAAACGGATTATGAGTCCGGTGCCTTCAACCACTCGGCCACGAATGCTTTTATGGAGCTGATGGGAATTGAACCCATGTCCATTTAAAACGTATTAATGTACTCATTCACAGGTTTAGCTCAAAAAATTGAGCATTTAAAAAGAATTGATAATACTCTAAACTATATATTTCGAAAAATCTAGTTATAGTGAACAAAAATTTTAATAAAAGAGACAACTAAGTAAACTTAAAATTATAAGTTCTTATAAATACTATTTTTAAGCTTGAAACGCAAATGTCTTATTAGACAACGTTTCATAATTAAAAGGGATTATATTGTTAGCAGCAGTTATTTATATATTAGTATGTTTTTACGAAGAATACAAACTTCGACCTGCATCATACTTTAATTATTTTTAAATGTCGAAACCAGAACAGCCCCAAAATTTTAAATTATTTACCGTTTAAAAATAATATCGAAAATAAGCATGAAGGGAATCGAACCCCCGACTTTCAGAATCGGAATCTGATGCTCTATCCACTGAGCTACATGCTTTGTGGATTTTTTAATTTCGTTTAAAAATCTTGCATTTTGATGAAAAATCGAAATAAGAAATAAAATTTTGTTGAATTTAATCTAATACATATTAGATTAAATTCAACAAAATTTTATTAATAATAAATTTTACCGCCACCCCATTTTTCTGTAATAATTTTAGGTTGTAGCATAATATGTCCTGCAATTGAATATAAATCTTCATCTGTTAATGATCTCATGCGTGGATAAATATCAGCACTTTTAATACTTGGGTGTATTTCTGCGATTGATTCTAAACCATCATAGCTGGTAGGATTTTTTAAATAATCAACTAAACCAGCAATATTGTCACGACGCGGAGTTGCTAAACTTAATCCTTCTGGATCTAAACCGACATTAGGATTTGTTTTAGTCATACCGCCTACATGACAAGCTCCACAAGTAGCGTTAAATAAGCGTTTACCACGTTTAACTTGTTCTGGAGTTAGAACGGTAGTTGTTCCTTGTTCATCAACAGCTACAGTACGTATTGCTTCGTCTAAATCAATTGCATATGCACTTGTTGTGAAAAAATTAAAAACAGAAAAAATTAAGAAAGCACAAAATATAGAGTATTTTTTAAACATAATTCTAAAAAAATCATTTATAAAATTGAAACCAAGAAACAAGAAAATTTCTTAAAAATCTTTGTCTTGTTGTTTCGTTTTAAATTTTGCAATATTTGATAAAAGACCACGTAATCGAATGTTTTCCCAACCAGCTACTAATAATGATACAATAATTAATACTTGACTAAATAAAAGAATGGGATCAAGACGCCAACCGTGAACAATTAAGATACAGCTATAGAGTAAACCGATAGTTGCAAAAAAAATATCCTCATCTCTTGCAACTTCAGGTTTAACCATTCGAAGTAGATAAAGAAGTATTACTCCAAAACCTAAAATAAAACCTAATATAATATTCGGACCAAAACCAATATTTATCATAAATTAAATTTTCTTTTTATTAACTATAGTCGGTATATTAAAAGATTATGATCGTGTAACCCGATCACTTTTACTAATAACAATTAACGCGATACCAATAACTCCTAATACAAGGCCACCATAAATTAAACTAGATATAAAATTTGCTAATGAAGTTGTCATTTCTAATTCCGTTTTTTTTAATAAAAATTAAAAATAGTAAAATTGACTACAATATTAATTGTATCAGCTTTTAAAAAAAAAGCATAAATAATTTTTAATTCTACTATTTATATTATAGTAGACTATAAGAATAAATTCCAAATCGAAATAATAAATTTTTTTAGGTATAGCTTTAATACTCAAATATAGTCATAATCTTATGCTGCTATCTTACGATCCTGACATAGTAAAACTTTTTCTATATAATTTAAAAAAGACTATACCCATTTTAACTATACTAAATTTACTTAAAATAATCAATCTTTTAAAAGTCTATTGTTATTTTTGATAAAATTCAGTATAATGTATAGTAAGCCCGGATAGCTCAGTTGGTAGAGCAGTGGATTGAAGATCCTCGTGTCACCAGTTCGAATCTGGTTCTGGGCATTAATATTATACTTTAATAGCTCGAAAATTGTGTATATCTCGTATTAAATTTTAATTTAACTGTCCCAATAGGGCCATTTCGATGTTTTGCTATAATTAACTCAGCAATATCATCATTATCCTTTAATGGAAGATAATAATTTTCTCTATATAACATTAGAACTAAATCTGCATCTTGTTCGATAGATCCACTTTCTCTCAAATCAGATAAAATAGGTCTTTTATTTAATCGATTTTCGACATTTCGGCTTAATTGGGAAAGAGCAATTATTGGAACTTTAAATTCTCTTGCAATAAGTTTTAATGAACGAGTAATCTGAGATAATTCTTGAACCCGATTATCCGTTTGAAATTTTGAATTTTGCATTAATTGTAAATAATCAATAATGATTATTCCAAGTTTTGCTTTCTCAAAGATAATTTTCTTAATTTTTGAACGAATTTCTTGAATTGATAAATTTGGCGTATCATCGATTAAAAAGGGTAAACAAGAAAAATTCTTGATAATTGCATTTAAATTTATCCAATCCTGTTTATAAATATTGCCAGCACGTAACCGTGTATTACTTATATGAGCTTCATTTGCTAATAAACGATAAATTAATTGTTCTTTTGACATTTCTAAACTAAAAAATAAAATTGGAGCATTATTTTGTTTTACAATATTGATCGCAATATTTAAACAAAGAGCTGTTTTTCCCATTGATGGTCGACTTGCAATAATAATTAAATCTGATTTTTGAAATCCTTGAGTTATTGAATCTAAATCATAAAAACCAGAAGCTATTCCTGCTAACGAAGGTTTTAAAGCCTTTTCTTTTAAATCTAAAAAAATATTTGAAAATAATTCGGTACTATCTGAAATATTTAAATTTTTAGAAATATTTGTTAAATTAAAAAACTGAGTTTCTAAATCATTAAAAATCTTCTCCAATGGGATATTAGTAATATATCCAGAATTAATAGCTTCATATCCTAATTGGATTAATGAGCGCCTTAAAAATTTATCTTGTAATAGTCTAATATATTCTTCTAAATAAACTAAATTTGGTATTTGTTCAAATAATTCGGTTAATACTGGTATTCCTCCAATTTTTTTTAAAAGTCCATTATCCTGTAAAAATGTTGTTAATGTAATTAAATCTATAGGAATTTTGTCGTTATAAAGACTTATAATTGCTTTATAAATTTCTTGATGATTTTTAAAGTAAAAAGTTTGTACTGTAAGATTATTTAAAGCAATATCAATTGCTTCAGGACTAATTAACAAACTACACAATACGATTTTTTCAGCTAGAAAATTATGCGGTAAATATTTTTCAATATTTGATTGATTCTTCTTTTTATTAAAATTTTGCATATTTTATTTTACTAATTTTTGTTTGTTAAATAAATATAATTTAAACTATTGCTCTTTTTAATTATTTTAATTAAACTTGATTCAGTGCGTCCTTAGTTCAGTTGGTAGAACGCTAGTCTCCAAAATTAGATGTCGAGGGTTCAAGTCCTTCAGGGCGCGTTTCTCTTCTTGTAAGAGGTCAATTGGATTAAAAGATAGAATTATAGAATATTTAATAAATAAGAATAAGGTAAAATATTTGTTTATATTTCAATATAGATTATTTACCAATTAATTAATCAACAAGTTATGGCAAAAAAAATAACAGCACTTATTAAACTTGCTTTACCTGCAGGTAAAGCAACACCAGCACCTCCTGTTGGACCTGCATTAGGTCAACATGGAGTTAATATTGCAGCATTTTGTAAAGAATATAATGCAAAAACAGGAGATAAACCTGGTTTAATTGTCCCAGTTGAAATATCTGTATACGAAGATAGAAGTTATACATTTATTCTTAAAACACCTCCAGCTTCTGTTTTATTAATTAATGCTGCACAGATTAAAAAAGGATCTTCAACCCCAAATCGTGTAAATGTTGGTTCAATTACAAAAGCTCAATTAGAAGAAATTGCTAACATAAAGTTACCTGATTTAAATACTACTAAAATTAGTAGTGCTATAAAAATTGTTGAAGGAACTGCACGTAATATGGGTATCTCCATTGTAGATTAATCTGGAATTTGTAAGCTTATTAATGGAGAAAGTATATGCGAAAATTATCGCGTCGTCAAAAAGAAAATGTTAAAAAAATAAAGAATATTGTTTTTTCAAATTTGGAGGAAGCAATTGAAGTTTTAAAGAAAACATCGACAGCAAATTTTGTTGAGACTGTAGAATTACATGCTAATTTAAATATTGATCCAAAATATGCTGATCAACAATTACGAACAACTGTAACTTTACCAAATGGAGTAGGAAAACAAGTTAAAATAGCAGTTTTAACTAATGAAGAAAACTTTAATGAAGCTAAAGAAAATGGTGCAGATAAAGTTGGTAGTGATGACTTAATTCAAACTATTAGTCAAGGAGATATTGATTTTGATTTATTAGTCGCAACACCTGAAATGATGCCAAAATTAGCTAAATTAGGTAGAGTTTTAGGTCCTAAAGGTTTAATGCCTTCTCCAAAATCGGGAACAGTAACTACAAAAATTTCACAAACGTTAACAGAATTTAAAAAAGGGAAATTTGAATATAAAGCTGACAAAACCGGCATTGTTCATGTTAGTTTTGGAAAATCAAATTTTACAGAAACTCAACTAATAGAAAATTTGATAGCTTTATGTAAATCTATTGAACAAAATAGACCATCAGGTGTAAAAGGTAAATATTTTAAAAATTTATTTATTTGTAGTACAATGGGACCTTCAATTCAATTAGATTTATCTATTTTCGATTAGTTTAAATTTATTTAATTTTTTATAAAAAATCATATGACAGAAAAAATTGACAAAATAGTAGAAGAATTAAAAACTTTAACATTATTAGAAGCATCGGAATTAGTAAGTCAGATTGAAGAAACATTTGGAGTAGACGCTTCAGCAAGTGCAGGTGCCGCTATGGTTATGGCAGCTCCAACAGCGGTTGAAGAAGTCGAAGAAAAATCTGAATTTAATGTTATGTTAGATGAAGTCCCTGCTGATAAGAAAATTGCAGTATTAAAAGTTGTTCGAAGTATTACTGGTTTAGGATTGAAAGAAGCTAAAGAATTAGTAGAATCAGCTCCTAAACAAGTTCAAGAAGGATTAGCCCCAGATGCTGCTGAAGAGGTGAAGAAACAAATAGAAGATGCAGGTGGTAAGGTATCATTAGTTTAATTAATAATTTCAATAAAATATTTTAATTATTTTATTGAAATTATATTTTTTATTATATTTATTTATAAAACTAAATATAAATTTACCAAAATCCTAAAGATATTGCTTTATCAATAGGTAGACAAGCACCAATTCCTAACCAAACAGCTGTAAAAAATCCAGTGATAAACATTAAACTTGCAATTGGACGACGAAATGGATTAGCAAATTTATTAACATTTTCAATAAAAGGAACTGTAATTAAACCTGCAGGAACTGCGGCCATTGCTAATACGCCTAATAATTTATTAGGTAATACTCGTAATAAGTTAAATGTTGGGAAGAAGTACCATTCTGGTAAAATTTCTAAAGGTGTATTAAAGGGATCAGCAGGTTCGCCTAATTGTGTAGGTGCGAGAACAGCTAAACCAATAATACATGCAAAAATCCCTAAAATAGCAACAGGGAAAATATATAAAATATCATTCGGCCATGCAGGTTCACCATAATAATTATGGCCCATCCCTTTAGCCAATTTTGCTCTTAATTTTGGATCTGTTAAATCCGGCTTTTTAATTACTGACATAAGTATTCCTTATCTTTGAAAAATGAATTCTAATTACTAGTTCGGATTAAAGAGGTCCCGAAATACCTTGTTTACGAATCATTAAAAAGTGTATTAAAATTAATACTGCTGCCGCAACAGGTAAAACAAAAGTATGTGCACTATAAAAACGAGTAAGTGTGCTTTGACCAACACTTTCACCACCTCGTAATACTAAAACTAGAGGAGGGCCAACAATAGGAACTGCTGCAGGAACACCTGTTACAATTTTACATGCCCAAAACCCAACTTGATCCCATGGTAAAGAATAACCAGTTACACCAAAAGAAACAGTAACAACTGATAAAATTACTCCTGTTACCCATGTTAATTCTCGGGGTTTTTTAAAACCACCCGTTAAATATACCCGGAAAATATGCAATACCATCATTAATACCATCATTCCCGCAGACCAACGGTGTATTGAACGAATTAACCAACCAAAATTAACACTAGTCATAATGTATTCAACAGAAGCAAATGCATCAACAACACTAGGTCGATAATAAAATGTCATTGCAAACCCAGTAGCAACTTGTACTAAAAAACATGTAAAAACAAGTCCACCAAAACAGTAAAAAATATTTACGTGTGGTGGCACATATTTACTTGTAATGTCATCTGCAATTGATTGAACTTCTAATCGTTCTTCAAACCAATCGTAAACTTTACCCATAAAAAATTTTTATAAAAAATCAAAACACAACTAAGCAAATTCTATTTGATAAAATATTTATACTAGCATGGATTATAAGGCGAGAGTGGGATTCGAACCCACGGAATCCATAAAGATTCATCTGATTTCAAATCAGACGCAATCGACCAACTCTGCCATCTCGCCAAAAGATTAGCGAAAACACTAATCTTATATAAATTAACTTTCGTAAGTACTAATACCACTAAATTTAATTGATGCAGGATCAGGATTCTTCCCTATTGAGAAATCTCTACTATTTACTGCAGTTCGACCTGGATTAACTTTTTCTGGTACAACTCCATCTTTAGGATGTAAGTATTGAACTTCTCCACTTGGGAAAATTCGATAGATCTTATAATCATTTATTTTAAAAGTTCGTAACTGAGTTCCTAATGCCAGGCATTGTTCTTTTCGTGCTAGATATAATAAATTTTCCCCTTTACGCATAATTGCTGCACCACCTGTGGGCATTTCAAATATCTGCTCTTTTCCGCTAGTCCAAGTAATTGCATATTTTTCTTCAACTTCAGCCGCACGTAACCAGCCACCAGTACTTCCACCAAAAGTAGGAAATGGTGTTTGTAAATTTAATGTCATACGTAAAACCTTATCATTATTTAACGTTCAATATATTATTTTAATAAAAAATTTATAATTTTTTCGTTAATTTATAAAATTTTCTAGCGGAGAATGGATTTGAACCATTGACCTTCGGGTTATGAGCCCAACGAGCTACCAGACTGCTCTACTCCGCGTGACAAAACACTATTATGATCAATACTATACTAATCAAATTAAGTTTTGTCTATAAATTAAACTTCTATTTTTAAAATGAAAAATTAAACCTAATAGCCAGCCCGAAATAACAAGCAATTAGAAACCAAGTAAGATTATTTAAAAACTTTTCAGCAGAATTTGGTGATCCAAGTAAATTACTTTTAGTCGTAAAACTTGTTAACCCACCATTATTAGGAATACGAATAAGGATAAGCAAAATTAAAAGGATGTCTAATATTAACCAGATAAGTTTTAACATAAATTTTCCTATAAATAAAAAACAACTGGGAAATAGTTTTTAATATTTTAAATATTATTAAGGAGTCTTTTTAATTACTCTTCAATTTCGAAAATCTCGTTGAATACTTTTGAAACTTTATCACCAGAGTCTATTGATTCTAATGGATCTTTTCGTAAACGATGACGTAAACATAAAGTAATGATTTTAGATATATCTTGAACCGTTACTTTAGTACAATTATTATATGCTGCATATGCCTTAGCAGCACGATTTGTTACAATATCACCTCTTAATCCATCAACATCTAATTTACTACAAACTTCTGAAATTTTTATTCGTAAATCGTAATTTAATTCTACCGTTGGTAATAAATTTTGAGCTGTAACAATTTTATCGCGCAATTCTTGTTGTTGCTGTTCATAATTTTCAATCCAAACATCAGGTGTTTGATCAAAAGAAGTTCTTTCTTCAACAACTTTTACACGTAATTTGGGCTCTTTAACAGTTCGAATTTCGGCATGCATGCCGAAACGATCTAATAATTGAGGACGAAGTTCACCTTCTTCAGGATTTCCCGATCCAACTAATACAAATCGAGCTGGATGACGAATAGAAATACCTTCTCTTTCTACAGTATTCCAACCTGATGCTGCTGAATCTAATAAAATATCTACTAAATGATCATCGAGTAAATTAACTTCATCAACGTATAGTATTCCTCGATTTGCTTTTGCTAATAGTCCTGGTTCGAAGGCTTTTATACCTTCTGTTAAAGCTTTTTCAATATCAATTGTTCCACAAACTCGATCTTCTGTAGCCCCTAAAGGTAAATCAATCATTGGAATTTTTATAAATTCTGTTTCAATAGAATCACCATTTTGAATAGCCGCTTTAACTTCATTGCTCATTAAATCTAAATCAGATTTATGAGAATTAAAAGGGTCGTCTTTTACAACTTCAATTTCTGGTAATAAATCAGCAATTGCTCGAATCGTTGTAGATTTACCAGTACCTCGATCCCCCATAATCATAACCCCACCAATTTTAGGATCTATTACATTTAATTGTAAAGCCAATTTCATTTCCTCTTGTCCAACAATAGCTGTAAAAGGAAAAACAGGGGTAATAAATTTTTTTAAGTCTTGTGTTACCATAATTTTTATTAAAAATTATTTTAATTTTTTGGTTGAATCTTTAGAGTTTATAAAATATGCTAAAACTTTTAAAATATTAACCAATTACCAAAAATAAATAAAATATATTATTGGTAAAGTGTTGCACCTAGTCGAATAGCTAAAACACTTGCTAACAAAGCAATTGCTAATATCGTATAAATTTGAGAATCATAAATCATAATTTATTCCTATACTTTGTACTAATTTAAATAAATTAATATTTGAATTATTATTTCTAAATTGAATTATAGCATAGTTTTTAAAAGTTTAACTATTGCTTAATATAATTGTCATTATATTAATTCACTTAAAAAAATGAAATATATTAAAAAAATACAAATAATAATAAATTTATATAGTAAAACTTAAGTAATAAAAATGAAATTTAGAGAAAAAATTTTTATCTAAATTAAAAAAATATTGTGTTATTGAATTATAATGTTGATTACAAGCTGACAAGATTGTAGTAAAAATTTTCAATTAAGGTTTACTCACGAAAAAATTTTATTTAAGGATTATTAAATATGACCATTGCTATTGGACAAAACCAAGAACGTGGCTTATTTGATCTTATTGATGATTGGTTAAAGAAAGATAGATTTGTTTTTGTTGGCTGGTCAGGTATTTTATTAATTCCAACAGCTTATTTAGCTGCAGGCGGCTGGTTCACAGGAACTACATTTGTAACTTCTTGGTATACGCATGGTTTAGCTACTTCATATCTTGAGGGATGTAACTTTTTAACTGCTGCAGTTTCTACTCCTGCAAATAGTATGGGTCACTCATTATTATTATTATGGGGCCCTGAAGCACAAGGTGATTTTACTCGTTGGTGTCAAATTGGTGGCCTTTGGGCATTTATTGCTTTGCATGGAGCATTTGGTTTAATTGGTTTCTGTTTACGTCAATTTGAAATTGCTAGATTAGTAGGTATTAGACCATACAATGCTATTGCATTCTCAGGTCCTATTGCTGTATTCGTTTCAGTATTCTTATTATATCCACTAGGTCAAGCAAGTTGGTTCTTTGCTCCTAGTTTTGGTGTTGCGGCTATTTTCCGATTCTTATTATTCTTACAAGGCTTTCATAACTGGACCTTAAACCCATTCCACATGATGGGTGTTGCTGGGATTTTAGGTGGAGCTTTACTTTGTGCAATTCATGGAGCTACAGTAGAAAACACATTATTTGAAGATGGTGATGCTGCAAATACATTCCGTGCATTTACACCAACACAATCTGAAGAAACGTATTCAATGGTTACTGCGAATCGTTTTTGGTCACAAATTTTTGGTGTTGCATTCTCAAATAAGCGTTGGTTACATTTCTTTATGCTATTTGTACCAGTAACAGGTTTATGGACAAGTTCTATTGGAATTGTAGGTTTAGCATTAAATTTACGTGCTTATGATTTTGTATCACAAGAATTACGAGCTGCGGAAGATCCAGAATTTGAAACATTCTACACAAAAAATATTTTATTAAATGAAGGTATCCGTGCGTGGATGGCTGCTCAAGATCAACCGCACGAAAACTTTGTATTCCCTGAGGAGGTATTACCACGTGGAAACGCCCTTTAATAGTAGTATAGCAGGTCGTGACATTGAATCGACAGGCTTCGCTTGGTGGAGTGGAAACGCTCGTTTAATTAATGTCTCAGGTAAGTTATTAGGTGCACATGTTGCACACGCAGGTTTAATGGTATTTTGGGCTGGTGCTATGGTATTATTTGAAGTATCACATTTCGTACCAGAAAAACCTTTATATGAACAAGGTTTTATTTTAATTCAACATTTAGCAACATTAGGTTATGGTATTGGACCTGGTGGAGATATTATCACAACAGTTCCGTATTTTGCCGTTGGTGTTATTCATTTAATATCTTCTGCTGTATTAGGTTTTGGTGGAATTTACCATTCTTTATTAGGTCCGGATACTTTAGAGGAATCATTCCCATTTTTCGGGTATGATTGGCGTGATAAAAATAAGATGACAACTATCTTAGGTATTCATTTATGTTTATTAGGTTCAGGTGCTTTTTTATTAGTTATTAAAGCAATGTATTTAGGTGGCGTATATGATACTTGGGCACCTGGTGGTGGAGATGTTCGTTTTATTACGACTCCAACACTAAATCCAATTGTAATTTTCGGTTATGTATTCCGTTCACCATTTGGTGGTGATGGTTGGGTTGTAGCAGTAAATAATATGGAAGATGTTGTTGGTGGCCACATTTGGGTTGGTATTTTATGTATTATAGGTGGTATTTGGCACATCTTTACAAAACCTTTCGCATGGGCACGCCGTGCATTTGTTTGGTCTGGAGAAGCATATCTTTCTTATAGTTTAGCTGCTATTTCATTAATGGGATTCACAGCTTCTTTATACGCATGGTACAATAATACAGCGTATCCTAGTGAGCTTTATGGCCCAACAGGTCCAGAAGCATCTCAAGCTCAAGCGTTTACATTTTTAGTACGTGATCAACGTTTAGGTGCTAACGTATCGTCAGCTCAAGGTCCAACGGGGTTAGGTAAATACTTAATGCGTTCACCAAGTGGAGAAATTATTTTCGGTGGTGAAACTATGCGTTTTTGGGATTTACGTGCGCCATGGGTAGAACCTTTACGAGGCCCGAATGGTCTAGATATTAATAAAATTAAAAATGATATCCAACCTTGGCAAGAGCGTCGCGCTGCCGAATATATGACACATGCACCGTTAGGATCATTAAATTCTGTAGGTGGTGTAGCAACAGAAATTAACTCAGTAAACTACGTTTCACCGCGTTCTTGGTTATGTTGTTCACATTTCTTCTTAGGATTCTTCTTCTTAATTGGTCATTGGTGGCATTCGGGTCGTGCTCGAGCTGCTGCTGCGGGATTTGAAAAAGGTATAAACCGTGCAAATGAACCTGTATTATCGATGCGTCCTATCGATTAATTCTTAATATATTTTTATCCAATATTTAATATTGGATAAAAATATATTGTTTTCAGTTTTTTTTATTTAGAAAAGTTTAACGTAGATAGTGCTAGATAAAATGAATTTTTAAATTATTAGTTTTATTTAATTCTTAAAAAAGTATGATAAATAAATTACCTAAATTTCTATGATTATTTGTTAGTAATATTTGGTTTAAATGGGTTACCTGGGACTCGAACCCAGAACAAATCGGTTAAAAGCCGAGTACTCTACCATTGAGTTAGCAACCCTAGTATTATATTAACATGAAACTAGTTAAATATTAAAGTATTTAATATAAAAAAATTTTATATAAACTATACTAATAATAATAAAATATTATTTTAAATAATATATTTACTTTAGTTTTTTTAAAGTAAAATTATTAATAACATTATAGGTTATTTTGTTATTTAAAATTTTAATAAAAATTTATAAATTGAGGATTTTAAAAAATGATTAATTGGCAAGTTTTAGGTCAACTAATAGCAACTGGAGCTATCATGTTAGCCGGTCCAGCAGTAATTGTATTATTAGCTTTAAAAAAAGGTAATCTTTAATAAATTAAAAATTTATTCATCAATATAAAAAATTTTAAGGAATATTTATGATAACAGCTTTAGTAAGTTTATTAGTACTAATTTCTTTAGGTTTAGTTATAACCGTTCCAGTCGCTTTAGCAACTCCCGGAGAATGGGAAACTTCAAAAGGTACATTTAATAAAGTTTTTCAGGCTTGGGTAGGTCTTGTTTTAGTTATTGCAGCTGCTGATGGGATTGCATCATCAATTTAAATTAAATTAGAAATTATAGTCTAAACTATAATTTCTAACTTAAAGTATTGACATATTAATTTAAGTTATATATATAGTAACATGTAATTAAGTATTACATCTTTTGTACTAACACTGCAACCTGCGGGCATAGCTCAGTGGTAGAGCGCAACCTTGCCAAGGTTGATGTCGCGCGTTCGAATCGCGTTGCCCGCTTTCTAGTTTTTAAAAACTAGTTATTAGATAGATAAAAGCCCCCATCGTCTAGAGGCCTAGGACAGCTCCCTTTCACGGAGCAGACAGGGATTCGAATTCCCTTGGGGGTATAATTATATTACATTTTAATTTCTAATATAAAATTTTGGACTATTATCTTGACATTCTAATAAATGCTATGTTATTATAATAGTAACGTAATATTTATTATATAAATAATACTGTTTGTATGAATTTATTCGTAACAAAATTTTTGTTGTGTACGACTATATCAAATGATATTTTGGAACAATGGAAAACAGGGGAGATAGAACTTCCCCCTACAACTATTGAACTGTTTTGGAACAAATTAAAAGAAATTTCAACTTATGGTTTTACTATCGAAGAATTTCAAAAAGCTATGTTAATTTTATGTTTAATCCGGTTTATTATTTATTCAATAAAATATAACATAATTACTTCTTTTAAAATTTGTGCAATTGGTACCATTTCATGTATTCTTTGGGCAATGGCACTCAATGACTGTATTGGCATCTATTATCCAAATTTAGCGTTACACCCATTACTTCGAAACGCTTATAGAGAAGAAATAATTTATCGGGAAATTTCTTTAGCGCGAGCAGGAGAGCGACTGCTTGATGACTTAGTAAAACAAACTAGTGATAATCCTTATCCATTTGATTGGATAACTCCTCTCTTTGTAAAATTACCGTCTTCTATATCACACATTACAGATCCAATATATATATTTGTAAGAAGAGACCTTATTGAAACTATTAAACAATTTTATAAAACTAATTTAAGACCTTTAGTTTCAATGTTTGTTTATGTGGGTTGCGTAAGAGTAGGTAAGAAATATTGTCCTTATCATATTCGATGGCACTTTACTTTCATTACTTTATATAATACTTTTATGCCGTATATTTTTGCATGTTCAATGAGAGCACGGCAATTTTTATATAAAGTACTTATTCCTGAACAACGTTTTGATGAAGCAGAAAACCTAGAATTATATTTAGGCGCATGGGTGTTTGTTCATATTACGTTTCTTATGATTGCAATGCTACATGCAATATTCTCACAATATTTTTATGTACCCTTTTTAACATATAGTGTTGAATTACATGTTGGAAAACGGCCTAAAGATAGTATTTATAGTGGAGGATATACTGCTTGGCAAGATGATTTTAACTTTTTTAATATACGATTAAGAGATACTCTAAGATTATGGTGGGGGTTTTTAGGAAGAGGTACAAAAGCTCAGCGACAGAACCGTAGAGGTAAAAAAAGACGATAAATATACTATATAAACTATAATTTATATAGTATATTTATTTTAGAGAAAAATAGAATCTTCAAGAATTATATTTTAAATTAAAGTGAAGATCCTAAACCTGAATAAGCACCATAGATAAATAAACTAACAATTGTAAGTGCTGCTAACCCACCAACTAAACCTACAAGCCATAAAGGAATTCTACCCGTATTAGACATAAAAAGACTCCTATCTATAAATGTTAATTGAAGAAATAACTTGAAAATAATACAGCTAAAACAAAAATTAATAAAAGTCCCCAGTAAAGGGAAGTTCGATTTAATTCTACTGCTTGTTTATTAGGATTTGGACCTGTCATAAATTTTTACCTCTTTTGTTTATTATTAGATTATCTTTGAATAAATTGCATTGCTGTAATTCCACCTAAAAAGAATACAGCAGGAACTGCTAATCCATGAATGGCAAGCCAACGAAAAGTAAAAATTGGATAAGCTACTGGCTGATTAATATTTTTTGACATAAATTTTACCTCTTATAAACCTTTAGTTAAATCTTCTAATTCTTGTTTTGCACTGAAACGATCATTTACTAATGGTACTTGTTGACGATCTTGTGTAAAGTATTCATTTGGTCGTGGAGTACCAAAAACATCATAAGCTAATCCTGTACTAACAAATAACCATCCTGATACGAAAAGAGATGGTATAGTAATACTATGAATAATCCAATAACGTACACTTGTTATAATATCCGAAAACGGACGTTCACCTGTAGATCCACCAGACATAATATAAAATTCTCCTATAAAAAAATGATTGTTGCTCATTCTAAAGTTTACCCAAAAGCGGGCAGGGGGAATCGAACCCCCATCATTAGCTTGGAAGGCTAAGGTTTTACCACTAAACTATGCCCGCATAAACTTATTATAGGATTATGTGAGCATAAAAAGCAATAAAATGTCATAAATTTTCTAATTTTAAATCTAAAAATTTGGCTAAATCAGCCGCTTCTTCTTCTAAATTTGAAATTGTGTTAGGCTGTTGGACTGGTGTAAGTGGAATTTTTCGCTCATCTTTTAAACATAAATAAATAATTCTTTTAGGATTTAGACCCTCTGAAATTTTAATTCCAATTGATTTGATATTATTTAATGAGTAAGTTAGAAGAATCTCGCGATTTTTTCCAGGAAATCCTTTCCGAACTATTTTTACTAAATTTTCTATTTTATTATATTCGTTATAGCCACTCCCAATATCCCAAATTACTGTTAAAAGGATATAAAGACTAATCGATAAACCCAAAGTCCCATAAAATATCATTACAATCCCTTGAGGTATAAAAACTAATTCAGTTGGATTAGCAAATGGTAATAGATTTATCTTTAAATAACTCGAAAGTCCAGCCAGTAAAAAACTTAGCCCACCAATCAAAAGAAAAAAACCCCAAAAGTAATTACTGAAACGTCTAGATCCAACAATTTTATCTTGACGAATATCTGTTTGCATTTTTTGCAGTTTAGTGAAATATTAAATTAATTTAATTGATTTAAACCCTAAAAATAAACCTATCGAAAGTGTAAAACAAAATCCTACCAATAAAAAGTAATCAATAACAAGTACCATAAATATTTTTTTGCTTTGTAAAAGTGAAGTTTATAAAAATTTTTATATATATTAGTATATATTATATAGTAATCTATATTTAAATTTTGGTTGGTAAAAAATTTCATTAATTTTTTAATATTGAATACTAATTAAAATTTTTATTATTAATTTCACTAATATTTAAGTTAAATTTATGGCTAATTTTATTAAACCTTATAATGATGATCCATTTGTAGGACATTTAGCAACACCTATAACATCGTCATCAATAACACGTGCTCTTTTAAAAAATTTACCTGCATATCGATTTGGTTTAACACCTTTATTACGTGGTTTAGAAATCGGATTAGCACATGGCTATTTTTTAATTGGACCTTTTGTTAAATTAGGACCATTACGAAATTCTGATGCTGCTTTGTTAGCAGGTTTTCTTTCGACAATTGGATTAATTCTTATTTTAACTTTAGGGTTAACTATTTATGGTGTAGCTGTATTTGAACAAACAAAAGCAACAAGTAGTACTAACTCAAACGATCTTCAAACTAAAAAGGCTTGGGATCAATTTAAAGGTGGATTTTTCGTTGGAGCATGTGGTAGTGCTGGATTTGCGTTTATTTGTCTATCAAGTATTCCAACTATTCTTTTGAAATAAACTTTACATTTATATAATAAATTAAGTTAAATTTATTATATAAATGTAATATATACTTTTATATACAGTTATTTTTATTAACGTTTTCTTATGAATACACAATCAACGACTTCAGTAAATTTACAAGAAGAATACAATAAAACAGAAATTGCTAAAATTTTAAATCTGTTAGATGAGGAGTTAGTTGGATTAGCTCCTGTAAAATCTCGTATTCGCGAAATCGCAGCTTTATTATTAATCGATAAATTAAGAAGAAATTTAGGCATTACAGCCGGAAGTCCTGGTTTACATATGTCATTTACAGGTAGTCCAGGGACTGGAAAAACAACTGTAGGATTAAAAATGGCTGATATTTTATATCAATTAGGATACGTAAAAAAAGGTCATTTATTAACGGTTACTAGAGACGATTTGGTAGGTCAATATATTGGTCATACCGCCCCAAAAACAAAAGAAGTATTAAAAAAAGCAATGGGAGGGGTTTTATTTATCGACGAAGCATATTATTTATACAAACCTGACAATGAAAGGGATTACGGATCAGAAGCAATTGAAATTTTATTACAAGTTATGGAAAATCAACGAGATGATCTAGTTGTAATTTTAGCTGGTTATAAAGAACCGATGGATAAATTTTATGAATCTAATCCAGGTTTATCTTCTCGTATTGCCAATCATATAGATTTTCCTGACTATACAACAGAGGAATTATTAAAAATTGCTAAAATGATGCTAGAAGAACAACAATATCAATTGACACCAGAAGCAGAAGTAGCCTTAACAAAATATATTACTAAACGTAAAGCAAAACCATTATTTGCAAATGCTCGGAGTATCAAAAACGCTTTAGATCGTTCAAGAATGAGACAAGCTAATAGAATTTTCGATAGCCGCGGACAAGTATTAACGAAGAAAGAATTAGTTAATATTGAAGCTCAAGATATTTTACAAAGTACAATATTTGATTCTTAAATAAGAAATTAAAAAGTTTTTAAAACATATAATTATGAGTTTACTTATTATTGGGGGAACAGGAACATTAGGACGACAGGTTGTATTACAAGCATTAACAAAAGGGTACCAAGTTCGGTGTTTAGTTAGAAATTTACGTAAAGCTAATTTTTTGAAAGAATGGGGCGCTGAATTGGTTTATGGAGATTTAACATTACCTGAAACAATTCCACCTTGTTTAAGAGGTATTACTGCTGTTATAGATACTTCAACAAGTAGACCCTATGATTTATCTACTATGAAAAAAGTTGATTGGGATGGCAAATTAGCATTAATTGAAGCTGCAAAAACCGCAAAAATTCAACGCTTTGTTTTTTGTTCAGCTTTAAATTTAGAATTATTTCCAAATATTCCATTAATGGCAATGAAACAGGGAATAGAAATTAAATTAAAAGAATCCAAAATTCCTTATACAATTTTTAGATTAACTGGATTTTATCAAGGTTTAATTGAACAGTATGCTATTCCTATTTTAGATGATTTACCCATTTGGATAACGAATGAAAATACTTGTGTTTCTTATATGGATACACAAGATGTAGCTAAATTTTGTCTTAGAACATTTCAACTCCCAAAAACAGAAAATAAAACATTTTTCCTAGGAGGTCCGAAAGGCTGGTTATCTTCAGAAATAATAAAATTATGCGAACAATTAGCCGGTCAACCTGCAAAAGTAAAACGAATCCCAATATCACTTTTAAAACTATCTAGTCAAATTTTAGGGTTTTTTGAATGGGGTCAAAATATAAGTGATCGTCTAGCGTTTGCTGAAATTTTAAATGTTGAAAATAATTTCTCAAAATCAACTTTTGACTTATATAAAATATTTAAAATAGATCCAGGTGATATAATACAATTGGATGATTATTTCCTTGAGTACTTTATTAGATTATTAAAACGATTAAAGGATATTAATTTTGAAGATGTTCAAAAACAAAAAAATCTAGTTATCTAATAATAATTTTTAATATGAATTATACAAGCTTTATCGTTAAAATTGTTGGGAAGCCAGAACAAAGTTTTTTTCATGATGGTACTTCTGTTACTGAAATGCTAGTAAAATTTCCACCTATTCGAAATATAAAAACAACAGATATTTTTCAAATTACAATTTGGGGAACTCTAGCCTACGACGTTATTAAGTACTATAAAATAAATGATTATATTATAATTGAGGGTTATATTTCTTTACGTGAAAGTATTTCTAATAATTTTAGTTTTCCAAACGATAAGCAAGTTGAAATTTCAGTTTTTAAAATTTATCCTTTTCTTTTATCATCAAATATAAAAAAGTAATACAAAAATATTTTTTTTATTTCTTGAATTAAATAATTCAGAATTTGAATATTTTAGTATAATTAATATTATTAGAAATAATTCCTAGGAAAAATTTAATGTTAACTTTAAAAATTTTAGTCTATACAACAGTTATCTTTTTTGTTTCTTTATTCATTTTTGGTTTCTTGTCAAGTGATCCATCAAGAAATCCTAATCGTAAAGATCTTGAATAATTAAAATATTTTATACAAATTTAAGAAGCTAATTATTAAAATAATTAGCTTCTTTTCTATTTAGCAATTATTTTTCACAAAATAAACTTCACTAGGATTAAAAATCTATTTTTTTGTAGTTACCGTTCTATATGTTTATCTTTTAATTTTATAAAAATAAATTAACTAATTTTTAATAGAGGTTTAATTATTCAAATTTTTTTGAATACCTCCATTAAAAAAATATTTTTTTAATGAAAACTGAATTATTATATAGATAAGAATATTTTTCTATCTGAAATTTTTTACTAAAAAACTTTAATTTAACTTATTTTTTAATGAAACGACTTAATTTAATAACGTTATTAATTGGGATTTTAATAATCTTTACTCCTAAACATGCATTAGCTGATATCGGTGGCTTAACAAAATGTAGTAATTCACCTGCTTTTACCAAAAGATTAAATGCAAGCGTTAAAAAACTAGAACAACGTATGACGAAGTACGAAAGTGGTTCGCCGGCGGCTTTAGCATTAGAACAGCAAGTAGATCGAACAAAAGCTCGTTTTGACAAATATAGTCGTTCAGAATTATTATGTGGAACTGATGGGTTACCTCATTTAATTGCTGATGGACGTTGGAGTCATGCTGCAGAATTTATTCTTCCAGGCTTTGGGTTTATTTATATCTCTGGCTGGATAGGTTGGGTAGGTCGTAAATATCTACGAGCAATCAGTACAACAAATAATCCTACAGAAAGTGAAATTATTATAAATGTACCATTAGCTTTAAAAATAATGACAACTGGTTATATTTGGCCTATTTCGGCATGGCAAGAATTAATAAGTAAAGAATTAGTTGCGCCAGATGAAGAAGTGACGGTATCACCACGTTAAATTTGTTTAAGATTTATTAAAAAAGTATTTCTAATTATATGAATGATTTTCAAAAATATTTATCAACTGCTCCTGTTTTATTAACTTTATGGATGACATTTACTGCTGGATTTATTATAGAGATAAATCGCTTTTTTCCAGATATGTTAGGATTATATTTTTAACTAAATATTAAA
>Ga0224499_10000052_pt1 | contig 29757 bp, 22 predicted proteins | sample SF_Jul11_sed_USG_3_FD_168125 | JGI IMG/M metagenome (GOLD analysis project Ga0224499, IMG submission 168125) | Sediment microbial communities from San Francisco Bay, California, United States - SF_Jul11_sed_USGS_24 | ecosystem: Environmental > Aquatic > Marine > Sediment | place: USA... | reverse complement strand
AACACCATAACACTCCAGGTTCAGGTCAATGCCTTCACTGACCAGGTGAAACAGTGGCAGAGATTGCAGGTCATTCTCGCTGATATTGACCAGATCGACATCCTTCTGGGAAAATCGGCGAATATCTTCATAGCCTTTAAGTGGCAGCTTCATCGGCTCGTCAAGAGCGACAATCCTTGGATAATCACCCTCGACCCGATCAACCGCACGTGTGCCAAGCCCAAGAACCAGCCGCAGCATACCGGCTTTCGGATCCATATGCTTGTCCCAGACAAAGGTATTATAAGAAATGCCGACACCGGCCAATTCCGGGAAGTAATAATTTTTATGGTAAGAGCCGGAAACGCGCTGAACAAGAAGGCCCATCTGCTCCACCTGTTGATCAAGACCGCGTTGCTTGCGATAGGTCAGGGCGTCTTCGCTCATGGTGCTGGAGAAAACTTTGCGAACGGCATCTTCAAAGGCATTGTATCGATCTTCCGGCGAGCCCTGGTTGGCACAAAAGAAACTGTCGTATTTGCCGGCAAAAGCGTTGCCAAAGCCGTCTTCCAGCAACGAACTTGAGCGGACAATAATCGGATATTGCCCGTAATAATCGAGCATGCTCATAAAATCTTCCCGCAACTGTTCCGGGAAAGAGCCTGTCAACATCTTCTGATGGAGTTCGGCACCGGCTTCGAAATAGCCTTCCGGAGTTTTCTGGGCCGCATAGAGCTCCCACCAACCGTTATTAACAATATAAGAGTAATAAACGTTTGACCCGACAAAGAAAGAGTCATGCTGCTCCAGTCGTTCTGACCAGTCCGCATCCGGCTGGGTTTCCAGAATACGCCGCGCCAGCAGCATACCGACCGCCTTGCCGCCGATAAACCCGGTGCCAATCATGCGCGCTTTGTAGGAAAGCAGATCGCTGAGTGTAAAATAGCGCCGTGCCAGGTTGAGAATATTGTCTTCGCGACCAATCAGGTGACGACAAAGATGCGCCACCATTTTTTCCTGCTCCTCCTGCGAGACATTTTCAGAATTCAGTTCCTCAGCTTGCAAAAAGAGGCGATGCCAGTGGTCGAGACGACGACTGCCGGCATCCTGAACCTGGCGATAGGCTTTAGACAGAAGCTCGGTTGCTTCAAGGCTGTTGGCAAGGGGGACAAAGCTGTCACCGGTCTGTCGATGTGGCAGGAACATGGTCGGGGAATGTCGCTCCCAGACCTTGAGCGGGTGAACATATCGCTGCCCTTCACGGTTGTGCAGTTCAAGCAGAACCTGGGTCGTCTCGCGAATGCGGGCGATGGTTTTGTGGGCATGACGATTGCGCAACAGGGCGAAGTAAGCCACCGTATCAAGCTTGAACAGGTAAGGGCAGGTGACGTGGAAAAAGTTGGCTATCATGTGATCGGTGACCCAAGCTGACAGCAGGTCAGAGAGGCAATCGAAGACATAGAAGGCACCAACACCTTTTTCGGTGGCAACTTCGTGGATGGAACAGGCAAAAGTCTCGAAACCTTCGCGCGGATCGAGCACATAAGTTTCAACTGGCAATTTTGGGTCAATCACAGGGGGGTGCTGACCAAAGCGGAAATAGATAACCTCTCGTTTCTCGGCAAGGGCCTGCTTTACGTAGGGCGTGACGAAATACTGATAATCTTCAATGCTATCAACCTTCCAGACGACGTTGTCGCCCATCCTCAAACCGTCAAGGATTTCATCAAGACCATCGAAACCAGTTGTCACCCATCTGTCGTTCATGGACTTCCCCTTTAAGCTTTCATCAAGAGACTGAACCGCTGAAGCCTTTTCGGAACAGCAAAATCACAGGAGAACCTTGGCCCCCTTCTGACCGGGCGTCGTCATTGCGCTCTTAAACTTGGCGTTTGTCGGAATTGCTGCATAAGACAAAGGAATTATAAACCAAACAAAGTTTGTAAGTATTTATCGCACCAAAAGTAGGCGCTTTAGGCGAAGGCGCAAAGGGGTAGAGAAAGCCCGCAAAGAAAACCACTTCAAAAAGCGAGAATAGTCACCCTTTGCGCCTTTCTTGGCTTTTCTTAGCGTCTTTGCGTTGATCTTTTGATTTCAGCCTGTACCGTTTTGGTGTAAAGACGCATCCCTTTGTTTGGATTATAGACCTTTAAAACAGCAGGGCCGGCAAAGTTATTACCGGCCCTGCTTAACCTCTGTTCGGGTCAAACTACGCCGAAAGCAACCATCGCCTTGGCAACACGGATAAAGCCAGCGATATTTGCGCCGTTGACATAGTTACCCGGAGTTCCGTATTCGATCGACGTTTCGTAGCAGAGTTCATGGATGTTGTGCATGATTTCCTGCAGACGCTTCTCCGTATGATCGAAAGTCCAGGAGTTACGCTCGGCGTTCTGCTGCATTTCCAACGCTGAGGTTGCAACACCACCAGCATTGGCGGCTTTACCTGGGCCATAAGCGATCTGTGCATCGAGGAAGATCTTAACACCTTCCGGAGTGGTCGGCATGTTCGCGCCTTCGCCAACCGCGATACAGCCATTCTTGACCAGCATCTGGGCGTCAGCACCGTTGATCTCGTTCTGGGTCGCCGAAGGCATGGCTACCTGACATGGAACTTCCCATATGTTGCCCTTGGCCACGTACTTGGCGTGCTTGCGATATTGAGTATAGTCCTTGATGCGGCGGCGCTCAACTTCTTTGAGCTGCTGCAGCAATGACAGGTCAATCCCCTTTTCATCATAGATGTAACCATTAGAATCAGAGCAGGTGACGACTTTACCACCGAGTTGGTGGATCTTCTCAGTGGTGTAAATTGCGACGTTACCGGAACCTGAAACCGAGCAGATTTTGCCGTCAAAGCTGTCTTTGCGTGCTTTGAGCATTTCATCAACAAAGAAGACCGCGCCGTAGCCGGTTGCTTCGGTGCGGACCAGGGAGCCGCCCCAGTCGAGGCCCTTACCAGTGAGAACTCCGGCTTCCCAGCGGTTGGTGATGCGCTTGTACTGGCCGAACATGAAGCCGATCTCGCGACCACCAACGCCGATGTCGCCAGCGGGTACATCTGTATGTTCGCCAATATGACGATAGAGCTCTGTCATAAAGCTTTGGCAGAAGCTCATGATTTCGTCGTCTGATTTTCCTTTCGGGTCAAAGTCCGAACCACCTTTGCCGCCACCGATCGGAAGGCCGGTCAGGGCATTCTTGAAAATTTGCTCAAAGCCCAGAAACTTGATGATGCCGAGATAGACGGAGGGGTGAAAGCGCAGGCCGCCTTTGTACGGGCCGAGTGCGCTGTTAAACTCGACGCGGAAGCCCCTGTTGATCTGTACTTCTCCTCTGTCGTCCCGCCAGGGTACCCGGAAGATGATCTGACGCTCGGGCTCGCAGATGCGCTCAATGATTTTGTGCTGAGCGAACTCCGGATGTTTGACCAGGACAGGGCCGAGTGATTCGAGAACCTCGCGGGCGGCTTGGTGGAATTCTGTTTCCCCCGGGTTGCGTGCCAGAACTTCCTGAAAGATTGGTTCTACCTTCTCATCTAGTTGACTTGACATACTGCCTCCTTTTTATGCAGATAGTTGCTTATTTAATATGCATTATGTCTTTTTTACCGTATATCTTTTTCGCAATCAAGCAAAACTTATGGATGCTGCTTTTTTGTGCATGTTTTTTAAACTTTCTTTTTCCCCCTCTCCGGCTTTAGAGGGTGGCTTCATTGTGTCCCTTACGGAGTGCATTCAGCCACCATGGTTTTCAACCTGTTGCCAGAAAGACAAAAAACCCTTACTCCTGAAATCGGCAGCAAGGGTTTGAATGCTCTCGTAATATTTAATACAGGCAGCGAACGAACAACAATTCTTGGGGCAACAAAGAGAGAAAAGGCTTGCAGGCTTAACGGCTTTCAGTCCTTGGTTTAGTGGAGGTGGCCACTCAGGAGCAAAAGTAAAACAGTTACGCTAACGACAACCCACAGCATGACACCAAGAAGAAGGGGCTTGAGGCCCACCTGCTTAAGGACTTTCCTAGTCAAGCCTGCCCCGACCAGAAACAACGTCATCACCAGTGTCTGCTTTGCCAGCAGATAAAGCCCACCCCACATCCAGTCGAGAGATGGCAGCCAGGTATTGACGAAAGCTGCCGCAATAAAGCCGAGAATGAAAAAGGGGAATCCGCTTCTTTCTTGCGACTTTTTGAACAAACCCGCTAGCAGGGTACAGGGTGCGATCCAGAGCGCACGGGTCAGCTTGGCCGTTGTGCCGACGCTCAAGGCAAGAGCGCCATATGCAGCCGAGGCGCCTACCACGCTACTGGTATCATGGATCGCAAGAGCCGCCCAAAGGCCGAACTGGTGCTGGTCGAGACCAAAGAGATGGCCAAGGAGCGGAAAGAGAACCAGGGCGAGGGCATTTAAAGAAAAAACCGTGGCCAAGGAAACCGCGAGCTCCTCATCTTTTGCCTTGATCACCGGAGCCATGGCGGCAATGGCGCTGCCTCCACAGATGGCCGTACCGAAAGAGACCAGCGTTCGGGTATTCGGGGGCAATCGCAGCGCCCTTCCCAAAAGCTCTCCCAATACAATGGTTGCGGTGATGCTGACGAGGGTAAGCAACAAGGAGCTTTTGCCGACCTCTATAACCTCTGCGAAGTTGACGCCGAAGCCGAGCCCGACAACTGAAAGCTTGAGCAACGTTTTGCTCAACCGGGCGGTCTTTTCCGGAAAGGGGTTGTCGAACAGAAAGCTGAAAGCAAAGCCCGCGACCAGAGCCGTTGGCGAAGTCACCAGGGGGATTGCAGTCAACAGAAACAGTGCGACAAAAGTGGCTCTATGTGTTTTTTGCTGATTTTCATTCATGAGTGATAAGTCGATGATATCAGTTGCAACCTTTTGGCGGTTATTGAGGTGTTCCCCAAGAACAGGGGAATGAACCTCCTGCTGCGACTAAAATGCAAAGGCTCTGCCTTTTTTGTAATCTTGAGATACTAAATCTTTGAGAGAAAAACAGCAAGAATCAGGTTGGTGACTAAAGGTGCCGGTGCTACTTTTCAATGCCTTTGTGAAAGGCTTATTAGAGGGCTATATGACCTGGGACGAAAGTCATGTTCCTTACAGGGCTGGTCTTGAACAAGTCTATAAGAATATCTTCTCTTTGAGAGAACCCTTAAACACCCCCCAAAACTTTCCCCTGTCCAGCATCCTGACCTGCTCACCTTATTGTTTATCGCATTGCAAACAGACAACGAAGCCCCCAACACAAAAGCAAAAGCCCCTCCGCTTTTTCAGCAGAGGGGCTTTCAACATTTTGGTGTCCCCATGGGGATTTGAACCCCAGTCGCCGCCGTGAAAGGGCGGTGTCCTGGGCCAGGCTAGACGATAGGGACTTAAATTCTCAAGTACCTAGCAGGAAAGGCTCCTGCAATGTACGACGCTTTAAAAATGGTGTGCCGCGTAGGGATCGAACCTACGACCATCTGATTAAAAGTCAGATGCTCTACCAACTGAGCTAGCGGCACACGAGATGCGTCTTATAAACTGACCCGCGCTATGTTGTCAACTATATTTTGTTTAGCTGCTAAAATCTCACCCTTTTATGGGGTCTGTAACTTTTTCTTGGCTTTTTCTGCCTCTCCGGAAAGAGGGTAGCGTTTGATCAACTTCTGCAGCAAGAGCTCCGCAGTTGCCTTGTCGCCACTGGCCTCAAAGGCGAGTGCCTGTTTGAGCATAGCCGAAGCGACCTTCGGATGTTCGCCATAGGTCTCAATGACTTCTTCAAACTTCAGAATAGACTGTTCGTAAGCCTTTTCCGCATAGTAGGTTTCACCAATCCAGTAGGCTGCGTTAACCGCCAGGTCATCTTGTGGATACCGTTTGAGGAAAGTCTCCATCATTTCACGGCCGGCTGCAAAATCACGCTGCTCACGAATCGTTTTGAGTGCACGCTCGTAAAGCTCGGCAGCGCTTTCACCGCTTGGCGTTGCCGCTTGCGTTTTAACAACGGGTTGCGCAGGGATCGTCGGAGACGATGCCGTAACCGGCTTTTGCAGATCAACGCCACCGCCCCCTTCCAGCAGGCTAAGGCGCTGTTCATGATCGACAATCTGTAAACTCAGCTCGTCACGAAGCAGAGTTAAATCCTGTCGCATGTCTTCGTTGACGCGCCCCTGATCACCGGTTTGTCCCTGCATCGACTGCAGGTCAACCCGAACGCCATCCAGCTCAGCTTGGAAATCAGCCTGGTTGCGCGCTAGGGTTTCCACATGCGCGCGGACACCGCCCGAGGCGTCATCCTGCAATTCCTTGAGAGCACGCTCCGTTTCACCGAGCCGCCGCTTCATCTCCAGCAGGTCACGCTGCATCTGCAGGTCTTGTTCTGTGACCACGCAACCGCTCAGCAGAATGCTGACAATCAGAAATAACGGCAAACAAATTCGAAACATGGCTCTACTCCAAAGAACGCATCAGCAATGACGCGAGGACGCTTAGTTGATCGCTTTGAATTCTGCGCGACGGTTTTGAGCCCATGCGCTTTCGCCTGTACCTTTGCTCAAGGGCTTCTCTTCGCCGTAGGAAATTACCGAAAGACGCTCGGCGCTGACGCCCAGAGAAACCAGATAGCTCTTGGCAGCCAGGGCGCGGCTTTCACCGAGAGCCAAGTTGTACTCGTCGGAGCCACGCTCGTCGCAATGACCTTCGATGACAACGTTGATACCACTGTTCGCCTGCAGATACTTGGCGTTATTGCCGAGAATGCTGCGCGCTTCGGCAGAAAGAGTGAACTGGTCAAAATCGAAATTGATACGCTCCATACCAGCAATCTGATCATGAGTCGGTACGACTTCGCCCTGCATGGACCCTTCATCAACCCCTTTGACTTCAGAGGTCTGACTCATATCGGACTTGCCAACATCTTCTTGGTCCATCTGGGGAGTAGACTTGGCACAACCGATGAGACTGCTGCAGAGGAAAAGGACGATCAGAACAAGTTTGAGGGTTTGCATTGCTTTCATTGTGGGCTCCTTAAGAGTTAAGACAGGGGTCATAGCATCTCATTTAAATGGCACGATGCTCACTAACTTTTTCGAGTCACGCATTATAACGAGCTAGGCCATAAATAACAACCACTTGCTTTTGCCTTCGACAAACAACCAACATTGCCAACAGAGCACTTACAAAACAGGCGTTAGAACTTCTTCTGCTCCTATTACCATCGCGGCGACCAGGCAGGGTGGCGACAATCGCTGTCCAGCTTTGTCAAGCGTCTGGCACCGGTGCCGTCGTTGCGCATAACGTAAATCGCACGGTTACCACCCTTGTCTGATGAATAGATAATGAAGCGGCCGTCTGGACTCCAGCGTGGATGTTCGCTGTTACCGGGACCAAAGGTCAGGCGACGTTCGTCAGTGCCATCGATATTGATCGTGTAGATATCGAACTGGCCGCCGATCTGGCGGGTAAAGGCAATGCGCTCGCCCTTCGGGCCCCAGGCCGGCGTGGCATTGTACTTGCCCTGGGTAGTCAACCTTGCGGCTTGGCCGGTAAAGGTGTCGGCGACAAAGATATGCGGGTTGCCCTGCCGGTTGGAGACAAACGCTATTTGGCTGCCATCGGGGCTCCAGGAAGGATCACTGTCGATTCCCCAGTTGTCCGTGATCCGCTTACGTATGCGACCCGTGGTGCCGATCAGGTAGATCTCGGGATTGCCGTCCTTGGAAAGGGTCAGGGCAATCTCGCGGCCATTAGGAGACATTCGTCCGGCAACGTTGAGGCCCTGCTTGTAAGATAGCTTGGCTTCTTTGCCAGTGTAAATTTCCTTGCGATAAAGATCGGGGTTGTTGGCCCGGTAGGAGGTAAAGAGGATCTCTTTGCCCCGAGGAGAGAAATCGGGGTTGAGTACGATCGAGCGATGGTTGGTCAGTCGAATCGGACGTTTGCCATCGACGTCCATCAGCCAGAGTTCTTTATCCCCACTCAAATCGGAGATATAGGCGATGCGTGCACTGAAAGGGCCCTCTTCGCCGGTGAGTTCCTTAAGTACCTGGTCGGCAAAGGCGTGCGCCATGCGCCGGACATCCTTGGCCTCACCAACATAGCGTCGACCGGTCAGGAGCTTGCGGTTGACAACATCAAAGAGGCGCGCCTCGATGGTCAGCTTATCACCCTCAATTTTATAGGTCCCTTTAATCAGGGTTTCACTACCGAGCAATCGCCACTGCGGAAAATCAACCTGGATGCTGTAAAGCCCGATACGCTGCGCATCATCGAGAAAAGCTTCAGGATCAACAAAGCGAAAGAGTCCAGAAAGATCCAAATCGGCATCGAGGACCTCGTCAAACTCCCCGGAGATCTGCGCTGACTCCGGCCCCTTGTCAGGCAGCAACCGGGTCAGAGCCAGGGGAATCGATTGTTCGCCGGGCGAGGAGATTTCAATTTCCGTGGCGGCCAGAGCCGACCACGGCAAAACAAGGCAGAACAGGCAAACGATAAACCAGCGCATCAACATGCTTATTTTCCCCGGGCCATTTCCTTAAGGTTGAAGGTGACCAACAGATCGAGCTGTTTCGGCAAGGGCTGCGGCAACTGCTTCGATTTGGTGATTGCTCTTTTCAGTGAATCATCGAACTGCTGATTCCCTGAGGGTGTATTGATACGGTAACGGATCATTTCTCCGGACGCCGTATAGGTCAGAGTGGCTTTCGCTTCGAGATCACGGAGTCGTGACTGATCCAGAAGATAAGGAGAAAGAGCCCAGTTTTGCTGGATAAAAGCCTGCACAAAAGCCAGAGCACTGACACCCACCTCGTCACCCGTACCGTCAGGCATCCCCACCGGCACGTCGGCTGCGACGGTGGCCGCCCCTGCGCTTAATTTGGCAATCTTGTCTTTTATGGCATCGCGCTCAGCTTGACGCTTTTGGCGTTCCCGAATCTCATCAAGGGCGCTCTTCACCTGCTGTTCGTTACGCTTATCTGACTTGACCGCCGGTTTCGCCACTGGCTTCGGCTTCGGCTTGGTCTTGCTGGTCTGTACCGGTTTGACCAAAGGTTTGACGGCAGGCTTGGCCTTTTTCTGCACCGCAGGTGGTGCGGTCTGGACCGTGCGTTTGACTTCCGCAGCTTTCGGCTTCTTAGCCGGACGGGGATCGGGTCGTCCCGCCTGTGGATTGAGTACCGGCTTGTGAATCAGGTCAACGTAATAGACCGGGGGCTTGGGGCGGGTCTTGGTGCCGAACAGGTCAACGGTGAAGGCCACCCAGACCAGGCCGTGGACGAGCAGAGAGACAAGCAGCAAGCGACCGAACTTCGGGTCCTTGTGAAAAGCGTTGATTTGGCGCAGAGACTCGACAGGCATCAGAGGCGCACTCACTTACTCTTGTGGTTCCTGAGCCACCATACCAAGCTTGGCGACTCCGGCGCGCTTGATTGCAGCCATCACCTTGACGACCGTACCATAAGGCACCGCCTTGTCGGCTTCCAAATAGACGGCCTTGTCTTCACGTTCACTTAACACCTGCTGCAACACCGGAGTCAACTTACCCGCATCAGCGACGCTGTTCTTGCCGACCATGATTTCGCCCTTGCGGGTTACGGTAATCACCAGAGGCTCTTTGACCGCAGTAAGGTTCGGCGCGTTTTCAACTTCTGGCAAGGCAACATCTACACCCTTTTCCATCATCGGTGCCGTGACCATGAAAATGATCAGCAGGACCAGCATGACATCGACAAAGGGTGTCACGTTGATCTGGGCTAGCACCGTGCGCCGGCGATTGCTGTTTTGACCAACTTCCATATTAACGACCCCGGCTCATACGCTGGACAATGTTCAACATCTCCTGGCAGAAATTATCCATCTCGCCAATCAAAACGTTGATCTTGTTAACAAAGTGGTTGTACCCGATAACGGCCGGAATCGCTGCGACCAAGCCGATTGCTGTCGCGACCAGCGCTTCTGAAATACCCGGTGCGACAACAGCCAGCGAAGCACTGCCGCTGGTCCCGATGCCATGGAAGGCATCCATGATGCCCCAAACCGTTCCGAACAGGCCGATAAAAGGCGCTGCCGAGCCGGTGGTGGCAAGAAAAGAGAGATATTTTTCCAGTCGCTGGGTCTGTGAAGTCGTGGAGCGCCGCAGCACCCGGGCCACCCGTTCCTGCTCGCCGAGGTCAGCCACCAGGTTGCCATCTTCCTGGCCTTCGCTCTGGCGACGGTTCTGGGCCAGCTCACTGTAGACTTCGCGAAACAGCACCGTGAGAGGTGAATGCCGATAGTCATCAAGGCCCTTACCGATGGTATCGAAGCTTTTTTTCGACCAGAAAAAATCGAGGAAACGCTCCGAGTCACCAATCGCACGGTGAATGACCAGCTGCTTGTAGAAAATAATGGCCCAGGAGACCACGGAAAAATAAACCAGAATCAACAGGACCAGCTTGACTATCGGGCCGGCATTAAGAACCAATTCCAAGGGAGATCTCCTTACGCTTACGGGTTGTCAGACTGGCAACATCAAAAGACCAGCCTTATCTACCAATTGATTATCGGGTAGCGCTGACGGCAAGTCAACCGGCTTGCCGATGAATTTATAGCCGTTCTTGCAGCTCGGCAAGAAGATGACGGGCGGTCGCCGATTCGGGAGAGCGTGTTACCAGCTGGCGCAGATCATCAATTTCATCCAGATCGTACCACTCTTCTGTTTCGGCGTAGCTCAAGCCAATCCGCCGACAGGCCTGTCGGGTTGCCTGCAAGACCCCTGAAGTGCTCCAGGGGATGCCGGCAAACAACTCTGTGGCCGACCGCCTCAGGCCGACGACAACATAGCCGCCGTCTCGGCAGGGGATGGTAACCACGTCTGTTTCCCGGAGTGTCTGCAAAGCCTGATCAACCAGGCTGATGGGTAAATCGGGGCTGTCGGAGCCCGCCAAAAGAACCGGTCCATTAAGGTGACGAAAGAGTTCCTGGACAGCATTGCTCATGCGATCGCCGAGACTATCACCAACTTGTGCCAGTAGCGGTAGCCCCGGAAAGGCTTCTGCGAACCATTCCCGTCGTCCGTCGTAGCAGAGCACCAGCGGCAAGTCCGCGGCGAACAGACGATTCACCGTCTCGAACAGTGAGATCTGGTAGAGCCAACAGGCCTGCTCTGTGGTTAAGGCTGGAGACAGCCTGGTCTTGACACGACCCGCAACCGGCTCCTTGGCAAACAGGCCGATAACAGGGCCAGAATGATTAAAAATGTTGCTATTTAACGAGTTATCCACCTTTTCCACAGGTTTATCCACGCTTTTCAGGTCTAGTCCGTTCCACTTGGCCATAGGCAGAATGATTGTGAATCGACTCAAAATTTTCACAGGCAACCTTGAACCAGGTGATCTCGGGAACCTTGAGTAACCGCTGGGTCACCTTGCGCACCACGTCTTCGACAAACATTGGATTATCGTAAGCCATCTCGGTTAAGGCTTTTTCGTCGTCACGCTTGAGCAAGGCATAAACCGGTGCGCTGCCGCACTCTTCCACCCACGCGATCAGGTCTTCCAACCAGATATGATCGGTATAGCGGATCTCAACGGTCACGGCACTGCGCTGGTTGTGAGCACCGCGTTCGCTGATTTCCCTCGAACAGGGGCAAAGCGAGGTCATGGGTACCGTGACGCCAAGCACAAAATCGTAATCCTCGCCGAGGCTGCCGGTCATATTGCACTGGTACTCCATCAAACTGCGCGCTCCGGACGCTGGTGCCTGCTTCTCGATAAAATACGGAAATTCCAGTTCGAGGTGGGCACAACTGGCCTCAAGATGCTTTTTCATATCACACAGCATTGTGTTCATGCGGTCGATACTGACTTGGCCATGATACTGATTGAGTATCTCGATGAAGCGACTCATGTGGGTGCCCTTGAAGTGATGGGGCAGGTCAACATACATGTTGATGCGCGCAACCGTCTGCTGTTGCTCTTTGTTCTTGTCCATGACGACGATCGGGTAGCGGATATCCTTAACGCCGACCTTGTCGATGGCGATGTTGCGATCGTCGTGGCTCTTCTGCATGTCAGGCATGCTGCCGGCGTCGCCGGTGGCGCGCGTGGCGTGTGGCGCGTGCTGCGAAGAACCCTGGTCTTGCTTTGTTTGATTCATTTTTTTGCCTTTTCTCGCAACGCGCTACGCGCCACGCGTCACATAATCAATCGGATCTTCCAAGCCCGCCTCGCGAAAGCCTTTCAAACGCAAAAAGCAGGAATCGCAGCGTCCGCAGGAAATTCCTGCCGGAGTCGGATCATAACAGGAGTGGGTCAAGCCATAGTCAACGCCGAGGTCCAGACCAGTGCGAATAATTTCCGCCTTGCTGAGTTGGATTAATGGCGAATGTATGGTGTAGGGCTGGTCACCCTCGACACCTGCCCGGGTGGCAAGGTTGGCCATATTTTCAAATGCGCTGATAAATTCAGGGCGACAATCAGGATAACCGGAATAATCCAGAGCGTTAACGCCGACATAGATATCACTGGCACCGAGGACTTCCGCCCAGCCGAGCGCAAAGCTCAGAAAGATCGTATTCCTCGCCGGAACATAGGTGATGGGGATATCGTCTGTTGAGCTCTGATCTTTTGGCACATCAAGATCAGCGGTCAAAGCACTCCCGCCGAACTGGCGCAGGTCGATCTCCACCACCTGGTGTTTTACGGCACCGATCTTTGCTGCAGACTGACGAGCTTTCTCCAGCTCGATGGTGTGTCGTTGGCCATAAGCAAAACTCATCGCGTAGGGCTCAAAACCGTCCGCTTTAGCGATCGCCATACAGGTCGTTGAATCCAGACCGCCACTATAAAGAACCACTGCTTTTTTATTCATTTTAGTTTCTCGTTCCGTGTTACGCGTTCCAGGATTTACAATCAACTGCCAAGCTGGTGAACCTTGAGCAGATTGGTGGTACCGGGATCAGAAAGCGGGCTGCCCATGGTAATCACCACGATATCTCCCTTGCTAAGAACTCCAGCTTCAAGAACCGCCGCGTCCACCGAGCGGATCTGCGCTTCCGTGTCCCCTTCGATATCAACACGGATAGAGCGCACTCCTGCATAGAGGGCCATGCGTCGACGAACCGCCAGGGTCGGGGTCACAGCATAGACCGGCATGGGCGGCCGATACTTGGCAACCAAGGCGGCCGTACTGCCGGTCTGGGTGAAAGCCAGAATGGCGGCGGCACCGACGTTTTCAGCGACACGACAGGCGGCCTGGCCAATTGATTCGGTGAGGCTAGGTGTGCTGCTCTGTTCTGACAGGGGATGAAAAAACTGTTCCTTGAGCTGCGGGTCTCGCTCAACATCGACGGCAACCCGCACCATCATCTCCACCGCTTCACAGGGATAATCTCCCGAAGCTGTTTCCGCAGACAACATGACCGCGTCGGTACCATCGAGGATCGCGTTGGCAACATCGGACGTCTCGGCGCGGGTCGGTCGCGGGTTATTAACCATGCTCTCCAGCATCTGGGTTGCCGTGATGACCGGCTTACCGGCCAGGTTACACTGCCGGATGATATGCTTCTGGATCAGGGGAACTTTTTCCGAGTTAATCTCCACGCCCAGATCACCGCGCGCCACCATAATGCCGTCGGCCGCTGCGAGGATTTCAGTAAAAGCTTCCACCGCTTCCGGTTTCTCAATCTTGGCGATCACCTGGATCGACGCCTCTCTTTGCGCGAGAAGTTTTTTGAGCTCGATGACTTCTGCCGCCGTACGCACAAAGGAGAGAGCCAGGTAGTCAAGCTCCTGCTCTATGCAAAACTCTAGGTCGGCCAGATCTTTTTCGGTCAGAGCGGGTGCAGAGACGGCCACACCCGGCAGGTTCATGCCTTTGCGATTCTTCAACTGACCTCCCACAAGCACACGGCAATGCACTTGTTCGCCGCTGATTTTTTCAACCTGAAGCTCCAACAGGCCGTCATCCAGGAGGATTCTGTCGCCATCACTCACATCCTGAGGGAGTGCATTGTACGTGGTTGGGATAACACCATCCTCGCCCAAAACATCGGCCGTGGTAATCACCACTCTTTCACCACTGGTCAGGGTCATAACATCGCCGCGCATCATACCGGTACGAATTTTTGGTCCCTGCAGGTCACCGAGAATAGCAACAGCGCGCTTGCGATTCCGCGAGATCTGCCGGATCAGAGCCACCGTTTCGGTTAAAGCATCATGCTGGCCGTGAGAAAAGTTAAGGCGGAAGACATCGGCGCCCGCCTCCATTAGAGCCAGCAGCATCTCTTTGCTGCAACTGGCCGGACCAACCGTGGCGACTATCTTGTTTCGACGAAAAGCTATGACAGACAAAAGATCTCCTTTAAAGGTTTTGTGGACCTTACAATATTTATTCTCTCTTTTCTAGATCACCTGACTATAGCATAGCGCAGAGGCCTGTTAAACCGGCAAAAGTGTTGCCGAAAAGGGAAGTGCTATGGTAGAAAAGTCAGTTCTACCTGTATCTTACACCCTTATGGGAAGAAGAGGGCTCTTCTTCATGTAGAGATATCAGGCTCAATCGAGGGTTATATGCCAAAACAGAAAGAAAAACAGAAAAAATCATTGCTTACCATCCTGACCCGAACCCTGTTGGCCCTGGGTCTGCTTGGCCTGCTGCTCGCCATTTTGATACCGGTAGGCGCATACCTCTACATCTCCAAGTCTTTGCCCAAGGTCGATACCCTTGCAGACTATCGCCCGCCAATTATCACCCGCGTGCTCAGCGACGATGGCTCGGTTATTGCCGAACTGTTCGAGGAGCGCAGAATCATCGCGCCAGTGTCAAAGATGCCGAAACAACTCGTTCAGGCCTTTGTTGCGGCAGAAGATGCAAACTTCTTCAAACACCAGGGCATCGACATCGTTTCGATTATCCGAGCAGCGATCAAGAATATTAAAGCGGGCGGCATTGTTCAGGGCGGCAGCACGATCACCCAGCAGGTCGCGAAAAGTCTTTTACTGACCCCGGAGCGCAAGTTCAAGCGCAAGTTTAAAGAGGCTATTCTTGCTTATCGCATGGAAAAACGTCTCTCCAAAGAAGAAATTCTCTACCTCTACCTCAACCAGATCTTTCTCGGTCATGGTGCCCACGGCGTGCAGGCTGCGGCCGAGAACTATTTCGACAAAGATGTCGAGAACCTGACTCTCGCCGAGTGCAGTATCCTCGCTGGCTTACCGAAAGCTCCTAGTCGCTATTCCCCTTACCGTCATTATGAGCGCGCCAAGGATCGGCAAGTTTACGTTCTAGGCCGCATGGTCAGCGAGGGCTTCATCACCCAGGAAGAAGCAGACCAGGCTGCGGCGCAAGAGCTCGTCATTCGCCCGCGCATCAATCAACACCTGACTAACGCGGCTTATTTCACCGAACAGGTTCGGCGCTACCTTGAAGACACCTACGGTGAAGAACAACTCTACCGTGGCGGCCTCGAAGTACAGACCAGCATGAACCTGCAGATGCAGCTTGCCGCCCAGGCGGCGGTGCAAGCCAACCTGCGTGATCATGACAAACGCCGGGGCTACCGCGGCCCACTTGCTGTTTTGACTCCTGAAGAAGAAGAGCTTTTCCTGAGTGAACAGGTTGCATCCTTTGCTGAAAAGACACCCCAGGTTGATGATTTCATAGAGGCCGTCGTCAGTGGTTCTGACAAAAAGAGTTTGCACCTTCGCTTTGCTGACCGGGAAGGGCGCATCTTGCTCAAGGAAAGCGAATGGGCCGGCCCGATCCAGCAGGTCAAACGCACCGAAACAGCAAGCGGCAACGCCAATGAGCAAGCAACACGCCTGCCGCTTGGTTCCAGGATCCAGGTGCGTATCCTCAATATCCCGGCAGAAGACCCCTGGCTGCTAAGCCTTGAGCAAGAGCCGCAAGCCCAGGGCGCTCTGCTGGCCATGGATCCTCACACAGGACAGATCAAGGTCATGGTCGGTGGTTACGACTTCCGCACCAGTCAGTTCAACCGGGTTCTCCAGGCCCGACGCCTGCCCGGCTCAGCGATGAAGCCCCTGATCTACGCATCAGCACTTGACAAAGGCTATACGCCGGCCACCGTGATTCTCGATACTCCCTTGATCTACAAAGAACGCCTTGAGAGTGGTGAAATCAAGGAATGGAAGCCGAAGAATTACTCGAAGCGCTTCTACGGGCCGGTTCCTCTGCGAACCGCTTTGGCCAAGTCTTACAACGTCATCACAATTAAAATCCTTGAGGATATCGGCGTCCGCTACGCGGCCAACTACGCCCGCAAACTCGGCATTGAATCGGATCTTGCCGAAGACTTGACCCTTGGTCTTGGCTCTTCGGCGTTAACCCCGATGGAACTGGCACGCAGCTACTCGGTGCTCGCCAACGGCGGTGTGCGCGTAGCGCCGACCTACATCAACAAGGTTCTCGATCGTGATGGCAAGGTGATTGAATCGAACGACCCGGCAGACTTCCCGGCAGGACCGGTGAGTGGTCAGAAGCTGATCGGCCAATCCCGCAACCGCGTTATCAGCCCCGAAACAGCCTACCTGACCACCAACCTCCTTGAGAGTGTCGTGCAAAATGGCACTGGTTGGCGTGCCAGAAGCTTGAAACGCCCCACCGCCGGCAAAACCGGCACCACGAACGATCTCAAGGATGCCTGGTTCATCGGCTACGTCAATCAGCTGCTTGCCGTCTCCTGGGTCGGTTACGACTTGGAACGTCCGCTCGGCAAGCAAGAAACCGGCTCAAAAGCAGCGGCTCCCGCCTGGGTCGCATTCATGCTCGAGGCAACCAAGGATATGACGGTTGAACATTTTCCTGTCCCGGACAGCATCCTATTTCGGCCCATTGATCCACTCACTGGTCTACTTGCGCCCGAAGACAGCCAGGACATCTTAATTGAGGCTTTTGCGCCCAATACCGCTCCGGTTCGTTATGCGCTCGATGAGAAGACACCTGAGGCAAAGGACTTTTTCCGACTGGATATGGATGAGCTTTAAATTTTCATCATGGTTTTATGTAAAAAGGGACACGACTAATGCCGTGTCCCTTTTTTGATTGTTTTATCTTACCCCTACTTCTGCCGCCCAACCCCAACCTGCGGACATCGATCCACAACCGGGCAATTCGAACACCAGGCAGTCTGCGCCTGACAACATTGCCGACCGTGAAAGATCAGGACATGTGCGGCCTGCGTCCAACGCTCTTTCGGCAGCAACTTGCAGAGCTGCTTTTCAATGCCTTCTGCGGTGCGCACCGTAACCCATCCCAGGCGCCCGGCGATTCGACCGACGTGGGTATCCACCACCATCCCAGGCGTAGCAAAGGCATTGCCCAAAACCACGTTGGCGGTTTTACGACCAACCCCGGGCAAGGCAACCAGTGCGGACATCTCTTGCGGAACCATCCCCTGATGTTCTTCAACCAGCGCCCTCGAACATCCGATCAGACTCTTTGCCTTGTTGCGAAAGAACCCGGTCGAGCGGATTAACTCCTCAACGTCACCAAGCTCTGCCTGCGCCAGACTCCAAGGATCTGGAAAGCGATTGAAAAGAACCGGTGTCACCATGTTAACCCTCACATCTGTACACTGCGCCGAGAGAATTGTCGCTATCAGAAGTTGCCATGGGTTGTCATGCAAGAGGGCACAATGAGCGTCCGGATAGCTTGCTTCCAGACGATCCAGGGTGTGCAATGCATGAACTTTGCTTATGCGGCGGGTTTTCATTTTTTTAATGATTTTTACCCGGTTCAATGGGAGTTATCAACCTTATCCACAGAGTTTTCCACGGCGTGAGCTTGTCACGACTCTTTTAACCTGGAGCAGCCTCCATGCGACCACCGGTCAACTGTCTGAGACGCACGGAGCGGCGGGTGTCGGTAATCTGTACCGTCATCGTCAAAGGTAAATGGCCTGACGCCTGGCGGGCGATGTAGCTACGATTGATGGAAGCGTCAAGGATTCGTACGCCACCACGCAGATAAGCACGGTCCCGGCCAAAAACCGGGCAACGGGAAGGGTAGGTGCCCCGCCACAGGGGGCGGCGGGCCCGGCGCAGTACAGAGGCCAATTCCAGGTTTCCTGCACCCCAAAGAAAATCGGCAAAGTCACCAACAATTAATGCCGGGCACGCCATAGATGGGTTGCCGAGCAGTTCTGAACCGAGTAAACGTGTGACCTGATGACTGCGAAAACGCGGGAAACTGTCCAGGCTGACATTCAACAGGTGCAGGCGCTTGCCAGCCAACTCGACATCAGCCCGCAGGCACTGCCCACCATAACCAAGATCGAATCGCTGCACGCCTTTGAGTGGAAAAAAGGAAAGATAAGCCAGGGGTCCTCCGGTCACATCCCGGAAGGCCTCAAGACCGAGGCGCTCCGACAGGTAGGGGAGGATATCGGCATGGTGCACCGCGCCGAGCTCCTGCAGGATGACAATATCAGGAGCAGCGTCGGCGATAACATTCAGAATCCGGTCAGGATTGACCTGACCATCGCCGCCTCGGCAGCCCTGAATGTTGTAAGTCATGATGCGAGCGGTGGACATACCTGCCTCGCTAACGTCATTACTCGCAGGGTAACGACTACAGCTTGCTCTTCCGAAAAAGAGTTTACTTAACCAATGACCGATTTTACTTTGCTACACGTTTCACGCTCTTGATAACGACCGGTTCAGTGGGAACATCACGAAAACGTTTAAACGTGTGGGTTTTGGTCGTGCCGATCTTGTCAACCACATCCATGCCCTTGATGACCTTGCCGAACACGGCGTAGCCGTAACCTCTGACAGAGGTGTCCTTGTGATCGAGAAAATCATTATCCTTGAGGTTGATGAAAAACTGGCTGGTCGCACTGTCGACGACGCCGGTGCGAGCCATAGCGATCGTGCCACGCAGGTTGCGCAAACCATTGCCTGCTTCGTTCTTGATCTGAGCGAGAGTCTTTTTGGGCGACATATCAGGGGTAAAGTTTCCGCCCTGAATCATAAAATCCTTAATAACCCTGTGAAAGATCGTACCATCATAATGTTTGCTTTCAGCATAGGTCAAAAAGTTTGCTACTGAGATAGGCGCTTTTTCGTTATCCAGCTCGACAGTTATATCGCCATGATTGGTTTCTATTACAACAACCTCGACAGCGAGCACAGGTGCGGTAAAGAGCAGACTGGTTGTAAGAATCATCAAAATTATTTTTTTCATCATTTTTATCCCCTTAAAATGGTTTTCTTATTCGTCTTCTGAAGTCAGGGCCCGCGTCATCAGGTCAGCAGCCGCCTGCTTCGGGTCTTTCTCTTCGTAGAGAACCTGGTACATCTGCTCCGTTATCGGCATGGCAACCCCAAGCTTGGTGGCCAGTTGATACGCGGAAAGGGTGGTCTTGACCCCTTCGGCAACCATACGCATCTGATTTAGGATTTCGTCCAGTTTGCGTCCTTTGCCCAGCTCGATACCAACCGAGCGGTTGCGGGAAAGGTCGCCGGTACAGGTCAGCACCAGATCGCCCATGCCGGCCAGCCCTGAAAAGGTCGCTTCCTGGGCACCCTTGGCTTCACCGAGACGGGAAATTTCAACCAGACCCCGGGTAATCAGGGCCGCTCGCGCATTGTGGTTAAAGCCGAGCCCATCACCAACACCGGCAGCCAGGGCAATCACGTTCTTCATCGCCCCGCCGATTTCAACGCCAACAACATCCTGGTTGGTATAAACACGGAAATAATCCGTGCTGAAAATTTCCTGAACACGGTGCGCAACTTCAGGATTAACCGCTGCAACCGTAACAGCCGTAGGCTGTTCTGCAGCGACTTCTCGCGCAAAGGATGGTCCGGAAAGAAAAGCACTGCGTTTGGCGACTTGCTCACCAAGAACTTCCTGCAAGACCTCGGACATAGTCAACAGGGTACCGTTTTCTATCCCCTTGGCCGCAGAAACCAGTAGGCAATCTTCTGGAATGTAAGCTTTGAGATCTTTTAGGACGTGGCGCATGACCTGCGATGGTGAAACCAGCAGAATGAGTTGGCTGTTTTGGGCAGCCTCTGACAGATCGTTGGTATAAGCCAGTTTACTTGAAAGAGTTATCCCATCCAGATAGAGATCGTTGACTCCGGTTTCTTGGAGCCGTTTAGCCAGGTCTGCTTCGTAAACCCAGAGGGTGACATCGTGACCCTTTTTAGCCAGAACATTGGCAAGGGTGGTTCCCCAGCTACCAGCACCGATGACTCCGATTTTCATCATGTCAAATCCTCTCACCCTTGGCGTAATGAACAACCGAAAAGCGCTAAATCGCCTTCTTTTTCTTTTCAATCCGCTCGCGTACCTGCTCCGTCTTGCGAGTCAGGATATCTTCTTTGGGATAAATCCCTTTAAGCTCCTCGAGAATTTTCAAAGCTTCCACGAGCTCTTCCTGCTCCTCCAGTACCGTTGCCAGGCCGAAGCTTGCTTCTACAGCATAGGAGCTTTCCGACCAACGCTCAATAACAACCCGATAGGCCCCGGCCGCTTCCGAAAGCTTTCCTTCCAGAGCGTAGGTCATGGCAATTCGGTATTGAACTTCGGCAAAAAGATCGCTTTGCGGATCATTCTTCAGCAGGCTTTCAAACTCTATCCGGGCCTGGGCAAAGTTATTCAGGCGGAAATAGCAGTCTGCCACCTCGTATTGCAACTGATCGCTGTTGCTATCGGCATCATCGAGAACTTTCTGGTAGACAGCGATAGCCTGACCACAGTCGTTGAGCCGATACTTGTAAAGCACAGCGACCTGCTTCCTGGCAGCAAACACCTCTGGGGCGTCCGGGTAATCCCGCTCCAGCAGCAGGTAGGTCAGCAGGGCATCGGAATAACGACCCAGGTACAGATCCTGTATTTCAGCGACCTGAAAAAGAGCCTGAGGTATCCGCACAAAAGACGGCTGCTCAGCGTGAAGCTCCTTAAAGAGCTCAACCGCTTCGCTATACCTGGCTTCCTGCCTGAAAGCGAGGCCTTGCTGGAAACGTTCTTCGAGTCTTGTTTGTAAATTCGCTTGGTACCAGTAAGCGCCGGCGGCGACCAGCGCCACCATGATCAGACCGAGTAAAATCCAGAGCCGCTGCTTAGGCGCCTTCCCCTGGCGCGTCAACTCCTCCAGAAGGAGCTGTTTCTTCAATTTCTGGATTTCCTTCGTCATCTTCCTTCTCTGCCAGCTTGGCGACCGCAACAATACGTTCATCAGCCTCGAGCACCATCAGGCGAACCCCCATGGTGTTGCGGCCGATAACGGAGAGGGCGCTAACCCGTGTACGCAGCACCTTACCCCGGTCGGTAATAAACATAAGGTCTGATTCATTGTCTACCAGTTTAACATCAACCACCTGGCCATTGCGACCTCCGGTCTTGATCGTGATAATACCTTTACCGCCGCGACTCTGTACGCGGTATTCGGTGAGACTGGTGCGCTTGCCGTAGCCGGTTTCTGTGACGGTGACCAAGGTCGACGCAGTCGCATCGGAGACAACCTCCATGCCGATGATTTCATCATCACCTTCGAGCATCATACCGCGAACACCCCGGGCTGTGCGGCCCATGGGGCGGGCGTCGCTTTCGTTAAAGCGGATCGATTTACCGTTATGGCTGGCAAGCAGAATATCCATAGAGCCATCGGTCAGACGCGCAGCGATCAGGCTGTCACCTTCGTCGATGGTCAGGGCAATAATGCCACCCTGGCGGGGATTCGAATAAGCCAGCAAATCAGTTTTCTTGACCGTGCCTTTTTGCGTAGCAGTGATGATGAAGCGGCCTTCCTCAAATTCCTTGACCGGAAGGATCGTCATAACCTTCTCATCCGCCTCCAGGTTGAGGAGGTTGACGATCGCCTTGCCGCGCGCAGCGCGACCGCCTTGCGGAATCTCATGGACCTTGAGCCAGTAGACCTTGCCCCTGCTGGTAAAGATCAGGATATAGCTGTGGGTCGAAGCAATAAAGAGGTTTTCAACAAAATCCTCATCCTTTGGTCGCATCCCTGTCGCACCCTTGCCTCCCCGGCGTTGGGCCCGGTAAAGAGACACGGCGTTACGCTTGATATAACCAGAATGGGAGACGGTGACGACCATGTCTTCCTCGACTATCATGTCCTCAATGGAGAGATCAGCCGCCACGGCAATAATCTCGGTGCGACGAGGGTTGCCGAAACGATCTTTGATATCGTTCAATTCGGCTTTGATGATCTTGAGTATCTCGACCTCGCTGGCAAGGATATCCTTGAGGCGCTTGATCAGCGCCATGACCTGGTTGTACTCCTCGATAATCTTGTCACGCTCGAGGCCGGTCAGGCGGTGCAGGCGCATTTCAAGAATCGCCTGGGCCTGGATATCACTCAGCTCGAAACGGGAGATCAACCTCTCCTTGGCTTCAGCCGGGTTGGCGCTGGTTTTGATCGTTTGAATAACCTCGTCGAGGTTGTCCAGGGCGATCTTCAAACCTTCGAGGATATGGGCGCGGGCTTCGGCTTTCTTCAGCTCGAACATGGTGCGCCGAGTCACGATCTCCTTGCGGTGGTCAATGAAGAGATCCAGCACTTCGCGCAACTTAAGAATCTGTGGTTGGCCTTTGACAATCGCCAACATGATGATGCCAAAAGATGAATGCATCGGCGTCATCTTGTAGAGCTGGTTAAGCACCACTTGGGGGATGCTGTCTCGCTTCAACTCGATAACGATGCGCATGCCGTCACGGTCCGACTCATCGCGCAGATCGGAAATACCTTCGATCTTCTTGTCCCGAACCAGGTCGGCGATCTTTTCAATCAGTCGCGCCTTGTTAACTTGGAAAGGAATCTCGGTGACGATGATGCTCTCTCGACTGGTGCGGCTGTTCTGCTCGACCATCGCTTTGGCGCGCATCGGGATAATCCCTCGACCGGTGCGGTAAGCCTGGTGGATGCTGTCTCGGCCCATGATGAAGCCGCCGGTCGGAAAATCAGGGCCCGGGATCAGCTCAAGCAGTTCCTCAATCTCTAGCTTCGGGTTATCGATGACCGCAATCAAGCCATCAATAATCTCTCCCAGGTTGTGTGGCGGTATCTTGGTCGCCATACCGACCGCAATACCCTCAGAGCCGTTGACCAGCAGGTTGGGATACTTGCAGGGCAAAACCAATGGCTCTTCAAGAGAGTCATCGTAGTTGGGTCCAAATTCAACCGTTTCCTTGTCAATGTCGTTGAGCAGCTCATGAGCCAACCGATCCATGCGAACTTCGGTATAACGCATAGCCGCCGCCGAGTCGCCGTCAACCGAACCGAAGTTTCCTTGTCCATCGACCAGAGGATGGCGCATGGAGAAGTCCTGGGCCATACGAACGATGGTGTCATAAACCGCCGAGTCACCATGGGGATGGTACTTACCAATGACGTCACCGACCACGCGAGCCGATTTCTTGTATGGCTTGTTGAAGTCGTTGTTCAGTTCATTCATGGCGAACAACACCCGCCGGTGAACCGGTTTTAGACCGTCTCGCACGTCCGGCAGAGCCCGGCCGACGATTACACTCATCGCATAGTCCATATAGGACTTGCGCATTTCGTCTTCAATATTGACGCTGACTTTGTTCTGTTCTGAAAGCATCTAGGTTTTTCCTCCGAAAAACCGGATCGTGGTTGGTGGTTCTTGGTTCGTGGAAAAAGCTAATCCCACGAACCCTGAACCCATAACCTCGTTCCGGGGTTTATACGTCCAAATTAGATACGTTAAGGGCGTTATTTTCAATAAATTCACGACGCGGCTCAACCTGGTCGCCCATCAGCACGGTAAAGATCTGCTCCGCCTCGATGGTGTCTTCGATTTTGACCTGCAGCAACACCCTTTTTTCGGGATCCATCGTGGTCTCCCAGAGTTGGTCCGGGTTCATCTCCCCCAAGCCTTTGTAGCGCTGGATATACTGTCCCTTCTTGGCCCGAGCGAAGAAATAGTTGAGCAAGTCCTGACGATCGCTCACCACCATCTCTTCTTGCCCTTCTTTACTGATCAATGCCTTATCATTCAAACAGATTTCTTCAACCTGCTTGTATGATTGTAGTAACAGCTTGTACTCATACATCGACAGACTCTCCAGCACCTTCTGGTCGATGTAGGATCGCAAGCTACCCTTTTTATAGAGAATCCGAGGTGGATCGTTAAACACCTCAAACTCAACATCAGGTTCAATCTCACGTAACTTGGTGGCCAAAGGTGCAAGGTCAATCAGGTCCGCGAAACCATTCTGCAATTTGCCACTCACAAAAACCTTAAGAACTTCGGCATTGATCCCCTTGTGCACCATCTTGCCGAAGTGCTCATTGTAATCAAGGATATTGCGCAACGTCGGGATTATTTGTTTGCCGCGCAAGACCTTGCCGCTCTTCTCCATCTTCACGGTCATTCCCTCGACACCCTCATCGAGCAGGTATTCACGAAGTGCTTCCTCGTCTTTCAGGTAAAGCTCTTTCTTACCGCGTTTGGCCTTGTAGAGTGGGGGTTGAGCGATGTAGAGGTGTCCGCGTTCCACCAGTTCCGGCATTTGTCGGAAGAAGAAGGTCAACAGCAGGGTACGGATATGCGAACCGTCGACATCGGCGTCGGTCATGATAATAATCCGGTGGTAGCGCAACTTGCTCAGATCGAAATCCTCTTTGCCTATACTGGTTCCCATCGCCGTGATAAGGGTTCGGATCTCGTTGGAGGTGATCATCTTGTCGAAGCGTGCCTTCTCGACATTGAGAATCTTACCCTTCAACGGCAGGATAGCCTGATAGCGCCTTTCCCGTCCCTGTTTGGCACTACCACCGGCCGAGTCGCCCTCGACCAGGTAGAGTTCACAGAGCGCAGGATCCTTCTCTTGACAATCAGCCAGTTTTCCCGGCAGAGCCAACCCATCAAGGGCACCTTTGCGGCGAGTCAAGTCACGTGCTTTGCGCGCCGCTTCGCGGGCTCTGGCGGCGTCGATACCTTTCTCCAGGATTTTCTTGGCTATAGACGGATTCTCTTCGAGATATTCCGCTAGCTTTTCATTCATCAGGGTCTCGACATAACCTTTAATCTCCGAGTTGCCCAGTTTGGTTTTGGTTTGACCCTCAAACTGCGGATCGGGAACCTTGACCGAAAGAACCGCGGCCATACCTTCGCGCAAATCGTCCCCTGAAATCGCGCTTTTCATATTTTTCAGAAGGTTGTTAGCGGTTGCATAGGTATTCATGGTGCGCGTCAGCGCCGCTTTGAAACCACTTAAGTGGGTGCCACCTTCATGGGTATTGATATTGTTGGCAAAGGAGAATATTTTCTCATCGTAAGAGTCGTTGTACTGAATGGCTATATCAATTTCGACATCTTCTCTGGTGCCTGTAAAAAAAAGCGGCTTTGGATGCAGTGGTGTTTTGGCTCTATTCAGATATTCGACGAAAGAAACAATGCCGCCTTCGTAGTGGAAGACATGACTCTTGTCGGTGCGTTCATCAATAATCTCTATCTTGACGCCGGCATTCAGGAAGGCCATTTCGCGAATACGCTGTGAAAGTGTTTCGAAAGAGAAATCCGTGGTTTCGAAAATTTCCGCATCCGGCCAGAAGAGAATCCGGGTACCACGACGTTTGGTGGTGCCATCTTCAACCAGGTCGCCAGTCGGGACACCTTTTTCATAGTTTTGTCGGTAAATTTTACCACCGCGACGAATTTCCAACTCCAAACGACTGGACAACGCATTAACGACCGAAACACCAACACCATGCAAGCCACCGGAAACCTTGTAGGTATCGCTATCGAATTTGCCTCCGGCGTGGAGGACCGTCATAACGACTTCAGCGGCAGGTTTTTTCTGGGTCTCGTGCATATCCACCGGGATACCCCGGCCATTATCAGTAACCGTCACTGAATTATCAACATGGATAACTACCTTTATATCATCACAGTGACCGGCCAGAGCTTCGTCTATCGAGTTGTCCACCACCTCGTAAACCAAGTGATGAAGGCCCTGTATAGATGTGGACCCGATATACATAGCCGGCCGTTTACGAACAGCCGATAGTCCTTCTAGAACCGTAATACTTCCAGCATCGTAATCTTTGTTCATTTTTTCTGTCATTTCAGCCTCGTTCTGGGGATGTAGCGCTGACCAACCCCTGGTTAACCTTAAAAAAACTTGCCGTTTGTTGCACCTTATCAGCCAGCTGTGACTGCTGGGCAGAGGTCAGGAAAACCTGACCACGACGATTCAATAAAAAATTGAAAAACCCTTCCTGTCTTTTGCTGTCCAGCTCACTCGCCAGATCATCAAGCAGCAGTACCGGTGGTTCTTTGAATTTTTCCTCGAGATCCATTACCTGAGCGGCTTTAAAAGCCAGTAAAAAAGATCTCTGTTGCCCCTGGGAGCCGAAGGCGCGCAAGGATCTTCCCTCAACCTGAAAGTCGAGATCATCTCTGTGTGGCCCGGCCAGTGTTATGCCTAATTTTCTTTCTCTCGTCTGCAGACGCTCAAACGCCGCGTTCATATGATCGGTCAACTCATCAAGCTTTTCAGCTGCAAGTGAGTAATTGACAGTTGCTGACTCAGTACCACCTGTTATTTCTCGGTAAACCTGGCTCAATAGTGATTTGAAGCGGGTCAGGTAACGCTGCCTATCATGACGTATTCGGCTTCCACTCCGCACCAAAGCCTCTGTCCAGGGTGCCAACTCTGCCTCTGCCGCCTGCTTTTTCAAAAGCTGATTGCGTTGTCGTAAGATCCTGTCGTATTCCTGCACCCTGTCCAGGTAAACCGGTTCGGTCTGTAATATTGCTCGGTCAAGCAACGCCCTCCGTCCTGCGGGGAAACCTTTAATGTTACCTAACTCTTCAGGGGTAAAAAGTACTGACCTCAGATAACCGAGGAACTCACTTAATTTTTTGACCGTCTTATCATCAACCCGGGGATTACGTCCTGCTTTCTGCAAACCTATATCCAACTTGTGAGCAACGTTTCCCTTGTCAACCATGGCGCTTATAAAAGCCGTTTCAGCCGTATGGTTGATTAAATCCTGTCCGCGCGCACCACGAAAACTCTTTAAATGCCCCAACAGGTAAATAGCTTCGAGAAGATTTGTCTTGCCTTGTGCATTCTCGCCGTAAATAACGTTGAAATGATTGTTCCAGGTCAGATCAATATTGCCCAGGTTGCGATAAGAACGCAGCTTCAATGTTTCGAGAATCATATAACCTTCAAGAAAAAAGCCTCAAATATTAAAGGCTTTTTCAAAACTTTCCAACTAGAGTCGCATCGGCATGATGACTGCCAGATAACCATCCTCTTCAATCGGCTTAATCAGCCCGGGAGAAAGGTTATCTTTAAGAATCATATTGATCTGATCTTGGTTCTGTACCTGCAATATGTCAAGCAGGTAACGTGCGTTGAAACCAACCGAAAGTTCCGGTCCCTGATATTCTATATCCATCTCCTCACGAGCGTCGCCCAATTCGGGATTGGATGATGAGACTTCAAGCAAGTTGTTTTTGAAATTCATCTTCACACCACGGGATTTTTCGCTCGAGAGGATAATCATGCGACGTAATGCATGCAGGAAGGGATCAACGGCGATCACCGCGGTCTGTTCATTGTTTTTTGGAATAACCCGGCTGTAGTCAGGAAACTCTCCATCAACCAGACGCATTATAATGACCGTCTGATCTTTGCTTACAACAGCATTGTTATCCATAAAACCCAGCTGCAGATCACCTTCACCTTCTTCGGCGAGCTTTTTCAGTTCAAGGATACCTTTACGCGGTAGAATAACTCCACGACTCAGTTCTGAACTTTCTGCCAACTCTATCTGCTTATCAATCATCGACAGACGATGACCGTCTGTGGCGACCAGACGCAATTGATTTGTACCTTCCTGAACCTGACAGAAGATACCGTTGAGATTGTATTTACTTTCATCCTGGGAAACGGCAAAGAAAGTCTTCTCTATCATCTCTTTGCACAAGGAACTACTCAGAGAAAGAAAAGTGTTTCTATCTGGTTGGGGAAAATTAGGAAATTCGTCGGCAGAGAGGCCCACAATATTGAATTGGGCTTTGCCGCATTCTATCTCTATCCAGCAATTATCTTTGGCATTAAAACTGATTTCGTTATCCGGAAGTTCCTTGATAATTTCAAAGAGCTTCTTTGCTGAAACAGTAATTTTGCCCGGTTTACGTATATTGGCCGGATAGGACGATTGCATACCGACTTCCAGATCTGTGGCAGTCAAATGCAGCTCACCATCTGCGCCTTCCAGAAGTACATTGGAAAGCACCGGTATGGTATTGCGTTTTTCGACAATCCCCTGAACTCTGGCCAAGCCTTTCAGAAAAACATCTTTTTCAATGGTGAAATTCATAACGACCTCCTCAATCCACAGATCATATTATTATTTAAATACTAATAATATTAAAAGCTAGTAGTAGTAATAGGGCTTGTTAATAGCTAACAAAATGATATTTTATTATTATTATCAATTACTTAGTTACTTTATAACTTCCGGTAAAAGCTGTTGGTCAAATGGGGATAAAATACGTTTTTAAGATTAGCCATTTTTATCCCCAGTCTGTACACCCTTTTTTGAACAGGTTATCAATACCTTTTAAATAAATACTAATTGGTCAGTTCCTTCTTCAGATTTTCTATCGTACTTTTCAGTTGGAAATCTTCTTCCATCAATTTTTCAATCTTACGGATGGCATGAATAATTGTCGAATGATCTTTGCCGCCAAAACGGTCCCCTATCTCCGGATAAGAGGAAGAGGTTAATTGGCGTGAAATGTACATGGCAATCTGTCTTGGCAAGACCACAGCCTTAAGCCTCTTGGCAGATTTTATATCTGATACTTTTATATTAAAATGAAGGCTGACCTTTTTAAGGATTTCTTCTACAGAGAGTTCACGGTTTCTCTCTATCAGAATATCCTTGAGGACATCACGAGCCATTTCCAGAGAGACCGGAACAGATGTCAAACTCGCGTAGGCTCCAATCCTGATAAGATAACCTTCCAACTCCCGGACGTTGTTACAGATAGAATTAGCAAGAAATAAAGCCACATCTTCAGGTAAATTTATACTGTTCTGTTCGGCTTTCATTTTCAGAATAGCCAGCTTTGTTTCTACATCTGGGGCTTGAATATCAGCAATAAGACCCCACTCAAAGCGCGATCTTAAGCGTTCTTCAAGTCCTGGAATGTCTTTTGGAAACTTATCGGAGGTAACAATGATCTGTTTGTGAGATTCATAAAGAGCATTGAAGGTATGAAAAAACTCTTCCTGCGTACGTTCTTTTCCGGCAATAAACTGTATATCATCAATCAGGAGAACATCCATCGATCGAAACTTGTTTCTAAATTCATCCATACGATTGTAACGTAGAGAATTAATCAGTTCGTTCATGAATTTCTCGGATGTGTAATAACAGATCCGCATCTGGGGCGATTTTTTGAGAATAGCGTTGCCAATTGCATTTACCAGATGTGTTTTACCGAGGCCGACCCCACCATAAATAAAGAGGGGGTTATAAGTGGTTGCAGGATTGCTGGCGACTGCCATGGCAGCTGCATAAGCAAATTGATTTGAAGAGCCTGAAACAAACTCTTCAAAAGTATATTTTCTATTAAGGTTGAGATCTGATGTATGAGTGTTATTAACGATGCTTTTTTTAGCCGCAACAGCGACAGGTTTTTCGACAACAGGAGTTGTTCTTGGGAGTTTCTCGGTGGCTTGATTGGAAACATCAAAATGTAATCTGTAACTGACAGCAGAAAGGTCCGAGAGTTTTTTTTGAATAAGTTTACTGTAGTTCTCTT
>Ga0224499_10000050_pt1 | contig 30143 bp, 32 predicted proteins | sample SF_Jul11_sed_USG_3_FD_168125 | JGI IMG/M metagenome (GOLD analysis project Ga0224499, IMG submission 168125) | Sediment microbial communities from San Francisco Bay, California, United States - SF_Jul11_sed_USGS_24 | ecosystem: Environmental > Aquatic > Marine > Sediment | place: USA... | reverse complement strand
ATTATTTTGTTTTTTCAGATGCTCGGTGAGTTGACCTGCAGGGTCTTTGGCTGGCCTTTTCCCGGCAGTGTTCTCGGCATGCTTCTGTTGCTGATAGCCTTGGGCGTGGGAGTGGTCAAGCTGAAGTGGCTGGAGGAGACTGCGGAGCTACTGTTAGCGAATTTGTCTTTGTTCTTCGTTCCGGCTGGAGTTGGGGTGATGCTTTATATTGACCTGATCACTCTAGAGTGGTTGCCAATCTTTTTTGCGACGGTCATCAGTACCTTTGTGGTGATGGCGATCAGCGGCAAGGTTGCCGAATACCTGGAGAAAAAGGCGTTTGCGAATGACTGAACTACTGCAAACGCCCTTGTTCGGTATCACCCTGACATTCATGGTGTTCGTGGGGGCACAAAAAATCTACCAGCGCTTCAGATCTGTATTCCTGAACCCGGTGATGCTGGCAATTGCTAGCATCATCCTGATTCTTACTCTCGGCAAGATTCCCTATTCAAATTATGCCAAGGGTGGGGACATGATTCTGTTCCTACTCGGCCCCTCGGTGGTTGCTTTGGCGGTCCCGCTCTATAAGCGGCGGCAGGAGGTCGCGCAACGAAAAACACTGATTCTTACTGCAATCTTCATCGGTAGTTTCTCGTCAGTCGTCTCTGCCTGCGGCCTTGCCTGGGTGCTCGGCGGTAGCCGAGAGGTGATTTTCTCCCTCTCTGCAAAATCGGTTACCACTCCGATTGCAATCGGAATTGTAGAAAACCTGGGCGGCATTCCTTCACTGACCGCAGCTTTGGTCGTTCTGACCGGCTGCCTTGGTGCGATCTGTGGCCCGGAATTCTGCAACCGTATCGGGATTCGCTCACCTGTTGCCATTGGTTTGGCGATGGGAATTGCAGCGCATGGTATCGGTACTGCCCGTATGCTTGAGATCGATCGCATGGGTGGTGCGGTCGCTGGCCTGGCAATTGGCCTGAACGGGCTGCTGACAACATTCATGGTTCCACTACTAATGGAGATCGTTCATTTTTAACCACTTTGCACTGGTGCTGGAAAGAAAATTGACGGTTCTTATGAAAATCAGATCTGGATTTTATGGAGAAAATTCACAAACGATGTGACATTAACCACGGTCAGCCAGATTATAAGAATTGAGCAGGTCTCGACCAAAAAGGAGATTAACCTTGCGATCAAATCGCGCACTGAGGAAGGGAAACATGACAGGTATTCCGCCTAGAGACAATCACTAGAGGCCGTGTCAAAGGAGATTTGGTAGTCATAATCTTTTAGTGAAACGAAGCTTTTCTCTTGCGAATCTTATGCTTCAAAATTCTTCACTATCTAGCTCTTCTAGCCGGCAACTGAGTAGGTCGTGGCAGCAGATTCGAGACCGGAGGTCTGCCGCCAGGGGGACGCCCCATCCCCGGAGGTCTGCCACCAGGAGGAGGTCTGTAACCTGGAGGTCTGGAGTTCGGGTAGTCATGTCTATGATCGACATAAACAGGCCGATATCCCCAACCAGGATAAGGATCATTGTAGTCACGGTAAACGGTCGTAGAGTAAGAGCCACCTGGACCACCACAACCTGACATAAACAGGATAGTGAGGAGAGCAAAACCAATGAGTAGCAACCCGATACTTTTCGCCATGATTAATTCTCCTGCCCAGAGGTGGGTGCCGTCCACCGCTGGATGATCAGGAGAGCATTCGTCGAATCAGACAATAATGCTACTCTGCCACCGTCTTGTGTGGGCCGTGGGTCTACCAGCACCTTCCCGCCCAACTGCTTTGCACGTTCAGCTATTTCTTCTGTATCTGCAACCCGAACAACTGGCACCCAGCGCATCTCAAGCTCACTGTCGTCCACTGAGCGGATGCCGGCACGCCACTGCTCATCTTTGATCAGAATCAGGTAGTCGGCAGGCTCTCCTTCAAACTCATACCCGGCAAGTTTCTGGTAAAAGGCCAGCGATGCATTGGCTTGATTGCTCCATAGTTCATGCCAGAGCCATGCACCAAGAGCTGGTTCTTCATCCTCAGGATCACCGTCTTTGGCATACAGAAGCATCAGTTGGGCTCCTTGGGGGTCACGGACCAGGGAGCCTCTGCCGCGATTTACCAAATCAACAGGCCCTTCGTTGAGGACCCCCCCCTCTTCGATGATCAGGGCGGTGGCCTTGTCTATGTCGGCGACAGAAAGAGTACAAAGCCAACGCGATGCACTAGGGTTCTTGGCGTCTCCCTTGATATGCGCAATTCCAGCAATACTCTGACCATTGTTTTTAATCACCGTGTAATCCCCGGATGTCTCAAAAGTCCAGCCGAAAAGCTGTCCATAAAAATCTTTGGCAGCGGGAACATTGTCCGTGAGCAGGTCATTCCAAACAAACTTCCCTGGGTAATTTATCCCAGTGGGAGAATCGCTTACCGGCACAAGCACAAAGTCGGCAGTTTTGTTCCCCACTGTGCAACCGGAGAGCAAAAGCTGGATCAGAGCCAGTCCCAAGACGACGCAGTGCCCGAAGCCGGTTGAATGGATTCGTTTACAACAAAAAGCAACCGGTTTTTTATCTTGCGCTTTTCTCTCCGTCATAAACTTAAACTCCTTAACAAATAATGGCAGAGAACTTTATAGATTCAAGCCGTTCGGCCGTCGCCCTCGGCTTAAATGGTACATGTCGATCATGAGACCGCAAAGGCCAATGGTAAAGCGCTCATCGTTCGTCCCCCTTCTTCTGCCAGCCTAAATTCTCAAATGTGGACACTATAGAAAAGACGCGGCCAATTGTATCCGATAAAAGGGTGATTTCAAAGAAGAGGGGTCTTGTTTATCCTCCTACATTGTTTGGCGGGTGTGCGTTTGGCTGAAAGGCTGAAATACTGCCGGCAGGTGTCAAGAGAGTTGTCGCATTTTCTCATTATGCAGCCTTTAATCCGTCCTATCGGTCGTGATTTATGGCAATTTCAAAACCATTACATCTCTTCGATAACCAGTTGCAGCTTGCTTCTGATTTGAGATGCAATTTTTGCTAGGGCCGGGTTTTCAACTGCCTGCATAGATGCAGCAGGGTCAATTGCGGCAATTTCAACACTTCCATCTTCGAACTCTTGAACAATAACATTACAAGGAAGCATTGTGCCAATATGTGGTTCAGCTTGCAAAGCCTGATACGCGTATGGTGGGTTGCAAGCACCAAGAATGTGATACTTTCTGAAATTTACATCAAGTTTTTTCTTTAAAGTTTCTTGAACGTTAATCTCAGTCAAAATACCGAACCCTTCTTTATTGAGCTTTTCCGTGACATTGGCAATCGCCTCATCAAACGACATAGAAACTGTTTTGGCAAAAGAATAACTCATATGAAATATCCTTTCTGTGATAGTTGTCAACGAACTACTTAATTCATCATCATCCAAAGGATACATTGCCTAGCCTTTATTGCCACCCCGGATTCAAGTTGTAAGTGCAACTCTAAACATTTGGTTTGAAGGATAAGCTGCGGTAGTCTCACGGCTTCTTTCACCGACCAAAGTTAGAGGAGCACGATGAAGAACTACACGCAGCTTACCCGAGAAGAAAGATATCAGATTTACGCCTTAAAAACAGCAGGACAATCGAAGGCGCAAATAGCTAAAGTCATCGGCCGGCATAAATCCACCATCGGCCGAGAGATGGCGCGAAATTGTGGATTGAGAGGCTGTCGCCCCAAGCAGGCTGACAGCCTTGCGGTCAATCGTCGTCAGGAAAAGCCTACTTGCCGCATCTCTTGCGAATCCTGGTCGCGTGTTGATCGGCTGCTTCGAGAATATTGGAGCCCCGAACAGATCAGCAGTTGGTTGCGACAAGAAGAAAAGATTCGTATCAGCCCGGAGTGGATTTATCAATACGTCCTCCGGGACAAGCAAGCCAGTGGCGACCTCTACAAGTACCTTCGCTGCCAAAAGCAACGGAAAAAACGCTACGGTAGGCCAGATCGTCGCGGCCAGATCAAGGGGCGCGTTTCGATCGACGAACGACCAGAAGTAGTCAATGAACGTAGTCGCATCGGCGACTGGGAAGCCGACACAGTCATTGGCAAACAAGGTGGCGACGTCTTGGTCACCCTCGTGGAGCGCAAAACCCGCTGGAGCATGATCGGCAAGGCTCCTAACCGGACGGCAAAGGAGGTTAGAGCCGTCATAGTGAAGCGACTGTTGCCGCTGGCCTCACACGTCCAAACGTTGACGTACGACAACGGGAAAGAGTTTGCATTGCACCAAGACATTGACAAAGAGCTTCAGTCAAATGGTTATTTTGCGCATCCCTATCATTCGTGGGAACGTGGTCTGAACGAGAATACCAACGGCCTTATTCGCCAATTCTTCCCAAAAAGGAAGGATCTCTCTGAAGTGACTGACGAAGAAATCCAGAGAGTGATGGACAAACTCAACAACCGTCCCAGAAAATGCCTTGGATTTAAAAACCCCAATCAGGTATTTTGGGGAATCAATCCACCGGTTGCACTTGCGAGTTGAATCCGCCAATGAATAGAGGCATCTCAGCGGAGAGAATCGGGCAATGTCGACACAAACCTTGGAAAGTAAATTCCTATCACTTTTGAGGACGTAATAATGTTTGAGATCGTAGAAAAAAAAATCAATGTCGAGCTTCCTCTCGGCCACCACTTGCACTGTATGATCTGCCAAATTCCCAATCACCTAGGCTTGGCTGATTCGAGGCAGAAGTGGGCTGAACTAAATTCGATTTTAGAATTGGTTGCGGCAGGTGAAGGTAACTTGAAGAAATGCCATTTTCTGGCTCTGCCTGAAGTCGCCGTTCCGGTTGACTGTGTCGATGATACGTTGAGTTTTATTAAAAATAAATTCCGGCCGAATTCGGTCATATTTTTTGGCGTCGATCATGTCCCGTTGATAAAGTATCGCGAGTTCCTGGAGCGTTACTCTGAGGACAACTCTGAAGTTCTCGCTTCGGTGATCAAAGATCTTAGTGACGGTGATATCGATAAGATTCCTACCAACTGGAGTATTACCGCGATAAAGGAAAAGGATGGCAGGTTCAGAGTTTTCATCCAGGCCAAAAGCCATCCCTTTGTCGGGGAAGAGCACCTCGATTCGCATCATGATTTGTATCGAGGTAAGGTTTTTCCGCTGTTCAACTGTCAGCCGAACTGTTTTAATTTTATGAGCCTGATCTGTCTGGATTATGCTTACCGCGATCTTTACCAGTCAAATATCAGCATAATTATCAACAAGGGCAATCAGTTGTTTTTCAACCGGCGACAACGGCTTGATCTGTTAATGGTCCTGGAGTGTAATCCAAAGCCGGAACATCAGGCTTTTCGTGACGTGGTTAACGGTTTTTATGGCGAATATTTGGCTTACACACCTGGAGTTAAAGATACCATCTCCGTTTTTTGCAATACCTCTGACGAGACGAGTGGCTTTCCCAGTAACGAAACATTGAGCTTTGGAAACTCGTCGGTAATCATACATAAAAGCCACAAAATGTCCCCGGAAAACAGCCCTGAGTATCGGGTTGACGATTTTGGCGGGTTGCCAGTCTGCCGGCTACGCTTCGAGACAGCAACCAGGTTGTATTATTTCAGCCTGCCGATGTTTCACGAGCTTGATCCCAGAACCACTCGAGTTCCATTGAAATTACATGCAATTTTCAAAAGGGTGAACAACGGTTGGCAACGATCCAAAGAAAAAGTCAGTAACTGCGCAAAATTAAATAATGAACCTGATGAGAATATTTCATCAAGTCCACCGGAGTAGATTGATTGTGTCAATGATTAGGTTTAGGTTTTGATGCTCATTTTTCCAGCACAGTTGTTCGGTCATATGTCTCATTTGTTGCTCCTCGATTTCAGGTGATTAAATAAGGCTTGTTTAAAAACAGAGGCCTGGTCGTGTTAAGCATTAAATGCCTTTCCATGCACTTCCCGCTAAACTTAACCAGGCCTCTGTTGAAGTTTTTTCCCCAGTCACATCAAGGCCCGCAACGATTTATACAAGGAGCGCAAGTGCTGTTCTTTCAGATCCGCCAACACTCTTTTGTCCATGTCAGACAAGTTTTTTTGGGCTTCTATTGAGTTAATTATTGCGTTACGGCACTCAGGCCGCATTTTCTTAATAGGTGGCTCAGCACTCTCTATCATTTGTCTATCCTTCCCTTGTTAGTTACTAACCACACGTCTGAGGTTGTGGAGAATCAGCAGCGTGGTCGTATAGAAATTGTTGAATGTCTTTTAAGTCGCGTTCCGATAAGTTCGTCCACGCATCGGCATCATGTTTTTGTTTGTCAAAAAGTCGATCCCACTGTTTCTGGGTTTTGGTCATTGGAGTCACTTCGCCGCCTTCACCGTTGTTGTCGTGGCAGGTTTTGCAACTTTTTTTGAACAAATGCTTCCCTTTGCGTGGGTTGCCGCCATCTGCTCCAAAGGCTGTGCTTGCGACAAATGCGACAAGGGTGATTATGAACAGTAACTTTTTCATAGTTTTATACTCCTTATTTTTGTTTGTAATTTATTCGCGTTCAGCTTGTTTATTGAAGAAGCTCATGTTTTATAACGGCACCCAATTGTGAACAGGGGACCGAATCTGGCCAAACCCTCGCACCAGTTATGTCACTTAATATCTCCATCTCTTCACTCGACAAGGTTCCAGACGTTGCGACTACCGGAATTTTTTGCGCAAGTTGAACACCTTCGAGTTGCATTGCCGTCCAACTCGTTGCAAGCCCGGGAGTTTCAAGATTAACCAGCACCATGTCAGGATTCACATCGCGGATAGCCTGGTAAGCGGTGTTGCCTTGGGTTGTTTGCAACACGTTTATTTTAGTATCGTGACCAAGGATGGCGTTTATCTCATGGATGGATGCATTCATTTCGCCGACAACAAGCAGATTCTTTTTCATTTTTATATCCTTCAAGTTTGGTTTTAAAAAATGTGCGGCGGCTAAGGAGGTAGTTTTATGCCACCGCACCAAGTTACTCTTTTATCTTGTTGAGGTTTCATCAGTTGGTTAGTCTGATTTCTGCCTCGATATCCGAGTAGTTAAAGGGTTTATTGAGAAATCGTTATTGCTCACTATAAGAGCGGATGCCGCGACAATATGACGTATGGCCTATTGATGGCTGTCCTCTTGTTTTTAGACTGAGTTTCTTCGCTTCTTCAATCATTTGTCGGTCATATTTAAGGTTCTTCGTTGAGGGCGACAGGTAGTAAAATTAGACGCTCCATTCGCCATGCCAATACTTGGCACCATCATCAATAACGTCATCGAGAATGTTAAGCCTAAAACAAATATCTGTGGATACATGGTTCGTTCTCCAAGAGGAGTGATTAGTCACTCAGTGTGTTGTTAAAAAAATATAGTTACTGACTTACTGATTCCCAAGTTGCGCTAAAAAATTGCTCAACTGCCTTGTCATCCAATCCAAGTTCTCCGTGGATTTGGTGTCTCACCAAAGTAAAAATACAATTCTCTGTGAGGGCCACAAGTAAAGTAAGTTCCATGTTCTTTATGACGCCTGATTCTTGCCCTTCAGTTAATAACTCCAAAAGAGGGTATACTTCGGAAATCTGTCCACGTTTATGGTCATCAATATCGCTCAATTTATTATTTAGGCCATAGGGTGAGTTTAAGTATTGATCAAAAAAAACATAATCTAGAGGATTATTGACCAGGAAGTTGAAAACGCTACGACACAACTTCATGTAGCGAGCTTTAATTGAGCCCTTTGGGACATAATCAAGGAGCACGTATTTCCTTACCAGGGCAACCCTTTCAGCATAGATTTCGTGAATCAGTTCATCCTTGCTTTTGAAATATCTGTAAATTGTACCCATTCCGACGTTAGCCTGTTTCGCAATTAAGGAGGTTGGGGCGTTGTAAAAACCTTCTTTAGCGATTATTTCCATGGCTGCCTGAACGACATCATCTCTTTTGTTTTTTGTTGGCATCTACCCCTCCGAGTGAGTGTTCACTCCTTTATAATGGGTTGCGGTTTCCCTGTCAACACTTTTTTTAAATTTTCAAAAAATGATTAACTTGCGATGTGGGCGCTCCTTAGAACGCCATTGGGTAGCTTCTCGGGGGGGGGTAACCTGAAAGTATTTAACGTTGTGTTTGGGAATCACCATAAGATGATCGCCAACCTCGAACATGAGTTTGTTGGCATCAAGTGCTTCTCTGATGTTTTTTGGAATGCATGGATTCAGCAAATGAGAGTGGCTCAGTATTGTCACTCAGACACAAAGTATCAGCTTCACTCGCCCTGGTGACCTTCAGCCTATTCGAATCCCGCGTGGGGGTTTATCTGTGAAGACCTCTTGTAGCTTAGCATTGGCATCCAATACGGTCTTGTCGATAGCTTCCACAATGTTCTTGGCCTGCTTTCTAGCGGCCGGGTCGTCCTGGGCATTGAAGGTCACAGTGAATGTAAGCTTGTAATCGTTCATATCTTAATTATCTCCGTGTTGTGTGCATCATTGTGCAAGAGGACTCTGGCTCAACTTTTGATGACCCATGCTAACATAAAAAAGGCCCCACGATTTCTCGAGGGGCCTTTCAATTTGGCTCCGCCTGCTGGGCTCGAACCAGCGACAAGCGGATTAACAGTCCGCTGCTCTACCAACTGAGCTAAGGCGGAACGAACAGAGCCAAAAAATGGTTTTATTGTTGCTGCAAGCTGCTAGATATATTGAGGTTTTTTTCTTCTTAGACGGCTTGCTTTCGCTACACTGTTACCCTTTTCAGGTAAACAGTTTTAGCAACAGACGCGCTTTATACCTTTTGTGAGTTTATATGTCAAGCAGGTTTGTTTGTGGCAATGAATTTTTCGTTGTACTTCAATCAGCCCCAGAACCCCTGTTTTGTCTCGGTCGACAGGGGGGGAGCGTATCAAAAACTGTTGGAAGCGGAGTTTATTTGCCAGAAAGGGCTTAGCTCAAGAATTGAGAATACTTCTTTCAACTTTGAAACAAAGAGGTTTCATGAGTGGCCATTCCTGGCGGGCTTTTTGGTGTTTGGCTCTGTGATTTTATATATTGGGCTGTGTCCCTTTGATGTACCACGCTGTTGGGCGGGAAGATGGATACGCGCACCTCGGTCGCCGTTACTTGCTCGAGGGAATTTATAGATCAATGTGGCGGACATTTTGTACACCTTAATCTCATCAAGTATCAGCGAGAGGAACCGGCGACGGTCGATGAAATCGAGACAATCAAACTCTTCGCGAGTCAGCAACAAAGAGTCCCAATCCGGAGGAGAGGTATTCCTGGCCGTGAGGGATATTTGCTTGCTATTTATCTCATCAAGGTTTGCATCGAGCCGAGTCATCAGCTTAACAACATCTTCGTTTTTAAGCGTTCCTTCGGCAACTGCGTCGACCAAGCGCTGTTTTTTATTCTGTATATCCCGCTTCTCAGATTCAAGTGACTTCATCTTCTTGTCGTAATCATCGTCCTCCTGACTGGCTACCCAGTGGTGCATTAAATCTTCAAGGCAACCAATGGTATTGAAGACGTTGGTCAGCACTTTTTCATCCAGAACAATCTGTGGGATGGATCGCGATTCTGGGCAAGTAGTAGCTGAATTGTTGGCATTGCACCCGTAGTACTTCAGCTTCGTGCCGTCTTTGCGGGGTTTGCCGTTACACCACGTCTTGACGGTTCTAGAGCAATAGCCACACTTCAACATATCAAGCCCAGAGAGTAAAGAGTTCGGCTTTGTACTCGCGCCATTACTCGCTCGAGTCCTCCTCGCAGCGCTAATGCGGGCAGCTTGCTCAACCGACATGACGGGCTCCCATTCACATTGAATAATTTCACCCGTATCAGGATTGCGCCGAATGGCCTGTAGGTAATCTAACCGTTTATCTGACAAAGCACGCCGTACTGTGCTATAAGCCATGCTTAATTTTTTGGCGATTGCCTTAGCACTATGTGTTTCAGCGAGCTGCCAAAGTCTCTGGCACTCTTTTAGGGCTTCTTGATCAACAATAACTTTGCGCGTTACCCTGTCATAAACGTATGGTTTGGGAGTTTTCCCGCCAAGAAATTTCCCTTCGGTAAAGGCATAACTTAAGCCCTGCGCCAGCCGGCCAAGCGTTGTTTTCATCTCAACAACTGACCTGCTGCCCTCATTGATTAGCATCTGCCAATCGCCGATGTTTTTAGGGTCCAGCAACCTTTCTGGAGTGGCTAACCGAACATTATGCTCCTCGCAGAGAGCTATAAGGTTTGTCATATCTGTCATTGAATCGTCACGCGATAATCGCGAAAACTCCAGCACCAGTATGACATCGATTTTTCCTGCCTCAATATCTCTAATCATTCGATTGCGTTCCGTTAGATTAGACAGGTTTTTCTTTGAGGCGGAACAATGACCATCGTCATAGATAGTATACGACGTGGCGCCCATATTTTTGGCGTGTTCAGGAAGTTCTGCTCGCTGCTTTTTAAGGCGAGGCTCATCGCTTGCCCGATCTCGTCTGGACTTGCGGATATATATAGCAATACGCAAAACTTCACATATCGTCTTTAGGATTAAACTCATTGGTTCGCCACCGAAGGAAGTGCTTTCGAATCCATAATTTGACGAGCTTTAAGCTTCAAAGACCACAGCTCAGGGATTGCATGGCTGTAAAAGTCCGACACATCTGAAGCTATATCATCACTGCTGACCAGGAATGGCTTTTGTCCAGCACCGACGCGTTTGGTAGGTTCTAATTTCAAGAGGAAGCTCCTTCATTGGTTTGCGCTTCCAGAAGTGCTTCAGCCCTTGCTGCGCGCTCAACGGCCTTTTCATACCGCTTATCCTGATCCAGACCCTTCTTTTCGAGACTTTTGTTAGCCAAGGACAGAGATTCAACCTTCTGTTCAGCCTTGGCTTTGTCCTCAATTAATTTTTGAAGCCGCTCGTTAAGCTCTATGTGTGCCTCGAGAAGCTTGACCCGTTCTTCCTCGGCCAGCTCATGCTTAGTTGTTGTGGCCACAAGCTCTTCGCGGGCGGTCGTGAGTTCTTTGAGAGCCTCAGAGAGGTTATTTTCTGACTTATCAGCCTTTGAAAGAGCATCTCGGAGGAGATTATCGTTGGCCGTCTTACCCGTCCCAGCATCACGAAGCACATCCTCTAGCTCTTTCTCTTTTTCGATAAAGGCTGTTTGGATCTGCGCGAGTTCTTTCTTGTCTTGGTCCAACTGATTCTCGAGTTCGATGTTCAACTCACAAACCTCATCAAACATTTCCTGCGTTACAGCAGCTTCAGCAAGAGCAATCTCTCTGGCATTGCCAGTGTGTCGTTTGATCTCATCATAGAGGGCAGCATTGTAGTGAGGAGATATGTCCTTCTCTTCAAGAAGCTTCGCCCGGGCATACTCGATTTTAACGGTTTGCAGATGAGCTCCGATGTATCCATCGCTGCCCCGCTTCAAGATATCTTTCACATCTCGGGTTGTGGCCTCCACGATTGTGACGTTCCGGTCTCGGACAATTTGCTCTGCAATTGCCCTGACCTGGTTTATTGTGACTTCATTGTCTTTGGTTTTGGCCATGTCGCCTCCGTTACGTTTGTAATGACTCTGTAACAACGTCGGCTGTTACAGATGGTTGTAATATTCAGAGAGCAATCGACCAGCAACGTGCCATCATGTTCTGCCCTCAACCCTCCAGTTCCAATTTTCGTACGACTGTGTCGACAATTCGTTTATGGCATACATGAAACAAAAAAAATACGGGCCATCGCAATATTTGAATAATAATATGTGCTTGCTTGGCAAGTCGCCAAATGCCTGAAAAAACTACATTTTTTTCTTCATATAATCGTTGACAAGACCGTTGGCAACTTCAGCGCTGGAGGGGGCTGGGGATATCTTCCATTCGTAAAAAACGAACCATATCGTAGGGTATTTATTTATTAACTTCGGCATGGTTTGAGTAACAGTGATTGCAAATAAATTATTTTTTTTCTTTGTCAAATGAGCACGCAAAACAAAAGTTTTCCGGTTCCCGAATAAAGTTTCTGTAAGTCTCCTGAAAGCGAAACTTATGAATCAGGCATGCGAACTCGTAAAGCTCATCTGGTCTACCAAGGACATTATCAGCAACAAATTCGATATTGCCGTAACTCAGAGATTCGACCATTTGCTGAACTGATTCGACAGAACCACAACGCGTCATATCATTTGGAATCTGGCAAAAGGGGCAAATTTTGTCTGCGCCAATTAAAAAGACCTCTTTCAGACTGGCAACAAATGCATGCCCACAAGAATTTTGAATCAGCCTATGGCGGGAGCAGTCACCCCGATAACCACTTTCATTGATGATAAGATTGCCAGCCGACATATTGCGAAGGCGAATTTGGGCCTGCTTGCGTGCCTGATACCAGCCCTGGATGTTTCCTGAATTATTTTTATGCGTGGAAGGATGAAGATGTTTCAGCGCTAAGTTAAATTGCTGGGTATAGAGTGCTTTACTGCGGATACCTAAGTTCAGATTTTTTCTTTTCCGACTTTTTTTCATGACACAGACCTCCAGTTAGGTTAATTTATCCAAAAGGATAAATACTTATAGCCCAAATGGATGAATTTAGCAAGAAAATTAAGGATATTAGCCCATATGGATAAATATGCATTGGACTCTATTGGTGCTCGGGTTCGCAAGATTCGTCAGGAGACAGGGTTGACGCAAAAGGCTTTCGGGCAAGAGGTTGGTGTGAGCTTGCCGACCGTGAATCGCATCGAACAGAACCAGCGTTCCCCACACGCAGAACTGCTGGTTGAAATCAGCCGGAAATTTTCCGTGGATCTTAACTGGTTGCTGACCGGGGCTGATATGACGAAACGGAACGAGAAGCTGGGTCAACAAATTCCGTTATTTAGCAAACTGTCTGAGACGCTTATCGATAATCCGAGTGAGGATGTTGCGGCGTTACTCTTCATTCCTGATGTGCCTGCGACCGCGGTCTCTTGCAAAAGCAAAGATGACGCTTGTTCGCCACGTGTCAGCTCTGGCGATACAGTCATCTTCCAGCCAGGTGACTGTGCTGCCGGAGATCTCGTTGTCATCTGCGACGAATGGGGTAACGGCCTTGTGCGGAATATGCAAATGCAGGGTGAAAAGGTTGTTTACGTTGCGGACAACAAAGGCTATGAGCATCTTGGAGATGACGAAGTTAGTTGTCTTGGCAAGGTCTTGGGGTCGATACAAATGTTCGCCAACACGTAGTAAATTCCAATAGTTTGTCCGCTCTTTGTGTTGCAATGTAATGGCAATGGATTGGTATATGGCGCAATTTGTGAGAGGGGTGCTCTCAAGGAGAACCTGGCCATGAACTGCATACCCGAGGCTATCTTTGAGGTGGACCATAATAAGTATGAAGAGTTTTTGAAGAAGCGTAGAGTTTTGATGGCTGGGAAAATGCGGGATTATTACTTCTCGCTGTAAAAGGGGATGGCAAGGTCGATGCTATGATTTCGGCTTAGACGGCCAATGTATGCGATATCCTCTTAACTAATCAAAAAGAGCAGGCCCGTTAAAGTTCTGGGGCCTGCTCTTTTTAAGTCATGAATACATGTCGAACACGAAGGTGTCCTGCCAAAGCTCAAGTTCCGTCTCCGGCAACCCTCTTGACCTCAACGCCTGACGTTCAGTTGAACGCCCCTGTTTAACTTTCTTCCGATCATTGTTGGCCATTTGTCGTATTTCTAAATATCGAGTGCGAGTATTTTCGCAATTGGGCACATGAAACATCTCCTCGATCATTTCAAGTGTGTCTTCTACGATAATTCGTTCTTCAGGGTTTATCATCTTCTCGCTATGGCCGCGTTTAATCTTATTGAAAAAGTATCGCGAATAAAGCCAACGTTCCCACTTGCTGGCAAGCTCTGGTCGCTTAATGAGCTCTTCGCGTTGTTTTATAGACAATCTTGCGAGTTGTAATCGAAGAAAGAAATGATTTCCCCATATCTTCTCCAAACTTTTCAGAAAATCAAAGTTCGCACAGGTAATAGGTCGATCAATCTCACCCATGTTTTGTAAGCGACCAACAGCTTTAACTGGAAGCTTCACCTTCTTAGCGATTTCGGTCATGCTCATGGAAACGGCATCGTTGCCAGGAGGACCGGCTTCGCCTTTGGGGATAAAGTCATAATTCTGGAGCAGAGTTTTCATTGACTCTTTGCTCACCCCAAAGTAACGGCTAGCTTCTTCGATATAAGCATTGATGTTTGTCTGACGGAGCTCTTCAAGTTTCATAAAGTTCATAACAATCTCCTAAAATAGTATTTGTTGCCTGCTAGAAGATTGCTGATGAGGTGAACATTTTCGTAAATATTTATCGATATCGATTGATATCAATTTTTATTGTTGGTTACCAACGACGTTATTTCTTTTGTTAGGAGTGTGGGTTTTTACCGACGCCTATGAGCTGTTCACTCGATCTATAACGTTCTTGACCGACCTTGCCGTCCAGGCCCTTGACTTACCTGTCGCAGTTAATATCCCCTCCTGGTTGAGAGTCTTTGCGATAGCATTGAGGCTTTGACCATCAGCCTTGAGTTGATTAATCCTGTCAATACTATCTCGGGCAAAGCTGTCCGCTCGGTTCTTTATGGCTGCAACTCCTGCCACCCTACCGCACTTTGCTGCCTCTGGCGTAAGATTTCTCGGATTGCCAAGTCTGATCCCCCTTTCCCTCAGAACAGCGAGGGCATTCTTGGTACGCGTGCTTATACTTTTCCGCTCCTCTTGGGCTACCAGGGCCATGATACCGACAGTCAACTCATTTGCAGTCGGCATATCGACCGCGACAAACTTCACGTCAGCCTTTTGCAATCCGAGCAGGAAATAAGCGTCACGGCTCAGTCGATCCAATTTGGCAATCAACAATACTGCACCGGTTGCCTTACACAATTTAAGCGCTTCAAGAAGTTGGGGACGATCTGATTTCTTACCACTTTCGACTTCGACAAATTCTTTCAGTAGGGTCCACTCGCTTCCGTTCAGATAATTTTCGATGTTGGTACGTTGTGCCTCAAGTCCTAGGCCACTTATTCCTTGACGCGCAGTGGAGACTCGAAGATAGCTGATGAATTTGCCGTTAGTCATATTCTCTCCTGTTGCTGTGTAAAATCAATCAACGAACGTTTACTGATTTTACACAACCTCTAACATGATCGTCCAGGAAAACCCCGCGGCATTGAAAGTTATCATTTAAGCTCTGTGGCATAGGCCAATGCGCGAAGTTGAAAAGACCCTTGTTTTGACATTAAACAGCTCTGTAAAATTATGAGAATGCAAATTGAACCTGTTGAATCGTTTTACTTTATGACTAACCAAAAGACCTGAAAGGAACTGCAATGCTCGAAGTCCAAACCGACAACTTGAATCAGCCCTGCCCTCTATACGAAAAACACCAAGGGCAATCTTCACCTGAACCTGCATACATAGAGTTAGACTGCCGTGACGGCGGCCAGCTCTATGCCTATTCAGATTGCTCCACGAACGGCACTTCTCATGAAGTTTTCCACGAACTTGCGGTGCAATGGCCCATTAATGGTACGACCAAGGGAGCCGACCTTCAGGGTCTGTTTAATGATGAAGGCTTCCTGTCTTGCTGCCGTCGAATCCTCGGAGGTTTTACGGAAGACTGGGATGGTCGAAATATTGTCGGGACCTTTAACGAGGATGCGCTCGATGCCATCGCCGAAGCTGACCATCTAATCTCATCATTGTCTGACCAGGATGTCGATGTCTGGGATGCCGATGAATGGCTTTTTACTTCTTCAACGCTGATCGACCATTGGCCAGGAGGAATGAGCCTTGACGATGCTGTAGATAGCGCAGAGAAAGACAAAGAAAACTACCTTTCCTCCCATGAAGTGGTGGTCGGTTCAATAAGGAATGCTCTATTGGTAAGAGCTCTCGATTACTTCGACGGGGAGCCTGCCGCTATCTACGTAAACCATATCGAGGCTCTATTGAAAAACCATAAAATCACCGAAGACGACGCGAGTGATTGGGTTTCGCAATTTGGTGCAAATTAAGCACATTAAAGAGCACGTAGTCCGTGACAACAGTTGTTAACGGTGTACGGTGCCTGCAAATTCTGTCATAGCTATTCGCCAAAAGTGACGATATAGGCGCAATATATTGCACTAATTCGTCAACAATGACGACAAAAACATGCTTTTAAAATTATACGACTCGTTATTTTTGACGAATTAAGCTACAATGTTCACTATAACTCGTCAAAGGAGGCGACATATCGATGGAAAGCATAATAAGCGACAAAGTCGTTCTGGAAGAAATTGGCCACCGCTTGTGTCGTCTTCGCATAGAGCGGGGGGTTACTCAAGCCGACCTAGCCAAAGAGTCCGGAGTCTCAAAACGCACAGTCGAGCGGATAGAAGCTGGCGAGTCAACGCAGAGCTCAAATTTGATACGCGTGATGAGATCTCTCGATATTCTTGACTCTCTTTATGCGGCAATTCCAAACTCTGGACCGCGGCCAATGGACCTATTGAAATTGCACGGCAAAGAACGGCAACGTGTCTCAACAAAAACGCAGAAAAATACGGTTGATGATAAATGGCAATGGGGGAATGAAGAGTGAGCACTGTAGCTGAAGTCAAACTGTGGGGACGTACTATAGGAGCGGTTGCCTTGGAAAATGGTGCGGAAGCAGCAACCTTTGAATATGCCTCGGACTTCACTCGTAGTGGTATAGAAGTAGCTCCATTGACCATGCCCCTTGATCGCAAAGTGTACTCTTTCCCTGCTTTAGGAAAAGACGCCTTTCATGGATTGCCAGGCTTGCTTGCCGATTCGCTACCGGACAAATTTGGCAACGCCTTAATCGATGCTTGGCTGGCAACACAAGGTAGAAGTTCAGGCTCTTTTAACGCTGTTGAGAGATTGTGTTACACAGGTACGCGTGGCATGGGGGCGCTAGAGTACACCCCTGCGCTTGGCCCAAAAACCAGAAAAGCTAGGCACATAGAAATTAACAAACTGGTTGATCTCGCGTCTGAGGTGCTGACTCACCGTAACAACTTGCAGGCATCTTTCGGAGGTAATGGGGATAGTGAGAATGCGTTAAGAGATATCTTGCGTGTCGGCACCTCGGCAGGAGGTGCACGTGCTAAAGCAGTTATTGCCTGGAACCCCTCAACCAATGAGGTCCGGTCCGGTCAAGTTAATACAGATCCTGGTTTCGAACACTGGCTACTCAAATTTGATGGCGTTGCTGGCAACAAAGACAAGGAGATGGAAGATCCCAAAGGGTACGGCGTTACTGAGTACACATATTATAAAATGGCGATTGATGCAGGCATCAACATGAGTGAATGTAGGTTGCTAGAGGAAAACGGTCGAAGACATTTTATGACCCGTCGCTTTGACAGGCAGGAGGACGGCGAAAAAACACATATGCAATCTCTGGGAGCCTTGGCTCACTTTGACTACAACATGGGTGGAGCGTACGCCTACGAACAAGCCCTACTGGCAATTCGTCAGCTCGACCTGCCGATGAGCTCTATCGAAGAACAGTTCCGGCGGATGGTCTTTAATATAATTGCTCGCAATCAGGACGACCACGTCAAAAACATTGCATTTTTGATGGATAAAACTGGTACTTGGTCACTTGCACCGGCCTTTGACATAACATACAGTTTTCAGCCAACAGGGAAGCATACATCGATACATCAGATGACGCTAAATGGAAAGAGGGACCATTTTACCATGGAGGATTTTAGGACTTGTGCCGAAACAGTATCAATGAAACGTGGCCGAGCTGAGACGATCATTGATGAAGTTCACAGCGTAGTGTCTCGCTGGCAGGAGTATGCTGAGGAAACCAAAGTTTCTGCCGACTCACGAGATAAAATCGCTAAGACACTTCGTCTTGAAAGGTTCCCATAAACTGGCGGCCGCTAGCCATTTTCTTTATTTTGACCTCCACCAGACGACCAATGCATTCCAGAGCTTGGTCGCCATGTAAATAGGCCATGCTTGGCGGCTCTTTTGACGATTGACCGTCTCAACATAGGCCTTTTTATCAGCCTTATCTCGTGCCTTGACAAAGTCAATCTCTCGCGGTGACATACTGCCCGCCCAGACCACTCGGTTTCTAGTAATCCAGTAATGTGACTTGCAGCCGTAGCTCCAGTTGCCTATAGAGGGTTTAAGTGAAACTGCATCCCCTGTTTTTCTCAAGGACCACTCAGCCGGGGACAGTGGGGTGACAACCTCCTCTCCGCAACCACAACAGCATTTATGAACAACAGTTTTATATTGCTCGCAGACATACAGGACTCCGTCTTCTAACTGGTCTGGGATGGTATCTACATGTGCGGGCACAATTGTTGAAATCTTCATTTATCCTCTGTCATTTCATCACGTGTCAAAGAATGGGAATTTATTGAGTAGGTCGTATGATGTGCTTTTACAATGTCCTGGTAAAACCCACAATACTGCTTCCACTTAAGAACCGCCAAAGAAGCATTTAAAGCATTTATGTCGGCAACCTGAATATTCTTTTCGTAAAGCTCGTTCCCGTCATCGGCTCCCTGATAAGCGCGCCTGTCGAAATGGTCGCTTTTTACCGGAGTACATAATGTTGCCCGGCAAGTTCCAAGGATGCTCTCCCCTTCAGGAATTATCGAGAGCTCCATCCCAACGTCAACAAAGGGAATCCCCTTCTCCCTAAGGTATCCCCCGATCAATTTCCTGACAGCACCTTTGTCCACGCAAAGAAAGACAAAATCGAAGCCGTCAAGTGCGTTGATGTTGTCTTCTGCGACATAGCAACCATGGGGAACAATGCCGGTTCGCATTACATCATAAATTTTATAATAGTGGTCAACTTTGAGCGGTTTATCTTCAAGAGTTTCTACTGAGGTAGCGCCTGGTGCCCGAAAAGCATTGTGCTGCACATAAATGTCGCCATCAAACAGGTGAATTTCCTGTACCGGTGTTTTGGCAACTAGGTCAAAAACATAAGAACCCGTCCCTCCTAGGCCAATGATGGCCACCCTACCCATTGCGAGCTTTGCAGAAGCTGCCAAGATGTTTGACCGACTTGAGGCAGAATCCCAATATCGGAAGACAGAATCTTCCTCACTGGAGACGATGACGTTAAAAGTGCATGGAGTGACATCTGGCTGAATTTGCTTTGCTTCATTCGAAATGATTGAAATATAGTTCTTCATCTTCGAATAATAGTCTACATAGCCATTTACGGGTTTGTTGGAGAAGCGATGTTGGGCTGTGAATCCTGGCCACAGGCTAAACTCCTTTGTTGAATGGCGGATGCTTTCAATAGGCACACCAGTATGACGACAGGGGTATTCGCCCACGAACCATACTTGGTGATCTCCTGGTTTGCCTAACTCCCCCACGTTCCCGTTGAGATTAGTAACAACGACGCCCAATGCAATTTCCCTCTGAGCATTAACGTAGGGAACGGAGTGCACAAGAAGGTGTCCCTTCAGGATCTCTACCTCGTAACCCTCCTTCTGTAAGCGCAGGAGGTCAGGGTCAAGAACGATTTGTCTTGTTGACATTGAAAATCATCCCTCCCTTGACCTGTGTATCTTCTCCATCTACCAACGTGCCATCCTTGCCGTGTGGGTTGGAATAAGCGACGGTGTATTCGATGTCGTTATTCGTTTGGTCGCCAGGAAATGCAAGCTGGACAACTTGCCTGTAGTTAACCTGTTTACCTGTAACTTCGCGTTCGCGACCGTTAACGATGATTGTACTTACTTTGTTTTGTCCGGGAGCTTGCTCTGAATGTTCGTTACTCATTTTTGTTCTCCTCAATTTGTTATGTTGGAGCGCCATTGTGGCGCTCCTTTGGATTTACCTTTCCTTACGGACGCCTTTGAAAGGTTTATCATCAGCTTTCTGGTCCATAAATTTCCCAGAATCTGAATCACGCTTTACCCATCGTCCCGTTTTGGGGTTAAAGGTTTGCGAGCGCCCACGGACGGCGCCGTTACGGTGCCCATCGCCTTTGGGTGGGTTTGTGGCCATAGCTATCACCTCCTTCGGGGTATCTCAGGCTCAACACATAATTAGCATCTTTTAAGCGTTCTGTCAATTATTTTTACAATTTTTAGATTGATAAGATTATATACTTTTGTGTGCAGTGTGCAGTGTACGAATGCAGTCTTTGCTTTGACAACTACGCAACTGCTTAATATATTGACAATAGATGTTGATGTGTTTTACTTTTACAACGATGTCCCTAAACAAAACTCACATATCGCACATAGCAATTATCGTCGGCAAAAAGTTGCGTGAACTGCGTGAACGTGACTGTTTGTCTCAAGAGAAACTCTCGTCTCACCTAAGCATTTCTCGACCCACTCTTATCGCTTATGAAACAGGAAAGCAGTCACTCAGCGTTGCCGAGGCATACTTGGCAGCAGACTACTTTCAAGTGGAAATTTCAGAGCTTGTGCCTAGCTTGGAGGACATCAAGCAACTGACTTCCGTAGACAATGCACTTGCTCAAAAACACTTTGATAGTAAGACACTGAAAGATGTTCAGTCTTTCATCTCTGAAATCAGAAAGGATGAAAAGTGAGAGAGAAAAGAGTTGCTGTCAAAGCGGCGAAAAAGGTTGTCTCACAACACCTAAAAAAACATGGTCGCCCAACAACATCCGGTAATTACAAAATTAACGTCAACAAGGTCGCCAAAGACTTGGGGGTAACTGTCGTCGAGCATGACTTTTCAGACGACATGTCTGGAGTTTTCGTTAGAGAAGGCGACAGCCTTTTTATTGGGGTAAACGAGAACCATCCACCCACGAGAAAGAGGTTCACCATTGCGCATGAGATAGGACACTTCTTGTTACATGCTGAAGATGTAATTCACCATGATAATTTTGACCTAGAATCACCTAGTGTGGTTCTGTATAGGTCAGAAGGCATAAATAGTAGTGCCGAGGTTGAGGCCAATGCCTTTGCCGCAGAACTGTTAATGCCAGAACAGATGATAGATGAATGTATTGAAGAAGGAAAAACTTCCATTGAGGGCTTAGCGAAAGCATTTAATGTCAGTATCGACGCTATGCGGTACAGGCTAATAAACCTCAACTATCTATAAGCACCCTCTCTTCCCAGTGCCCACTCTCGTCCGGCCCGGGGAGCCATGCAAAACCCGAACTGTGATAATGGCGCGATGCGCTACAAGCGCTAAGTGCTGAATTTATATAACTATTTCTCTGTATTCCTTTTTCGCAGGGAATAGGCCTTGTAGCAATATTGAATTAAAAAAGCCCGCAAGTTAAATGACTTGCGGGCTTAATAGTTATTTAAGTGCTCACCTGCTCTACCAACTGAGCTAAGGCGGAATAAACAGAGCCAAACTAAATTTTTAATTATACATACGCCATAAAACTGGGCATGAAGGACGTTTTTATACACCTTGAAAAAATTTGTGTCAATACATTTGTGACCCTATTCCGTAGAGACGTGGATAAGGTGGAAATACGACTGCTGATATTAAGAAACCCCCGCATTTAAAATGCGGGGTTATCATTGGTTTGAGCTGACGGCATTGCCGTCGATTATTTGTTTCTGCTCGCTATCTTCTTAAACTCCGCTCGAAGCGCTTACCATCATTCTCTCTGTTCTGCCTCTTCACCACTATTCGTATTGTCGACCTGCTGGTGGACCAGGTACATGCCGACCAGGCGGGCCACCAGGATAGTCAGGTATACCTGTCCGATAATGGCTTCGAAAGTGGCAAAAGTCTGCGCCTCCGTGGTCACAGGGGACATATCGCCGTAACCGACCGTAGTAATTGTCACCAGGCTGAAATAGAAAAAGGGGAAGAACTCCCGGGAAAGCCAGAGATGCATGCGCGCTTGTCCCTGGGTGAAAGAAAAGGACCCCGGGACCATGACTTCAATCAGTAAAAAGATGTACCCCCAGATCACAGCAAGCATCAGGTAGACACAAACCGACCCGGCCAAGGTGTCACCACTTACCTCGCGACCGCGAAACAGGTCGATCAGAATAGTCAAGGCAACCAGAACCATGAAGATGACGCGGCAAGCGATGCCACTGAAGAATAAGACTTCATTGCCTGTAACAGCACCCATTACATTGAGCACAAGGCTGACCAGGAGCAGGAGCACTTCAAAACCGAGCAGGCTCTTTTTGATTTCGATTGCGCGTAGACCGGTAAAGAGAACTATGACGAACATCATCTCGAGAAGATATTTGCCAAGTTGCGTATCAACCGCCGGCTGCATCACCATCAACAGGATCAATGCAATCAGCAGGCTGCCATAGCGGCCCAAAATAAAGGTCTTGAAGCCGAAAGTGTAATATTTCATGAAATTCCTACATCTTCCCTTTTCTCAAGGGCCGACCAGGCATGCTCAGCAAAACCAAGCCCGGCTTCATTGTAAAAATTAAAAGCCGCGTGAACACCGGCCTCACGTAACTCCTCAACCTGATCGTCAAAGAGTGCTGTAGCCGCAAGCATGCCCGCGTAGCCCTTCTCAATCATCTGTTTGGCGACATTCAGATTGGAGACATGCTTAGGCATGGCCAGCATGATCATTCGCGCCTTACGGCCGGGTTGAAGACTGATACGAGACCAAAAATCAGGATCGGTGGGGTCACCATAAACAACCCAGCGTCCTGCTTCCTGGTGCATGCGAACCGTGTCGGCACTGAAATCAAAGCCGATAACAGTGTCACCATACTTGTCATGCAGAAAATCATAGGCCATGGTTCCGAGGCGCCCCATACCAAAGATACCGATAGTCGCATTGCCCGGGTCGATCGGTTGATCATCGGGGTGACGGGTGGGTGTCTCGAACCGTTGCAGCATGTTTCGGTACCGTCCATAGAGCGCGTCCGCGGCCGTGTTCAACGGTGAAGCGATCACAAAGGATATCGCCAGGGCCACGGCAATAATAACCAACCACTCCGGGCTCAGCCAACCATTACTGGAGCCAACGGCCGCGACAATCAAGCCGAACTCGCTGTAGTTGGCAAGGCTCAGTGATGCGAGGAGGGAGGAACGGGCGCGCAGCTTAAAACGGGTCAGCAGGGTGAAGAAGAGTGCCACCTTGAGTGGCACGACCATGACCAGAAGTGCTGCCACGCCAATGGCGGCAAGACTCGGTACTCCGGAGAACCCGATGGACAAGAAGAAGCCGACCAGGAATAGGTCTTTCAGCCCCAACAGAGTCTTGGCCATCTCCGAACTCTTTTCATGTCCGGCCATCAGAACACCCAGGACCAGGGCGCCAAGGTCTGCCTTTAGCCCAACCAACTCAAAACCTGCGGCCCCCACAACCAGAGCTACACACAAGCTGAACAGGAGGAGCAGTTCGCCATGACCGCAGCGATCGGCGAGGCGGTATAGCAGTGGCCTCAGCCCCCACAAGGCCAGTGGGACCAAAAGGGCCCAGGCCGAGGGAATTTTACCGAGGGACACGGTCAAAAAGATCACAGCAAAGATATCCTGCACGATCAAGATGCCGATAGAGACCTTGCCGTGCATGGCTGACTTCTCGCCTTTTTCTTCGAGAATTTTGACTGCGAAGACTGTACTGGAAAAGCTTAAAGCGAAGGCAAGCAGGATAGCCAGAGGGAGATCAAGGGCAGCAAAAAAAGGCAGGCCTGTCCGGCCGAGCAGAAAGATTCCAGTGCCGAAGACGACAACTGTCGTCAGCATGTGCAGGGAGGCTCCGGCCCAGACCTCAGGCTTAGCCAGGTTCTTGAGCTGCAGTTTCAAACCGATGCTGAAGAGCAGCAGAGTGACGCCCAGGTCGGCGATGACCTGCAGGCCCTCGCCGCCCTCAAAGCCAAGGGCATTGAGAGCGAAGCCGGCGGCAAGGAAGCCGATCAGTGGCGGCAGTCCGACCTGGCGAACCAGGAAGCCAAGAACAAAAGCTATGGTGATGAAGACAGGAGTCATAACACAAGGTTTCGTGGTGTAAGGAGCGAAAGGTGAAAAAGCCAGAAAGCCTTCTTCAACTTTGTGTGGTTATTAAATAATCAAAGCGTCAAACGAAAAAAAACTTCCGGCCACGTGTCACGCCCTTTTCATGTTTATTTGTCAGAGTGCATACTCAGTGTAATAATGAGCCACACGGCCAATCGCCAGAATGTAGGCGGCTGTGCGCAAATCAGGGACGTCATCGCGAGAATGCCAAATTTCGCGAATCTCCTGGTAGGCTTCGCACATGGTGTCTTCCAAACCCGAACGCACCAGGTTTAGTTCGTCGGCTTCCTTCTTAAAACCCTGACGCATCTTTTCCGGGAATTGGGCACCCATAGCTTGCTCTAGCGCAGCTATGGCTGAATCAGATCTGGCCTGCAGGAATCGGCGTCCCATCTTGCCAAACCGCATATGTGCAAGATTTTTGGTCCACTCAAAGTAAGAGACTGTCACTCCGCCAGCATTGGCATACATGTCCGGGATAATGATCTTGCCGCGTTTACGCAAGATCTCGTCTGCCTCGGCGGTAACCGGACCGTTCGCAGCCTCAACGATCAGGTTGGCCTTGATCTTCTCTGCATTGCCTTCATGAATTTGGCTCTCCAGTGCCGCCGGCACCAGGATCTCGCAATCAGCTTCAAGCAGGGAGTTCCCATCTGCAACGTATTCGGCATCAGGATATCCCTTAACGCCGCCATTCTCCCGAAGATAAGCAGAGACGCTTTCAACGTTCAGGCCCTTCTCGCTCCAAAGACCGCCGTCCCTTTCGATGATACCGAGGATTAAACAGCCGTCCTCCTCCTCAAGAAATTTGGCAGCATGGTAGCCAACATTGCCGAGGCCCTGCACAACCACACGCTTTCCGTTCAGGCCAGGCGGCAGGTTGGCTGCATTAACATCTTCGGTATGACGGAAGAATTCCTGCATGGCGTACTGCACGCCGCGCCCTGTGGCTTCAGTCCTGCCATCTATCCCGCCCATCTCGGGGGGTTTGCCGGTAATGCATGCCGCGGCATCGATATCTTCTGGGTGCAACGTGCGGTAGACATCAGCCATAAGAGCCATTTCACGCTGGCCGGTCCCCATATCCGGAGCCGGCACATTCAGAGCGGGGCTCAGGTAGCCTTTTTTCTCTAATTCGAGGGCAAACCGGCGGGTGATTGCATCAAGGTCTTCGCGGCTATAATCTCGTGGATCGAGGCAGAGACCACCCTTGGAACCACCGAAGGGAACATTGACGACCGCACACTTGAAGGTCATCAGTGCAGCCAGCGCCTCGACTTCGTCTTGGTTGACTGCGGTGGCAAAACGGATGCCACCCTTTGCTGGCAGTCGGTGCTCACTATGGGTGGCACGCCAACCTTTGAACACCTTATATTCGCCCTTGATTTTAACCTGAAAACGAACCTGGTAAACAGACCGGCATTCACCCAACAGTTCAGCAATCCCTGGAGGCAGGTCCGTCCGTGAGACGGCAAAATCGTACATTCGTTTGACACTGTGCATGAAACTTGGATGTTGGTCAGCAGACATAACACTCTCCATCAGTTACGTGGTTGCAATCATATCCAGGCACGGCCTTATCAATTCATGAATATAAGACCGTGCATTACTCCCTCAAGCTTACTTCATGCGATAAAATGCACAAGCTACTGGTAATGGTTTTTTACTGTAAAGCTTTGTAATTACAGCCTCTTGAATTGAACAGGTTCAATCTCAAGAATGACGAAAAACAGGGCAGGCAACTTAAAAAGTAGCCTGCCCTGTTTATTTTTTTAGCTTCTGCTACAAATTCCTGGACCCGAGACCTTAACTGCTTTTTTCGGGCGACGGCACCTTGAAGAATATGCAGTAGAGCACTGGCACGACAAGCATGGTCAGAACCGTACCGAAAGCTAGGCCGGCCATAATGGTGATTGCCATGCCGACCCAGAAGACATCCTGCAGCAGAGGCACAACGCCAAGCACCGTAGTCGCCGCTGCCAGTACGACTGGTCTCAAACGAGCCAGGGCTGCGATGACCACGGCGTCGTACTGTTTCATGCCATCAGCCAGATTGATATTAACTTCGTCAAGCAAGACGATGGCGTTCTTGATCATCATCCCCATCAAGCTCATAGCGCCGAGCAGGGCCATGAAACCAAAAGGCGCCTGAAAAGTCAGCAGACCTGTCGTAATGCCAATCATGGCAAAAGGTACGGCCAGCATAATCACGATTGGTGGACGGAAGGCATTGAACAGAGCCACCAGGATAAAGAGGATAACCGCAAAAGTTGGGACAAAACCAGGAAGCAAAGCTTTTTGTGATTTTGCCGAATCCTCAGTGGTCCCGCCCCATTCAGCCTTGTAGCCAGGTGGCATTTCGAGGGCCTCGACCTTGGCCTGAATGTTCTGCATTACGGTCGGTAAGGTGACGCCGAGCACCGGGTTTGCCTGTATGGTCACAGTGCGACGGCGATCGCGACGCCAGATCCGGGTCTCCTCCCAACCCATTTCAACCCCATCCGTTACCTGGGCAATCGGAACCGTGTCTGTGGAGAGTCCGGGCTGGACCTGCAGAACATCTAACGAGGCAAGATTTGCACGATCGTCTTCAACGTGACGTAAAACGATCGGCCACAGTTCGTCATTCTCACGATATAGGCCAATCGGGAGGCCATCGTAAGCGCGCTTGGTGGCATTGGCCACATCTTCGCGGGCAACCCCGGCGTACTGAGCGCGCTCCTGGTTATAAACTGGAACCATCTTGGGAACTTTTTGGCGCCAGTCCAGCTGCATGGCACCAGCGGTTGGTTCTGCTCGCAGAATGTCGAGGACTTGCTCTCCTAGACCACGAAGCACTTCAATGTCAGCGATTGCCGGGCCACTGATGCGGTACTGGAACTGCCAGGTCTGGCCCGGGCCAACATCGAACTTGCGCATTGGCACCATTGAGTCGGGGTAATTTTCAGCCAGCCACGGAGTCATATCCTTAATCAGACCGTCAATTTCTCGGAAATCATGGAGATTGACTATCAGCTGGCCATAGGCTGGATTCGCCGATTCTGGCTCCACGGGAAGATAGAAACGCGGTGGCCCTGCGCCAATAAATGACGCAACATTATCGACTCTCTCATCGGCAAGGAATTTTGCCTCCAGACCCGCCAGATCTTCGGCTGTTGTCTGGATACGAGTTCCCTGGGGAGCGTAGTAGTCAACCATGAACTTGCTCATCGACGACGCGGGGAAAAACAGCTGCTCGACATAACCAAAGCCCACGAAAGAAGCAACCAGGCAGCCGACCATGACTGCAATAAAAAGGAGTCGTAAGCGGATGACTTTCTCCAACAGGCCGCGGAAGATTTTGTAGAACTTGCTGCCGAAGGGATCGTGCCCCTCTTCCCGAGGTTTGGGATCGGGCAACATATCAATACATTTGAGAGGTGTCAGGGTCATGGAGATAAACCAACTGACTACCAGAGAGATGCCAACCACGGTGAAGAGAGAGAGGCAGTACTCACCTGTACTCTCCTTTGAGCCACCGATCGGATAGAAGGCCATAACAGCCACGACCGTCGCACCCAGCAGTGGCATGGCCGGAGACCCGGCGGATTCAATCGCCGCCTTGATTTTATCCATGCCCTGTTCTCGTCGGACCGTAAATCCTTCAGCGACAACAATTGAATTATCCACCATCATGCCCAGGCCAATGACCAGGGCACCAAGGGACATACGCTGTAAGTCGATCCCCATCATCGCCATGACAATAAAGGTACCAAAAATGGTGAGAACCAGATCAATACCAATCAAGGTGCCCATGCGCCAGCCCATGGCCAGGGCCAGCACAATAAGAACGATGATGACGGCCTGTGCAAGATTGACAAAAAACCCGTTAACAGAGTCAGCAACCACATCCGACATCCAATGGACATGGTGAATCTCCATACCAACAGGCAACTCTGCTTCAAGCTCGTTCATCCGGGTGTCAACGTTGCGGCCGACATCGACGATATTCGCTCCACCTATATTAGTAATGGAGATCCCTAAGGCAGGTTTACCATCAAGACGCATCATAGTTGGCGGAGGGTCAGCATAACCTCGCTTGATCGTGCCGATATCTCGAATACGAATCAGCTCATCGCTTGAGAGGAGCGGTTGCCCTTGTTCAAGGCTCTGCAGACTGTCCATCAGGGAGGGGTGAATGGCCAGCTCTTCGATGTCTTTCGGGGAGCGGAATTCTCCAGTCGGTGCAAGGCGTACGCGTTTCTGCTGCACATCAACACTGCCAGCATCCACCATCATATTCTGTTCCTTCATGGTGGAAATAATGCTCTTGTCAGAGATCCCAAGCTGGCTCAATTGGGTCTCGGAGGCTTCAAGATAGATGACCTTGGGCTGGGTGCCCCAAAGCTCGACCCTGGCGACGCCTTCAACCAGACTCAATTCCTTCCTGAGGTCCTTCGCAGTCTCTTCCATTTCGGCATAGGTAAAACCATCGCCGGTGATCGCCATCACCAAGCCATAGACATCACCGAAGTCATCATTAATGACTGGCCTCTCACAGCCTGGCGGCAGGGACTCCTCGACATCGCGAATTTTGCGTCGCATCTCATCCCAGATTTGCGGTAGCTGGTCAGACCAGTATTGCGTACTGATATTGACCCAGATCTGCGAATATCCAGGCGCGGAAAAGGATTTGATATAGTCGAGGGTCTTTAGCTGCTGAAGGGCAACTTCGATGCGATCCGTCACCTCAAGTTCAACTTGCTCTGCACTGGCCCCCGGGTACTGAGTCAGGATGACGGCCGTCTTGACGCTGAAGTCAGGGTCTTCAAGCTGTCCGAGCGACAGGAAACTGGCAATACCCCCAACAATAAGGAGGACAGTTATAAAGTAGGTGACGGCTTTTTTCTCAATGGCTATTTTGGCAAGATTCACAGACGAATCTCCTATATGTCAGGGTCTCTAATTGTGCATCAGGTTACTTAAGGATGCGAACCTGTTGCCCCTCAACAAGCAGGTTGGCTCCAGCGGTGGCAATTGTTTCACCCTTTTCAAGGCCAGTCACCATAGCGCCATCCTCAGTCAGGTTGATGAGAACAACCTCTCTCTTGTTGACCTGATTATTACTCTGGTCAACCACCCAGACAAAAGTCTTCTTGTTCTCGTCTGAGAAGGTCGCGGTGATCGGAATATCGAACCCGACCATACCAACCTCCTTGGCGATTTCCACAGTTGCGGCCTGATCACCTTTGGCTTTACCGGCCATCCCTGGTAATATTTTGAAATCTTCAGGCTGATTCATAATCAGGGTGACAGGGTAAGTTCGCGTGGTTTTTGAAGCTTCCTTGCCAATCTCTTTGACCTTTGCAGGGACCTGAATGCCCGGATAAGTGTCGAACACCACGTAGGCCCCCCGAGAGCGAATTTTGTCTACATGCTCCATCAGGGTTTCCGGAACCTGCACCGTAAATTCGATGCTGCTGTTATCAAGGACGCGGATGATCTCCTGCTTTGCCTGAACATCTTCAAACTGCTCAACGAACTTTTCTACCACAACACCATCGTAGGGAGCTTTCAGGTAGGTATAACGAAGGTTGTCCGAGGCACGCTCGACCGTAGCTCTGGCAGATTCTACCTGCGCTGCAGCAGAATCTTTTTGCGCCTTACGGGTGTCGACCATCGACTTGCTGACCGCCCCGGGGTCTTTTTCAAAGACTCTGGCAACCCGTGCATATTCTGATTTAGCAAGTTCAAGATCAGAAATTGCCCTACGCAATTGAGCATTTGCATTGTCCAATTCGACCTGATAATCCTTCGGGTCGAGGCGGGCGATTACATCCCCCTGCTTTACCTCGTCGCCAAGGTCAACCGAAATCAAGTTGACGGTCCCTGCAACACGGAAAGACATGTTGGCTTCCTGGGTTGCTGTTGCCTGGCCGGGGAACCAGCGCCCACCAAAGGGTTCAAGGTCCGCGACCTCCATTGCCCTGATCGGTCGGACGTCGTCCTTTTCAATAATTTCCTTGTCACCGCAGGCGACGAGAGAAATAAGAAGTGGGAGCAGGGAAAGAAGTGTAATAATCCGCGTCAATCGATTTTTCATAGCACACCTGATTTCAGCTAATAGTTAAAAGTTAATGTTAAATATAGTGATAAAGGGAGTTGGTGAGAGTGGTAGTGAGGATAGGCAA
>Ga0224499_10000041_pt1 | contig 32095 bp, 30 predicted proteins | sample SF_Jul11_sed_USG_3_FD_168125 | JGI IMG/M metagenome (GOLD analysis project Ga0224499, IMG submission 168125) | Sediment microbial communities from San Francisco Bay, California, United States - SF_Jul11_sed_USGS_24 | ecosystem: Environmental > Aquatic > Marine > Sediment | place: USA... | reverse complement strand
ATTAATCCTTCAAGTATGTTTACACTGGAGCGTACCTCAGAAGTCAAGAAGCGCTTAACCTTTTACAAAGTTGACTCACAACAAGGTAAGGAAGCTGCCCTTGATAAGGACAATCCTGCCCTTGGTAAGGTTAAAATTATATTTGCACAGGAGAAATCGTTTACAGCTAGGAAGTTAGTATTTGAGGCGGTGGACGGGGTACCTAAATGTGCACCATGTGAAGGTACACCCAGAGGTGGTACAGGTTTAAGTCAAGTATCAACTCAAAGCTTCATTACAGTCCCTGATATTCCTATTTCAGAAAGGTTCACGTTGAACCTTGTTCTCACTCTTAAGGAGAGTACCGTTGAACCATTACGGTAAGTTAAACAAACCATTTAAAGGAATACCTTTAAATGACCTTTAAAGTTCTTCGTGAAGTACCTTATACAACTTGTTAAGGTCACTTAAGTTATATTCTTTAAATAGCCATGTTAGAACCTTTATAGGACCAACCATGAGAGCCGTAGGTGCCTGTTGACTTGGTAAGGTTCTCACGTTGAAGAAATCATACTCAGTCGGAATTATCAAGGCTGATTTCTGAACCTGTGACTTTAAGTAAGTATCAAACGAAGGTCCATTCACAAACAAAAGGTTGTTTAGTAAGTTAACATATACATCCTTACAGTGACCATTTATAAAGTTAGGGTTATATATGTTATGACCATACTGGTGATAGTAGATGATTCTAAAAGAGTCTGCAAGGTACTGATTGAGAACCTTTCTAAGGTTGGTTGTAAGTGAATAAAGGTAAGGATCAAAGGCCCATAGTCTAACCTCATTCTGGATGTCTTTAAGAAGATAGAAAGACCACCTGGAACATCTAGGTTCATCCTTACATTCTAGGTACCCTATGTTATTATTCTGTAGCTTGAGAAGGGTGAATTTAAGGACGTCTGCAACATTACACACGAGGAGAGCCTCTGAGCATACCTTATCTTTGACAAGGTTAAAATTAAAGGGTGTATACTCAAGGTCTTCAAGGTAAGCTTGTAGTTGAAGGTTAAAGAAGATCCTTTGTGCTTCTTCAACAGTTGGAACCTTGTACTGGAACCCTGGGTACAAGATGAGCCTTGTATCCCAACTACACAAGGTTGGCATTACAGGCTTGTTAAGGTCGTGTAACATCCTCATGTGTTTACTTAACAGAGCTTTGTACCTTTGTATGGGCATCACAGCCATAAGAAAGGACCTGACAAAAGATAGGTTCTTGATGAGTTCTTGTTTCTCCTCATCAGTTTCATCAGGGTCACATATAACCTCAACCGCCTCATTTAAGAATGCGATACCTTCATCTAGAAAGGTGTTGGGATCAACCTTCGCAGAGTCAAACGCAACCTGTGTTTGAATCTGTTCAACGTAAGACCTAAGGACAGAGTTGATCTTGGTTGTCATGTACTTCATCTCAGACTCGAGTTGAGCCTTGAGCAGTTCTACTTTCTCATCCTGAGGCATTGTTACTGAGGAGACTGTGTACCCGAAGGGGATGAGCTTAAGGTCAACTTCATGCTTGGTATAAGTGACCTTGTTGTTATCCTTACCAAGTAACAGGTCTAACAAGGTTGACTTCTTGTTGGGCTTGTTCTTGTTCTTGATCATGCCAAGGAACATGGCAACCTTAATGACATCCATAGACACCACGTTCTCTGGTAGCCCGGTGTCCTCAGAGGTCTTCTTATTGTAGGGTTTCATTCGATCCTTTGTGCTCATCTCATGTTCAAGTTTCTTAAGCTTGCTCTTCTGCTCAGGAGAAAATTCTACCAGGTTGGTTTGTAACCTCTGTAAGCACTGCCGAGTACGCAGGTCACTTGTATGATTGTAAAGGTTAATGTGACCTGCTAAAGCCTTAGGAGATATAAAGTGACGGTAGAGGCTCATTTTAAGGTCCACTTAGACCTTAGAATGTTTATACTGGGAGCTCCTCCCACAGGAACCCGTATCTGAGCACATCCTCTAGCTTGACAAGGCGGACCCCTCCTTGGAGCTCTGGAATTTTATTCTTGATACTCTGTAGGGCTGACTCTGAGATTCTTTTGTGCTGCTTAACTAATATGAACCCTAACACATACCCTAAGGGGTTCTTATACTCAGGATGAAGGTTCTTATCTCGCATGATGTCAATGATGTCAATGAGCCTTTCCAGGTCACCAAAGTTTATCATGACCTTAGGAAAGATCTCTTGCTTGATCAGTTGGTTCACAGCCTGGATAACTCCAACCTTAAATCTTTTCACAGGGTCAGTTTGTATCTCATACATGGTCATCTGAGGTAAGAAGAAGCCAGCCCTATTCACAGCCGCTACTTCATTCTCGAACCCACGGTCATCTATAAAGTAATCATAGTCATCTTGGTAATCCATTTTAAGGGGCAAGATAAAGGTTCCTTGTTAGTCCTTCAAGTGATAGAAGATATCTACCCTTAGAGTCCCTGTTATAGATCCATTACTATCCTCGCTGACAAAGTTAATGTAGTTCTCCATAGCCTTAACCAAAGGTTTAGAGTTGGCACCTGAATCATTGTCACTTATGATATCATACACACCTCCGTTGTAAGCGTTGGCAGTTGAGCTGGTTGCTTCTGTAATCAAAGGTGACATGATAGGTCCATTAAGTTGACCCAGTCCAAGGTTAAACCCAACCTTGGATGAGAAGGTGCCATTATAGGCCGCGTATTCTACTCGGTCAATGATAGCGTTGACAGGGAGCTTTGCTAAGGTCAAGCTTGTCACCACTCGAGCCTTTGAGAGGTTAGGTTGCGTTAGGAGACTAGCTTGCCCATCAAAAGTGGTTCCCTGAGGGGTGTAACAGATTAACCTTTTACCTTCAACCTTAGGACAGCATCTTTGTTGAGTTGGGACTTGAGTGTTACATATTCTGAAACTCATTTTTTAAAGGTGCAGAAAAAAAATAAAGGTTTGATAAACAATAATACTTATCAAACCTTGAAGTACCTTAAAAGTTTCTTACCTAGTAAAATGTTTCAACAAGGTACTAAGAACCTTTACGTGTACCTACCCGTAGACAACCCTCAAATGAAAAGCTTTGCTGACCTTTACGAAGGGGTATTTGACCAGCAGTACTCCAGATGGAAGTTCTCTAACGCTCATAAGAAAAAAATCTTATCAGAGCTTGACACGCCACCTTTGGATTCAGGTACTGATTCTGAACCTGAAGACCCGAAGGTGAACCTGAAAGCCAACTCAAAGGTTTATCTTAATAAAGACTCTAATAAGGACTCTGATAATGACGGTGATGATCTTTCAAAGAGCCCTTTGCGGATGGATAAAAGGTTGCACAGGGCTCAATCCTTCTCCAGGTATGAATCTGATTCAGAAAGTGAATCCGAAAATGAAGACTTTAAACTCAACCTTGAACACAAGGCTCGTAAGAAGCTTTCAACTGCTCAGTTTAATTCTAAGCGTCATAAGATCTCGCGGTGTATACAAAATTGTAAGCATGAGTCAGCCACTAAAAAGGTCTATGACTAAAAGCTCTGTTATGTTAAATCTCCTAACAGCCCTTCTTGAGTACCATGATGAACACGCAGAAGCCTTTAAGTTAACCTTACGTTGTCTCCTTAGGGTAAAGCATCACCAAAAAGATATACTGTTAAAGGAAAGCTTACAAGAAACCTTAGTCGCCTTATTTAATCTTCCCAAGGCTACTATTACGAACCTGATCTTACAAGACTTGTCCGATGACAAGATTAACAAGTGGTGGACCTATCTACGGTCATCTTGTTGATATCTATAACTTATTGATATCTATAAGGTTAAGTTTAACCCTTATAAAATGTCAATCGAAGTTCCTTGGTCTAAATGTGACTTGCATAAGGTGCAAGCGGAACTGACTCTCCTGGTAGAAACATCTGGACCTTCTAAGGTTACTAAAGAAGAGTACCTTTTTAAGGTTCAGAAAACTAACGACCGTGAAAAGGTTCTAAGAGTACCCTTTAACTATGCCATTAGAACTAAGCTTTGGACACCACCTGAGTTTAAATTCTCAGACCAAAAGTTGTTCAAAGGTACCCTTAACCCTGATCAAGTTAAGATCACTAACATAGCCTTAGAGTACCTTAGAAAACAGAACTCTATTATCATCTCAGCCTTTACTGGAGCAGGAAAGACTGTTATGGGAATTTACTTATCAACCCTTTATCCTGGTAAAGTCCTTATTATCAACCCAAGGAAGATCATTTTAGATCAATGGCAAAACAGCATTAAAAGGTTCATGCCCCAAGCTGAAGTGGAGGTGTTTAAACCAAAGGTTACTAAACGGTCTGATAAGAAATTTTGTTTAGTTAACCCTATCAACATTAAGAAGGATCCTAACTTCTTTACAGACTTTGGGTTCGTCATCATAGATGAGCTACACCAAATGTTTTCTCCCGAACGAATGAGCAGCCTGTTCATGATCTCACCGGAGTACATCCTAGGGCTCTCAGCAACCCCCTTCAGGTACGACTCATACCACAAGTGTATCAGTCTCTTCTGTGGGTCTGCTCAGGTCAACAAGAAGCTTAAGCATGAGCACAAGGTGGTCCACATTGAGACCCCCTACAGATTCCAGATACAGACCCACCCGGGCACCGGTAGAATAAACTGGACCCACATACTTAAACAACAAGCTTTAAACCTTCCACGTAACAAACTCATCTGTGATATCATTCTCAAGCTTAGAAATAGGACCTGGTTAGTCCTTGTTAAGCTGCTGGACCATATCAACCTTCTTGCCGAACCTTTGCTTCAGGCTGGATTAAAGGTTGGAGTCTTCCTTGACAATCAGAATGTCACAGCTTATAAGGACTACAATGTTCATAACCTTACTGTGGTCAATTCTAAAGGCTCAAAGTCTTTTCGAGATGCCAACGTGCTCATAGGAACCACGGGTAAGCTTAAGGAAGGCTTCGATCACGATAAGGTTGACGCGCTAGTCATTGCGACTGACATCCAAGCTTACTTTGCTCAGGCCTTAGGTCGATGCATGAGACGAAAAGATGTCACTCCCATTATCATTGACCTTGTTGACAACCTTCCCAGCCTTCAGAAACATTACGCTGAGCGAGCTGAGATCTACAGGTCCAGCGGGGGCCTTATCAGCAAGCTTAGTATACATGAGTTGTATAAGCTTAACGACATGATGTAATGGTCTTATAAGTTTTGAAGACAAGAACACAAGTTGTCCTGGGTAATAAAAATTATGTCAGCATCTATTAGTGACAACTTTAACCTTATCCAAGCCGCTAAGGGTGGTGATTTTAATACTGTCATTTCACTCTTAGAAGGTCCAGTCTTAGATTATTATATCCCCTTGCAGGAGGCTGTTTCTAAAGGTCATCTCGAGGTCGTTAAAATGTTAGTATCTAAGGTGGACCAGGTCCACGAAGATGTTCTTGTGAAGGCTGCATCGAGAGGGTTCGTTGAGGTCCTAAAGGTCCTTCTATCTAAGTTTAAGGCTGAAGGTCCATCTAGGAGAGCTTGTTACACTCGAATGTTAGTTAAGGCCGTCAAAGGTACCCGGAGTCATGTTGTAAGGTACCTGTTAGACCTACCTGATAGAGATATCGAACCAGCCTTAATAAAGGCTACTGAGAAAGGTAACCTTTATATGGTTCGAGTTTTAAGCTCTCATGATATAAATTACCCCACAGCAATTAGTATAGCCCGTCACAAAGGTTACGAGAGTGTCCTTAGAGAGTTAGAGAAAGGTGAGTTCTTTAAATGGGATAGGTGCCTGAAGCGTCGCATTGAGGCTGGCTTAGAACCTGAGTTGGAGGCTCACTCTTCTGACTCTGACTCTGACTTAGACCCAGACCCAGACCGTCCGGACTTTAAAGATATTAAATACAGGTTACGACTTGAGGATTTAAAAAATGGAATTGATTTAAAGATTTAACTGAGCTTTAATTTGGAGATGACCTCTTTGAGAAAGGTGAAGGGTCATTGAGATTGTCACGAGGAAAGGTTACGACGAGGTACTTACAGTCCTTAATAGGTCTTATAAGTAAATTTACTTATAAGAGCTTTTTTAATTTGAAAAAATAGATCACACTTTATTGGTAGACAAATATGAACACAACTTATATGTATGATGCAGCTAAAGAAGGTAACCTGGAAGAAGCTAAGGAGCTATTAGAGGAGGGTGAAGTAGACCTGTGCCTCCCACTCTATGCAGCCGCTTCTAAAGGTCACATTGAGATCGTAAGATTAATCCTAACCCGATGCACCGGTAAGAACCTTCATTCATATGATTATAGAGCTCTTGTTCATGCCTTACTTAAGGCTAGTAAGGAAGGTCACCTAGCAATCATGGAGCTCATAGGGGATAAGCTTCTGTTGGACCAGGCCGGTGATGAGGTTGCATGTAAGGATATGACGATGATCAAACAACAAGCCCTGTTGACAGCCGCCAGAAAAGGTAACCACGTCGTAGTCCAGCATCTCATAGGAGGATCTCAGATCTATGACTTTGATCTTGCTTTGTTCGAAGCAGCTCGTAAGGGTCACCTTAAGGTTGTTAAACTTATAGCTCCCTTTAGTCTAGCCTGTGAAGCAGCCCTCATCGTAGCTGAACACCATGAACATTGGGAGGTGTATGAATTCTTATATGAGAATGAAATGGGTCGCTCTGAAACCAACAAGCCCTCCGCCAACGATCGAAGGTTACTCCGAGCATCAGAGCTAGGTGACATCGGTATGGTTAAATCCCTCCTGGACAAAAACATAACTGAGTACTGTGAACCTTTAGCCATGGCTGTCTCCAAAGGTCACCTTGAGGTTGTTACGGAGTTGATAACCTTTGGGGTTGTGGTGGATGAACATGTCCTTTACAAAGCTATCTCAAAAGGTCACCTTGAAATACTAAAGGTTATCATGGCCAAGTACCAACTTAATGAGGTTGAGGTGAACCAATGTTACACTCGTATGCTAGTCTTGGCTGTTAAAGGTAACCATAGGGATGTTGTTGAGTATCTGTTAGAGCAACATAAGACCGATCCAGAGCTGGTCCCCATGGAGTGTGAGCCTGCCCTGGTAAAGGCCACTAAGAAAGGTAACCTTGTTATGGTTAAGCTCCTCAAGAGTACCATCGAGGTGGACCCTCAAAGGTCCATCGAGATTGCCACAAGGAAAGGTTACGATGAGATCCTTTCAGTCTTGAACCCTAAAGACCTCCCAGAGGACCCTTATGCTGACATCGAAAGTGACTCTGATAGTGACTCTGACAGTGACCTTCTCAACGAAGGATGTGGGTACTATACTGACACTTATGATGATGGGTGCTCAAACTATGAGTAATGAACCTTATAAAATAACCTTCGTCAACCTTCGTCCTTATAAGTAAATTTACTTATAAGACCTTTTAAATTGAAGAGTCAACCTTAATAGTAGACCTAGCCAAGCATGACAACAGTACCAGAACTAAAGGCGTCGAATTCAGCTGTTGAATTCACAACCTGAACCACAACCTGATAACCCTAGCGAAGCCGTACCCGCGTCTCTAAAGGAATGTGAAAGGTTACTACGTGGTTACATGAGACCTTCAAAGGACCCACTTTTCGAGGTGGAAATTGTTTCAGCTCTGGGAGGAGGCGTTAAAGAGTACACCATAGTGGACACGATCACTTAGACCCTTACTCGTTTGCGATCAAGGTGAAGCCGATTGTAACAGACATCCTCAGGAGCAACAGGAAAACAAAGGTCAAGTTGATCCTTAGGTGCGTGTTAGGGAAGGCTGATGTAGCTACTGGTAAGGAGACACTCGTGGAGAGAAAAGCTAGCTCTATGGATCAAGAGGTTCTACAAACACAGATGAGAATGATTCAGATAGGTTAAAGCCCACATCATGACCTTATAAGTAAATTTACTTATAAGACTTTAGCTTAACACTTTATACTTAGGATCTTCTCAAGCTGAGGTTTAACCTTATCCTCGAGTACATTATCTAGATGGGAATCCTTCTCTCTAAACTCGAACGGATAGATCTGGATACAGTTATCAACCTGGGTATCATAGACCTCTCCAAGGTCATCTATGATCCATGTGTTGTCTTTAGTGTACCCTGGAAGGTTAAAGTGAGTCCATAGCATTCTAAGGTCCTTCTGAGCGTTCTTTCTTTTAATAGACTCTTTGCAGTGGTGCGAGAACAGATAGTGTTCTAAACTTCTACTAGGGTCTATCATAATAAAGTTCTTTATGATGAACAGACCATACTCCTTGGAGGCCGCTGTCCAGATGGACACGTTGAAGTTCTTAAAGAGCCAGTCCAAGAACTTTTGTAGTCCAGGTCGTTCGAAGACCTTAAAGTCTCCGTCCATGTCCTCCCAGACATAGCGCTTGAACTTTTTCTTATCAGACCTTTTCTCCTCGTCAGAAGCTATAGAGGAGATGATTGTACTGTCCAAGTCAAGAATAACATTACAAGGCTTACGGTGCATCTTTTTAGGAAGCCTTTTAAAAGTTATAGTTATTATTTAACCTTTAAAATGACTTTCTCAACACTATCTAAACTTGTAGCTACTATGACCTCGGTAATAACCTTACGAGGATCTAAGGCGTACGAGCTCCTTCAAGGTATTAGAGAAACCTCTAGCCTTTCTGCTAACCTTGACACCCTGGTATGTAAAATACAAAGGCTAACCTTTCGCCAAAGGCTAATGCATTACACGCAGCTGCCAGATGGTCAGGTAACCTTTGTTGCCTTCTATGGGGATAAGACATATCATCCTCGGGTTCTCTTTATTCAAGAGGCAACATCAAAGGTTATCAAACGACCTTTACTTCCTAACAAGTTAGTTCAGGTTACAGGTCCAGCTGAATATAAGATTCTCCTTAACAGGCTTGATGTAAACCATGAGGCGTACGTGATTATGATCTACCACGAGACTGTCCAGGTTCAAACTCAACCTAAGACTTCATTAGTTAATCTCATAGAGTTTCAGGAGGCTTTTAATCAACCTTGCGCAAGGCTTACCAACACCATTACCGACCTTGAGGAGGCTCTGGATTACCTTGACAACACCATAGGAGAGTTCTCTAGCGAAGGTATGGAGGACTTTAAGAGTGATCTGATTTATAACCTTGACAGTACCCTGGAGACCACACAAGGTCCATACGAGCCTGACTTGTAACCTTTTATCCAGGAGACCAAAATGATTTTCTTCATCCTCATTATAATACTTGTGCTGGCTGCAGCCTTTGCTTACCGAGAAGCATCTCAAGCTGACCTTGTACCTTTATCTTACAAGCCACCTCAGATTTGTCCTATCAGTTTCAAGGCTGCCAATATGAAGCCTTGCGAGGTTGATTCAGATTGTAAGGAGTGCCTGAACAGCTTCTGCCAAGAGATACCTTCGACAGCCAAGTACAGCCTTAACAATAAGGACCAGGCTAAGCTTCCCAAAGGAAAATTCTGTCTACCTCAGAAGATTAACAACCTTACCTGTAACCAATACACTTCCATCCCGGTCCTTAGTAAGGATCCAGTCCTTAAGAAATTTTTCTGGAGGTGCCAGTGTAAGTACCCAGCTATGATTAACAACGTGGGGCTTAAGGGTGACTGTACCAATGTGAAAGCTTGCGCACCCGGTAAGCTTGTGTGCCCACCTGAGGCCAGCCCGAACGACCCTGATCCTTCCAAGAGGTGCACCCCTGGTGAGGTCTGGGATGAATCTTGGGATCCCATCCGTGGGGTCTGTTCATGTCCCACAGGCTTCTTCGCCCTGAACAATAGTAACCTTCAGAAGCTTTGTAAGAGGGACAAGTGTTATCCTGGTCAGGTTTCAGCATCAGGTCTATGTGATTGCTCAGGACCTAAGACTAAGGATCGCTTTGGTAACTGGACCTCGTACATACCTAACCCAACTAAGGATGCTTGCTTGTATGACACCTGTAACCCTTTAGGTTACTTGGAAGGTGGAAGGTGTGTCTGTAACAAGGGTGCTGTGTCGGTCATAAGACCTGACGGTAAGAAGGTTTGTGTTTCACCCTGTGGTGATGGGAGCCTTGAGACTAACCCATGCTCCGGGAGAGGTACCTGTGTGGTCCAGGACAATCAACCTTACGGAAGGTATAAATGTATCTCATGTAGGTTCCCTTACTACCAAGACAGGACAACCAGGTGTAAGAACATTGTTAAGCCAACAGGTTCCTTTTGTGATGCCGACTATGAATGTGAGACCAAGAGTTGCGGTAAGGACCTTGATTCAACCTTAAGTAGGTGGCGTCGAACTTTTGGACTATCAATCTATAACAAGTGTCAAGCTCCAAGTGGTAGAGGATTCAGAGGTCTGTAAGGTTAATCTTATGAGTTGAGAGCTTTGAGAAGATCCTGATCCATTTTATAAGTAAAGTTACTTATAACGGGATAAGGTTAATGTACAAGCTTCTATTGGTTGAAAAGCTTTATGAGGTCCCTTCAACCAGGAGCATCATCTTACGTCTGATATGCTTTAACATAAGCTTATGATCACCAGAGTATAAGGTTACCTTTTCTCTTGACTCCTTGTCTAATGATTTGTAAAGGTCCTCAAACAACCTTCGCTCATGTTCCTCGTTCCTGGGTGAGCAGGTAATAAAGACCTTGTCAAAGGTCCTAAGAGAAACCTTTACCCGCCACGGTATAACTTTGCTTAAGATTGTGTACCTAGGTATAAGATACACTTGAGCTGTTGGGTGCTCTTGATAAAGCTTTTTTCTTATCACACTAGCCAGATGACCAAACTCGCCAGAATACAAGGTTATGGCATCCTTATAAAGGTGGTACACAGACTCATACTTGGCTCGCTCAATATCTTCTTCCTCTGGAGAACATATGATAAAGGTCTTCTTAAAGGTTCTCCGAGCAAGGAGATTAAGGTCAACCTTTGAAGTAATTAAGAACTGTGGACTCCCATAGGTCTTCTTAACAGCAAGGAAGGATAAGCTTTGTAAGGTTAACATTTGCTAAGGTTAAAATTAACCTTAGTTATATCAATTAACATTTAAGAACTGAGAAGCTTGTAATCCGACCTAAGATCGTCAGTAAGTTTACGCTCCAGGATAGTTTGAAAGGTTGAAAGGTTTGTTAGAGGTTTCTTATCAGCAGATGTTTTGAGCGCACCAGCATCATTCTGTATTCTAAACTTAACCTTTGAGTTGTCAAACAAGGTTCTAATACGAGGCTTAAGAGTTTTAATCTCAATATATGAACCTGTGATGACATACTTAAGGTTCTCTGGATCAATCTCATACACCGAGTCTGGACCTATGTCCTGAGCCTTAAGGTGGATGGATTTCTTTTTCTTAAAGCCAAGGTCACTCTCATCCATAAGGTACCCTGGTACACCCTTAGTAAAGGTAAACACAAAACACCCTTGAGAGTCATACCCAAAGGTGTGGTTAATAATGGACCCCGGATAGAAAACATTCTCCTGAGGGCTTTGACGTTCATGAATGTGACCTGAGATGACTTGTGGCCAGGATAAATCCCACTCGTCACCGTCCTCAGAAACGATAGCACCCATCTTGGCACCTTTAAAGGTCTGATGAGCAAAGACACAGGTGGAGGTTAACCAACCCTTATCCAGGTACTTGTTAAGGGCCTCTACGAAGCGACCTTCAGGAACGTAAGGAGCAAAGGTAAACCTTTGATCAGAACTAAGGTCATGGTACATCAAAGGTTGGTCTACAATGGTAAAGTTATGGTGACCTTCTAAGGTCTTCAAGGAGAACATCCAATGCTCGTCAGAACAGAACTGTGAGTTGTTTATGTAATCATGATTCCCAACTAGAACAAAGGTTGGCATGTACCTTGCAAGGGCCATGATCAACTCTAAGGCCTTGTTCATAAGCTGAGTGTGTAACCTTTCATGGGTGTCTAGGATATCACCGGCGAGTACTGCTAAGGTTGGGGGAGGCCCCTTCCACAAAGTCTCATCTATAATCTTCTCGAGAATAAAATTAATCTTGTGAAGGTTCGACATCTTAATATGAATGTCACCTATGAATAGTATACTGCAACTGGTCATTGTTTTAGAGCTGCAATGACTATGTTAAGGTGATTCAAAAGTTAAGGTTAAACTTGCGACCTTAACGAACCAGTCTTGAATGAGATCTTGTCGCCCTTTCAGCTTGGTATCTGAACACATACCTACCTGAATTGACCAGCGAGCAGCAAGGCTAGCGCGTGAGACATATCGAACCTTGCGTGGATGCTTTTGATTATGACCTTGATACTCATTGAAGGTTTACAGAAGCTACGAGACCTTCAAGCTTTCTTAAGAAGATCTTAAGACCTTTATTATATAAGGGAGCTCCCTTATATAATTTCTACTTATCAGACCTTTGGAACCTTAGTTAGCCTGCCATTGAGCAAAGCACTCAGTGCACTTGGCAAACACTGACGTGGCTTCATCGCCAGCTCTGGTTTGTTTGGAGGTTGTATAGATACGCTTGGACTTACACCTGGCGCACTGAAGGACACCTTCCTCCACGTACACAGGAGTACTTAAGAACATATCAAAGGTTTCCTGTTTGACCTTGAACTGTCGGAAGTCTTCATGATTCCAACCATACTTCTTAGGAAGGATAACTTCAGTCAGGTACTTATTAAGGTCATGCACGTACTTAAGGTCATCTTGAACCTGAAGCTGTATCCACTCAGCTTCCTCTGAGTCATGGTGATCAAGTAGTTGGTTTGCCAAGGTTGAATTGATATCTTGCACTGTTGTCTTCATTTCTTTATTGGTAAAGGATTTACTTTAACACTCCTTTCAAACCTTAATAAACCTTGACACTGGAAATTCCACCAGCCTGTACCTTGATCCAATTCTTAGCACCACCAATGCCAAGGTTGTAGTATCCAAAGTTGACTGGCTCTAGTGTCAGGTTATTATTATCCAGAGTGATATTAACCTTACCATAGAAGTAATACTCTGTCTGCACGTCGGCGTCGCAACAAACACTGCTTGGTCTTATAAAGGTTACCTCTAAAGGGTATAAGGAAGCCTTCCAGATAAGCCTTGTGACACTACTTTGATCAAAGGTTAATACTAAGCTTGCAAACACCCAAGTCTTTGGCAACGCAAAACTTTTACTCATGCCGACCTGAATAAGGTCAGTTGAGCTTAACAAAGGTTGAATAAAGCTACAAGGAGACCCAGCTTTACCTTTCTCACCTGTGGCACCTACGGCCCCGCGTTGTCCTGTGACTCCTATAGGCCCACGTTCTCCTTGTGGCCCTTGTTCACCTTGTATACCTTGTAATCCTTGTGGTCCTTTATCACCTTCTTTTCCTCGTGGTCCGATTGGGCCTGTAGGTCCTTTGACTCCTCTTATACCTTGGTCTCCTTTTAACCCTTGAGGTCCACGAGGACCTTCAAGACCTTGTTGACCTTGGAGACCTTGTAAGCCTATGGGACCCAACGGACCTGTGTCCCCAACTGGTCCTTGAGGCCCGGTGGGGCCTGTTGAACCTATCCCCCCACGATGACCTTGGGGACCCTGGGACCCTGCAATACCTTGGAGCCCTCTAGGACCTTGTTTACCTTGAAGACCTTGGGGGCCCTGTGGGCCATCTATTCCTTGTGGTCCAATGGGTCCTTGTAAACCTGAGGACCCTATGGGTCCGGTAGCGCCAGTAGCACCTTTCATTCCAATAAGACCTCGTACACCCTTAGGTCCTGTGGGGCCAGTTGGGCCAGTTGGCCCTGGTAGACATAAGGAATTAAAGGTTGTCGTATAACCTTGAGGGGTATCTGGTATCATAAGAAGGATGGCCAGTATGACCACAATGAAAATCTGAAGGCCAAGTATGAGCTTGAAAAACATTTTAGTAAACTGTGATATTTATTAGCTTGTAGGCATCCCAGCCAGTCCTATTATTCCAGGTCCTGTTACCTGTGGTTGAATACCAACCTATAGAGTCAAGTATGACCACCAGAATATCTGTGTCAGGTCTTTGATCTACGATGAGACTTCCTTCACCCCGATAATAATACTCAAAGGTTGATTCTTTATCACAGCAGCCGTGCTCAGGAGCTGTTATCAGAATAGAAAAGTCAGAGTGCTCTAAGATGATACTCTTAAAGAACTTACGTGAGACTTTTATTCCGTCGATAGTAAAGGTCAGCACCACAAAGGTCCACGGGTGGTCTATAGGTATCTCAACAGCTGCATCTCCAAACTTAAGGTTCATAATAAAGGTTCGATTAGATGGTGTATCTCTTATCCCAATCCCTTGTGGACCTTGTGGACCTTGTGGACCTTGATAACCTACGGCGCCTACGGCGCCTACGGGTCCTTGTGGACCTTGTAAGCCCGTAGGACCACGGATACCTTTAACACCTACATTACCAGGTGGACCTTGAATACCACCTAACCCTTGTGGGCCAGTGTCACCTATGTCGCCTACGGCTCCTTGATCACCTTGTAAACCCTGCTTACCTCGTGGTCCTGTGTTACCCTTGATACCTCTTGGTCCTTGTTGACCTTGTGTTCCTTTGATACCCTTTGGACCTGCAACACCTTTTAAACCAACAGGACCAACGGGACCGACAGCCCCAACCTTACCCCGAGGGCCTCTTGCTCCAATGATACCCGCTTCACCTCGAGGCCCTGTTACCCCGGAGATACCAGATTTACCTTGTGGACCTTGATCACCTTGAGGCCCTCTTTGTCCTAGTGCTCCTCGTTTTCCTGTGGGTCCCTTGGGTCCTGTATCACCGAATGGTCCAAGTGGTCCTTGTAAACCTTGAGGTCCCCGAGGCCCAGGTGATCCCTGTAAACCTGGTGGTCCATGTTGCAATGAAAGGTTCTCTGTGAGCAGAACATAATACACCCACAACCCAACGAGGAGGCTAACGGTAAGACCGTTGATAAGATTAGCTAGGAACATTTTTTCAGTCGACAAAAATGAATCATCTCCTGATAAATAACCTGTCAACCCAAAGGGACCCTGACTTCACCTTAACACCAGACTGTAAGTACACAAGCACAGACCCAAGGTTAATTAGTTCAGGTCACAATGGCCAGGTGTTAACCTTAGACCAGCCACCTTATAATGGTAAGGTTGATTTCAACACCTTTGATGAAGTTTACAAGTCAAGGCCTGCCTATGACCATTATGAGAAGGCTAACTACGCAGCCTTTACTGATGGACAGATACAGTATTACATAGACCCAACCTTAGCTACACCTTTCATACCTGAAATCTTTAGTTGTGGTCCCTTATGTTACTACACCCCTGAACCTTATGTAGACCCTATGGGAAGTGACAAGCCTCATTATAACATTTGGCTTGCAAACAAAGGTCAGGCTCCGTTACATGGTTGTGGTAGTGAAGTAAGACCTTCTGATGAGCTGACCTGGATTACAGATAGCACAGCACACCGCGAGAGTATCATGGCCAGTCAGCAGGCTCGTAGGAACCAGGAACGTTATGACATCCAAAAAATTCACCAACTTTAAAAATAAACCTATGGATGTCATTATTGGATTAGGTTTAGGTATTATTTCTTATAAGACCTTTATAGAACCTGTGGCCCTTCAGAGTTGTCTTATCAACTCAGAGCAGTGTGTCCGGATACTTTACAAGAAGAGAAACAATACAGTCCTGTGTAAGGATCTAAGGTCGGGTAAGGTCATCTGGTACAACGGTCGTGATGTAATCTTGTACAACGAGACCACAGGTAAGATATGTCCTGACCCTTATTCCCCAACCTATGTATGGAACCTTGTTACCAACACCCCTCGTGGTTACTTGTGCGCAAAGAACCTTCGTGAGGTTGAAAACATGTACCGCACCCAACCTTGGAGTTCCATCTCTCTTAACATAGAAGGTACCATAGACCTTATTGGCTTGGTTAACTACCTTATCGAGCAACGGATCATTGTACTTCCTTAAGCAAAATTATTTAAGTTAGCAATAAGTTTACCCTTGGTCTGAAAGAAAACGTTTGCTATGCTACCTGTAAAGGCTCCTGCTCGCTTAAGTACATCAAGTGGAAGGTTCCAAGGTGCTCCTCCAAGGTAAATTCTACTACCCAAGATCTTTTCTGGTTCCTCTGAAGTAGAGATCATGGTCTTAACCTTAGAGTCACCCTCACCTACCACAAAGATAACCTTGTTGGGATGGTTAGGTGTCATGATAAGGTTCATGTGATACCTTTGACCATCTGTAAGACCCTTTGCTATCAAGTAAGTCGCCATGGAATAGTTATCAACAAACCAACTTAGGTAAAGGTCCCCAACGCTAAAGTATAAGGTTAGATAAGTCCAGTACTGGTCCACGTTACCGCCAACAAAGAATAAGATACCTTGTGGAACCTTAGTTTTGAAGTCACATACGAAGGCGAAGTCTCTGTTGTCAAGATAAAGTTTATTGCCTGTTAAGTATTTGTCTTTATCACCGCTGAACTCATGAGCAAGACCTGGTAACCTTGTTAAGGCTTTAGGTTGAGAGAACCTTTCCCCAAACCCATAGTACACGACTGTAATAATAAGTACCAAGTATATTAAGACTAACATTTTATTAGACCTAAAGCTTTAAGATCCAAATGAATCTTAAAATTTTAACAGACCTTTACTTTGAACAGTCCTTAGATAGTCCACCTAAAAGTAAAAAGTTAGATGAAGTCAAAGGTCGATCTGGAAGCTTAATATAATTAATGCAGCCGTTGAACTGCTTACCAGCATCGGCTGAAAGACCAACTAGGCTAGCTCCAGACCCTATTTGCATCTTGCCATAGATAAAGGCTTGTGACGAGTTAGTAAGCTTAACATCTTTAAAGTCTCCATCGTCCAGGCTTGCGGTCACCTTTCCTACTTCCCAGATAACTGTCACGACGTGGTCTTTGTCATCGTTGACAGTCGCATCAAAGGATACCTTAACGGGTGTTGACGCGACAACCTGAGCCTCCACGATAGGCTTGCCAGCCTTCAAGTACACACCCACGTATTTGTTATCTTCAGGTTGGTTAACAAAGATCAAACCATCTGGATCTTTGGCCTTAAAGCTTACCGCGAACCCATTTAACCTTGGATTACCTTTACCAGACCCAGCAACCTTAATGGAAGCATCTTTCTCCAAGGGCATAGCCATACCTTGGTACACAAGATACAAGGACACGAAAAGTAGTATACTTATTAGTACTGTGTTGAGATCCATTTTGTTCAAAGAAAATTTAAATTAACATCCTCCAGGTAAAACCATGCACCTAAGTATAGACGTGGGAGAAAAAAATTTTGCATACTGTACCTTAGACAAGGGTAAAATTTTAACCTGGGAGAAGGTTAACCTTCTCAAGAAGAAGACTCAGACAGTCCTTGTTACATGTGAATACTTAACAGACCTTCTAATCAGCTTGAACCTTGAGGACTGCGAGCTTGTCTTAATAGAGCAACAGATGAGGTCTAATATTAGAGCTGCTAAGCTAGCTCAACACATCTGGTCATGGATACGAGGTAGGTATCCAGATTTAAAGGTTCAATTCATACCTTCATTTAAGAAGACACAGTTCTTCCTCGGTAAGAATACCTTGGCAGATAAGCAACGTAAGGTCTGGTCGGTTACAAAGGTTCAAGAGCTCCTTAAAGAAAGTGACCAGGAATTGTGGTTACAACATTTACAAAGGTTTGATAAGCAAGATGACTTAGCAGACTGTTACTTGCAGTATTATGTATTCGATCAGCTTGTTAAGTAAAATAAAGAAGCTCTTAATTAATATTTTGGTGAGGAACCTATTTATCACCATGGGACCATTACGATGACCACCTTCATGGTGACCACACTCACGAAGCTGAGATAGAACCCGAGGTTGAAGATGAGGTTGAAGCTGGCGACGACCATGAGCACGACCACCACTCTAACGAACTTACAAAGGCCATTACCAATATTCTTACTTTATAAGGTTCAATTGGACCTTATAACACGATGGACTCAATGGTTATCGAACCTTTGTTTAACTTACGAGCCTGATCATTTGTAATTATCATCTGCCGAACTGAACCTTTGTTTCTAAGGTCAAATACAAGGGTCTTATCCTTACCGTATATAGGTGACGGAAAGACATTCTTATCCAACCTTTGAAGGACGTCTTTCAGATCCTTAACATCAAGCTTAGAGTAGATGTTGTTCAGACGTTTGGTATCCTTGTGGTTCATTTCTTTAATAGCTAAGGTTAACTTGTCAGCCATGTAAATCAGGTTACGGATCAAGGTTAAATAGTTAACCTCAAAGTCTTTTAGAAAAGTTTTTCTAACAGAGCTTTGAACGCCTGTTAAGTTATCTTCTTTAACAGCCTGAATGAGAACCTTAATGAACAAGGCTTCCAACCCGAAGTTATTTAACTCCTCCTCAACATAGAACCATTCATAATAAAACTCAAGAACAGCCTGCTGATAATTATTTTGCTCATCAAGGTTCAAAGTTGACCTGGACCACTTGGCGGGCCAGTACTGAGAAGGTTGTTCAAGTGTGGTTGGTATTAAGGCTATGAGAAGGTCAGCCATCATAGATGTATCTAAGATGATGCTATCTGATCTCAGGTTGGCATTCTTAATTGCAAGCTGCTTCAGAAAAGTCTTCTTGGCACTGGTGAAGCCTTCAAGCCAGCCATGTTCCCATTCCAGACCGTAGGCCTTTGCAAGGATCGGTTTAAAGAGGTCCTTTGTTTCAGCCAGGAGCTTAGCATTCGGGTCCTTGATCTCAGCGTTGATGGAGCAGAGCAAGGTAAAGATGTCTCTCAGCGCATCAGGTTTGTACGAAGTGAAGCCAGAAGAGTTAAAGTACAAGCTGGGAAGTAGAGTCTTAAACTTATTAACAAAGGTGTACCCATAGTCTATAATGATAGGGCAGAGGCCATGAGTCTCCACAGGGTACACATACCCATCAGGGGTAATATAAATATGAAGGTCAAAGTTGGTCTGGCGAACTAAGATGTTCTCAACGTGAAGATCGTAGTGGGTGAAGTTCATGACCTGTTGAGCTACCACAAGGCTAACAAGAACCTGTTTCAACATGCAAAGGGTATCCTTAGACTCCAGCAACCTGTTACGAAGGACGTCATTGAACCTTCCTCCTGAGATCTTATTAATCATGATACACTCCTGCTTAATGTTGTCCGAGGGAGAAGCTAGGCAAGGTACTAGATGGGTAACCTTAGCGAAGTGAGGTAGGACACCCAAACATGAGTCTGAGATAGCCTTTGAGACCTCATACTCAGCGGTCAAGGTGAAGTCGTGACGCTTCGAGGTCTTCCAAATCTTACGTTGACCTTCAAAGGTACATGTCCCAACATTACCTTGACTGGACCTTTCAGAGAGCCTCTCAAAGTTATCAAGCTTGTAGAGTTCCATTTTGTCCTTAGGGTGAAGTCTTAACATGATACCATGATACCTTTACAAGGTGGATAAAGAACTTAGCGTAACAGAGCTTACTTATACCGTTAATACATAAACCAGTCTTGCTCAGCCCAAGGCAATAATAACCATGAACAATGTTTCAGGTTATACCTGAGGTCATCTTGCTCGTGCCTCTCATTCTTAACTAGAGGGACCTGACAAGTGATCATGTCTTTGATGTTGTTCAGCATTAGATAGATGCCCTCAAGGCTGATCACCAGATGAGAAACAACCTTACCAACCTTAGACGTAACCACGCCGTGAATGTCTCCTTCAGAAGGCCAACCATAGGTGGCGTTGTACAGCTTGTAGGCACTTAAAGGATGCGTATGGAAAGGTAAGTGTTTATGATCACGTGTGGGTTGTAAGGGTGACCAATTAACCTTTCCCTTTTTCAGGTTACAAATTCGACCTTGCTCGTCAATGTATCCACTGTGTTCTACATCGTGATAAAGTAAATCCTTTAACTGATCTTGAACGACTTTCCACAAGGGGATGTATGTGAACACATGTAACACGGGTGTTAAAAAGGTTGCCACTAAAGGTTCCTTATCATTCATGAACACAACCTTATTAAGGTTCAAATTCTTGACCTGATCCTCTTCTATAGTAATACGATCGCACAAGGTCCAAATAGGACCTTGAGGGAAAAACATTTGTGATTGTAGTTGACCTTTGACTGCAGAAGGGATCTCGCTAACAGGTAGACAGATTAACATCATTTTAAGGTTGTAGAGAACCTTTTACGGAAGGAACCTATAGACCTTTGAAATGACCATCGCAATTATATCCAAGGAATAAAATGAATCATCATACATATAACTTCAGGTCAAAGGATGCGGCTCCACGGACAGGTTCTCATGTGGACGAAAGATGTCCAGTACGAACTATTCAAACCAAGATCGAATTTCAATCCCAAAGGTTGATAAAGACACCTGTATACGAAGCTAACATCTCAGAGGATAACTTATTCTACGGACGAGAAATGGCGAAGCTCTCTGATAAGTATTTTAACTTATCAACTCACGAAGTTAACCATACCTTTGATTACATCTTTGATAACGTTAAAAAGGGTACCTTTGTTCAGATCTATAAGAACACTATTGAAACCTTCGTACCCTTTAACAACCTTACCTTTAAACAGCAACACTTAGACAAGGTTCAAGTTGACCCTACCAAGTACAAGAACATCTATGATCTGTTCACGCAAAGCTCAACCTTACTAGGGTTAAAACCCATCCCCGTAGCCCCACCTGAAACCTGGTACATGAACAACTCCTTCATCAGGTACGATGACACGAGTTACTCTCTTAACATTCCTATCTACTACGATATGTTTTTAACCTTGCAGAATACAAGGGACATACCTGACCTTGAGTTCTTTCTTAACAAGCGTGACAACCCTATCCTATCAGCAGGACCTTACGAACCTTATTTTCATTTGCTCGGGTCACGAACGTACCCTTTGAAAGGTCCCAGAGCTGACCCTCGTCTTAAGTATACACCCATCTTGTCTACCTCTAAGACAGATGACTTTGCAGACGTCCTCATACCAACGCATGACGACTGGTGTAGAGCTGTGTATCAAGAGACGGGTGCCACTATTAACTTTCAGAACAAGACCTACCCAAAGGTCAACTTGGTACCTTGGAACAGGAAGATCTCAAAGGTAGTCTTTAGAGGTACCACTACAGGTGCTGGGACAACTCCTGAAACAAATCAAAGGTTACGTATGTGGCAGCTTGTACAAGACCTTCCCAAGGCTCAAGCGGACCTTTTCAACGTTGGCTTTGTCAAGTGGAACATTAGACCACGTAAGCATGAGAGTGAACCTTACTTTGACATCATCAAACGAAGCACTTATCCAAGGGTACCTTTCATGACACCACAAGAACAAAGCACCTACAAGTACATACTCAACGTGGAAGGTCATGTAGCAGCCTTTCGTTTAGGTTATGAGATGAGCTATGGTTCCGTCATACTTCTGGTGGAGTCAGAATGGAAGATGTGGTTCTCTCACATGATCCACCCATGGATCCATTACGTGCCTGTCAAGGCTGACATGAGTGACCTTGTTGAGATGGTCCTGTGGTGCGAGGCTAATCAAGCCCGATGTCAGACCATAGCACAGAACGCACTTGACTTTTATAACAAGTACCTGGGAACAAAGGGTATCCTTGATTACCTTCAGCAGACCCTTTGTCACCTTAAGAAGGTGGTAGGGTTGTACGTCTATGAAGGAGATTGGCTCCCAGGTCAACTCAGGCTTGAATACGACCTTCTCCTGAGTGAGCTGGAAGAGAAGCAATGGCTATGGCACATGAAGCCTGTGTCTAAGCTTAGGGTTACCGACAGGAACTACAACGTGTTAGAGGGAGTACGTCTTGCGCTACAAGGCTCATACCCGGTCTACATGTATGCAGATAACAAGATACCCTTGAGTGACCTTAAGTTGACCCAACAAAGGATCGGGTCGGTCACCGTGGAAGAACTTCAACCTTTACAAGAAGCTACAGCACCTGAGCTTATCCATGCGGCGTATGTTGGAAGGTCATTGAACAGCCTGCTACAAGTCATACCAAACTTCAGGTTCATGTTTGGTATCCTTAACCCCAACCACAAGTTCTTCGTCAATGAGAAACATAGACCTTATAAGGCTCCATCCGGACCCTACGTGGACCAACCGCATCCTGTGCCAAAGGTTAACTTTAAGAAGTTTACTCCTTCACAAGAGGTATCTGTGTATCAGGAAAGCCTGCCCACAGATGAAACTTTACTTGACTGGCTTAACACGAGGACCTTTGCTCCTGGAACTTCAGACATGGTTGACCTTCTGAACATACTGGTTCAGGTCAACCTGTCCCTTCAAGTGGCCCAGAACAAGTGTGCCTTCATGCACTGTAACCTCTTACCTGAAATGATCCGCCTGGTGAACCTAAGAGAGAAAGGTTATTACAAGTACCCAGTCAGAGACAACCTTGTTCTCAGCCTTATAACCTCAACCTTACCTATAATCAGTGGCTATCGAAATGCTCGAGTCGTTGTATGTGATAAAGATAATTACCTAGCAGACCACAATTACCCGGATGAACCTCCTCGAAGCTTCAAGTCTTCCAAGGTCATTGATTCGCTCACACTTCTAATTACATGCTTGCAAGAGATCAGTAACAGAGTACCTGCCAAGGATCTTCTCAATCTGTTTAACACTTACCTTTACAGGTACAACATTAACCTTACTGAGTACCACCTTGTTAACAAGGTAAGGTTTAACCTTCGAAAGAAAAACTTTCTATGGTTGAGCGACTTGCAAAGCGACAACCCTCAAGATACCCCAATGACCTTTGTTGACTTTGTCCTTACACAGACTCCTGGAAAGGTAATTAAACTTGGAAAGGTTGACTTGAACCTTTCAAGTCAACCTGGAAACCCAATAGCATACTGCTTCATGTTACTTGAACGTGACAGAGTTCACGCGCTCCGTCGGTGCATTAACTACCTTGCGAGACAGACCCTTCCAAAACCAACAGACCCTTACCTTCAAGAGTACGTTCGGAAGCTTCAAGAGCTTCATCTGGCGTGGCTATCTGAACAGGTTAGAGAAGGACCCTTAGCTCAACAGTTCACCTTGTATAAGAAGTTCCTAGATGAGTTTCCAGATACACAACCTCATCGGCAAGAGTTTGACCTTGCGAAGAGTCAAGACTGGGTCCTTAACCTACCTTATACTAAGGAGACCTTACAAAGTCTTCGTGTCGGTAAGGTTGCAAAGGTTCCAGGTGATCACATTACAACCTTAGAAGTCATCACAAAGATGATCTTGCTGGACATCAACAAAGCTTACCTAACCTCGGTAAAGGTTAAGAGCTCATTTGATCTCATAAGCTCAATAGGTAAGCTTAACAGCCTTGTTTGGTTAGCAACTAATTAATTGAACGACGTAACCGCCTTACGAAAGCTACCTGTGCTGTGCTTCCATGAAACACCTCGGAAAAGTGACTCCGACCTTAATCTCTTTCAATAGGCCTTATAAGTAAATTTACTTATAAGACATTTAATTTACATGAGAGCCTTTATACCATTTATCTAGTTGAGCTCTGAAGCTCGCGTTAGGGTTCACAATGGACCTTGATCGCCTCATGTGTTGAATAGCGTACTCAGGATGAACACCCTCCTTGCTAGCTATATAGGCCGCGCATAAGGTTGCACTTCTAGATATCCCAGCTCGACAATGAACAAGCACGTTGGCACCCTTCTTATGAGCACGGCTTATAAACTGAATGGCCTTTGAAAAGGTTGGCGTTAGGTCCTGTGACAAGGCGTCTGCAGCATTGATCCTAAAGTAGTGTCGGTTCCTTGCGGTCAGAGGTACTTCATCTGAGACGTCGTGGATAGAAAGTAAGTAGGTGATGTTGTGGTCCTGAAGTAACCTTTCATTCAAGGAGTCTTCTAAGGACCCCAAGTACAACCTTGGATATACTTCTGCCATAGGTCCAAAGTCAACCTGGAACAATCGTCTTAGGTAGTTCATTTCTTTTTACATGTGGAACACTTTCTAAAATAGAAGTAGATACCAATTGAGATGAGTAAGGTTACAAAGGCCCCTATAAGAATGTAAGTCTTCCGTTGCTTGTACTGCTCTGTGGTTAGTCCATAGGTTGCTGCTCCAGCTCCCGCTAAGGCTAATGGGATGGCTCCGCAGGCCCCACAAAAGCCCTCTTGAATGTCTCCTGTTAAAGGATCCTTACGAACACCTTCATCATGATTCATTTTAGTGTTAAGTATTTTTCCTTATCAGAAGGTTGACCCTTATTTTTTCTCAAGGACCTTAAAATGATTGACCCAGAGATTGATGCTATTATTGCACAGCTGACAGCCTTAGAGGCTGATGACAAACAAGATACCAACCAGGACAACCTTGTAGACATAGACACCCTTCAACGTGACCTATCGCAAATGACCTTGGTACCTGTTGATCGTATAAGATGGCCCTCAGGACCTTATTACCCAGGTGATAATGAACCTGCGTTGAGTTTACTTACACATGACGACACTGAAATTAACCTTGATAAGGATACTTCACAGTTGGTAAGGTTGTTAGTAAACACGCCCAGGTTCCAAGAAAGCCTTAAAGATGAAACCTTTGTCAGTAACTTTGTTGAAGATGTGGAAAGATTCTCGGGGACTGACCTTTCAGAAGTCTTACCCAAGGTTGACTGGGCAGCTCTTATAGATGAGGTTAAAGCAGAACCACAGGTTGCTTATGAACTTGTATCAGAGGAACACAGTGTCATCTATGTGGATGGGAGGCCTTATCGACAGAGGCGGTTCTCCTTACCCCTTCCAAATATTAATCCAGATGGTACAATAATCTTTCCCATCAGACCTTCTGACGTAACCTTTAACAAGAATGATGTAGAGTCTCCCTGGTTAGTTAGATGGACAAACCCTAACACCAATGAGGTTAATTACTTATGGTTCACTTTAGATGAACCTATAGAACAAGAACAACAAGAACAACAATATGTCAACGAACAAAGACCAGATTCTAACGCTGACGCTGACGCTGACTCTGACTCTGACTCTGACTCTAACTTATCATTTGATAGTGATGATGGCCTTTCAGGTGGCAGTGACAGTGAAGACAGCGATACCAATGTTAAGCGGCGTGGACCTGCGTTAGATAACTTTGAGGAGGACGATTTCATGACCGAAGAGATAGACGCCTCGATAAACCTCAAGGCCTTAAATAATAATGAGCGCTTGCTACCTTTGAACATGCTCACTTCAGATGATCATCAAACTAAGATCTTAGAACGAGCCCATAAGACTAATGGAAGGTTAGTTAAGGACCTTGCTAGAGTCTTTGACGTCAACCTTCTAAGGTTCTACAATGAGCTTGCTGAAAAGGACCCTATGGCACCTTATTTTAAGAACTACATTGACCAACGAGCTTAAGACCCGCTACGCTAAATCATTTAAGAGAGACCTCTTAAATGAGGTAAACCCTAGTGCCGTTTCTTCTTTGAGATCTTCTTAAGTAGGTCCTCGGTGAGCATCGACATATCTGGAAGGTCCCCAGGTAAGGCTCCTCCAGCTTGCAGGTCAGTAAACTGCTTCACAAGGTTGGAGATGTTAGGTTGACGACCTGAATTAATGTCCTTCATGATGGTCTTTAAGGACCCTACGATATCCTTAGCTGGAGAGGGCTCGTCGCTCTCGTTAATCATGTCTGAGATACAATTGATACTGTTCTCTACATCAGCCTTAGAAAATTCACCCTTGGAAAGGTTATCTGAGATGTCATCCGCCAGGCCTAGCAGCGCTGGGTCATTCATTATCTCAGCGACGTTAAGGTTACTAGGATCCTTCAAGTTAAAGCTATCAGAGGTTGCTAGCTTACTAACGATGGAGCTTAGGAAACCATTCTTGTCAAGGTTAGCCTTAGTCATGAACTTCTTAAGCTCCTCGTTCTGAAGAGAATCTAAAAGGTTCCCTGTGGCTCCTTCAGGCTTACCGCCAGCAGGCACTACTTCAAGCTTTGGTTTCCCACGAGGAAAAAGGTTCATCTCAGCATCTGTTAATGCATCTATAAACTTAACCTTGTGTTCTTCTGCTAACAAGTTTAAGACCTGTCCCATGTCTATAGGCCCCTTCCTACCCTTGAAGATTGGATCTGTAAACTTTCTTTCCTGATAAGCAGAATTACTTATCAGGAAAGCCTTAAGCTTTTCAACCTCATCGTTAATAGAAGCTTGTACATTAACCTTATCCCGTTCTTCATACAAGGTTTGAAGGACCCTTATCTGTCGCTTGACAGCTGGATACTTGTTGCGGATGCTAGACGCCGACTCAAAAATCTGTCTGAGATAATCAAGGTCCATTTTGGATCTGAAGAAGTTTCTTAAGCTGCTTTACTGTAAAGTTTCTTAAGAGTCAAGAGACTCGTAAGAAATTTTCTTTAATTAAACACAAAGTTTCCAACAGACCTTTGTACTCTGTGGAACCGGCTTCTCCGAAACACTTTAAGGAGCTAATAAAGTTTAAGGGTAGGATGGGACCTTATATGTCCTTTGTAATCTTATAACAATAAGTAATAATATTTAACAAGTCTATGGGTTCATATAAGTAAGTGTACTTATATGTACCGAGTAAGTTACCGTACACTTACTTATCTTACAGTAATTTTTAATAAAGGTTTTTTACAAGGACCTAAGGTCCAGGTCAAATTTTTTACTTTTAAATTTTTTACAAGGACCTAACGTCCAAGTCAAATAAAATACATCCGTGCCCAATAGGTCAAACTCAAAGACTTTATTCTTTAAGTACTCTTAAGTAACAAAGGTTCCGAATGATATCTTAACGGTCTCATTTAAACCTTTATCATCTTCTTGTACTTTAGTAGTTGATGTACTCGTCCTAAGAATCGTTTCAGGTAACAGTTACTAATCATTGCGTTTGTTGTGACAAGGTTACTTATACAACCTAACTTGAACCACCCAACGCCAGTAGCATCATTAGAAGAGTCAGCAAAGACTCTGTTTATCTGTGGCTTAAGTTCCTCTGAGATAACCTTTATGAAGAAGATTGAGGTTGAAGTAGGACACCAACGTTGGAAAGCTTCCTCTGGTAAGTTAATATCTATCCCTGTCTCTTCCATTAGCTCTCGGCACGCTCCTATGAATGGAGCCTCGGAAGGTTTCAAGGTACCCTTTGGAAACCCCCAATGCTTGTATGACCGTACAAGCAGTACTTTATCTTTACAGATAAGGATGACCCCAACAATCCACCTTTTATACAGTTGACGGTTGATTAAATAAGTCTGTTGTTGGGGTTTTATTTCCCAGGTTGTATAGTTACAAAGCTGACACATTTTTAACTTCTAACGTGGAACATTAAATGTTAAATCAAAAAGGTCATTTAAATAAATTTCTTTAACAGGTTATTCTATGAGTAACACAGTGTACCGAACCTTATCGTTAACCTTATAAGCTAACACCTTATCCTTTCTATTCCCATCGCCTCTAATGAGTTCTATGTCATTCTCATTAACATACTTGTAAACCTCAAAGGATATATAAGGTACCTTGTCGAGGTTAGATATGCTGTCAGGTTCAGGTGCCGAGCTAAGGTCTATAGGAAGGTCTTCATCAAGATTAAGGTCAAGATCAAGGTCATCATCGCCAGGGTCATCGGTAACCTTTGCGCTGGTTAAATCGGTCTCGGTAATCTTAATCTGCTCCTTAGAAGGGTCACCTGGGTTCCTGTTCATGAACCTCCAGTAGTACATCACATAGTTAGCATGATCATAAGAGGTTACATTCTGGGCCAGGTATAACCTTTCCCCGAGAAGATTGTTCTTAAAGAAGTAAGGTTCAACCTTTCCAGGTTCAACATAAGGTACTACGTACCTGTTCTTAAAAAACTTATCCTGCTGCATGTAATCTCGGACGCTGGTCACGCTAAGTAATAGGTACTCCTTAGAGTACTGTATGAAGTCAGATGGGGTCTTGTAGTAACCTGGAATGAACACCTTATCCTTGTACTCAGCAAACTTCTCTGGATGTTTAGTTGCGTACAGTTGAAGGTAGTACAGTAACCTTTTAATAATCTCAAGGTTGGGCACCGCAAGGTTTAACCTTTGTGGTGCTGGATCAAGACTTATGTTCTCAGGTGAGGTGAATTTGGGTCCACTCTCGTACACAAGGTTCTGATCTAGCCTTATAACCTCAGAAACAAAGGCTCTCAAGTTGGCCTTTGTTAACTTGCGGGTGGAGAAGTAAACGGAGGCCGCGTATAGAAAGTTATTAGTCAAGACGTCCGCAAACTTTTGCTGACGTAAGAAGATCTCTAGCGGAGTGTAATCTTCTTCATAGTCCTCCTCAAAGATGTCATACACCTCGTCGGTCATGACAATGTCAGGTAAAGCCTTGGAAAGGTCATCCTTGACCAAGAATGAACCTTTACAGGTACCCAGGTAAACGACTAACTCTTTAAGGTGTGTTGAGGACCTTCTTTGTTCTACCACGGGGATATTATACTGCCGAATGAACTTAAGGGCCACGTCAACCTTTACTCGACGCATATCATTAGTCTCAGGTACAGCGAAAGGAGGTAAAGGTTCTACCACGATACTAACAGAGTCACAGTTAAGTAAGCGACACTTGCCATACGAGTCCAACCTTTGACTTTGAATAGGAAGGGGGGTGACTGTCAGTGGCATGATCTGATAGGAGAACTTAAACTTCTCTGTCAGGCTATAGAAGGCTTGGAACACCAGGTTCACCGTGGGATCTAACTTGGAATACATAAAGGTTGGTCGGTGACCTTCTGAGTAGGTCCTAATAATGAGCTCACTCTGTGGGTACTTAACGTTATCAGTATCAGATCCATAGTGCTCATAGATAAGGATCACTTTGGACCTTGGTTGAAGTTTGTAGTAGGCCATGAAGTGTGGTGGTACAATAAGGCTACCATCCTCAGCGTCTGAGAAGATATAGATGGTGATGTCTTGCTCTGAGAAGAAGGCTTCTAGGGCGTTAAGGTACCACGACGCCCTGAAGTCTTTATTCTGCATCAAGGTTAAAATTTCATCTGACTTAAGGTCGTAGAGTTCCTGCCTGGCTGCTGTGGCGTAGTTTAAGGTCTGAAGCTTGGCAAAGGTTTGCCTGGTGAGTTCTTGTATCTGAGCCTTGGGCGCGAAGGGGTTAAGCGCAACGTGAACACATTCTATGGCGCTTAAAGGTGACCTTGAGACCCCCCGTCTTACAAAGCGTTGTGTCGGTGGAACGCTTAACTTGAGTAGCTCTATTATGTTCTTGGGGAGGGCACCTTGAGCTTCAAACTTAAGTATCTTTTTTGTCACAGTGACATCCTTTGTTTGCTCTCGCTTGGTTACCTTGACCCCCTTAAGGTAGTCATTGTACTTAGTATCTAGTTTTAACCTTTGATCCTTCTTATAACAACAAGGTAGGACGTCAAAGGTGTCCTTGTTAACCAGGTCATTGGACCTCAGACCAGGGTAGGGCATCTTATCAGAGGGGCAAACGAAGTTCATGGGAGCAAGACCACCTTCTCCATACAAGGGGAACCTCATGACAGATCGCCCTTGGTCTTGTTGAACCTTGACCTCAGCGTCATTGATGATACTTGGAGGGCTGGTACACACCCTGGAATAGTTACTGACAAAGATCTCTGGAGCTAAGGTCTTAAGGGTGCTATCATTGACCCGCTTCGCGTCAGGTTGTAACAAAGGCTCCGGGGTGAATCCTTTAATGTACCTTTTATATTTACGAACTACAGGTTCATAGTTGACCTTGTAAGCACTTATGACCCTTGATAGTATGCCTATGAGACTTGGAACCTCACTATCAACCGTGTTAGTGATCCTTGCTCTGACATACTTTTGCTTGTCAAGGATACCTTCTGGAAGGTCACCCTTCTGACCTATGTTGTACCTGAGTGAGATGGACTCTCGTCCTAGTAGGTACCTGACGAAAAGGTTCTTCTTGATCTTACTTAACCTTATGGACTCATCCACAGCAAAGATAGAACTGAAGAAGGTGTTGTTCATACAAAGGTCCGACCAGACAGTTGCATCTAAGGTCTCGTTAGGGTAGTAGACATAACCTATAGAGGTCAGATCTCTTATGTGTAAGGTTGATATATCAACCTGATAGTTAAGAGGTCCGAGTAAGGTTTGAATGAGAGCCTGACGAGTGTCATGCCTCTTATCAACCTTCATGTTAACAGTCACCTTTATCACTTGACCTTCTAAGGTCAACAAGACGTCATTGAACTTCTTATAGGGGTCCTTAATCTCCCTTAGTAAGGTCTCCTTCTCATTGTTAACCCAGAGTTGGATAAGATTATCTGGAAGGGCATTCTTCTGGGACAGCCACCGTGGGTCTGGTATGAAACCAAGGTGAACCTTGTAGAAGCTCTTAAGGTTGATGAAAGGTACCCTTTGAGTTGTTTGGCAGTCTTCAAACACCTCTTCAACACTTTCATAAGGTACATTTGGAACCTCAAAGTAAAACTTTTCAAACTCCTTAATGAACCTTGTATGAGGTATATCAGGGTAGGAGTTAAGCTCTTTGATACGGTTGTCTTGTTTGGTCACCCTCTCTGCGAGGTTATTCTTTTCATTCTCTAGCAACCTTTCGATCCTCTCTCTGTTGTCCCAAACCTCTTGTTTATCTAGCCCAGGATACTTAGGCATGCTTAGCAAGCACAGCTCTATGTTATCAATGCAATCTTCTGAACCTAACGTAAGGTTAGTTGCTATGTAAGGTTCAAGAACATCCTTTAGTATGTTGAGCTGAGGATAAGCTTGAGCAATGTCACGCAGGTCTTGTTCAGAAAAGGCTGTTAGAGAATTTTGTTTAACTATAGACTGTAACAATGAAGTGACCCTTAAGTCTGTACCTTTAAGGTCTTCTAAGGTTGTTACAGGTGGGGCAAGGAGAAGATACTTGGGAAGACTATCCATCTTGTAAGCTATCCTTTCAAAGACACTCTGAAAGGTATCTAGTAAACTTATAGCTTCTGGTGTTGAGTTAAGCCTAAACATTTTAATATGGATTCTTATTTAATACTTGACCTTAAGAGTTATAAGGTCAGATAAGTAATTATATTTAACAGCCCTTTACGTGATACTATGTAACATAGCTTGTGAAAGCCTTGCTCATTAAAAACAATGTCAACCTCAACCAAGTTTACTTTTAGTCTACCAGCCTCATCTGTTTCATCTGTGGCTAACAGGCACCTATTTAAGAATAACAAGCGAGCCTTAGCTGAGGTCCTTCACAAGTACAACGCGCACCTCATACCCAATTGTTATCCTCTGGTTAGAAAGCTACCTGAAGAGTATGCCGATGAGCTCATCTACGAGCTTAAGAAAAAGGACAGACTCACGTTACCAGTCAACGAAACAAGGACCATGGAGGACCTTACTCATGAGAACTATATTAAGCAGCTCATCCTTGACAAGGTTACCAAGAAGCTTAGTCGTAAAATACCTCCTGACATCCATAAGAAAATTTTAGATCACTGTCACAGCGCCATAGATAGGCATCGTGGTACCGTCCTTGAGAGTATCACCCTTAAGAAGCTTCAGAAGGAAGGTTACAAGGTCTTTAAACCAGTGAACATATCCTTCACCAAGGCCTTTGATGACAACCTTGTAGTGTTCGGGAAGGTTGATGGTTTGATCTATAAGGATGATAAGATACACTCTGTGGTTGAGATCAAGAACCGCAAGACTAACTTCTTCCTACCTGAGTATGACCTTGACCAGCTTGCTGCATATGTCTTTATCACAGGGGCTGAACAAGGTATCCTTGTGCAACAACAGAACGGAGCCTTAAAGAAAAATTTTTTTAGCAGAGAGGAGCTTATGAGCCGATGGGAAGATATAGTTTTCAACCTTAGGGAACCTATTTCCCTGGTTGAAAAGATATACCTTCATAAGGATGATCCTCATAATAAGTACTGGGAGAGCTTACGTAACCTTTATATTTATATGTAAGGTCTTATAAGTAACTTTACTTATAAGACCTCAATGACCCTTTTCCGACCAGTTTTTTTGAATATTTGGTGGATTAATCTAGAGAGACTTAACCATGCTTTCTTTGCAAGCACTTGCCTTGTCTGCGCTGCCAAGCTCCTTTAGAAGGTGCCCAT
>Ga0224499_10000039_pt1 | contig 32564 bp, 28 predicted proteins | sample SF_Jul11_sed_USG_3_FD_168125 | JGI IMG/M metagenome (GOLD analysis project Ga0224499, IMG submission 168125) | Sediment microbial communities from San Francisco Bay, California, United States - SF_Jul11_sed_USGS_24 | ecosystem: Environmental > Aquatic > Marine > Sediment | place: USA... | reverse complement strand
TACAGGCGTACAATAACACGCCCCGAAAATGTCTGGACTTTTGGACCCCGGCAGAGGTATTTTGGAAGGAACTGTTGCACTTCAAATGTGAATTCACCTTCCCGCCTGCGCGGGAATGACAGATTTGTGCGTAATGACAAGTTTGTGCATGGTGTCCGTCCTCGTGCGCCACGTCCATGCTATGCCGAGCGCAGTCGACGCCGGGGCAAACGAGAGCGGCCACAAGTGGCTTCCAATTGCCGCCAACGACAACACCTGACTACATCAGCTTGAAAACGAAACCTATACCCAGCGTTTCCTTGAACCGACCTTTCTTGGAGACCTGTTTGTCGTATAGAAGCTGCGTGTAGAAATTCACCGTGATGATCTTACTGATTGACGCAGCGAAAATGTTCTCCCAGTTGACATCGATAGCCTTCCAGTCATCCTCAAACGGAGTGTCCTTCACATTGTCTTTCTCCGAAAAGAACAGCGCCTTGTAGACGGTGAGTTTACCGGTATAGTGCAATCGTTCACTTAGAGTGAGGACGATATCGGTCACCGATTCCAGGCCGCCGTCGGTCAGCGTGGTGTCGGCGGTTAGGATTTCAGTACTGTCCATATTATAGAAGGCTACGCTCTTGAGCGTCTGCCTGAGTGCCAGGCCCAGACGGCTGGTGAAGAAGTCTTTGTCGCGTTCGTAGAACTTGCGGGCGATACCGGCCGACTCGGTCAGGCGCACAGGTGAGAAGTATAGTTTGTTCTCCTGCATCGAAGCATCCATAAACTGCGATTCCAGCCTGAAAGCCGCGTAAGGATCGACAAACTTGTTCAGTGTAAAACGTCCCACGTTTTCCCAGTCGATCAGGTCGGTCGACTTCTTGGGCTTGCTCCATCCCTTGGTCTCTGCGTCCTGGGTGATTGTCTGTCCGAACGACAGTTTCAATGTCGACCGAAAATCCAGCCAGGCTTTTAGCTGTTTTTCAACGCTGGTGTTCAGGTTGCCGACCCAGTTGACCGACCCGGCTTCACCACCCACCCAGGAATCGGAGTACGATGTTTGCGTAACGGTGGCATCGACAATCAACGACCGCTTCCACCTGTTGGGGGTGTCCGTGTCGGCGCTGTAAAGAGTGCTTACGGTCACAAGCAACAATGTCCCCAGGGTTGTCACAATCCTGTTCATTGTAGCCTCCTTCAGCTTCCAGTTACCTGGTACATGTGAACATCCTGCTGCGGGAACGGAATCGAGATACCTTCCCCGTCGAACGTCAGTTTCACTTTCTCGGTGATGTCGAAAAGCACACTCCAGTAGTCGGCTGTCTTCACCCAGGGTCGCACCGCGAAATTGACCGAGCTGTCGGCCAGTTCCAGCACGGCGATAGTTGGCCCGGGGTCCTTAAGTATTCGGCTGTCGTCGGCTATGATCCGTTCCAGGATTCGCTTTGCTTTCAGCAGGTCGTCGCCATATCCAATGCCGAACACGAGGTCAACCCGTCGGGTATCTTTGGCCGAGTAGTTGACGATGTTATCTCCGGTGATTCGGCTGTTGGGTATAATGACTTTTTTGTTGTCGGGTGTTCGCAGCACCGTGCTGAAGATATGAATTTCCTCGACTGCGCCGCTCTGTCCGCCGGCTTCTACATAATCGCCCACCGAGAACGGGCGGAATATCACCAGCATAACTCCGGAGGCAAAATTGGCCAGCGATCCCTGCAGTGCGAAGCCAACGGCCAGGCCGGCCGCACCGATGACAGCGACAAATGAGGTTGTCTCGAATCCCAGCGTACCCAGAGCCGCGATAAAGACAAACACCAAAAGCGCTATTCTGGTGAGACTGACCACGAACTTCGTCAGGGTCTCATCCACTTGTGCTCTGGCCATCAACCGCCGGATTATTCCGGCCACGATTCCGACACCGATGCGACCGAGAATTATGATGGCCAGAGCGCCGATGACTTTGGGACCGAAAAGATAGGCCCAGTCCAAAAGTGTTGTCGTCCAGTTTTCCATTGTTAACTCCTTTTTCTCACCAACTGCTTTTTACCAGAATTCAGGCAGCCCTTAAAGTGACTTCACCCACAGTATGCAGGCCTAACCTCTGCGCCTATCGCCAGGTTCCCGCACCTTTTGGTATAATGCGTGTTCGACAAACGGACTCAGGCTATTGCTGGTCACAATGTTGCGCAAATGACGATAACACGTAATCCCAAGCCCGGTCGAAGTACTCATACAACTCATTCCACTTTTCACCGTGCCCCCAACCGAGGTGTGACAGGCTGAGTTTCACTTTACCCTCGGGCATTTCTGCGAACACAATGATCACGCGAGTATACTCGTATCGCAAATCGCCAAACGACGGTGGCGCATTCCATTCAAATGTCAGCATCGTCATGGGCAGGTAACTGAGAATCCGGCAGCCCTCGGAACCGCGCTGACCTTCCGGAGCGTTTTGGTTGAAGTATATCTCAAACGGCCCACCCGGCCTCAGTTCGACATGAGCATGATCGGCAAAGAACGATTGCACACCTTCGGTAGTGGTCCAGTCTCGCCACACACTTTGAAGCGACGATGTTACTTCGATTTCTTTTTTCATGACCCGGTCCGACGGTTCTACAACATACCGCACGGCGGGAACATGGTTGGCCATTAGCGACACTCGCATTTGTTGCATCTTATAGGTATTGACACCTTCGATCACCGAAGGGTCGTTGTCTATCAAAGCCGCCGCCTCTTCCTGTGTGCCCGTTTCCAGAACCACCAATCCAAAGGTCGGGTCAAAACATGGTCCGGCCATAAGGACCTTTCCCTGCCGTGTGAGATTTTTGAGATACTCGAAATGTTCAGACATGATCCTCTCTTCGTCGTCTGTCATGTTCTCCGGGAAGCCGTCGCGAACCGGCAGTAGCTGAACAAAAAACTGTTTCGGCTGTGACACAGTGGACCCATCCTCTGTTGATTCTAAGGCTTCCACGTTTGGAAACAGCCCGAACGCCAGGACCATCGCCATACCCAAAGCCGGTATCGTTGAGTATCTCTCTCTGCATACGGAATACACGATTTCCTCCTGATAGTCAAGTGGACATGACAAATGCTACCAAAAGATAAAAGGCCGGACAAGAATAATATGAGTGCCGGATTCAGAGCGCTTGATTTTCAGTTGGTCCGATTATAGGTTGCAGATCAGGGCGGGACGATGTCCCAAGCACCGTCTCGCGAAACCAGGAACTAGTGAACTTGCATGAATCAATCGGTTACAAGCTTTGAGCCTGCAATTGGAGTCAGCTCCTGCCTGCTGGGCAAGCCGGTGCGCTTTGATGGCGGTCACAAACTTGATCGCTATATCACCGAGGTGCTCGGGAAGGTCTTCGCATTCGTGCCCGTCTGTCCGGAAGTGGAAACCGGGATGGGTGTGCCGCGCGAGACCATTGACCTTCATGGTACCCGCACGTCGCCGCGCCTGATAGGCAATGACAGCGGCCGTGATCGAACTCAGGAAATGAAGCGCTGGTCGTCACAGCGGCTGCGCCGTCCGGATTTCGAGCACCTCTGTGGTTTCATACTCAAGTCAAAATCCCCCACCTGCGGTCTGAAGAAAGTCAGACTACTTGATCAAATGGGGCGGTCGTCCCTACGCGGGCAGGGTCTGTTTGCGACGGCGCTGCTCAGACAATACCCGCTGCTACCGGTCGTCGAAGAGCGGGAGTTGTCGGATGAGTCAGTGCGTGAGAATTTCGTGGTGCGGCTTTTTGCCTGTCATCGCATGCAAGTCGCCCTGGACCATCGACCCACGGTCAGAAAGCTCACTTCGTTTCACCATCGGGAAATCTGTCTGCTGGACGCGCACCACAAGGATGGGCGACGACGGTTGGATCGGTTGCTGGCGCGCGCATCGTCTTCAAAACCAACAGAACTTCGGCAGGAGTACGCAATCGAGTTTATGAGGATTCTAAAGTTGAAATCCACTCAGGCCAAGCGGATAAGCGTCTTAAAGGGTATCTGTCGCACCCTTATGAAACACGATCCGGTTTCAGGCATGTCTAAATCCATTGGGTTGATTGACGACTACCGCCGGGGGCGATGTGATTTGCACCGACCGTGGTCGATGTTGCGTGGTTGTGCAGAGACGTATGGTGTCCGGGAGCTACTTGCTCAAAGCTGGCTTTTCCCGGATGAACGGGAGGTCAACTTGCGTTGCAGAACGTGAGTACCGCCCAACGGTCGTTGGTTTCAAGCCTGCCGCCACAGCGGCCGGGTCAGACAGGTGGGTCCGCCGGCTCCTTTTCTGGAAATCTCGGCGCCTGAGTACTCGGTAACCTCGATACCTGCCTTCGACAGCTTGCGGGAGGTCTGAGGATTGCCGGACAACATCAGGCAGTGACCCGGGGCCGTGGCCAACACGTTACAAGCCATGCTGTCGTACTCGTCATCAGGCACCTCAATCAGGTTCATCCCCCGCTCTCGAAGTCGTTGTCGGAAAGTAACCGGCATCATCCGAGAATACACAACGGCACAATCGTGGCTCACCGGACTGATCATCGACATAAGATGCAAGACGTCACCGGGACCCTCCCAGTGAGGTAGCGGTACGACCACAAACTCATCGACAAGGTTCTCAGTCAACGATTTTAGTTGCCTGATTCCTTCGGCGTTGGTGCGATACCCCTCACCGACCGCCAGCGTGCGTTCGTCAAGCCAGACAACATCTCCGCCCTCTAATAGTCCTTCACCGGTAATTGCACCGAGTATAGGTACATTTATCTTCTCAAGAAAACTGCCCACCGCCTCAGGCTCACCCATGCGAGCATCCTTGCCCATTTTGCACAGGACGGCGCCCGCTTCGGTAATGATGACCGGGTCGTGCGTGTAGATCGAGTCCAGCCCGGTGTTTTTCTCGGATGGTAGGAGATGAATCTCAGGGGACTCAATTGAAAGTAGGTTTATAAACTGGTCGTATTCGGCCACCGCTTTCTCATAGTCCGGACGTTCGAAATAGTTGAGGTTCTGGTACTGTGCATCTATGTTGGCCTGGTTTCTCCAGGCGTCGCGCGGATGTTTTAGCAGCAAGCTCCGTATGGGTCTGACTTCCGACTGGCTTCCGATCTTCATGGATTGTGCCTCTGTCTTACTTGTCCAATGTTTTTGTGTCGGGAGCGAGCCGTTTGCCCATGCTGACCCGTTCTTCCACCTGATATCCCAAACTCTGGTAGAAAGCAACCACCTCTGAGTTCTCGGCGCGAACCTGAAGGTTCAACTTGGGACAACCGAGTGCGGCCAGATCCTGTTCGACACGATGCATCAATGCTGCTCCAATCCCCCGGCGTCTAAAACTCGGATTAACCGCAACTAAGTGGACCCAACCACGATGGCCGTCGTAGCCGCCAACGGCTGTTCCCACAAGTTCCTCTTCGAGCATAGCCACGATGAACAGATCACGCTGCACCGAGAGTTTGCTGGCAATGTCCTGATGCGGATCATTCCAGTTCGATGAATCGGGAAAAACCTGCCACCACAGTTTCACCACCTGCGGTTCGTCGGATTCTTGATAACTTCGAAGTTTCAACTCAGACACAGACCTATCTTTCCTCGTATTGTCACTCCGGCGTCCCTGTGTCATTCCGGCGAAGGCCGGAATCCAGTCTTCAAATTGGGTGGCCGTCTCAAACCTTGTTTGGGACGGGTTCTTATGGGTGGGAGATTATCACCCCCAACGCGACGTTGAGGGTGCCACCCAAGCTTGCGGGGCCTCGGCCGCGTCGGCTTAGCGGTTCCGCGGCAGGAGGCAGAACCAGAGGCGGTTTTACCATGCTCCAGACCGACCTACGAGCTTCTTTCTTCTATAGTACAGTTGATCTTCCGCACTCGCAACCAGAAACTCGGTCGCCCCGGCCCGCCCTACCAGCCGAAGGTCAGACCCTTGCGGTGTGACACGCCGAGGCAGGAACGGCAATCCGGACAGAAGTAGAGACAACGCTTGCCCAGGTCACCTTTGATCTCGCGGTACCAGACTCTGATTATTTCCTTCTTGCAATGCGGACATACCGGCGCCAGATCGTTCTTTTTCTCAAACCTGATCATGTTTTCACCTCTTCATACGGCAGCCGGGCTAGGCTCAGGAATTATGAGCAGCCGGTCAACCTATCTTGTCTTCAAGAGTACCTACTCTCGTCGAGCGGGAGAATTCAACCTCTTCTGCCAGTGGCTCAGCGGCTCGCGTTGCCTCATTGCAGGATGTTACCGAAGGCTTAGCGGTGGTCAGATACGTTGCCTCACATTAGAGGTTACTATGACCATTCTGAAGATCGCCTTCAGTTGTCGGTCAATTTGTCGTTTGAGACGGAAGGGGTCAAGTGATCGGTGCGTTTTTTTCAGAGTGTCTTTTTCATCTTTGGAGACGTGGTCTGATTCCATGAGTCTTTGGAACGGTGTTTTGGCCGTACCGTACTTTTTGTAGTATCTGCTGTTGATCCGTGTCTTTTGAATGAGTTTGAGAGTTGGGCAGAAGTGGTTTTGCATGAGGCCCCATTGTTGGGCATAGAGGTTGTTGATGAGTTCGACCAGGTCTTGGTTGTCGAGTCGGTCGTATCCGAGTAATTGTCTGACGAAGGACCAGTTTTTTTGTTCGACATGGGCGTTGTCATTTTTCCTGTATGGTCGTGATCGAGTGAACTTGATTCTTGGTTTGTGGTCGGTGAAGTATCTGAGCAGATGGTGGTTTAGGAACTCACCGCCGTTGTCGCAATCGAAGCCTTTTAGTTCAAAGGGTAGGTTGGTCTGGATGTTTTTGATTTGTTCGATGACACCGGTGGCCCCGTTGTTCCAAGTGGCTCGTGCTTCGGTCCAACCGGTGTGGATGTCGGTTAGGGTGAGGCTCCAGATAAAATCTCCAGCCAGGGAGTTACCACAGTGGGCGACAGTGTCGGCCTCCATGAATCCGGGTTGGGAGATATCCCAGTTGTGAGTTCGGATGGGGATCTGGTTTCTAAGCAAGCTGCCTGGTTTGGTGGCACAGCGACCTTTGAGGCGAGTGTGGGCACGAGTCTTGGCCAATACGCGATCAATTGTAGCGGCACTGACTGATAAGAGTTGTCTTGTCGTTTTGTTCGACAGTTTCCCATAGGAGCCCTCGTAAAACGGCAGCCAGAGTGGTATGGCCGCCACCAGCTTCTTTGAGCACATCTGATCGGTGGCCAGCCAGATTCGTTTGAGAGCTCTCAGGAACTCAGGTGAGTGGTAGAGAGCTTTTCGACCCGGTCGTTTTGTCGGTTCCCTCTTGCGATGATTCAAAAGCCGAATGGCGTGTTTGCGATGATAGTCACAGACAGCACAGAACTCCCTGAGAATGATCCCCTTCTCTTGTTTCGAGGCCTCCAAATAGCGTGGCAGTATCGCGTCCAGGTAATCTTGCTTGGAATCTCCACCCATAATCGCGTCTCCTTTCGGTAACATCAATTATGAGTCAACGTATCATTCGACCCTGACAATTCCCGGCACTTCGGTAACATTAATTGTGAGGCAATTCGGGCTGCAAAACACCCTCCAAAACCGCTTGACAGGTGGGGGCGATTTTCCTATACTGGCGGGCTGCCGTGGGCAGCGTTGTTATGCTCTCGCTTTTTGTTGGACTGGGAAATATCGGCGCCGCCTACTCAGGCACACGCCACAATGTCGGCTTTGAGGTCGTGCGAAAGGTCGCCATAGCCCTCAAGGCCGTGCTCCAGCCGGCAACTGCCGAGTACGACTGGGCGGTGGCGAGACATGGCGACAACGAGACAGTGTTGATGCTGCCTCGGCTTTACATGAACCGCTCCGGTGCGGCGATTGAGGCTCTTTTACAGAGAAAAGAACTGACCAAATCGCAGATGTTGGTGATAGTCGATGATGTCCACCTACCGTTGGGTCGGTTGCGTTTTAGGCGCGACGGTTCCGACGGCGGTCACAACGGTTTGGCCTCGATTATTGAAACGCTCGAAAGTGAAAACTTTGCCAGATTGCGTTTGGGAATCGGCGCCCCGCCCGATAATATTGACAGAGCCGAGTATGTGCTGAATCGCTTTGAACGCGAGGAGATAGAACCGAAAGAAAAAATGATTACCGCCGCAACCGAGGCGGTCCTGTTTGCCAAAGACCATTGTCTCGACGAGGCAATGACAAAATATAATATTAACCCTGCCTGACTTTCTTCACTTTATCCTGAGTCAGGCCGTTTGAACCTTAAACAACGTCCACAGGGAGGATACCTGATGAGACTGTACGAGACCACATTCATTATTAACCCTCAAACCGACGATGCCACCATCGACGCACAGGTCAAGGCGGTGACGGATATTATCACCTCATCCGGCGGGAAAATCGTCTATGATAACCTCATGGGCACGCGTCGCATGGCCTACCCGATCAAAAAGCTGACTCAGGGCTATTACGCCAATTTCATCTTCGAAGCGCCAAAGACAGTGGTGGCCGGTATTGACCGTCACATGCAACTGAACGAGGCCTACCTAAGGCATCTGACTATCGTGTATGAAGGGCAAATCCCCGACAAAGATGCACCCCGAATGGAAGATGATCGTTCCTTTGGACGCCCGCGAGGTGGCTACGGTGATCGACCCCATGGCCGCCGCGAAGGCGGACGCGACGGATTCCGCGATAGAGGTCGACCGGAAGGAACCGGCCGCAGACCTGCTGGTACCGAACCTCAAGAGAGTAAACCGGCGGCCGAACCAGTGGCGAAGGCAACCGACGAATCTGCGACCGAAACCAAGGTTGAAAAACCAGCTACCCCGGAACCGGTTGTAGCCAAGGAGACGGCCGCCGAAACGCCGCCGCCGGCACCACCGGCGCCGACGCCGGAACCGACACCGGCCCCGACGCCGGAACCGACACCGGCCCCGACGGCAGAGCCGACTAAGGCAACCGAGCCTGAACCGACCCCCGAACCGGCCGCGGCTGAGCCCAAACCTGAACCACCCATTCCTACCCCACCGGTTGCCCCCGCCGAAGAGACCGCTACCGAAGAGTATCGTGAGGACGAGGAACTGTAGTGGATCGCTGCAACCGACTGGTTAAACTCCACGGCCGACTCCGGCTGAGCTCCAGTGCGTGGTGTACGGCCTGGGTGCCAAACCCATGTCACCCTGAGCGCAGTCGAAGGGTGAGCGCGGTCGATGCAAGGGCAGACGAGGACGGCCACATGTGGTTTCCACTTGTCGCCCACGAAGTAAGTTGAAAGGAATAATGATATGGCTGAGATGAGAATGAGACGACGGAAGATATGCCGCTATTGTGAAAACAAAATCGAATATGTGGACTATAAGGACGAGCGATTACTTCGCCGTTTTGTGAACGAACGCGGGAAGATAATCCCCCGCCGCATCTCCGGAAACTGCGCCCGCCACCAGCGAAAACTGACCGTTGCGGTCAAAAGAGCGCGTATTCTGGCAATACTGGCCTTTGAGAGTGAATCTTATAGGTGAGAAAGCGGCCCCAACGGTGGCCCCGCAGGAAACGGTAGAAAACAGCCGACGGAGCACCCATGTTCTGACGGCTGTTCTCTTCCCGATTGTCGTAATCCTGACACATTCGGAATCTGTCGTTCAGGTGCCTTTTCTGCTGACGCTGCTGATCTCTGTCGTGGCCTACTTTGCCACCATGTATCTATTCTACGGGATAGCTGAGTTGGCTTTCGACCGGCGAACCAATATGCTTTGGGGCAGCGCCGTTACTGCCTTCATTCTGGGTTTTCTGGTCTCAGGGTTGGCCAATATCTGGCCACTTCTGACGGGATGCAGCATGATGTTGTTTGGCGGCGTGATTGCCGGTCGTATGATGGCCGACGAAAAGCCGATCGGCCGGGTTTATCTGTTGGCCGGATTTGCCGTCGTCGTTTTTTTCACGGCCCAGTTCTCCAGTCTATGGGGACCTGTCATGGCGAAGATGACTGAAGATCTGCCGACGATTCTGACCGAGCTGGAGTCTCTGTACAGTTCACTTGGCGCCAGTGCCGAGACTGCCCAGGACGCCCTGAATCAAAGTGCCAAGATGTTTACGGCACTGACCAGAGTTGTTCCGGCGTTGACTTTGTTGGGAGCGCTCTTGCAGTTCAGTTTCGGGTTTCTGGCTTTCAGTTACGTAATGGGACGACGTTATCCAGAGAGACGCTTGTGGATACCATTCAGTAACTGGCGGGTGCCGTTTGCTGTTACCCCGGTTCTGGCTGTGGCCATATTAGCGCGCCTGATGGGTAGTGAGACGGTCCAGTTGGTTTCAGACAATGTCCTGGCCATTCTGGCTGTCTACTATTCTATTGCCGGGCTGGCTTTGATCGAGTATTATATGAACAAGTTGAGTCTGTCGCCTCTGTTGAGAATCAGCTTCTACCTGCTGCTGTTCGTGACGCAGTTCTGGAGCTTTCTGGCGGCGGCGGCTCTGTTTGGAACCCTGATCCTGTTGGGGTTTGTCGATGGTTTCGCCGATTGGCGGAAAAAGGAACCTCAGGCTACTGAGGCGGTGTAAACAAGAGAGTATTTGTGGTTTTATAGGAAGGTCCAACGATGAAAGTAATATTGAGAGAGGATGTCGCTGATATCGGCCAGGCCGGTCAGACTGTCGAGGTAAAAGACGGCTACGGTCGGAACTACCTGATTCCCCGTAATCTGGCTATTGTGGCCAGCAAAGGGAACCTTAGATCAATCGGCGAGGTCACCAAGCAGAAAGAACTCCGCGAACGCAAGCTCCGTCGTGAAGCCGAAGTTGTCAAGGAGAAGATAGAGAAGCTGGAGTTGTCGGCCGAAGTGCTGGTCGGTGAAGAGGACAAGGTGTTCGGATCGGTCACCGTTCACGACATTGTTGAATTGCTGTCCACCGAAGGTATCACCGTACCCAAACATACGGTCAAGCTGGACGAGCCGATCAAGGTGCTGGGTGTCTACACCGTACCGATCAAGATCGAAAAAGATGTCACGGCCGAGTTGAAACTCTGGGTAGTAAAGAAAACCTGAGTATGAACCTGATCGAAGCGACCGTTGAGGGTCTGGCCATGGATATGACCACCAACTCGCCCGTGGTCATCCTCTCACCCCTTGGGCTGGACAAGGTTTTACCGATTTGGATCGGTCATGCCGAGGCCTGGGGAATCGCTATGGAACTGTCCGGCATCAGCTCGAAACGCCCGATGACTTACGATTTACTGAAAACCGTAATCGGCGCTGTGGAGGCCAATGTGGATCGGGTGGAAGTCACCGAGTTGAAGGATCAGACATTCTTCGCCCGCATCCATCTGACCTGCAACGATCACACTCACCAGATCGATGCACGACCTTCAGACTCAATCGCCCTGGCATTGAAAACCAAGGCGAAGATCTACGTCAATGAGGAACTGTTCAGTCTCTCAGCAGACGACCAAACATCCGAGCCGCCGCCGATGCCGACCGATCCGGAGTCCTTACGAGAACGTCTGAAACGGATCAACCCAGAAGATTTCGGGAAATATCAACTCTGATGCAGAAAAAGCTGTGGCCGGCCCTCATTGGTCTCACTTTACTGGTCGCTTACTCGATCGCTCTCTGCGCCGCCGGGATCGAGGACCAAAAGGAAGTGGTGGCCGAGTACACCAAGGGTCGGCGGCTGATGAGAGAGTCCGACTATTTCGGAGCTTCAAAAGTCTTCCAGCAACTTGAGGGGCGGTTCCCGGACAGTAAGAATCTTGATCTGTTCGTCCTGCACAGGTCCAAGTGTGACTTCTATCTCGGTGAGTTTGCAAAAGCCGCGGCCGGTTTCAGTTTTTTCTTAAACCGCTTCGCAGGTTCAGCCGAGACCCCTTATGCTCACTTCTTTCTGGCCAACTGCCAATACCGTCAGGGGCAGGGCGCCGAAGCGGTGCAGAATTATCTCGATGCCTACCGACTGTCACAAGACAATCGGCTGGATGACCTGGTGCGCAGATCCATAGAGGCTGCCTTGGCCAATGCCTCTGCGGTCACACTTGATCCCACCTTTCTGGAGAACATCCCGGAACACAAACGATGCCCTATCGTTCGATCCACGGCACCCTATTTGGCTCAATCAAGCAACCGAGCGGCAGCCGAAAGGCTGCTAACGGCATGTGGTGAGCAGATGGATCGGTATCAGCGTCGGGTACAAAACTCGTCACCATCCAACGAGACCTTGTCGATACCGATGATGTTGCCGTTCTCCGGTGAACTTTCAGGATATGGTCAGGAGATTTACAATGGCGCGGTGATTGCGGCCGAACGGTTCCGTCGGGAGTCCGGCCTGCTCATTGAATTGGTGCCCCACGATACCAAAGGTGACCCCATGGAGGCAGCGCGGCTGGCCGCCGAATTGTCTCAGGACAGGTCCATCCCGGCTGCTATCGGTCCTCTGACCTCGGATGCCGCTGCTGTAACCTCGGCCACCTTGGCTTGTCGTGAGCTGCCTTTGGTGATCCCGGCCGCCACCCAGGCGGGGTTGGCTCGTTTGTCAAAGAACACTTTTCAGTTGTCTCCGAATATCGAGTTACAAGGGCTGATAATGGCTCAGTACGCAGTCGACAGCCTCAAAGCCGACTCAGCGGTCATCGTGACATCGACCGCCGCCGATCACTTGCGAATGTCACGCGCGTTTGCCCGGAGGTTTGAGACTCTGGGAGGAGAGGTGGTGGCGGTAGAGTACTATCGATCACGCGACAAAGATTTCGGACCGTATTTGCGTGATGTCAAAGCGATGCTGTGGGACCGTCATCCGGATTCCATTTTTTTCACCAACGAGTACGGTGACACTCTCGACCCCGACGGTATCCCTGTACAAATCGACTGCCTCTACCTGCCCGGCTCACCACAACAACTGAGGCAGTTATTGCCGCAAATACACTTTTACAAAATCGAAGGCGCCTACCTCGGTAGTGACGGCTGGGCCGACGATGCCATTCTCAGGCTTGGCGACGATGTCACTCGTGGCGCTGTCCTGCCGTCGCCGTTCCTATCGGCCTTTAACTCCGAGGAATACACTCAGTTTGCCGCCGCCTATGATACTCGGTACGGCATGCAGCCACCCCGCCTGGCAGCCCTTGGATATGATGCTCTCAGGCTGATCTCATTGACGATAGCCGAGTCTGCGGGAGACAGGGACAAACTTGTAAAGCGATTGGCTGCAACCCGCGACTTTGTCGGCGCTTCCGGGCGGATCACCTGGTCGGATCAGCGCGAGAATACAAATATGCCACTCTATCGCATCAGTTCAGGCGTTGCCCAACCGCTAACACCGCCCACAACTGTCGCCGACGAACCACCCATCGAGTGATGCGGCAAGCATTGCTTTTTATCTCAGATAGATTATATTCAACGCACATTAAAGGACCCACGTTAATGACCAAAGGGTACGACTATGGATGACAAGAAAGTCGCTTTGAGAATGGTGATCGACGGTAAGGAACGCGAGGTATCTTATGAAGAACTTGCCCTGTCCAACAACCTCGCCCAGGAAGCGCTGGTCAGACTCCTGATTGAGAAAAAACTGTTTGAGCCCAAGGAACTTATTGACATCATGGAGAAGGTCAAGAAAGAACGGTACCGACAGGCCGAGTAGGAGTGTCATGGCCGACCCCCAACCGAACGCTGATAATTCTCAGAAGTGTGGCGCATCAGCGTCGACCCAGCTCACACCAAACGAGCAGGGCGACTCACTTCAGTGGCGTTGCCACCCGGTCAAACGTCGACTGTCGGTATCCTTCGCGGTGTCGTTGTTCATTATCATAGTGGCCATGGCTGTATTCTACAGCACCGATTCCAGAGTCTTCACGGTGTTGGCCCTGGTGGTTATGCTCGGCTCTCTGGCCAAGTTCTACTTTCCAACAAGCTATCGACTAACCGCCGAAAATGTAACCGTCAAAACGACCACTACAACGATCAGTAAACCATGGTCGCAGTATCGCAGTTTCTATCCCGACAAGAACGGCCTTCTGCTCTCGCCGTTTGCCGAACCCTCAAGGCTTGAAAACTTCCGGGGGCTTTATCTGATGTTCTCGGGCAATCGGGACGAAGTTATAGCCTTTGTGCGCGACCATATCGGAAAACCACCGCAGTCGAAAACTTCCGCAGGTGAACAGCAGACATGAGTTTCTTTAAGTCCAACCGGCAACTGCCCGATCCGGAAAAGCCGGCATTGCCCGCCGAGGAGGATGCCGTACTGGAGAAGCTGGCCCAAAAAGTTGTCGCATGGAAGATGACGGTCCCGGCTATACTGGCGCTTGAATCGGTAAAGCCGCTAAATTTTATCGGTTCACAGGCGATGGTCTTCTTCGAGCCGATCATTCAGTCGGTGTTTAGTATCAAGGATTACGACACTCTCCGATGTGCTTTGGAGAAACGCGAAACGATCGAAATCCTGTTGTTGAAAATTGAGGCTCACGACGTAGTCGCCCAGGCTCGAGAGAAGCGCATCAAGAAGTTCATGAAAGCCGAGCGGAAGAACTGGAGATGGTACCAGCGTTATCTGGGTGTCTTCGTACCTAAGACCATTGTACCCGACGACGTTCTTGATCCTCCTGAAAAGAATTCCGACACAGCCACAAGTTAAGTCACGACTGGGTGGCCCGGACTTCAGTCCGTGTTTCGATGATTTGTGCCCGCGTGATCTTCAGATGGCGCGGGAATGACAGCCCGGTGTCCGGACGTTTTGTGCGTGGTGTACGTCCTCGTGCGCCACGTCAGGATTGCCCAGACGTTCTTCTGCTGGGTGGCACCCTCAAACCCGGTTTGGGGGTGGCTCTTGTCTTCTCCGTCCCAGACAAGGTTTGAGACGGCCACTCGGCGGCATGACAGAGATGCCGCTCTACTAAGAAAAGATGGATTCCCGCCTTCGCAGGAATGACAGCCCGGTGTCCGGACGTTTTGTGCGTAGTGCACACCCCTGTGCGCCACGTCACGTCTGCCCGGTCAAAGCGGCGGGTTCACGCCGCGGCGCGCAGGCGAAGATGGACCCGCCAAACTTTGCGAGGCGCGAAGCGCAAAAAAGTGATTTATCACCCTACGATTCTGTCGGCTTTACCACCATGTCGGCGCGGGTGCGGCGGATTTTGCCGTAGCTGTCGGCAGAAATCACATAGTACCACTTGGCAAAACGTGCGTTGAGTTCGTCCGCTCGCTTCTGACCATCGGCCAGGTCGCGTTCCCACTTGACATAGGCATCCTGCGCCAAACGGTTGGCCCGGTCCTCTTCGGTCCAGGTGGAATCCGGTTTACCTTGATACGACTTGTCGGTTGGCGGGGTCGGTTTTTTGCCCAGCATCGACTGATCAAACTCGGCGGTGACGAACAGGTAACGATTCTCCGCCGGACCGGATGCCTCCTGTTGTTCAACGCCGCCGGCTGTCAGCGCATCGCCGGAACCATAGGCGATCTCACCGAACCGAAGGATGTACTTGACACCCTCTTTGGTCAAAGCCTGCAATTCCCCTTCGTTGGACAAAAGTTGGCCGTCGCGCGAAAAGAAATACCCTTTGCTCTGGAGCGAGTAAGCATCGGCCTGAGAGATTTTCGTTCCCTCGGCCAGTTCGTTCAATGATTGGGAAACACCTTCCGGTTTGGGGCGCACCCCGACTATTCTCAAGTCTTCTAAAGCTGTCAGCAACTCCTGCATCTTGGTGGAGTCGACCACCTTTCCTGACGGCATCTTGTTGGCTTTCCAGGTCTCGCCCTCTTTGGAGAGAACCAGTTCATCGCGACGGTCGACGCTTCGTGTACGTTCGTTGATTCGGTAGTCTTTGACCAGGACCTTCCGGAGTTTGAATTTCTGCACATCAAGCAGATTGGTCTCGATCCAGTCTTCAAAGCGGGTAGACAAATCAATATCGACCCTGGCTGCATAGACCCGGTTTTGATCCGGTACTCGGACAAAGCGCAATCCTTCGCGCCCGCCCACCGGGCTACCGACGATGAAGTCGGCCAACATCTGATTGCCCGAGCCCTTGAGGGTCACCCGCTGTCCTCTACCGGTCAGGCTGGCCGCTTCATCCATTGGGTCGATCACGCCCAAAGCCTCGTGGTCAGCGACCGTACTCGATCGGAAGTCGTCCTTTTTGATACCGATCACGCCGGCGGCTGTCTTGGCCAGACGGTCCTTGCCGTCGGCCGGGTAATCGTGGTGCGAAGGAATGGTCCAGCGTCCACCATCGAACGTCACTTTGAACGGTTTGGCCGAAGCAGTGGTTTGGTCGTAGTCGATCACTTCGAGCGTGGTGGCTTCATTGGGATCAACAAAGTCCGGGAAGAACTCCTCACCCTGATCCAGAAAGGCTTCGGACGTGATTTTGTCCGGTGCCGTAACCATGGCCAAAAGCAAAAGCACGACGGCGGTGCCGATATAGTAAGCTGTTTTCTTGGTTTCGTGCATGGCTTAACTCCTCAACCTTCTGGCGGCAATGGCCCCTTCGTACTCTCGTTTGCGCCTCCTGACAAAAATCATGACGCCCATAGCAAAGACCGGAATCGGCGGCAGCAACACGGCCAGACTTTTGATCCGGGTCTGGATACCACGCACTGCCGTTTCCATCTTTTCTTTCGATGCCTGCACGGTCGCTTCTTTGCGTGTTTCGATGTTGGTTTTCATCGCCTCGAAACGACGGTTCTCGACCTCCTGCAGGTTCTGAGCCATTATTTGCTTGGTCTGCTGATCGAGGTCGGGCCGGTTCTGTACTTCGGCCACTTTTTCGTTTAATCGTTGTTGGGCATCGGCCAACGCCTGTTGCGCCTGAGACTCAGCCTCTCTTTCTTCCGTCATCCTCTGTTCGACAAAGCCGCGCGTCTGGGCTTCGACCGTTTCAAGGGTACGATGTTTGACCCGCTTCTTGCGCAGATCGATAAACGATTCGTCACTTACCAGCATATCCATGCAATTGAGAACGAATGTGACGTTGTCGAAATTGAGATTCTGCATGCCACGCTGACGAATCTGGAAGAACTGTTCGCTGATGAAATCCAGGTCGGCAATCACGGTGAGATTGACCGTGTTAAGTTTCGATTGGTCCTGGCCGGGCGAGGTTGAGTTGCCGCGAACATTTGCGGCCAGCGTATAAACCTCACCACTCTGCACGCGACGGGGGTTCCGATTAAGGGTCATGCCGAAGAAACTGCGTTGCACCAACTGTTGAAAGTTGAGCGAACCCGATACCCGTCCGGTGCGCAAGAGTGGCTCAAACTCAAGGGTACTACCGGCCGCCTTGTTGAGACTGCCGGGGTAAAGCACCACCATCTCCTGCAATCCGGCGCTGGCCCGATTCATACTGCTGAAGGCATCAACGGTCTGGTTGCCTTCGCCCACGAAGATGATCTCCGGTTGCAATTGCACCAGGTCCGGATGCGGGTTGTAGGTATCCCAGGTTACCTGCATCGGATTGAAACCGACCCCGAGTTCGGTCATAAACTGGTTGATGTTTCCTTTGGGTTCCTGCGGCTGTTGTTGTTGCTGGAACGGGTTGGTGTTGCCGCCGGCCGGAACAGCCGGAGACAGGCCGATGTTGACAACCGGCAACGGATCAACCAACAATAGCGTCGGGTTTCCGGCCAGGATGTATGCTTTGAGGTTGTCCATCTCAGGCTGGGTCAAGGACGATGGTAGCGCTACCAAAAGCCCATCCATCGGTTCGGTGATAGGTTCGGCGGCCGAAATCTGTGCGATCTCGTATTGCTTGTTCAACTCGGCCACCACCGACCAGGGCGGTTGGGAGTTCATGGTCTGATAATCGAAGCCGCCGGACAGTTTTACCGCCGTGGCCAGGATACCTATCTTTTTGCGTTGCGTGTTGACCGCAACGCGAATGCTCCGAATCAGTTCATATTCCACCGGCAAGCCGCGATCAAAAAACGGAATCACCATTTCATTGACACCCGAGGCGAAAGCCACCCCCATGAACACTTTCTCAGCGGCTCCGCCGACACCCATAACATCGCGCGGCATGATGCCGAATTTTTCACGCGCATCGCGGGCCTCGTCGGTGAAGGGCTCGGTATCATGAATTATAACCTGCACGTTCTGACCACCGAGCGCAGAGATCTCCTTGAGCTTCCCAACCAAGTTGGCCCGGGTCTGCACCATCAGACGAGGCACCTCGGGGCTGATGAAGGCCTGCACCAAAATGGGCCGGTCATCCGGAATCTGACTGATAAGCTCTTCACTTTCATCGGACAGGGAGTGCAACTGTTCCGCGGTGGAATCAAGGCGGAACTCGGCCCGTCCGACCACGGCGTTAAGACTTATCAGAGCCACCACCAACGCCACGGCGCGGGCCAGATGATGTATCCAGAACCGGTAGCCTCCCGCTTCGGCCGGCCAGTGCCGGCGTCCGAGCAAGATGACGTTGATATACAGCACTGCTGAGGCGACTGAGATAAAATACAAAAGCCCCGAGAAACTTATGACACCGATGGCAAAGTCGGCGAAGTATGCAAATACGCCGATCGGCGCCAACCATTCCTGAAGAGCATCGCTTACCACCCACTGGGAGGAGTTTACAAACACGAAAGCAGAACAAAAGACAGCACCCAGGACAAATCCGACCGTCCCGTTGGCCGTCAACATCGATGCCAACATGCCGACCGACAAGAGCGCCGCACCGATAAGCCAATAGCCAAAGTAATTGGCGAACATCAACCCGATGTCGGGGCTACCCAGCCAAAAGAGGACAAAAATGTGGCTGACCGACAGAAGTAGTGAAGCTGTATATATCCCAAGTACGGCCATATATTTGCCGAGTACGATTTCCAGATCGGTGGCCGGCAGCGTCAACAGTAGTTCATCGGTGCCGGCCCGGCGTTCATCGGCCCAAACGCCCATGGTCAGGGCCGGGACAAACAAAACCAGCAACAGGGGGAAAAGACTGTTCAACTGGTCCAGGTTGGCCAGATTGTCGGCAAAGAAACGCTGCTGCCAGAAGGCTGCCGCGGCGCTCAGAAGTATGAACAGCGTTACGAACACATAGCCGGTCGGGCTGGCAAAGTAGGATCTGAGGTCCCGTTTGGCCAGAGTCAGGATCATCTCTTTGTTGATGCTCATACCGTCCCCGCTTCCTTGGCCGCCGGACGACCGTAGTTGGTCAACTTGTAGAACGCCTCTTCCAGCGATTCGTCGCGGCGCAGTTCGTGGTAGCCGCCGTCGAACAGAAGCCGACCCTCGTGAATGAACAGTACGCGGTCGGCGATTGCTTCCACCTCCTGAAGGATATGCGTTGAAATCAGGACGGTTTTGGACTGCGCCAACTTGGAAATATTGGTGCGAAAATCGCGAATCTGGTTGGGGTCCAACCCAGCCGTCGGTTCGTCCATAATGAGGACCTCCGGATCGTGCAGAAGGGCCTGGGCCAGCCCGACACGCTGACGGTAACCGCGCGAGAGCTTGCCTATCGGCTTCTCCAGCACTTCGCTGATAGCGCATGATTCGGTTACCGCCTCAATTCGGTCGCTGAGAGCTTGGTTGGCCATACCCCGGGCCGAGCCAAAAAACTTGAGCAACTCCACCGGCGTCATCTCATCATAAAGAGGACCGTTCTCCGGAAGATACCCCAGCCGTCGTGAAGCCTCAAGCCGCTGTGAGCCGACGTCAAGTCCGGCAATCGACGCCGTTCCTTCGCTGGGTGCCAAAAACCCGCTCAGAATGCGCATAGTGGTCGACTTTCCAGCGCCGTTGGGTCCCAGGAATGCGACTATCTGCCCGCTGGCGATTGAAAAGTTGATATCCTCGATAGCCACGAAGGCGCCGTAGTATTTGCTTAGGCCCACGGCTTCAATCATGGCCGGGGTGGATGCTTCGTTCATAGTCTTACCTCGTGTTTTTTCAGCACCATCACCAATGAAACCTGATAAGTGTGTTCCAGATCTGGCTCTTTTTTTTCAAAACAGGGTCCAAAATATACCCGTTCGGGTTGCCTGTCAATAGCCAGAATTGGACCGTTGCACTGCTGTCGGGCGCTTCAGTCGCCTCAAATTTATTTATATTCGTTTGTCGAATTGAAGTTCCAGACAACCACAAAAAAAGCTACTCGGAGCAGGTAAGGCGCAGACCTTTTAGCAGTAGGTCAGAAGCCCTGTGCTCCGGACACAGATTGTACAGTGGTGTTGGGCGACCCCGCCCGACACATTCGGTAGGTCAGGACCCCTGTGCTCCTGACTCTTGGTCACCGTCAGGTGCGTAAAGGACCTGACCTACAATACTGCCCTCTGGCAGTCAGGCGAGTCGCCTGACTGCACCTGCAATTTGAACTTCCCGACGACCACAAAAAAAAGCCACTCCTTAAAAGGAGTGGCTTACTAATCGCATCCGTAGGGCAGAACCGCTTCTGGCTCTGCCGTTCTCATTTGTCGGAACCGCTAATCCGCCGCGGCGGACGACCTACACAAGTAATGAATCGCGGGGTTACTTCAGCAACATCATTTTCCGCGTTTGGGAGTACCCTGTCGTTTCCAACCTGTAAAAATACACTCCGCTGGCTGTGTTACTACCGTCGAAAACGGCAGAGTGAGCGCCCGCTTCGAGATGACCGTTGACCAACTCGGCTACTTTCTGACCCATGACGTTGTAGACAGCCAGTTTCACCAGTCCGCCAACCGGCAGGCTGAAGTCTATCTGCGTGTCCGGGTTGAACGGGTTCGGGTAGTTCTGGTGCAGAGTGTATGTGGATGGTGTCACGGCGCCCTTGAAAGCGTTCTTTATCAGCACACCTTGAGCCCGCCGCCCGTCGGCAGCCACCAGCGCCGATCCGATCTCCCATCTACCCGGAATCTCAACGATCTTTCGAATGCCGGCTTCGATGCTCTCACTGCCATCGAGATCAAGCAGTCCGATCCGCAGACGGTCGTCTACGAATCCATACAGTAAATCCAGGCGGTCACCCATCAGATTGACCGGCTCTGCGACAGTCTCGCCAACCAGCCGGACCTCCAAGCCTCGAAGTACCTCAGGCGCTTCGAGAACGATTGCTGTGCTACCGTTTTCGTAGACAGCAGCCATAGTGATAGTTTCATTGATGGCTATCTTCGGGCCGCCCTCGCCGAGGCATCCGCACACCGGCGCGGCACCGCCCTGGAAGAAGTAGTCGACGAAGTACACCAAATCGGCGATGTTCGGCCCGGTGCAGGAACCGTTGACATCCATGGAGTTCATTATTGCCGGCGGAGGACCACCATTGAACATGAAGTCGACCATGTAAACGAGATCGCCAATGTCCACGGTACCGCTGCCGTCCATGTCTCCGGGAGTGTATGGCGGCACTTCGGTTACATCTCGCTCGCGGTCGAATCCAGCTTCAACGTCCAGGCCGTCGACATCGGCAAACAGCAAATTCCTGACCGGATCATGGGACAATGCTGTGTCCCAATGGACCAAACTAGGCACGTCACACTCGGCGTTCAGCGACTTGAAGTGGATGTTGAATAAGGCGTGTTCCCCGGTCGGGATTGATGCCCCCATCGAGTTGGCCAAAGCCATATAGAGAAAACCGGAATCAGGTTCAACTGAACTGAAAGTGTAGTCCCAGTTCTCAGTTTGGAGACCGACTCTCGACAGCGAATCAACGGCAACACCAACAGGGATTTTCAACGGGATCGAGGCACCCTTGATCGGCTGCGTGAGTTTGACATGAACGGGCTGAACCATGTTCCCCGTTTCGACCGTTACTGATGGTACTACCAGTGAATCGCCTGAGCTGGGCAGCACACCCAAAATCTCGAAACAGTGAGGTCCATCCCAGGCAGGTATAACCCCGGCTGTGGACTCAAGCGCCCATAACCAATACCCGCTGGGCGGATAGAAGGCCGAGTCTAAACAGAGAACCTTGCCTTCCTGGGCGCCATCGACTTCGGTGTGGATTAACAGCGATACATTGTCGAAACCATCCTCCAGGCCCGGCCCGACCATTCGTACACCGCCAAAACCGACCGTGTCGGCTCCGAATCCGTCGCAACTGTGGTGGGTGGTTTCAAAGTGCAGCTCAAATCTGTCCCACCAGCCAAGGGCGGTAGTGTCGCCCACAGCCGGTTGCCAGGTAGCGCCATCGGGCGAATAAAGCCTGAATCCGTTGGTGAATCCTTGAACGGCATACCCGGTCATGTTGGTCATTCGAAGATGATAAGTTAGCGGCACATCCGACCACAGGCCATTGTTTGATGGACTATAACCGGAGACATGATCGAGTGAAACTGAAGCTTCACCGGGTGGCGGCTGGGCAATTGTGAAACAATGGGGACCCGCCCAGATTGGGGCAAATCGCATCTTCCCCTTGACCGACCACATCCAGGCACCGCCATTCCCGAAGAAACTAGAGTCGATACAAATCGTCTTACCTTCATCGGCGGCATCAAAAGGTCCGATGGTCGCACTAAAAGCCATTGCGTCCTCTGCAACCTCCATACCCCCCGATAGTGACATTCCGATATATCCGAACAGATCGTCACCATCCCCTCCAGGACCATACGGCTCCACCCGCTTGATTAGATCAAAAGTCGGATTATTCAAAGTGTCCACGGTAGTTGTCGGCCAGGTCGCACCGTCCGGCGAGTAAATTCGGAAACCGTTGTTAACCGCCGTAATGATTGAGTCGGTAGTGTTGATGAACCGAATGTAGAAGACGATCGGTATACCGGTCGAAATCACTCCGGGACTGACTTCTCCTCCGACATGACTCAGTGTGACCATTCCAGCGGGGTACGGTGTACAATCCGTCGGTCCCACACAGGGTGCAGGCCCACCGAAAAACAAGAAGTTCAGGTAATAATCGATATCTCCAAGATCGACCCCTGGGCAGAGATCCATGTCGGCGGCCGATGGATCAGGCGGTGGCGGTCCATTAAAGTACAGCCAGTCTATCATGTATGTCAGATCAGTAATATTAAACGTGCCGTCGTCATTGACGTCCCCACACGCCGATTTGGCCTGTGCCAGTGAAGTAACCGGCAAAGCCAGCACCAGCACCACCGTCAGGTTGAGCAGTAACTTCATCATCGTCCTGTCCTCGTCTTGTTAGTGTTGCACATATCTTCCTTCTGTGGTTAGAAGAAAGTCCTCACCTGCGAACCTATTAACAATATACCGATCCCGTGCTCAAAAGCAACCCGCAAGTGCTCCAACAGTAGGTCGACACCCCTTTGGTTTCGACATCACGCGCTTCGCGTGATTCTCGTGTCCACCGTCCCAAACAAGGTTTGAGACGGCCACCCGGAATGTCATTCTGGCGGAGGCTAGAATCCAGTCTTCGAATATAGAACTGGATGCCGGATCAAAGTCCGGCATGACAGGCTTGGATGTTGTTCCCCGTCCCAAACAAGGTTTGAGACGGCCACCCATAATCGTTCTCGCGTTCGTGGGCGGCAGACGTCCACATCTGCCGCCTGATGCGTCCTGGCGGAACCGCCAAGAGGGTTCCGCCCTACGTTACTTCTGACAGGAGCAGTAGGTCGAAACCCCTGTGGTTTCGACATCACACGCTTCGCGTGGTTCTATGGCTTTGTATTGGTGGTCAAAGAAAAAACAGGCCTGCCTGTCGAAACCTCGCCCTTCGACTCCGCTCAGAATGATGTTGGTTTGACTCATGCTTCGACTGCGCTCAGCATGACATGAGGAGGCCGCGAAGCGGCAAAAAAGTGATTTATCACCCTTCGACTCCGCTCAGGGTGAGGTTGCAAGCTAGAAAGCGATTTATCGCCGCGAAGCGCATAAGGGTGATTTATCACCTAGGGACAGGCCAGCGGCGCCGGACCGCCGGTGAACATATAGTCGACCAAATAGACCAGGTCGGCAATGTCGATAACATCGTCACCGTTGAGGTCGGCTTCCTCGTCATTGAGCGGAGCCGGTCCACCGTTGAACATCCAATCGACCATATAGACCAAATCGGAGATATCAATACTGTCTCCAACGTCGCCATCAACATTGCCACGAAGCCCAATGCACCCCCCACAGGGGTCGAGGTAACAGTAGTTGAAATCACCCTGGTACACTGCGCCAACCAGTTCACCACAGTTGCCGGGTGTTAGGTTGAAACAGTCTTCGGCAGTACAGCATGCGCCACGCGCTGTGCTTACCTCACAACAACTGGGAACAGGGAAGCCGTTTACAAACACACTCATTCCGAATACGAAGTAATCTTCATACATCTGAACATCTTCGTGATCGATCTGACAATCGCCGTTCATGTCGGCGGAGTAAGGCACCGGTGGCGCCGGGCCGGTCCCCTCAACGTAGTCAATCAGGTAGGTCAGATCGCTGACCGAAAGTATGGCGCCGTCGTCATTGACATCGCCGGTGGCAAAACAGGTGGGTGCGGTGTAGTAGAAGGAGTAGATTTCAGAGTAGTCTGATGAATCTCCGACTGAGGTGCGGAAAGCTTTCACTCGCCAGAAGTAATCTTCACCCGGTACCAGCGGCGGACCGTAGTTGGGAACCTGGTTACTGGCCGTGCCGGCCACGAAAAGATAACTCGTGAAAAGACTGTCTTCTGAAAACTCCAGGCGGTAATAATCATCGTACTGCTTCCAACTGGTGGACCACTTAAAAGTGAAGGCGGAATCGGCGACCGATGCGCCGTCGGCCGGGGACAGTAGTCTCGGTTTCATGAACGGGATCGTCCAGTTGGCGCCGTAGACATCCTGGTTGCCATGACGCGTGTCGGTCCAGGTGGCGTTGATATGATCATTGAATGCGGTCACGCCGATATACTCGGCGATCAGCCCGGCTTGAGGGGATCGTTTGCCGGTGATCTCCATCCGGGGATCATCAGGCGCCGGAGTCGTGCGTCCGGAGAGTTTCAAGCTGCCGGGATCAATTGATATCTCGGAGATGCGGTGGTTGGTCGTAAAGGTGGCACCGCCGTCGAATGAGTAGGCTGCAAAAGCGTCGAATTGAAAGTGATTTATGACGTCGGTGCGCTGATCGTACCAGAGACAAACCAGAGTACCTTCCTCGTTGCAGATCAACCAGGGATGGAACTGGTCGTAGGGCGCGCCGACTCCGATATAGTCATCGTTTATGTAGACAGGGTCGGACCAGGTCGCACCGCCGGTGGTCGAACGGACCATTTCGATATTGTAGTCCTGAAACTCCCAGTTATCCGGATCCATATTGGCGTAGGCTACATAGATATTGCCATCGTGCGTCCCACCCCAAACATCGGTGGCAACTACCGGTTGGTTGTATACATTAACGCCACCGTCCACCGTCCCCCAATTGCCGACAGTATGACGGATCACTTCGGGGTCGGCGAAACTGACGCCGCCATCGGTCGACTTGGCCATCTTCAACGCCGTGAAATAGTCGCAGGTAGTTGTATCAAGGTCGCCGCCAATCCACATGACATATACCGATCCGTCGCTACCCACTGCCGGACAGGCAAACTGACCGGCGTCGAGTTCCCCCCAGCCGCAGGCCGACCCGTCCTGAGTAGGACCCACAATGACCGTGTCTTCGAAAGTCTGAGCACCGTCGGTGGAGCGGACGAACATCATGCGCGTCGGATTGGGGAAACGGGCCCAGGCGACATAGTAGTTGCCCGAATGGGGACCGTTGGTGCGGTCGACAACGGTGAACTGCTTATCCTCGAAGTACGGTCCCACTGTGTCAACCAGTGTGACCGGACCGGTCCAGCTTACTCCTTTGTCGGTCGATCTCAACACCGAGATATATGATGAATCCCAGATAGTCGTCGCACTCGGCTCGTAATCCAGCACACAGAGATAGAAGTTGCCGTCATTGTCGACCGTCAGGCAGGGGTCCGACTGTCTGGACAACACTTGCATGCTTGGATGGATCAGCGAGTCAATCCAAAAATCGTTGGCTAACCACGAACGACCGATCCCAACCTGGCGATAGCCCAGTCTGAAATCGCGCCAGACTGCAATGATGACCGTTGAATCGGTCGGACAGGTCCATATCTGCTCTTCGTTCTGAAGTTCCGGGGCGAAAGAGCTGATTCTATAATTTAACGGGATCGGTGGCTGAGCCGCCGCCGATACAGCTAGCGCCATAATGCCGAGGGCAATTAGAGTGGTTGCCGGTTTCATCGTGTTGTTCCTCGTATGTGCAAGTACGTTTGCGGTGTGTACCTTCTGCCTTTGTGTACATACCAAATATACGGGTTAAACCGTTCTTTCAAAGAGATTTGATCGGTCGGAACGGGTGACAGTCGTTGACTTCATTGGGTGGCACCCTCAAAGCCTCTTTGGGGGTGTTTCTGTTGTTTCCCCGTCCCAAACAAGTTTTGAGACGGCCACCCGACCGAAGACACAGATGGCTGGGTGGCCCGGACGTTCGTCCGGGTTTCAAGATTGGCATATCCGTTGGTTGGGTAGAACATAAGCAATCATTCCATATTGTTCATCGTTCCGCAGGGTCCTTTCCGCCTTGGCGGATGAGACCCTGCGGCTCAGAAGAGCCAATCTTTCCAAATGGGAATCGGCCCCCTCTTATCAGTCAAGTATGACGAAGCACTTGACCACTCCCAACGCTCCGCCTGAACACAAAGACCGGCCTTCCCTGGGTTGTTATGTATGTATTCCAGTTTTGTTCGGAAGACTATCTCAGATTCTATTGCTTGTCGATCGTAACCGGTTTCCCAAATCGAGGACTTTCCAGGGGCGCCGATGTTGAGTCCGTGCTGGGCCAAATACTTCTTGAAGTCACGCATGAAGGCCGAAAGATGTTTGCCATCTATAACAATTAGAAGGTGTATGTGAGTTGGCATGAATACATAGCCCGGCAGGAGAGCGCTGTACTTTTCCATGTAGAACTTCAATGATTCGGCAATAGCTTCGTAAACACCCGGAATGTCTCCGTAGCGTTCGTGGCGAAAGAAAGATGTGGTCACAAAAAAACACGAACCATGACCCTGTTCTTTGAAGCGTAATCCCATAGGTCGAATAAGCTGTCGGGTCACAATTTTGGCAAGCCAAAATCAGGACCCAACAGAACATTGCGGGTGGCCCGGACGTTCGTCCGGGTTTCAAGATAGCTTCGATGGTGATCAACCTCACGCTGAGCGGAGTCGAATCCTGCCCTTCGACTGCGCTCAGGGCGGTCCTTCGGACCAGTGGTTTCGACCTACCCAACCAGAGAGCGATTCATCGCAACGTGATGTATCACCGCGAAGCGCAAAAAACAGGATTGCCTGCTACAAACAGGCCACCGGCGCCGGTCCATCGTTGAACATAAAGTCGACGACATACACCAAATCAGCGATATCAATCTCACCACTACCGTCCATGTCGGCCTCACCCGTACACGGCGGCACCGGTCCGTCGTTGAACATAAAGTCAACGAGATAGACCAAATCGGCGATATCGATTCCACCGACATTGTCGACGTTACCTCTCAGCTGGCAGCACAGCGCATCGCACACATCGCCGATACCGTCATTGTCTTGATCGGCCTGGTTCAGATTGGTAGAGTCGGGACAGTTGTCGCACAAATCGCCCAGGAAGTCACTGTCGGAGTTCTGCTGATCGGGATTGTGGGTCTCGACACAGTTGTCGCAGTAATCACCGACATCATCGCTATCGTGGTCTTCCTGAGCCGGGTTACCATCATTGACGCAATTGTCGCAACTGTCACCGACGTTGTCCGCATCCAGATCGCTCTGATCAGCGTTGGCCAGCAGCGGACAGTTGTCACACAGATCGCCGACATCATCGCCGTCGGCATCAAGCTGATCGGGATTGGCGGTGTTGGGACAGTTGTCATCGAGATCAGACACGCCGTCATCGTCGGCGTCGAAAAAGAGCGGGTTGTAAACATGAACAGCCAGTTGATCTCCGTCGCGACTCAGCACCTCGACTATGATGCCGGTGGGTCCGGAGTAACCGTCGCTCGACGGCGTCGTCCCGGGTCCAAAAATAGACTTACCAGGTACTTCGTTCGTAAAAGGAGCGCCGATCCTGGTTTCGTAGGGATACCACCAGTCGGCGCTGTCACTCAGTACGCCGCCGGGGTTGTTGGTGTAGTCCATCGATGGATTGTACCCTGCGTCTTCCAGAGCTACCATGTAGTTAGGGAAGTCCGGCCAGCCATCGTTGGTCATATACCAGTGAACTGAGTCGTGAACATGGGTAATGATCAGCCCGCTGTTCAGAGTGTCGGCCCCGAACGACAGGTCGGGCCAGAGCCAGACAGAATAATCGCCATCGAAATGGTCAAACTGGGCTGTCGATTGAGCGTTGCGATACTCAAGCAGAAAGTACTCACCTTCTGCAACATCAATCGGAAGTTTGAACAGCGAGTTGTTTTGATGGGTCTCTATGTCGTTCATGATTATCGTCGTATCGACACCTTCGAGTACAATCGGTTCGTTGTAGCCCAGCTTGGCTTTGCACCAACCGCTGAGATGCGGCACCGTTTTGCCGCGATGCATCTTCTGGTATCCCCCGTAGGCCATGATGCAATAGTTGACCATGGGGTGGTCATTGGCATCATTCGGAGTGGTATAAGTACTCAGGTCCAGCTTGGCGTCGTAATCATAAAGGTCCGGCAGTCCCATGTTATGTGTCAGTTCATGAGCAAAGACCCTGATGGCGTTGAGGCTGTCTTCGCCTGAGTAGAAAATCGGAAAGGTGGTGTCCCTCAATGGCTGCAACTCAGGCGATGTATTCCACCTGGTAACATACATGCCCCCGTCGAAAGGCCCCGGCGCATTCTGTGCACTGTAGCCGGTGGCAAAAGACCAGATGTCCGTCGGGTCATGACTGTCTTCCTGACCGGTGCCGGACCGGACGATGACAACCGCGTCGACATAACCGTCATTGTTGCCGTCATACTGCGAATAGTCGATCGCAGTGTCCAGCGAGTATATTATGTCGGTGACGAACTCGTAGAGATTGAAATTGCCACCGCTGTAAGACCCACCGTTCACCCAGCCGTAGCAATCACCGTCGACCGCCTGTGTGCCGTATGAGACCTCATCGAAAAAGTCCGCCATCGATCCGGACGCCCACTCGTTGCGCGAGAACAGAAGGGTATCCATAGTCTCTTTCGAGTAGGTTGCCGGGCGGTCATCCCAGTCGACCAGTATTGCCACCACTTTGACCGTATCGCCATCGAAACGGAATGATTCGATTTCCTGACGCTCAGTTCTGCTCAGCAGCGAGGTTGGGTCACCGCCGAGGGTCTTGGCGAATTCGCTCGGTGGTAGATCATGAATCAGCGCCGGACGGATTTTCTCGGCGCTTGAGGAAGCGACCAGCAGACCGGTGCAAAGAAGTGACAGAGAGATGGCTTTGACGAATTTCACGGTGGGACCTCCTGGTTTGTCTTCGGCCGCCATCCTGCCGCAAGGTTTGTACTGGGCGGCTTGGTGACGGATCGCAACGGATGTAACTTGCTGTAAATATACCGTAAAAGCTCCACACGGCAAGGTGTAATCGGCCAGGAACAGGGATGATGCGGACCAGTTGGGTTTTGTAGAGAAAAAGCGGCCGCCCGAGGGGCAGGGCGGCCGCTTTGGAAATGGGAGGTATAAAAAACAGGGGTCTTTAGTTGTTGGTCTCCAAGGGCGCGATGTCACTGAGCATTTGCTGAACGGTACGCGCTCCGGCAGCATCCGGAAACGACGCCATCTCCAAAGGGATGACATGATCGCCGGAATCTGAGCTAACCGACTGAAAACTGCTGCGGATTATCTCGGCCACACGACGGCCGGCTACTTCGGCCCCCTGGCGCGGCGTTTCCGGCAGCAAAACAGCCACTTTCCCGGTTTCGACTAAAGCCGTATAATCGACCGAACGGGTATTGCCGGTGACCAAATCGACCAGCTTAGCCAGATCGGCAATCTCGCCTCCACCAGAATCGGCCTCGATCGAATTGAGATCAAGTACTATCAGGGAAACGAATATCCTGTAGCGCTCAGCGCGTTGAAGTTCTCTTCCAACACGTTCCACAAACGGCTTTACATCGGCTGCTGTTGTCATGTTCATAATTCTATCCGCCGTCTGTCTTCTGCGACAAACTACTGTTCAATCCTTGTACAGCAAGATTCATTCCGCTATCGACTATCGACGCTAATCTGTGGATAACCTATTTCAACCATGACCGGAAGGACCCTTTTGCCCTTGTTAGCCAATGCAATACAAGCAATCCGGGTACAAACTTTGTCAACAGGGCTGCGCCAAATATGGACCCTCACTTTCCGCGAGGCGCATTCAAATGCACAAAAATTGCACACTTTTTGACATGGCACGACTATGGACAAGCCAGGATCGGCCTTGACCGAAAAGTCTCAAATACTGTGGCAACCTTAGGAAGAATCTACTTGGTGGCGTTGAGATTGTAATCTTTGATTTTGTAAAGGAGCGAGCGGTAGCTGATCTCCAGCATTTCCGCGGCTCTTCGGCGGTTCCAGTTGGTTTTGGTAAGCACTTCGCCGATCAGCTTCTTCTCTTCGTCGGCAATGATTTTCCCAATCCTGTGTTTGAGCGAGTATCCCTGATCGGCCGAAGACGAAACACCGGCCATCTCGGGCACCAGGGACGGCACAGCTGTTTCCGAACCGGGTGAGCCGATTGTCTGATGGGCAGTGGCTGCTATCAGATCGGTGACGATTGACTCATCTTCGCGGACCACCACCTGTTTGATCATGTTTTCCAACTGGCGTACATTGCCCGGCCAGCCGAAAGACGTCAACTGATTGATGGTCTCCGAAGACAGATGCGTGATCTCTTTTTTGTACAAGGCGGTGTACTTATCCAGGAAATGATTGACCAGAAGCGGTATATCCTCCGGTCGCACTCTCAGAGGCGGCAGAAACAGCGTGATCTCATTAAGACGGTAGAACAGATCATCGCGGAATCCCCGTTCTTTGATAGCTACCTCGAGATCGCGGTTGGTGGCGCAGATGATTCGGACATCGACATGGATATTACTGATCCCGCCGACCCGCACGAATTCTTGCTGTTCCAGCACCTGCAACAGCTTCGACTGTAACTCCATCGACATGTCACCGATTTCGTCGAGGAAAATAGTGCCCTTATCGGCCACTTCAAAACGACCCTGTTTGGTCTTATGGGCGCCGGTAAAGGCTCCCTTCTCGTAGCCAAACAGCTCCGCCTCCAAAAGATCGCGGGGTATCGCGGCGCAGTTGACCTTGATAAACGGACGGTCGGCCCGCCGGGATAGCTGATGCAACGAACGGGCGGCTATTTCCTTGCCGGTACCGGACTCGCCGCGGATCAGCACGGTCAACTCCGAATCGGAGACTTGCTCGATCACCGATTTTACTTTCAGCATCGCGCCGGAATCGCCCACAAAGCCTGAGTAGGCGTCGTCTCTGGACTGAAGCTCGGTTTTGAGTTCGCGTACTTCGGTTTTCAGACGACTGCGCTCCAGGACACCATTGATATGAATCTCGATTTCCTGAACATCGAACGGCTTATTGATAAATTCAGCGGCACCGAGCTTGACCGAATCGACTACGTACTGCGTATCACCGTGGCCGGATACCATAATTACTTCGGGGCGGCTGTCGGCTTTGTTGAGCCGTTCGAGTACTTCCAGCCCGCTCATTCCGGGCATTTTGATATCCAGCAAGATCAAGTCGGGCGTCTCGGTTGAGACCATCTGGATACCTTCGATACCGTCGCGGGCCGAGATAAACTCAAACCGCTTGGAGAGTCCTTCTTGCAGTATCCAGGAGACTTTGGGGTCGTCGTCGATGACGAGTATTTTGATTTTTTCTTTACTCTTGGCCATAGTATAAAGTCGCTATCTGCCTGAATTATCGGCAAAAGCGGCTCTTAATCAAGTCCCATTTACGTTTTTCTTGCTTATTTCCCGCAAAACTCTGCAAATGGCCGGAATGAACAGCGTGTGACCCCTCTTTGTCATTCTGGCGAAGGCCAGAATCCAGTTTTTCAGGTAGGTCGAAACCCCTGCCCCGAAGGGGTCGCGAAGCGAGGTTTCGACATTAGCCATGCTTCGACCCCGCTCAGCATGAGGTTGGACCGTCCGGCGCATTGGAAATGGGTTCGTTTTGGCCCTTTTCAAGTTTGCATATTGTCTTTTCCCGCTTTTTTGAGGAATCACCGACCTGCAACAGACCCCTTCCGCAAGAGTACCGTAGCGGTGCTTTGCGAGTAACAGGTAGGATTATTGTGTGGAGTCGAAGGGTGGCGGCGTCTGAGACCCAACCAACTCGTTAATAAACTCCATGATCAGCCGCCGCAGCTCGATGGTTAATGAATCGCCCGGAGCGTATTTCAGGGAGCTGTCACAACTGTTGAGCGCCTCCTCAAACCGAAGAAGAATGGCTAGAGAAGTGGCTCGGCCCGTCCAGGCTTTGTCTTGTTCAGGATCGGAAGCCAATGCGCTATCGAAACTGGCAATCGCTTCCTCGTGACGATCGAGCATGACCAGACCGTGACCGCGGCTGCGCCAGGCTTCACGAAAGTCAGGCTGGTAAGCCAGAGCGCTGTCGTAACTGGCGATTGCTTCCTCGTAACGTTCCAGTTCGTTCAGGTCACGACCCCGGGCGAACCAAGCCTTATCGAGACTAGGTTCAAGGGATAGGGCATTATCGTAACTGGCGACCGCTTCTTCGTAAAGGTCAAGGGCACCGAGAGCACGGCCAC
>Ga0224499_10000034_pt1 | contig 34430 bp, 27 predicted proteins | sample SF_Jul11_sed_USG_3_FD_168125 | JGI IMG/M metagenome (GOLD analysis project Ga0224499, IMG submission 168125) | Sediment microbial communities from San Francisco Bay, California, United States - SF_Jul11_sed_USGS_24 | ecosystem: Environmental > Aquatic > Marine > Sediment | place: USA... | reverse complement strand
TCCTATACAAATGTCTGAGTTGAAAGTCAGATTCCCCTTAGACCCTTGGGTCAGGGGCTAATCTCTACGCTCGATTATCTGAGTGCCGGTTTGATTTCACGTAGGAACTAGTAGTCGCGACAACCTTGGCCATACCATGACACCAGGTTATTTTCGCGATACGGTCACACCTAGTTCGCGGTGATACCACGCCTCCGCTGTTCACCCGTCCGAGCTACTAATTACGCTACGTTTTTTTGTGCCACACCATGACACGATGTTACCAAAAAGCCTCACCATGACATAAGCAACTTTCAGAAGCGTTGCTGCGCTGCTTCAGCAGAGTCCGCCCCAACGTTTAGGCGTTGCCGGCAGTACCAACAGCCTCCCAGCTCAAGCAGCGGCGCTGACCTACAGCAGTACCAACAGCCTCCAACAGCTCAAAGCAGCGGGGAGGAGCAGCAGAGGAACTCTGCCGAAGCAGCAGCAACAGCTTTGTAGCAGCAGAGTACACCCTGATTTGCAACAACCCGGCCTTCACACAACGCGGATCGGACGCGTAGATTGGCCGCATCTAACATGAGCTCCTCTTATCCTCTCTCAATACTCTTCGACTATGATGCCACCCGGTCATTGATATCAGACCCTTCGCAACTTGATCACTTGCTAAACACGGATGAAGGTCGGGCTTCCTGCCATGCTTTCAAGGATATCTTCAAACACTCCCCGGACATATTCTTGGAAATGGAGCTCGACCGTCGCAATAGATGCACAACAAACGGCGTGAACTATGTACCGCCAAAGCTCTCTGACTCCTCCGACGCAACATTTGAGAGAATTAAAAAGATGAACAGAGCAATTAAGACGGCCCAAGAAAAGAAGCGCAGGCTTGCCATGACCCCGCAGGAGCGTAGAAAAATATCGGCCAAAAGGGCCGAGAGCAGACGCCGGAAACTATCCCGTGAGACTGAGGGGGATACAAAACAACGATTGGATGTCGATGCGAGTTACAAGAAAGGATACAGGGAGCGCAAATTTGAGGCGGAGTGCAAGAAGCGGTACATGAAATACCCCCGGCGAGGGGATGGGGATACAATCTCCATGGTCAGGGCGCAAAGGCGAGAACATCGAGACATGATTGAGAGCAGGTGGTTCGAATTGAATGAAAACGGCTATCCACAAGACAACGTTCCTGATCCTTATAGTTTTGGGGATGTCGTGCTCCAGTGTCATGCTCGCCGTGCCCGTGGAATGAAGGGTCACGCCAGCAGGGATTCTTATAAGAAGACTTTGAGGGCGTGTCTCAAGTGTAAGAAAAGGGATGTTGACAAAAAGGTTTACAAGAATGGGCGGGTATTGTGCTTCGATTGCGAGTATGGGCATAATAAGGGAAGATAAATACATGTCATGTTGCATAAGAATAAGTTAAATATTGCTAAGTTAATAATTGTTGCAATGGTATAATACTTCATGGGCCACGACTAAACCAAGACTAATTATATTATATTGTAAATGATAACAAGCTCAAAGGTGCTGCAACTGCTGCAACACTTAATAAGACCTGCAAGACCATACATACTCCCATGCCAACCTGCTATAGAGCTGCATTAAGTCGTCTCGTAAGCTGCATTGGTGTCTGCTTCTCTGTCCCAGTAACAGCTTCGGCGCCGCCTTGCTCTTTCTTTTCCTCAAGCTATGTCTCCCACACGCATTGGTACTTTTACAATCAATCTGGAGTTCCTGTCAATTCCATAATCAGACAGTGAAAATTTCTCATTGTCGAGCCTTTTGCACCACACATCCTTGTCGTCCCTGTACAACAAATAGTCGCTCCGGTCCATTCCTAGCTTTTGTTCGATGTCGTCCTTGACCTGAGAAACGGTCTTTGAGGGGTTAAATGTAATCGTGATGATCTTCTTGTCTGGAGACCTCACAAAAATGCTTTGGTTTGGGCACGACGAATCTTTCTTGCTTGGTGTCTTCGCCCTGATGCCTGTGCTGCCGAATCCCCTTTCTCCGCGCTGTGTTTTTGTTAGCTCGTCCACCTCGATAGCCGGCGCCAAGCTTGCCCGTTCCAAGATCAGTTGTGCGATGCGATCACCAATGTTTACTTCAAAATCCCCTGTTCCGAAGTTGAAGAGCACAGCACTCACATTGCCACGATAATCAGCATCGATGACTCCAGCGCCACAGCTGATCATATTTTGAACAGCCAGACCACTGGAAAGGGCGGAATGTTCGAATGTCAAATTTTACTCATTACAGCAATGCCAAGTGCCCGAGGTGCCAGTGCACCGAACTCACCTCCTCGGCGCTATTCTGGCATACGTCCCTTCGGGACAGGCAATACTCAAGTCAGTCGCGACTACTGCACGGCCGCCGGAAGGCACTGTAGTTTTCTCGGCGCTTGACAGATCGTACCCTGCAGAGAGGCACGTTCTGCGCGAGGGCATGGTGGCAAATTTGCTTAGCAATTTGACTTGGAGACATTCTGGATCATCGATTGAGGCACGTCTCATTGTCATTTAGCTTTGTGAATCAACGGTGTTACTCGTTTGCTTCTGATTGGTGGTCAAAAGTCGTTTACCAAAAAAGAGCTCACGGGAGACGGTGAGATGTGGGAGGTGATGTTTGTTTGTAGATGCCAGAATATTTGTGACGAAAGTTGAGTGATAGTCACACTATTTTATGACCAAAGGAGGAGGCATTGGTTGCTACTGCTCACTCGAAACTAGCAGCACCTGCTGCCAATCTATGACGCCCTGCCAACTGCTATTTGCCTGCTAGCGCTGCATCAACAGCTTGGACCTTCTTGCCTTTGAGTTGCTGCTCCTTGAGTGGTTGGGTTGCTCTTCTGAGTCTGAGTGTCAACAGCTATTGGTATGGTAGGCTTTAGAGGCCTTTTTGGATCTAACGAATCATTATCTTCTGACGATACAGTCTCCGTTGAGTTGCCTAGTACTAACTGGATCAATAATGGGCCGGCCTCTGTACCTGAAGCTATTGACGTCTTTCAGTGTGATTTGGCACTTACTCACGACGAGGTTTCGATTCCCAGCACCCATTTGAGGACGAGCGAGGGAGTGCCTCTAACTGCGAGCGAGGGAAGACGTCTTGCGATCAATCGTGATGCCGAAGAAGATTTGGCTACTCACGATGTAGCATCGTATGCGAATCTACTTCTATCTATTGAACAAGGCATTCGTCCATCCTGTCTTAATAGCCAATACTCAATCATGGCAATTGATTTTGAATTGAATATGAGAAATGCTACTGCAACAGATGAAACCGAGCGCGCCAAACTTGAGAAATCGGACTGGGAACAATTTGGTTACGACGCGGCGTTATCACGGATGAAGTCATCACTCAGGGAGCAAATTCGTGCCTATCGATACTATAAGTCTTCCACTTGCAGACATGTGCGCCACATATTACCGAAGACTTACGATCCAGAAAATTGTCTTTTCCTCGAGCAACTGGAAGCGGAATATGAAAAAGTTGGCCATTACAAATACTCGTCGGAGGATGATGAGGAATCGATGGACGTAGGAGAACCCCTCGACAAGTCAGAACTGAGCGAACACTTGAGGCAAACTTGCGACGCAAAAGAGAGCGAAAAGACCACGCAGCTTAACTACCTGATGAAAATAAGCACAGACGACGACGAAGACGCAATCGCTTTCACCGGTGCCTGGAAAGAAGAAGAACCCGACAATTTCTTTCCAGAGTCGGGAGCGGAGGAAAACAGGACATGGAATGAATGGATGAGATTTGCCAACCGCGCTAAACAGACGTGGAATATGAAAGAGCTGAAATCGAAAATTAGCTCCAGGAAGACGTTACTGCTGTATGCAAAGAATTGCCGCATCAGCACGCACCTGAAGGAGAAGCTCGATAATGAAGACGTCAACGAGTACGGTAACGAGGTCTACGACATATACAAGAAAGAACAAGACGAAATAAAAGAACAAACGAACGGCAGCAAAAAGCGAGGGGCAACAATTGAGAATGAAGACGAGAACGATAACAAAACAAAACGTCAAAAGAGCCCATGAATGGTAGAAGAAGAAGAATGTAACAGTGAAATTAGGTATGCGTGAAGAACAAGAGACTCAAGAGTGAATGTCAAAACAAATCCCCTTAGTAGTCTTACACAGTAATCAATATTAGTAACTATCCTGTCAGGTAAATGCAATACAAGATATAGAAATTTCCCTGAGGTTAAAACTGCAGATCTAAACTTGGGCTCGGACCCATCATAACTACTACTCAGGCCGTCAAGGGCGTCACTTGCGCTTCGGAAGGATCTTCATCTCAGGGTTGCAAATGCGAGCAATGACTTGCTCGCGTGCTTTAATCAGCAACTTTTCTACCGTGCGATCATTCTTCAGCTGATTGATTACGTCCATGTATTTATCAGCCGAACAATCTAACTCCCACTTTTTTCTCGACTTGCAAGCCGGACAAATCTGGTCATCATCCAAATCACTTAAACAAGATTGATGGATTGCATGATTGCAACGACCCCAAACAACGTCGAGGGGATGCAACAACTCATCACAAGCAGGACAACATTCAAGATCAAACAGTTGATCAGTGGATTTATACCAAGTGTTTGTGCGATTGGGTATATTAGAACCGGAAGGGCAACCTGCGTATTGTAGAGTGACCTGGAGTGAAAGATCAGAGGGCAACGTTGTTGTGTCGTTACCGCCGAAAAACTTAAAACCGTCCGAACCCAGTCTCGTGTATCTCTCATTGGCTCGTTCGGCTGCTTTGCCAACGAGAGGATTGCATGTACTGGCCGCCCCTCCAGCATGAACTACAGACTCCCAAAAAACAATGCAATGACCCTCTTGTACCCTTATGGTAGTCATATCCTTCATCGGGAGCCGAGTTCTTTTCGCATATCCCTCGTGCATCGAGAACAGGGCGTGGGAACCTTTGATATAGCGAAATTCATAACCGTCACCGCTGCACGTGTCTACAAAAATCACAACTAACTTCAATCCGTAACCATCAACATGAGGTGATTGCGCTTCATTCAACGATGGGCCTTTGATCAATGCGTTCACATCTTGGACTTTTACCAGGGGCTGTTGATAGATATCATTGATTTCCTTACTTCGCCCCTCCCATTCGCTCATCTCACCATTCCACCCCTCACCATATGACACTGCCATGGACGCATAATACTCATGACAAAACAAAATTCGACCCAACTGCGTTTCAAGTTGTAGCATTTGGTTATTCAATGTACTATCACCTCCGTGTTCATCGAGTCGAAATAAGTTCAACCACCGTCTTGCAGGGTGGTCGGTTGAAGACTCCTTTTCTTCCTTGTCTGTTCCAATCTCCGTGGTTGTTTTGGTGTCAGATCTGTTGTTATGTTTCAATGAATGGGACTTGTTCTCCTTCGCCGAAAACATACATGGCCACAATTGACCTTCGGCAAGATTCTGCATAAGAACCGTCAGTTGTGGATCACTAATAACCGTGAGCCCGTCGACAATGAGATCATCCATGTACTGTCTGCTGCGAGCTGCCGCGGCTTCGTATTGTCCTGCGTAGGACGAAGTCAGCATGCCTATGACACGTTCATCACCGCTTATTATTTCATCTTTTCCACATTTGTCGCAAAGAGACGGAATAATGCTTCTTATGTGACTTGTTCCATCGCCGAGGTCTGCCGATTTGTAGAAGGGCACGCATCTTGCCGTTACTTTGGAAGAGGGTTTATTGCATTTGCAGCATCTTCTTCGGCTGACGCCCATAGGTGACGCTGTATCAAATAATATGTTCACTGTGCGCTGACAGCGAATAATGTTTGGCGAAAGCAACGTTAAAAAGGAAGGGTGAAAATGGTGCAGACAAACCTTACTACATAGGAATTCAATACGAGCAACGTACAGCAAGCAACAGATTTGCCAAATTAATACATATCAACGCATACAATCATACATCTAAGTCAGTCAATAATGATAATATTTACAGACACCCAGAGTAGGAAAATATTACGACGAAAACAAACCAGGGACGATACGTCATAATCCCGCTCTCGCTTGTTCCCTCCAAACTGTGTATGTTAGGTGGTGGGTACCTTATGGGTTCTAATGTAAAGAGTAACAAGGCAAATAATTTAATCCACCAACCTGCAAGCTGTCTACCTACAAGTGCAAGAATGCCCTCTCTAGTCCCCCAATTACACAGGAAAATGCAACAACAAACATCAAATGCGCCCACAACTACCTTACGTCAAACTACACTACACCTTTATGGCAGAGCCACTTCTACGATCATGTCTGGCTGTCCACCCACCTCGCCACTCCGCTCCACGCCAATGCCTTGAAATGACACACAAAAAGTGGGCCCACGGCCGGCAGAGCAAATAACATCAATACACCGCCGCTCAATCAGGTCGCGTGTATTTGATCACACTAATGATATGGTAGGCTTTAGAGGCCTTTTTAGGTTGGCCGAAAAATTTGGGGGGCTCAGTTTATTGCCCGACAGAAAATGGCGGGGGAAAAGCAGTTGCAACTGTGTCTCGGCTTGCTACACCAGGTAGCTGCTTCCGCCCATGAACGTCTGCCTGGGCAGTTACTTGAGCTACCTCCATTGAATTTTTGGCTAATCTGCAAGGCGGGAGATTCCTGTACAGGCTCCTCTTTACTTATGCATGAGTGGTTACAGCTTCCCTCCACGTCGCGGTGGTCATAGGTTTCCCTGACATACAGTGGCGACGGCTTTGCCCACACTGACTCACAAAGGGCTACTTGTTACTGCTTCACAGCAACTCCCTCGGTAATCTCCGTCACACACACAGGTCGGTGGCTGGCGCCTTGTGGCTATGCACCACAGAGGCATTCAATAGATGCTGCTGTAGCTTCATGTTTTTTGCGGCAACACCGTTATCCTCTCCATTGCATTGTCGTCATGGAGAATAACCGCATTCCATTTGCTTGTCTGCTCGCTAACGATCCCAGATTGTTGAGAGTGTGTGTGAGGTGGGATTGCGAGAATTTTCCATCAAGCACAATAAAATGGGAAGAGTTGGGGGAGAGCATCCGGCGAAACACCAACCTTCGAGCTTTGGATGTTTCATTCAATCCACTGATTGATGAGGATGTTCAAATTGGAGCTCTAGGTGTACTTGCACAAGGGTTGAGTTACAATGACTCACTAAATTCACTGACTTTTCGTAATGCAGTTTTTTGGCGGCGCGAAAGATTCTCCCTTTTGATGGGCCGTTTTTGGCGTGGTAATTCAAACATTGAAACGTTGCGATTGGATAACTGCGTTGTCAATGATAGAGCCGAATGGAGTGTTCTGGCGAAAGGTCTTGCAGGTTGCATTTCCATGAGAAATGTGACAATTGATTCGATTGATCTATCGAGTTCGTTATACATCCTGATCGCTGCTTTGCGAGGCGACTTGACAAAGCTTCAACTTCGTGATTGCGACATCAATTCTACCCACATACGAGCTCTTGCGAGTTCTTGGCACATCGATCAATCAACCCCATCCTTCATAGACTTGAGCCATAACGTCGGGATTGGCGTGAACGGATGCAAGAGCCTGGGTCTGTTGTTGAAATTGCCTTATCACAAAACTAGAAGACTTTCACTCAACTACGTGCCTGTGGGAAGTCGGGGTGTGTGTGCTTTATTGCGTCCTTACAAGGATCAATCTTTGAAACGTCTCACTCGGTTAGACTTGAAATCGACCGGGACGTGTGACGAGGCATGCCTTGCACTGGCAGATTTGCTTCGTGAGCCCAGCAATTGCCTTCTGCATCTTAATTTGAAGGATAACTGTATTTGTGACTCGGGTGTTAGCGTTTTGGCAAAGGGACTGCTAAGCAACAACAAACTACAGTTTGTTTCTCTAGACGGCAACGCTGCCATCACAGAAAAAGGGTGGTCGCTGTTCCAGCATTTGCTAGGCAATTTGTCGAGCATTGGTGCAACACATAATTCGAATCATACGCTGGTCTCCTTGTCGGGTCCACCCCAGAACTTTTTTGACTCTACCATTGAAGGATGCACGTTGACGTCTCTGTTAGGAATCAACCGTCTTTCAAGACACAGCGGTTTTCCTACGGCGGCTGTTCGAAAAATAATGAAGTTTCACCTGGGATGTTTCTACAACAATAGCCACAGAGGAAGACCTGCGGCTCTGCATTGCATGATACCTAGTATCCTCGGCTGGATTGGTGATCGGTGTTGCACTAAAAGAGATTGGCGTGTCTACGTTGAAACATGCGACAGCTTGTCCGCGTTTTACCACATCGTAAGGAACAATGCATCCCTGTTCGCTTTTGAAACTAGACACAATGCAGGGAAGCGTAAACGAACAGTGGGGCAGTGATGAAACTCGGGAGATGGGGAGTGTATGTGAGGGCCACTAGAGGAGTAGGAACGGGCTGAATGTCACACGGTGGTTGGGTTTGGACTCGTGTCTGATCAAGTCAGTGAAGGATTTGAAAATGTCGATCTCTCGGACCCTTTTGTTTCTTGTCTGGACGGGATGTTGGTCTCTATTACATATCTGTTTCTTTAGCAACTTTCCAAATTATTACACACACGTATTCCCTGAGACAAGCCCGATGTCCGTTCACCAATTCACGCCCCACAAAAACAACATTCCTTGTCATCGTTTCCTTCTCCTGGAGCCAAACTACAAGCGGCCACTGCCTCCTTGTCCACTCTCTCGATTTCCCCCTCTTTCCGAGTCAATGCATCGTGGTCAACGGTGAACTGTATTGCATCTGCTTTGGGTTTTGTGCGAAGGTAATAAACGCCAGTCTTTAGGCCGATTTTCCAGGCATGGAAATGGAGTGATGTTAACTTGGACACGCTTGGTTCTGCCATGTGTATGTTCATGCTCTGACTTTGGCATATAAAGGGACCCCTGTCAGCCGCCTGTTTGAGGATAGTTCTCTGTGGTATTTCCCACGAGGTTTTGTAAATAGCTCGGATGCTCTGTGGGATGGTTGTGATGGACTGAATAGACCCCTTGTTGGCAATCATTTTGTTTTGGACTTGTTCGGTCCAAAGACCTTTTCTCGAGAGTTCCTTGATTAGGTGCTTATTTGGAAGAATGAATTCGCCAGCGTTGACGCTAATAGAGTCACGTGCCCGAAAGTGAGAAATTGTTGGTTGCAACAGGCAGCACAGGTTTGAGCTGGATGACGTACCGTCTGACGTACATGTTCGAGGTGAAAGGCTCTGTGCTCTCATTGTTTCCCAAAATCTGGGCGGTGGAAGCAGTGGGCATTGATGCCACAAGGAGCGAATTGCGCAACCCATGAACTGCTATTTTGCTTTTCAGTGCGTCCCAGTCCCACATTTCCGGAGCTGTGCCCCACATATCAAATTGAAGTTTGCCCCTGCTTGCCGGCGAACCCTGAAATGTTTTGTATGGTCCATGCAACTGGGCTAGCTCTACAGATGCCTCACAAGCCCCATAATAGATAGTCTCGAAGATGCCTTTGTTACTGGATAGAATTTGGGAAGTGTGTGAGTCGCGCTGTTTCATACCCAAACAAATTAAAATAGTCAGAATGCACACACAGCTGATGAGCCTTGGGAGATTCAAATGGAAGATGCATCATCTGGAAAACGTCAGCTAGACCCTGCACGCCAATGCCGATTGGTCGATGACTCTGGTTTGATTTCTCTGCCTTTTCGAGGGGGTAGTAATTACGATTGATGATCTTGTCCAGATTTCTCGTGGCGACTTTTGCGACTTGTCTGAGCTTGTCGAAGTCAAATGTGGCCGACGTAGAGCTGACAAATTTTGGGAGATTTATGCTTGCTAAATTGCACACCGCAATCTCGTCACTTGAGGTGTACTGCACAATCTCCGCGCACAGGTTAGAGCACCTAATAGTTCCGAGATTTTGTTGGTTTGATTTTCTGTTGCAGTGGTCCTTGTATAGAATGAACGGTGTGCCAGTTTCGACTTGAGCTTCAATGATTGCAAACCAGAGCTGACGACTCTTGATAGTGCTACGACCCTTTCCTTCGCGTTCATACTGCTCATACAGAAACCGGAATTCTCGCCCCCAGCACATCTCTAGGTTCTTGCATTCGTTCGGACAGAATAGTGTCCAATCGAGATCGGCCTCAACACGCTCCATAAACAAATCAGGCATCCAGAGAGCATAGAATAAATCGCGCGCTCGTTCCATTTCGTTTCCGCTATTCTTTTTAAGATCAAGGAACGAAAAAACGTCTTGATGCCACGGTTCAATGTACACGGCAATGCTTCCTTTTCGCTTCCCGCCGCCCTGATCAACGTACCTAGCGCTGTTGTTGAAAACCCGAAGCATTGGCACGATGCCATTTGCAACACCATTGGTTCCATTGATGTAGCTTCGATCGGCTCTGACGTTGCTGATTCCCAGTCCAATGCCACCACCGTATTTGCTTATAATGGCGCAATCCTTTAGGGTGTCGTATATACCATCAATCGAGTCCTCTTCCACACATGTGAGAAAACAAGATGACAACTGAGGGTAACCTGTCCCGGCATTCATCAGAGTTGGTGTCGCGTGGATGAAGAACTGCTGGGAGAGGCAATCATACGTTTCTATCACAGACTTGATATCATGCATGTGAATCCCAAGTGCCACACGCATGAACAAATATTGGGGTCTCTCAAAAATGTGTCCCTCGGCAGAGCTCAACAGGTAAGATTTCTTGAGGGTTTTTATTCCGAAGTAATCGAAGCTGTAATCACGGGCAGAAACAATTGTGTCATCAAGCAGGCTCTTGTGTGCTTGGACCGCAAGGTGCAACTCTGAGGATACCAAGGGGGCGTCTCTGTTGGTGTTGGGGTTCTTGTGGTTGTACAACAAATCCACTACCGAGGAAAAAAGAGGCTCTGTTGTCTTGTGTAAATTGGAAACCTCCACACGACCTGCCAAAAGAACAAAGTCGGAATGTTGTGTGGCAAACGATGCCACGGTCTGTGCAATAAGGTCATCCAGAACCGAAGTTTTTATCCCCCGGGGAAGACCTTCACAAATTCTCTGCAAAACCACATCATCCGACTTCATCTGAAAATAGGAAATGGTGTTGAGTTAAAGGACACAATAACAGCCGATGCCGCAAGTAACTGCTGGTGAGGGGTAGTAACACGTACTTTCTTGTCGAGGCCGTGGCAGAGCTGTTCCAGTCTGTTCCGTATCTTGTCAACGGAGAACCTCTGCTTCGTCCCATCGCGTTTAACAACAAACATCTCCTCCATGTATGTTTGTGTTATTTATAATCAATTTTATGTGCCAAGCACTTCCGTTGCTGAAGCATTCAGCAGAGTTCCTGCTCCTGAGCTTCTATCCTCTGCTTCATTCATTCTTGAACCACCTCTTGCCCCATGTAGGTTGGCGGCGGCCACTGCTTTGAGCTGCTGGAAGCTGTTGGTACTGCCAGAACGCGCCGCGCCTTGATAGTGGTTGTCCGATTTTCACTGCTTGCACTGCTAAAAGGGACGAATGCCCGATGAACTGCCCCGGGGCAATTGATGTCATGATTAGTAGATGTGTGTGTGCTGCTCAATTTCGCCTAAAATTCCAACAGGTTTGGGCAGGGTGAAGGGGGTCAGCAGACACACCGAGAGCTGCATGGGCATGAATAGAAGGCAGCTCCAACAGCCTATAAAGCAGTACATACAGTGTCCTACCCAGGTAGTAGATTTGTGTTGGTGTGACAGACCTGAGTGAGGTGGGTAGGACAGGTAACACTCATTTAGCCGCGGCAAACAAGTAAACCATGACGGATCAAATTGAAAACGAGCCCCTGCTGATGGGCAAGATGGATCGGTTCTCACTGTATCCTATCAGGGAAGTAGACATCTGGGAGATGTACAAAAAAGCACAAGCCTCATTTTGGAGCGCGGAGGAAATTGATCTGGCAGCAGACAAAAATGACTGGAACAGTCTCCATCCGGATGAAAAGCATTTCATTTCGACGATCCTCGCTTTCTTCGCTGGGGCGGATGGCATTGTCAACGAAAACCTGGCGTGTAACTTCGCCACGGAGATCACTCTGCCAGAGGCTCGTTCCTTCTACGGATTCCAGATTGCCATGGAGAATGTGCATTCGGAAACCTATTCCTTGCTCATAGACACATTTATCGCAGACGAAGAGGAAAAGCACAAGTTGTTCAATGCGATTGAACAGATCCCATGCATTAAAAAAAAGGCCGATTGGGCCCTCAAGTGGTGTGATCCGTTGAATGCTTCAATCGCAGAGAGAATTATTGCCTTTGCGGCAGTTGAAGGGGTGTTCTTTTCGGGATCTTTCTGTGCTATATTCTGGCTCAAGAAACGTGGTCTCATGCCCGGTCTCTGTTTCTCGAATGAACTCATATCTCGCGACGAAGGTTTGCATTGTGATTTCGCAGTTCTCATCTACTCCAAGTTAGTCAACAAGCTATCGGATGACCGGGTCATTGAAATCATTAGAGACGCAACCGAGATAGAAAAGGAATTTGTATGCAGTGCACTGCCCGTCGACCTTATTGGTATCAATTCAAATCTCATGTGCAAGTACATTGAGTTCTGTGCCGACAGGCTATTGCAAGCAATCGGATGCCGCAAGTGTTACTTTGCCATCAACCCTTTTGAATGGATGCAGATGATAAGCCTTCAAGGGAAGACGAACTTTTTCGAAAGACGCGTTGGTGAATACGCAAAAGCGGGCATAGGTGTGAAAAGGGAGTGCCAAGTCTTCAGCCTTGATGTCGACTTTTAGAACGGGTCGCACAAGTGGCAATGGCTCTTGCTACTATGTAGAATGGGGGCATACCCTGAGGTTAGATTTGACGCAGTCGTGGGCGCATTTGATGTTTGTTTGAGTACTCTCACGTTTATTTAGCCAAGTGGTAGGGCGTGGTCATTTCAATGTAACAGGGTCAATGCCACGGCGATACGGTTGTGTGATCTGTGTGATCTGTCGTAGTAGTCGTGTCCTCTCCCATTTCCTAATGATTGCACCTGGATTCTGTGCTAGTGGTACGTTTGAATAGTTGTTGGTGGGGTCCCAAGTATTAAAGGTCTCGGCGTTCGCAGCTAAGAGCACCAGAGCCTATTGTCGTCCTTGCTTGGGGACCTGTGAAGAGACCGGTACCCACAACGCACAATTGGAGTAACAACAGGTTCCATACGTTCTTGCCCAACAGCAGTGGTTATATGCTCAGCAGGAAGCTGACTGCAGATGACGTGAAGCCTATTTCGAGTGCGGATGGGTACAATTACTTCTGTTATGGATTATCAGTTGGACTTTCATGCTTGGTTGACTGTCGATTAGACATTTCCGTTACTCCATATTTGCGCTAAAGATAATGTAATTTGCTCTTTCAGCTGCTTCAGATAATTCCCTATGCCATATCCACTCGTTATGACCATAGAATGCATCAGCTGCCTCCCTCTGATCACTCCTCATCTCGTCTTTAGACTCTTTGTGAGATCGCAAAGCATTCTCAAAATCATTTTTTGTTGCATACCCTTTCATAAAGCATTTTTGGATCTCCTTCAAAGATTCATCCAATCCAGCAATAGCTGAAATCATGAAGTGCTTTACAGCCCTGTCAATATTGCCCGCATTCCCCTCATTGACGCCAAGATTATGCCTTGCCTCCACGTCCCCTCTCTTAGCTCCAAGCTCATAGTAGTGTTTAGCCTTTTCCATGTCCCTTTCCACGCCTTCCCCGTTGCGATAAGCATCAGCAATGGCACCATATGATGTAACACAACCAAGTTCACCTGCCCGAAGCCAGAGCTCCATTGCCTTTACCCTATCTTGTGGCAAACCTATCTCCCCCCGATGATAGAAATATCCAAGATTGCGCATTGCGATGACATCACCACCGCCTACTCGTTTCTTCAGCCTCTCCATGTATCCCCCCTCCGACGTGGCTTCAGGAGTTCTACAAAATGGACAAAGGCAACGATTATCTGCCGCATGAGCTGCACAAATGCATCCATTGCAAAGAATCTTCCCACAGCATGCCTGGTATCGCTGCTCTTCTGCAGCTATCGGCAGCGTTAGCATGCAAATGTCACACTCATCTCTTGGCGAAGACTCTTTGAAGAGAGCTTCGTCTTTACTGGGTGACTCCAAGCTGGCACCCGAAAGATCAGTGGATGCGGTCCTTTGAGTATTGTCGTCATCAGCCGTGCTCATTGTAAATGAAAGATATGAATATGATGATGCGATAGAAGAGAAAAACAAGCCCGGACCTACCGTATGTTTGGCACGCTTTGCAGCATTCTTAATTTGGCGGATCTATATTGAGCATGTAACAGATTGCAATACCTCTTGTAAGCTTTGAGAGCAGCAGCAACAGCTCGGAGCAGCAGCAACAGCTTGCATTTATAGATACTCTCTAGAGGCACAGTGATTGCTGTTGCAGTCTCGTATGCATCTCCTCTATGCGGCCAATACCCTCACCACACACATTCATAAGTTGCAAATGCATAGTAGATTGATTCTTGATAATGAAATTGGGGTGTTATTACTACCAACACTCCACAACAGATGAATGGTTTGTTAGCGGCTTGCTAAGAAAAATAAACTTGCGGCACGGGTTTGATAGAATGATCGGGCGCCGACTGCTTACTCTGCCTGAATCAAGCTGTTGCAACTGCTTAGGTAGGTACGTCTAGTGTCATCTAGAGTAGAGGGAACAGCAGCAAGAGGCAAAACAGCTTTTGATATCTTCTACAGCTCTACAAGCCACATAAGTTGCACATCTACAGCACATATTGTAGTTTGCATCATTGTTTACAAAAGAGAGAAATGGACCTCAAGTGGCAGCCACATCCACGCCACAGCAACGTTTGCGCTGTCAGCATCGAGGGCGTCATGCGGGTCCCGCCTCCGTCCCCAGTATCTAAAATGCGTTCCGCGGGAGAAAACTATTATCGATCCGGCAGTGTGAAGTCTCGGTCTATGGTACACGCAAAAGCTAATGTTGGCTTGGCACTGTCTTGTTTGTCATCCGCCAGCACCGCCGTCGCCGATGCCACTGTCACCGTTGAGGAAGCCAAGGCAAGGATGAAGCATTGCTTGGCGAAATTGGAGGAAGCGCGTGAGAAAGAAAGGCTTTGGGTTGATCTGCTTAACGAGATCAAAAGTAACCTGTATCTCTTAGAAAAGGATTATGAGGTGATAAATGTCGATGAAGAAGAGTGATTCCAAGTCACGGCAACAACTGATCCAGTGTGCACGTTGTTCTCGCAAAGGTGGAAGGATAGACTCAGTTATAACGGTTGTTTTTAAGCTATGTTGCGTGTTGCATTAATCTGTGATGTGTTGCGAGAAGCGCCATAGGACACGAGAGTTTCATACAACTGTGGCTCACTAGAGAATGCACTGCAGAAGGTAACCCACCTCCTGTTTCAAGTCCAACTACCTAGCGATGCATCAACGCGCATCCTGTGGCTTGCCCGTGAAAACCCTCGGGGTGTTCTCCTCTTTTGCAGCAACACATCCATTTCACTGTCCTTAGTGCACACGGACCAGGATTGCACGCAGAACACACAATTATACTGTTATTATCATTTGTTCTTATGCTATCCCATGCTTCTCTTGCGCTCATCTGAAGCTTTTAATCATACTTACATTACACCACACTTTAATGCTCACACTTTGATACTGGGTGAGGCTACCCACCTGTCATGCATTCTAACTCTGGTTACCAAGTGCCAATCAGAACGGTGCGGCCTTTGTCAGCCGACCCGAAGAAGTTCTCGAGGATGTCCTCCTGTTGCAACAAAACATCCATTTCATTCTCACCGTACACACTCTTGAACACTTCCACCACGTCTCGGTCAAGGAGGAAGTGTGAAAGCGGCATCGCCTCTTGCGATTCAACGGGCCTTGGATTGTAAACAAACTTTGGCTTGTGCTTCTGTCCATTGAATGCGACGGACGTCATGGCAAAATCTGTGAGGGACGCAGCGATGTTCTTGCCTACGCTTTCGACGGTGTCGCCATCACCGGCGACGGTAACAAAGGCGTCCCATTGCCAGATAGCATCGGGTGCACCTGGAAGACTGGTGTCGGCTTCCAGGTCGTTGAAATCACGTCGAGGCATGACAGCGGCCACCCCCCAGGTTTGCGACACATCCGACGTGCTGGCATTTTGGTTGAAGTGAGTTTTGAATGGCTTCGTAAACGACGCGGTGGATGGCCCCTTTGACGCCCAGCTCACGAAAACGTCGGCTTTAGATTTGATGGTGTGGATCTTATTCACCCACCTGCTTGTGCCTCCGGCGATGGGACCAGTGGTGACCGACTTTTTTATGTACGGGTTCCCATTGCTGGCTTGAGAAGGCTTCTTGGGTTGTTTGGGCATTGTGTTGGTGGGAATGGGTGAATGGTGGATGAATGGGGACAGAGTGGGGCAGCAACAAAACAAAAAATGAGAGGAATTGCTTGACACTTGAAACTGGAGATGGAGCATTGATGGCAAGAGAGGAGAAGAGATAGCACACATCTGTGCACCACTGCTGCCTGGGGTCCGCTGTTGCTGCTGCCTAAGTCTGTTTTCACACATCACACCCCAAGCTTTTTTCTCCAAGTATGAGAGGAGCAGTTGCCGCTGCCGCTTGGAGCTGGGCTGTGCATCAGCCTTTGGAGGTGTGAGTCCAGCACATGCAGCAAATCGGGAGCTACCACAGCATAGTCAGTGTCATCAAAGAAGGGCTGCTCCCAGGGGTTTCATCATTGGTAAAAGACACCAGCAATCTTGCTCTGAGCACCACATTGTTTGCCCCAGTAGATCTTTGCCAGCTCCTGTCTCTGCATGCACCAGCCATCAATGTCTGATTTGACAATCACGAACACCGCCGATGCCATAACTTCATCCATTGAACAGGCGACACACGCCAGAAATCCATTGTTCTCTGATGTGCCCTCCGAGGTGCTGGAGGTGGTAGCTCAGTATTGTACCCCTCCTGATGTGTTCAACCTCTCTCTGACGAGCAAGGAATTTCTCGCCGAAACACATTGTCAGCCTCCTCCTTCTTCCGTCCTCTTCAAAGGCGGCGAGTCACATGGCCATGAACTTTCACTTATGAATAAACTTCTGCACGTGTCAATGTTGCAGAGTCTGAAGGATGTGTTGAAGAGGAACAGAGCTAGCTTTCGGCCCGAGATCGACATATTCAAATCCTTCACTGATTTGGCAAATTCCCTGCCGCCGAACTCAGTTGCTATGAGTGGCTCCATCGTCGTCCAGGCGGCGTTGGGGGTCAATTGGGAGGGCAGTGACATTGATGTGTATTGCACCGTTGATGCTGCGCCGGCTGTTCGAAGTTGGCTTATCAATGACGTGAAGCAAGTGCTTGTCGGTGTTCACCCTGCTTATCACCCCGGGCTATTCCAACCTCATGCTCTGACGTTGGCATATGAAGGGACCCCTGTCAGCCCAAGTGAGTTCATTGGCGGCGTCGAAAAATGGATAAACACCCCGGATGATGGTGAAGTCTTCAAAACCAATTACGGAAGGACGTGGCGTTTTAGCAAGTCATTTTGCTGCAAGCCCAGTCCAATTGTTTATAACCCTCTCGCCAATGTTTATCGCGATGAGATTTGGGAGGTGGGGACGAAGGACCACGCTACCGATATACCATTCGAGCCCCTTCTTCTGAGGGACGAGGTTGAAAAACAATGCAACATTGACCTCATCATTGCAAGTAGGTTCTATGGCATCAGAGATGTCATTGGTGATTTCGACATTGAGATTTGCAAGTGTCTATGGAATGGGCACAAGTTCATCATACCCAATCCACAACTTACTTTCCGGAAATGTTCCGCGCTCACTGAGAGCTGGGAGGTGCACGAGATGCGCGCGTACATGGAACGCATCGCAAGAGAAAGCAACAGGTCCTTCCACTCAATGATGACTGAACTCAGAGATGGAGGTCAATCAAAACAAGCCCCCGAAAATCATTGGAGGCGTCTCGATGACAAGTCAAAAAATCGCAACTTCCTTGAGCGTTTCAGAGTCATTACTCACAATGATCGCAGAGCATACGATGACATTTCGTTGGTTGTGGACCATTTCAACATTTTCTCTGAACTGCTCGACGACGACGAGCTGCCGGTTTCGATTGCCTGGTTGATCAACATGTTGAGAGTAGTTCTGATGGAAAACGTTCTCGATCTTCACATCGAGGGGGACCCCGTGAGATCATTCGCCGCCTCGAAGCTCCGCATTTCAAAGCAGGATCGCCTCAATGGCATGCATCGTGCTGCATGCAAAGTCGTCTCTGCTCACAATTTTGTCTTGAGGAGCTTAGGTCGGGTTCAAAAATATCGTGACCGTGGAATCGAGATCCCACTCGGCATCGGACCTCGGAAGTTTGAGGGTGGCCGGGCGTTGACGCCGCCCGAGTACCCCCATTTCAGCATTCCCCCTTCTCCAACCTCAAGCCTGTCCGCTAGACTGGCGTTTCTGTACGGAGAAGATATTGATGATGACGAAGATTGGGAGTATCCAGGTGGCGACCCTGCCGGGAGATTCGAACGCATTGCAGAGACGACGAGAATGAATGGTGAGGCGAGGAACCAGGAACGTTCGGAAGCATTTCGCCGGTTAGCGGATGAGGCGCATCGAGAACATCTCATGTCCCTATGGAGGGCTCACAAAGCTTCGATCAAGTCCTTGCCTCCAATGGGCATTGTGTTGCCTTCGGATGAGGAAGAATGTAGTGACGTGCCCGGGTGCGTCGTGGGGGGCCAGGAAGAGCAGGCTCGCAAGAGAAAAGCGGAATCTCCCCGGGGGGAAAGGGATGACATCAAATGCAAATGCTTTGACTAGTGATGGAGAGATGCAAAAAACACACCGAATTATTTTTTAAATGGTTGCAACTGGATGTTTACATTTGCTCCTCTTGCCACATTGTTGGCTCCGTTGTGGCACTGACGCCATCATCCTCTTCGTGTTTGACACTGTGCACGCTGATGAATTTTGGTTTGTCCAAGACAAGCTTTGGGTTATACGTTGCGACATCAATCATACTCTTGGTGGAGTCAAAACTCCAGCTGCTGCATTCGCGGCCTTCGTATTCACCGCAGAAGCCAAGATGGAGATTCCCGCAGGCTTGCAGTCGTCCCATGCCCTCCATTCGGCACGCTTTGTAATCTTCGGCGACGCCATTAAGTGAAAATTCGACCTCGTATTTGTCTTTGAAAGCACGATTGATTTTCGACGCCTGTAAACGATAGAAGAGCATTCTTAAATCGAAGTTCAATTCTCGGAGTGAGTCCATTTCACAGACGATGTTCACTCCTGCTTCCAAACACAGCGGGGCGTACATTGATATTACCAGATCAACAAAAGCGCATTCGAAGCTGATGCTTGAATTAATGGCACGTTTCAACATTGCATTTGTCGGAATAACTATCCAGTCAGGGTGGAAGTTGTCCGCCTCATCATCGTTCTCGCATAGGCGTTTTTTGAGAAGTGCAAGCCCGTCCTTGATGTTGGCAATGGTGTCAAGCTGCCCCAAGCGAGGGAGAACAAGGCCAGCACTCCTGTGATGCTGTGGTAATTGCATGAACGGCCAAAACACTCCCTCTTTATCTTAATGACATAAAAAAGCTCTAGCAATTATTCTTGTCTATTTATGTCCTTTGGGCCCTGATCTTTCAGCAGGGTCAGCGGACAAAAGCAGTAGCAACAGAAGGAGCAGGCAGTTGATGCTCCTTTTCGCTGGAGCCTGGATCAGGTTAAGCAGTTTGACAGTCAAACAGCATCAGAAGTCTGCAATGAATGAGACACACTCCCATGCCAACCTGATAGAGCTGCATTAACGTCTCGTAAGCTGCATCGGTGCCAAGGCTGCAACCTGGAATGGATATAAGCAGGCTGGGATTGTAGGGAGAAGTGGACTGCATTTTATTCAATCTAAGCTTGAAGAGGCAATAAGAAATAAGAGGAGATGGCCGGGGGGCAAGACACAACCCATCAACAACAAGAAGAGGAGAACCATCAGTTCCTTGTTGCTTTTAAGATGGATTTGCAAAGCATTCCAGATGAGCGTCTCATGAATTACACAGACGGGTTGTCTTTGATTACCTTGAAGCACGGGTCCGGGGAAAAGATGCCTTTGTGTCCGGAAGAGGAGGACGATGCAGATGAAGGCATTGTTTCTGAGAGCAATGGGCGAGCCAGTTTGGTAAGCTGCTGGAACACTGCACCAACTGGTTCCCCGTCGCTCTTTACTTGCAATTTGACACATTGTGATCAGGACAAAATTCTTGCTGATAGCGACGACGATGTCCCATTGAAGTCTTTCAATCAGAACACCAGACGCCGCAGACCGACCGGATTCACACGCCAAAAGGAGGCTGGCTTGGCAAAGTTAAAAAGGGATTTGTGGGTGCGGAAGTTAAAAAACGAGCTGACCGGTGCACGCAACGATGAGACATTTGACATCAATCCTCGGAAGCGCCGTTTGATTGCAGACGACGATGAAAGTGGCGAGGATGACGACATCGCTTCCCCAACGCCCAGCTTCGTTCCCGACTCAAAGCGGTGGAAGACTGTCACGGGGAGCGAGACCGGGGAGGAGAATGAAGAGAGAAAGGATGATTCCTCCACAGCCAAACTCTCTCCCAATGTGTATAATTAGCACTATCAAACATTTTCTCTAGCTTTAGCGCCGCAACATTCGTCATCGAATAGCAAACAACGACGTAGAGTGATGAATCCAAACATTCATAATAACATAAAACAAATTGGGAGATAAGACTGGGACTGGAGTCTTAACGTTAATATGTAATCGTCCCCGCGATCTGCCTCAAGCTATCCTCGCTTGCCTCCGTACCGCTTGACTCTTCGGTCAGACGCTTGTATTCCTCTTCGGAGTCCTCTGATATGCTCTTCATATCAAGACGTTGGTGAGAGACCCCAGGGATAACCTCGTCATGACCTGGTAAACCAGTTTGTTTCATGTATTGATTTAGTTCATCATCCTCCATCCTGATGAACATGTCGATCGGGTCACTTTTGGTGGCACAGACGACTCGCCATACCTTAACTTGGTCTTGGATGCAGGTGAGCAAGATTGTTTCGTTTAAGATCGAGCACATGTCCTGTAACGACATCATTTTAGAACAAACCCAATCATTCGTGTCCGATGCACAAGCCTGAGTCTCGATAATCTCCATGAGTCGAAGCGCCGTCGTGATTGCGTTGAGTACCATGAAAACCATCTTGAATGACGCCGAATCCGTCATAATTTGGGCACCCCTGCCGTACTCGCCGATGTAATGGGAGGCGGGTTCGTCGGAAGGGGAATTGAAGTTCCCTAAGAGATGTATGCCGCGTCTCACTGCCACTCCCGGGATCGTGGCGTAAAAGGTTCGGCTCGTTTGAGTCATATGCGGAGACATGTTGTTGGGGAGGAGACCGCCGCCTTCAGCACTTGGACGGTTATCCGACTCAGTTTCTATGAGACCAATCGCAGCACTTATCAGAAGAGTATAATGAGAATTGGTGGCGGCGTCGTCACACCTAACCACCTGACTTTGCTCTATCCCACCATTGCTTGTAGTATTCGACTGCATACTCAGACTGACTCTTCAGCACACGGCCCGTAAGGAGCCTGATAGAATCGGCACTAGTGCGGGCCCGTTTACCTGCACAAGCTGTGCCAGAATGGATAGTATTTTAATCTCAATAGATTAAGCTTCATTTGTGTTTGTACACCTTGAGGGTGAGTTGCTACTGCTGCTGCCTTTGCAAAAGATGGCGCCCTCGGCGAAAACCTACAGTAGGAAATAGTACTCACCAAATTTGGCCTAGAGGGCTGTTCCCCCTCTAGTACTAACTGTTGAGCCTGGCAGGGCTTACTTTCTCCCAAAGTTGAAAGGGCTTTTGTCTCTGAAAAGCTGTTTAAACACACCAAGGACCGTTCTCCAGGGACCAGAGCCCAGCCACCAAGTAATTTCCCAAAGCAAGCCCTGTCCATAAATCTTTCATTGCATTGGATCTTCATCACCTGTTCCATCGATTTTGATTCCAGGATAACGTTTCTACCACCATCACGCAACTTCCGCAAACAAGCAACCAACTTAACGAGGAAATGAGTGATTCGCGTGAAGCATTGCATAATGAGATGACCGATCTTTGTTTCAACCACGAGCGCAAGACTCCCAACTACAGCGACGACTGTGCTAAACTGCTGATGGCATTCTCTCTGCAGAAACCACCCTGTCCAACCAACGACTCCACAAAGTCTCCGCTTACTTCCAAAGAGCACCGTGACATCGACTCTCCCGTAAAGGGGAGCGAAAGCGAGGGTTCCATTTCCGCGAGTTGTCACGGTAACCCCGCTTTTATCCCCTGCCAAGCGTCTAGAAAGAAACCCAAACAGAGTGGTGCCAAGGCCGCAACTTGGAGCGGATATAAGCTGATGTGCAGTCTCAGGCGATACATAAATGAGTGTGATGTTCTAGACATCAAACCACACACTATAGAGTCGTATGCTGATTACATCATTCTACACGACCATCCCCCACCCCGGCGTGCAGCCGCAGCTAGGAAGAAAAGGCGTAAAGATGCAATTGGGGCAACCGAAATGACGGGGGGGAAAGCTCCGCCACCGAGTGCGCATTTCAAACAATATTCCAACAACACATCTGTGCAATGGAAAGAGTTAGAAGACGAGGAGCGGGAGCGATACAAAAGAGCAGCCAAACAGATCAACAAATTATTGGTGGAGAGCCGGGAGCGGTATTTGAAGGGGGTTTAAATGTCACTGGATGAACGCACAACACAACTGATCTTGGAACGGGCAAGCTTGGCGCCGGCAAGAGGAACGACAGCACGGTGACCCCTGGGAATTGGTGACTTTTGCTGTCGCAACAGTAGTGTACGGACACGGGAAGAATGCGGTTATTTGTTGTTATCTGGGTGTGGCAGTAAATCTGATGTTTCACTTGAATATTGCCTCTTCAAGCTTAGATTGAATAAAATGCAGTCCACTTCTCCCTACATTCCAAGTTGCAGCCTTGGCACCACTCTGTTTGCATTTTTTTTCTAGACGCTTGGCAGGGGATAGTAGCAGGGTTACCACGAGAACTCGTCGAAATGGAACACTCGCTTTCATTCTCTTCTACTGGTGGTTTCTGAGAGAGCGTCGTGAGGGCATTGCTGGCATCCAGCTCCTGCTCCCAGGCAGGTTGTATCGTCACATCTGACTGTACAGCAATGCCTCGATGCAGGGATAGGTACGAGACTGCAACAGCAATCACTGTGCCTCTAGAGAGCCTTGGAGTTGCTGCTCCTTGAGTGGTTGGGTTGCTCTTCTGAGTGTCAACAGCTAGGCTGTCTTTTAGGTTGGCCAAAAAAATTTGGGTGGGTAAATAGGCCGCAAATAATTGGCGGATGCGGGAAAAGCAGTGGCAACTGAGCGAGGAGCGGCTGATGGTATGAAAAAGAGCGGACTCTCCTACTTGCTCCTTGTCTACTTGGCAGCAGTGCTGCTTGATAGAGCTTTGAGCTGCCGATGGCAGTACACACAGCCTCTTATTCCTTTAATCACAAATTAATTGTTGCTGTCATAACTTGAATCATAAATCAACTATTTACTAGACTACTAGCTTGATGCAGCCATTGCTGTGGTGACAGATGCAGCCATCGCTGTTGATGCAGCCATAGATTGCCCCCAGGCAGTAGAAGGAACACCGCGTGAGCGACGAGCAACCTCAAGGCAGTGCGAAGAATGCTGATCTCCGGGGGCAAGAGGCTCTAAACGCTGTTGATGCAGCCGCTGATGGTGATGCAGCCGCTGATGGTGATGCAGCCGCTGATGGTGATGCAGCCATCGCTGTGACAGATTCGGCCATGAATCGCTGTTGATGCAGCTATAGCTGTTGATGTTGATGCAACTATAGCTGTTGATGTTGATGCAGCTCCAAGGCCACACACAGCAGCACATATTTTGTTGTTCATATCATAATTTGAATCCTAAAGTATCAAGTTCACTTGAATGCTAGCTCTGTACTTCACGCCGTCTCCTGCCCAGCTATCAAAAGCATACCGTCGAGGCAACAAGAGCTGTTTCCTACACCACACTGATGAGGGACTGTCACTGCATCCTCACGATCCACCATGCAAGACTTCATGACCCCAAAGAATAAGGTCGCAATGGTGGTAATCTTTCCAATGCCATTCATGAAGTGAGAGAGGCGCTGCTTTGGCTGTCTGATTTCACCGGCTTTTCTACTATCACAATTCGCTGATTCATTTGCTGCTTCCTCGCCTACTCCCTCTTCAGGCATCCTCCTGCTAACTCCATACCATAATATCGAAATTGGATAATATGGGAAAGAAATGCAGGAGAACGAAGGATCCGTGGCTGCAAGAAGCTTGCGAGCAGTGGTATCGGCGCAGAGTTGGCAGTGCTACCACAACCAATCGCCATGCACTCACTTTGCTTCGCCTTGTGGTCATCACCATGCACAGCTTGTATCACCTACCAAGCAGTCTTGCAGCATGTTTTGCATATGTTTGTGACTGCATACTACATGGGGCAGCGAGAAAATCAACTGTCCGAGCAACCGAGGCAGGTGCCGAGGTGCATATCAAGGGTCTCTCGAAGGATGTCCAATTTAATGGCCGGATTGGACACGTCACTAAAATCACCGCTGACGGCCGTGTTGCAGTCAAGATCATGGGTGGTAAGACACTTGCAGTCAAGATGGAACATTTGGAAGTCCGGGCGGACGGTTCCACCGGCTTTGCGAGTAACCAAGGAGCCTCAGATCTCCCAGAGGATTCAAATAGATCGAAGGAGAGAAATGGGATCTGTCCAAATCTTGCTCCAGTTGTTGAAGCTGTAAGCTGTTCAGTTTCCCAGGCTCCATTCTGGGTTGCTGCTACACCTCTACTGCTGACCAAAATGTCCGGGCAATGCTGCAAAGCCATTATTCGAGCAGCAGCCAGATCGCATCTCCTGCCTCTCTTTGCGATCGCTGCCAAAAAGTCAGTAATATGTGAAGCAGCAGCGGCTAAAACCCCCAACACTGATGCCGAAATTATGCTCTACGCACACACAAGTCATTTCTCCGGCCTCTGCAATTCAGCCAAGTGCTCGACCTTCATTAGCCATTTGTTGCTATGGAGATTCTTCATGGTAGTGCCCATGGCTGCCATTGTGATGATGCTGGCTGTGCCACGAAAATTATTCACCAGAGTGGACAAAGGCAGCAATTCATACTCAAACCAATGCGTGGATGTGGGTGATTGGCTCAACAACACTGTTGAGGAGTTGGACAAGGTGACATCAAAAACTGCTCGCACGATCAAGAATCATCCTAGAGAACTCACTCCAGTTCTAAAAGGTCATTCCAAGGAAGAGGCTCAAGAGCTGCAACCGAACCAGTGCATCTTTCTGAAACCCCCGGAAGGCGGGCTCGTCGCGGTTTCGTTTTACCCTTCAAAGACGATTTCTGAAGTAAAACAGGACATCAAACTCAGGCTGGGATTGGACCCAAGTGACTATTCATTGTACATAAATGCGTGGTGCAAGCGGCTCGACAAGGACAACCTTTCACTGTCTGACTACGGCATCGGCAAGGGTTCCACATTGGTCGTAAATTGTACATCGTTGCTTGGGGGTGCTGGGAAAAAACGAGGGCGGCCTCCCAAAGAGGGAGCACTTAGCGCTGCTGACAAACAAGCGGAATATAGGAAACGCATGACTGCCGAAAAGAAGGAAGCAGTCAAGGCCAGAAACACCTCGAGCAGAAGAGAAGCTCGACAGGCAAGAAAGGCCACTGCAGTAAATCAAGCCGGCTCATTCGCCACAACAAAGTTGTGGGATGTGCCCGGCAGGGATTTCCTGTTCAAAGACTTCCAAAATGATCCTGAACTGTCGGCGCTGCTTTGGCACGCAAACAATGGAGGCTGGAGAGACAGGGAGCCTCGGATGCTGTTTGCTTACTTGGGTTTGCACAAAAAACTTGTTCGCGAAAAGAATGGCGACGAAGTTGCCGAGGGGGCTGATGTGGCAGAGAGCAGGCTTCGTCGCCTCTGCGGGCTTAACATTGAAAGGCTCGAAGATCGAGTATCGCTTTGTCGGGTGGTTCATGAGCATATAAACGAAAGCGACTGGGAGTCGATCAATGATTGGCAAGTTACGAACAAAATCAATTGCGTGGAGAGGGCAGCACTGGAATGGTTGGTCACCGAAGGCTTGGACTGTGGCGATGATTGCAGATTATTGAGAGAGAAGAGAAAGCCCGCTCCAATTCTGGATTCGTGGGCAAAGTCTTTGATTGGATTGAAGTTAAAGGTACCGGGCCGATGGTGGGCAAATTGGCCGGACAGCGACAGTACACCATATGACTGCGAAATTGTGGATGTGGACTATGAAGTCGGAGAGGCAGAGGTTGAAGAGGAGGACGACAAACGGTACTTTGTGATGCATTGCGAAGATGACAACAGGCGTTATCCCATGGAATACAAGCACATCAGGGAATACCAGCATAAGGCTGAACAGAAGAAGAAGTTCGATGTTCCTGTCGAGGCGCACCTAAATCCAATAGATGAGGAATTCGAAAAGCTCTGCAAACGTTCTCTCGGGTATTTGAATGCAAGCAACCACGAAAGCGTCTACGAAGAAGACTACAAGAGCATCGAGGAGGAGGCAAAGCGAATACTGGGCTCTCAATTTGTCACGCCCGAGAAACAACGGGAACTGGGTAAGACATTCTTGAAGACACAAGGCCGTGGTGTGCCGTGGGGCGAAGTGAAAGAATTTGAAGTTGAAGGAGAGAACTTTGCATCAGTTGACGCCCCTCTTCTGACGTGTGCATCATGCGGTTTCCGATCCCAATCCATCCGCTCAACTGACGAGGATGTGACATCGCTTTTCAAACACAAGGATGTTAAATCACTGTGCTGGGCAGAATTAGATGACACGCAACGATCAGAGCATCAAGGAAGAATGGGCAAGCCACCGATGAGATTACCAATCAACGACAATGGGGAGGAGGACGTTTTTGAGCCCTGGAGAGCATATTCGAGATGGCCCCCAGAGAAGCCCAAAGAGTTAACCAAAGATCGCACCCTTCCAGATTGGATGTTCTGCAAGAATGATAATGGCGAGCTTGATCGAACCAAGCCAAAATATTTTCATTTGCACCCTGAATTTGTGCAAGAGTTCACAGATGACAATGGTATGAAGGACTTCAAAGTGAAACTTTGCCCCTGGTGCTACAATTTTGAGCCAAGTACAAAGAGCAAAGCGCCGATACGATCTATCGCAGGAGGAATTGATTTTGGGAGTCCTTCAAGAGTTGGTCTTGTGCGGCTGACTCCGCGTGAGCGCCAAATGATATCCAAAGTCCGGCACTACAGCAATGCAATCAAAATCGAGAGCAACACCGGCCGGCAGAAGGAACACAGCCATTCCGCCATCAAAGGCCACTCGATCATGTTTGAGCACGACAGCCCTAGAGTTGTCAAAGACTTGTTGAGCGCCGAGAGTATTAATGACAGCATCGACATTCACTTTGTTGGACCGGAGGGGCAGTACGATCATTTAGCGAAGAAGGCACTGGGCTCGGCGCACATTTCTGCCCGATCATTTGCAGTGTATCAATGGCTGAAGGTTTTGAAGGAGGTGAATGAGATGTATTCCCATGACAAGGACATGGAAGATTTCCCAATTGTGGTTGAGCGGATAGACAAGTGTAACAAAGCCCTTGTCGAAGGCGCGATGGTGGTAACGGCAGACAAAGAGACGGCAAGAGAGACTGATGTTGGGAGGGATGACATCAGAGGGGTCCGCGTGTCATCTGGCTGCGGCGAAGTGCCTGCTGCTTTGAACGTTGAGGAGGTAAGCATTGTATTTTCTTTGGACACTCGATGCATCTCTGCTCGGGTGCCACCACACGCTTTTCTTCTCGTCGATTCACTCACCATTGTGCAACCTGTCGCCTTTTCTCGGTTCATCTCAAAATGATCAGAGTGATGGTGACGAGGATGGTGATGAGGAATTTCCAATGCATGGCAGCTATTTGACCAGTCGAAAGAAGACTGCTCATGGGATGAACACCGATGATACTCACGATTATCTTGTTAGCGTTGCTCGCGAATTAGGAATCAATGTCAGCAGTGAGAAAAAGGAATACGATGAGTCAAAGGAAGAGGTCAGAACAGAGTCGAGATCGTACAGGGAGCAAGATCCATTCAACGAGTTTTTGGGTGGAGCTTCTGGCCAAAAGGATGAAGGGTTGGTCAAGGCCTTTCCCGATGTTTTCTTTTTAGGGAAAGGGTACGACAGCGACAGGCCGTCGCTTAGCGAGGAGCAGACGCGGCATCTCTTGATGCAGTTCACGACCAATGCTGCTTCGTGTCAACCACTGTTGTTCTACCTATTCGATCAGCTGCAGAGGCACGGTTCTATAAAGGGCATGAATGTCAAGGCCCAAAACAAGAGGGAGTTTGCAAAATTTGCCGAGGAGTACTTGTCCGAGAGCTTCCAGGAAAAGTTGAAAGAGGCAGTGAAAGACCCACACGGGAAGATTGCAAAACAAGTCATGAAAAAGATCGAGCCAATTCTTACTGGTGGTGGGAAGCGAACTACATATGGGGCACTTGCAAGAGCTGACACAGGCGGTAAGATCTTGGCAATGAGACGCAGATTTGGCTGCGCTCCAGCATTTCTTACCTTCGCGATCAACGATGTCAATCACCCCACATCAATCCGAATGACCATGAGCAGTCAAAGCAACACAGACTTTCCGGCCGTTGTCTCTGGTGGACACCACGAAGCGATGAAACACGGTTTCAGGTGTTATCTTGGAGAGGATGGGATCTCCATCCCAGCCTCTTACAGTGCGCGTCTTCGAGCATTGGTTGAGAATCCAGTCGGAGCTGCCTGGGTTTACAAACAATTGGTCAATGACGTATTGTCTATACTCGTCGGTAAAAGGCCGGCCAGTGGTCAAAAGAGCAGGACCATTAAGAAAACAAAATGCACATTCTGGGACAAAGAGAATCTGGGAGCTATCATTGGAACACCATTGGCGTATCTTGGGGTCACAGAGACCACCGGGGGTGGGTCTCTTCATTTTCACGTGGTGTTGTGGGGCGGTTTGTCGCCCGACCTTCTTGAGATGGTATCGGACTTGCCTAATCTTTGCGAGTACGTTGGATCTGTGTTGGATTCGACATACAGTGCAGCCCTCCCAAGGGATGCCCACGTCCGCGATCTGGTCACGAAGGACCTCAGGCAAAATTGTGACAGCTCAACAGCTTTCAGACGAAGAGATGCAGCGGCCAGGGCAATGCAAATCCCCCCAGATCCTGTGACAGGGGAAGAATTTCAGAACTTCGTCACTTGCACCGTTTGCGGGCTCAACATTCACGAACACAGTCACACGTGCTACAAGCCACCAAACGGCTTTCATGGGTGTAGAATGTTCCGGCCAGCGGGCGACTCTGATGGAACGAAGGCCATTCAGTTATTTTGGAGCGAGGAGAAGGGCAAAGCGGAGGGAATGGAGAAGATAGAAGCTGCTGGTCTGGTACCAGAGTGCCTAAAATACGACCTCTCCCCCCTTGCATCTCCAGACAATCGCATTCTTCTGTGGGAACTTGATAGGCCCAAGATGGATGGACTGCCTGCATTGGATTATGGGTTGGACGATGAAGAAAAGGCAAAGGCCCATATTATATCAAAACTGTCGGAGGCAATGTGGGGTGAAATCAATTCTCAGTCTCAGTGCAGCTACATAGTTGAATGTGATGCTCTTGGGAGAGAACACTACAGCTCCGACGAGATTGACACACATACCTTTTTTGATGACCACGACTGCCTGTTTCTTGGCATGCTCAAAGGGTTGGTGATAGCAGGGGTTTCACCTGCCTATGAGAGTTCTGTCAAAGATTTGAGGAAGGAGCTGATGGGTTGGTTGGAAAAGCACCCAGGCGATGACTTCCGGGGTAAGACTTTAGAGCAGCTTGCCCTTGAAAAGATGGAGCAGCAAGACTCCAGTCTATCGGCCTATGCCGAAAAGAACCAGCCAGGAAGCGAGATGGAACTGTATTTGCTCTCAAAAGCAAAAGGAGTCAATGTGCGTTTGTACACAGAGGATGCATCGTCGGGCAGTTTCAGTCTCGAGGAAGTTCTTAAGGCAGGTGGAGATGCTGAGAATGCGGCGGCTATTTATTTTGTGAAAAGGACTGGCGAGGATTGCTACAAACTCTTCCTTCCCAGGACGGATGCAATCACGCAAGAGCTCCGATCACTCAGCCTCAAACAGCTGCTTGGTTTGTATGACAGGGTGGCAAAAAAATTGGTGGACAGAAACGGATGGGTCGTTGAATACAATCCTCTCTTATCCTCATTGCTTGGATGCAACACAAACTTGTCCTTTCTTGGATCAAAAGAGCAAAGCAAACAGGCCTTGTTTTACATCGGCCCCTACATCAACAAAAATGGAGTGAAGGTCCTAGACGCCCTCCCACTCTTGGCTCACACTCAAAACCATGCACTGCAATACCCGAGCACTGCGGGCGACTCCGGGACTTCCGAGAGGCAAGTGCAGCATATTATGACGCGGGTGCTGAACAAGCTCAATTCTCTGATGGAAATTTCGGACACTCAGGCGGCCTTGGCTCTGCTCGGCATGGGTCCTACTGTTTGTTCGGAGTCTTTTTCATTTTATGATTTGAAAACGACAAAGAACTTTGTGCTTGATCAGTACTTTGGCAAGTGCGATTCCCTTGGCGATATGGGTATTGTTTTGGATGGAGTCGATGATGCAGAATCGCTGGGTGACAACGATTCTTTCTCCTCGGTTCCCATTGACAGTGACGAAGATGAGATGGATGATGATCGCGATGAAATGGAGGATGTTGAGGTGCGTTCGGACATAGACGTCGAGAGCGGTGTTCGAATTGAAGAGATGGATGATGGTTGCGATGAAATGGACACATACGAGCTATCAGGTGCTGGCGCTGAGTATGACAGCTCGGACGTGGGCGTCGAGAGAGGTGTTCGAATTGATGAGATGGATGATGGTTGCGATGAAATGGACATAGACGAGCTATCAGGTGCTGGCGCTGAGTACGACAGCGCGGACGTGGGCGTCGCGAGCGATGTTCGAATTGATGAGATGGATGATGGTTGCGATGAAATGGACATAGACGAGCTATCAGGTGCTGGCGCTGAGTATGACAGTTTTCCGGAAGACGAAAGCGGGACCAAGAACGAAGACGTGGAGTGTGAGAAGGATTTCGATGACGAAGAATCCAGTGATGACGAAACCGTTGCAGAACCCGTGCAGTTCAGAGGTTCGCCAATAGCGGTTCCGTTGAATTACGTCACAGGAGAATACGGGCGCGGCAGACTTGTAAAAACTCAGAATCCTGAGAATTTGCATAGCATCCCGTATCCTGTGTTCTACCGATACCGGGGAGAAGCGCTGAAAAGATTAAACAGGTTGGAGTATTACTCCCTGGTGCAAGTGAATCGTCGATGGAAAAATGAAAGCAAAGAGGGCCGCCTAAAAAGCAAGGAGTTTCCCTTTGGGTGTGGCCTTGACAAACAAATTGGTGGCACTGGTATTGGCCGATACTACCAGTGTATGAGGTCCAAACAATGCACGCCACAGTTCTTTTCCAGTCCACCCAGCCACCCTGGAAGGAGGCCATCTGATACAGAGAAAGAAAAGGTGTGGAGGACGAAGGCTGATAAATTCGCTTGCGACTACCTGATTATGTTTCGGCCGGAATCGAATTTGTACAAGGATGGTCAGAGCTGCCGCACATGCGAGTACAATTGGGAAGCATTCGAAGATTACGTGCAACAGCTGAAGATGAGTAACAATGCCATTGACCATTCCAGATTGGAGCAGATGGAAAGGATGGTGCACAGTCGGGGAGTCAACGAAGGGAAGAGGGAAGTCTTGACCGAATGGCGGGGTCGTCACCGCACTATATGGTCGGCAGAGGACAAGAAGCTGGCCAGCGCCGAATATGCCAAGTTCAAGAGAGGGAGGTTCGGTGGCGAGGACGGCAACAACGTTGACTACGATGGCATTGGCGTGCCAAGTGAGCAGATGACACTGCGCCAGACACGCGATGCCTCCAAAACAATCTCACACAGCAATGAAGTGTTGACAGAGCTGAGAAAACTCCACGATGTGCAGGGTCGTGGCGAGCACGAAAGTTGTCCTTTTGAGCCAACCAAGACCACTATATTCAACGAAGACCTCGCCAATAGTCTACATAAACTCCAGCCAGAAGACGACATCAACGACAGTGGTGACAATGCCAGCACCACGCATTGGAACGTGCCAGGTTCCACTGACGCCAAGGTTGAAACCTATTTGAAGGATGAGGACCTGTCCTCGGATAAAACTCCGGTGGTCGATGTCATGCGCGAACACTACCGAGCTGTTCGTGAAGGTCGATCTCAAGCAACGAGATACAATGCCCCATTGTTGCTAGTGTGTGGCGGACCAGGGAATGGCAAGTCAAAATTGATCGAAACTTTGGATGGTGTTGCATCACTGATGGGTGCGGGGACGCAGGTGAAATCTGCCTACCTCGGGGTGGCCGCAGTCAACATCGGGGGTTCGTCGCTGTGTTCGTTGTTTGACATACCAACTGAACGGCGAGAGAGCGGTGGGGTCGATTTTAAGAAATCGATTTTGCCTTGGTCTGATGAGAAGAAGCGTAAATTCAGGAAGATGTACGACATCAACAAAATCAGCTGTGTCGTTGTGGACGAAATATCAACTGTTCAGCCGTACGTCTTGGCTTATTTGAGCGCAAGGCTGATGGGGCTGCTCCCAGAGAGTGGCAAGGATTTCGGGGGTCTGGCGGTCATACTTTGCGGCGATTTCGACCAGCTGCCGCCTGTTGCTGGTGATAGCTGTGCATCAGCCACAATGAAATACGAAGAGCTACAGGGGTCAAGCAGACACGGTGACGTCACTCGCTGGGACACAAGCAAGCACAGTGTGAATGTTCACAACGAGGGCATCCGGTTGTTTCGGAAGGCTGTTTGTTTCCAGCTCACCCAGCAACACCGTTCGAAGGATCCTGTTCACACGGAAATCATAGAGAACATGAGAAAATCGGGCAAGGTTGGAATGAAGGATCTAACGAATAAATGCAAGCTTTTGAAGCAAGAGGATGTGGTGGGGGATGGTGAGTTTCGTTTCGCGACAACCCTCGTCACTGGAAACGACGAGAGACAGAAGATAAACAACTGCAAAGCCAAAGATTGGGCTTCTCATCACGGCACATTTTTGACAAGATGGCTCAGAAGGATTGACTATTGCAAATGGAAGGGAAAACCAAGGTCGGAAGAGTGTATCAAACACGTGATGGCAAACAATGACAGTTTTTATGAACTGTTCGTGCCAGGAGCACGAGGGTACCTCAGCCACAACATAAACACTTCCATTGGACTCGCAAATGGAACCGAGATCAAATATCATTCGCTTTCCTTTGGTGATCCGGGCGACGAGTCAGAGTACCTCAGAAGCTTACGCTGCAGTTCTCCTGGCGAAACAATCACACTCAACGAGCCTCCGAGCGCGATCAACGTCGAGCTTTTCGCGGACTTCCCCGGGGACTTGGCCGCACAGAAGAAGAAGAATGCAAATAAGAGACGAAATTGGCGACACGGGTCTCTGGTGAGCGGTCGCGTTGTGGTTCCTATATCAACCAAGTATGCCAGCTACAATAAATGGGAAAAAACCTTCGTCCCCCCCCACCCACTCTACAGTGTGTCCAAAGTTCCATTAAGAGATTACTTTTGCATCGAACCGGGGTTTTGCATAACTGTTCACAAGGCGCAAGGAAGGACGATACGAAGATTGATTCTGTCAATCTCCGACCACCCAACTCCCAAACTTAGGCAAAAATGGGAAGGACTTTACGTTTGTCTCTCTCGGGTGGAACTCAACGAGCACATGCGGCTGCTTCTCAAGAGGGGTGACTGGGGGACAGCTACGTTTGTGCGTGCTCTGGAGAAGTGCAAGCACACCGATTGCTTTTTCGAGGGTTACAGACACCACACAAATCAGAAAGGCATGACGTGGGACCGAAGGCTGGCGAGAGCAGCTGCTGGACTCGATGGCAAGAAAGCTGGGGTAAGAGAGAAGAAGAAAACGAGGAAAACAAAGAAGAAGAGTAAAAGGGTGGTGCCGGTGGTTGTCGGTCGTCAAAGAAAAATCAAGTCCGCGGGTCTGAGCAATTGAGATGAAAGGCGTGTTGTGGCAAAGATTCAAGACACAATTTTTTGGACTTGGTGGAGGTTGCCGACAATTAAATTGTTGCAATTAATGATTGTTGTAATTAATAACAGCCATCACATCATCTTTACCCCCCCCCCCCCAAACACCACCCCACCCCCCCCCCACCCCCCCCCCCCCACCCCACCCCCCACACCCCCC
>Ga0224499_10000031_pt1 | contig 36284 bp, 43 predicted proteins | sample SF_Jul11_sed_USG_3_FD_168125 | JGI IMG/M metagenome (GOLD analysis project Ga0224499, IMG submission 168125) | Sediment microbial communities from San Francisco Bay, California, United States - SF_Jul11_sed_USGS_24 | ecosystem: Environmental > Aquatic > Marine > Sediment | place: USA... | reverse complement strand
CCTGAATAACTAAGGCTGACTTGATTAGATTCTCAATTACAAAGGTTGGAATTGGTTCTTTAAGGTCTGATAAGTATTTACCTTTATAAGTCATTAGGATAGTTAAAGCTTCTATGAACATGTACTTGTACGCAAGATGTATAGCATAGTTAACCGACGTGATAGGATTCTGAAGCAGCCGATGTATAACTGTTAAGTTATTTTGTTTAACAGCGCAGACTAAGGCTGGACTGCAATCAAGCCTTGGATAGGACACCAAAAGATAATTTAAAAGGTTAAAGTAAGACCTTCTAATGCTCATGGTTACAAGCTCAATAGGATTCGGATAAGAATGGTCCTGTAAAAGAAACTGAAGGACTGTTAAGTTATTTTCTTTAACTGCCCTTCGGCATAATTTGTTAACCTTTTGGGTCATAGTTTTAAGTTAACCTTACATAATGCAATGAACCTTCAAAATAATTTTACTTTACCTGAGCTTAAAAATGTTTACGAGAACCCTTCAGAAAATATTAGGTGCACTCCTGGTAACCTTTAGTTTTTATTTAACCTTCAAGAACCAAACCTTAACAAGGTTAATATCTGAATCTGAGGTTCAAGTTAAGGTTCTGAACTACAACTATGTTATAGTCATGTCTATGGCTGTGGGGGTTTTTCTTATCCTGATGTAAAATGATATCTGAGATCGTGTCTGAGATGGTAGAGTTCCTTACAGGGTTCTCCTTTGGAACCTTAATCAACGTCGCCTCGATTAAGTTCTATGAAGCTTGGGATCCAACCAGAGCTGATACCTTTAAGCTGGTCACTGTGGCCCTTATACAATTGTTCGTTGCCTTCCTTATGATAAGGTACTTTGAAGGCCTTGGGTATGTTAAGTTTGGAATCCAAGCCTCATCACCCTTCTTGCTTTCTTATGCTGTTATCAGAATACATTCTCTTTATCAACCTTCGAAACCACCTAAAGGAGGTCAGGTTACCCTCGGAGATCCTAAGAAGGACCTTGTGGGAACGCAATACTTCTAAGGTTATGAAGCTGTCTAAGGTTATTTAAATAAATTCACTTAAGTTGAATTAGTGATTTAGCAAAATTTTTATGAATAAAATGAATCTAGATGAGTGTATGAAGTTTAAGCTCGTGAAGCTAAAAACTATGGCTGGTGATCTCGGCTTGCACATCTCAGGTAACAAAACCGCGCTCTGTGCTCGGATCAAAGACCACCTAGAAAAGAATCCTGGTAGCAAGAATAAAATACAAGGTCCAGTAGGGGCCCACGGATTACCTCCCAAGACCAACCTTTGTATGGACCTTAAAGCCGTTGAGTTAAAAGACTTATGTAAGACATTAGGGCTTCCAAGGTCTGGTAATAAGTCTGAGCTGTGCGACAGGCTTGAGGAGCATCTTAAGGATAACCCTCAGGATGTATCAAAGGTTAATTTTCAACCTGTAACATCCAGGTCCAGAAGCAGGTCCAGAAGCAGGTCCAGAAGCAGGTCCAGAAGCAGGTCCAGAAGCACGAGTAGACCCAGAAGCAGATCTCGATCTCAATCTGTTAAGATACAACTAACTAAGCCTTGCACAGAGTATACTATTAAAGAATTAGAAGGTCTCTTAGCGAGCCTTTCACTTCCTAAGTATGGAACTAAGATTCAGAAGTGTGAACGGCTACTTAAGGTTTTAAATTCCTCTCCAGCTGCCTCAGGTGCTCCAGCTGCCTCAGGTGCTCCAGGTGTTCGAGGTGCTCGAGGTGCCTCAGGTGCTCGAGGTGCTCGAGGTGCTCGAGGTGCTCGAGGTGCTCGAGGTGCCTCAGGTGCCTCAGGTGCTCCAGCTGCCTCAGGTGCTCCAGCTGCCTCAGGTGCCCTTACGAAACCTTGTATGGAATACACTCAGGCTGAACTTAAAACCTTTCTGAAAAACAAAGGTAGGAAAATATCAGGCCCTAAAAAGGTACTATGCCAAAGGTTACTTGACGCGTCTAGCTTAAGCCAGCGACAATTCTTCCCTGGGATCGTACCGTCAACTCCCATTGGTACTCCAGTTAGACCCGATGACATTCATCAAGAGACTAGCTCAAGGTTAAGTCGTAGGCCCAGCAGCTCAAGTAGTCTTAGCAACCTTGAAATAGACCTTGAAATAGACCTTGAAAGAGACCTTGAAGACTCTTATACTATACCTAAAGACTTATCTGATAGGATGGAAGATGTATTACGTCGCACAGAACAGATTACTATTGATGATGTCATTAATGATCTAACTAAAGAGGTAACGAGGGACCAGGTAGATGATTACCCTGCGGATGACTTAGTGAAAGAGATGTCACGAGAGGTGTCTCAAACCATGTCTTCAGGTGCTCCTTCACGACCACCTTCACGACCACCTTCACGACCACCTTCACGACAACCTTTCTTGAGTGACGATGATTTCGAGGCGGTCTTTGATAATAAATTTGACCTTCGAGAGAGTGACCAAGCTCAAGCTAAGATTATCTCACAGCACAAGAAACGAACTCAGGACCGCCTTATGAAAAGTAAGGATGTCAAGCCAACCTTCCTTAAGATCAATGAGACTCCGATTAAGGACCTGGAAGAGGTCCTTCAGAATCTTTCAAGTCCCCTAACAGTTAAAGGTTCAGATCTGAAGCTTATTTCTCAGACTGTTGAAAGGGCCCTTGGGTTGACCAATTAAGGTTGCCGACCAATTAAAGAATTGTCAAAGGCTAAAATGTCACACCTTATAGGTTTTGAAACCCTTAATGGTTCACAAGGTCCACGTCAGCCTCCAGTGTTCTACATGACGCCATCAAACATTGACCCACCACCTCCTTATCACGAGGTCGAACTGGGACCTGAAACTGTTAGAGAATCTTTTTTAACTAACCTTTGCGATACATTTAAACCTTTTGCAAGGTGTTTGTGTTTAACTTGCGCAGTTGGAGTATCAGCACTTACGATAACAAGCGTTCTCTTATACGTAACTAAAATGATGTCCATATAAGTACATTTACTTATATGACCTTAGCGAGTTTATTCACGTGAATGATAATTCCCGCCCCTACAAGACCTATGATAATAAGATTTAAACCTTTGCTGAAGGTTCCTTTGTACCCTAAGATAGCACCGTAAAGGATGATAGGTAATACAATAAGGTGCCCTATGGAAACAATGTTCATGTTGACTTTTGTTCGTTGTAATATATTTTCTTTACCTGACCTCCGAAAATAAGGTTCTCAAGCCTAAGAAGAAGGTTACCTTCTCCATATAACTCGAACAGATAGAAGCAACCTTTGAAAGGTTTAAAGAAGTAATCTTCAGCTCCGTATAGAGTTCGAACTTTATTGTTGATGTATCCTATAAGTACTTGGGTACCCAAAGCTTCATTTCCAGACCGGAAAAGGTGTGTTAAGTTTTCTTCTTTGTCAACCTTTGTAGTGGCCTTAGCATTTGAAGTGTCAATACTAAGCTCAACCGTGTGCTTCTGGCCGTCACTCATAGGTTGTTCACTAAGCTTCTCGTCAACAAACGTCTCAGCGTTAATATAGGTATACAAGTAACCTTGTCGTAGGTATATAATAATGTAAGGGTCGATGTCACCACCTCCAGATCCAACCCCCTTAAGTATCGGACCGTAGTTAAGGTAGAGCATACCATCTGGTTGTGTGGTGCTGAAGGTAACCTTAACAGTAGACCAGTTCATGTTAGCACCTTTGACATTGAGAGCTTCACCTATACCAGGCCCTTCAAAGTTAACCTTTAATCTTCTTCTAACACGAAATTTATCCGTGAGCCAGTACATGGCAAGCAAGGCACAAGCTAGACCTATTATAAGGAGGATGATGATCATTTTATTCCTGAGAGTAAAATGTATGCACAACTAAGATACGTAGGTGACTCGCCCGTGCTTAACGGACCTTACCTCAACAATGACCCTTTAACTTATTGCTTAGGAGATAACATATCACAAAGGTTCAACCATGGATCTAATGCAGACATCTACGGTCAGAACTCGGCACCTTGTCAGGCTTACCTTGCGAACAGGTGCGCTGCCAATTGGGATTCGGTCTGCGAGCAAGCTTATTATTCTAAGCCCAACGTAGACTACTTAACCAGAGCTAACCCTTTGGGAACCAACTGGGCCTCAGATAATGATGCGCCCTTAACCAACACAGGTGACATCTTATTACTGAACACAGCTCGGTACAAGTACCTTTCTCAGATGTACAATTGTAAGGCTAGTGATGAACCTTTTGACCCGCTGGTCATGTACTCACCCATGGTTAGATACTGGAAAGGTATCAACTGTGTACCTGTATATGAAGTCTCTCCTCAAGGTCTTGATCAGGACCCTGTCATGAATAAGATACTAGACAAGCCTTGGGTTGCGAAAGGTCTCCTTAGAAACATATTCAACACCATGAGAAGAAAGGGTACCTTAAACAATCTTAAAGGTACTCGCTTAGGAAACTTTTTCAGACTATGTTAAAATGCAAGTCTTTGTTAAGACTTTAACTGGTAAGACCATCACCCTTGAAGTTGAACCTTCTGACTCTGTCCATGATGTTAAACTTAAGGTCCAAGACAAGGAGGGTATCCCTCCTGATCAACAAAGGTTGATCTTCGCTGGCAAGCAGCTCGAGGATACTCGAATCTTATCTGACTACAACATTCAGAAGGAGTCAACTTTACATTTGGTTCTAAGGTTACGAGGAGGAAAGATATTTATACAAGCGCTTTGGGTACCTATTTAATCCTATAAGTAAAGTTCTTTATCTAACCCATCGTAAAGTAAACTTACAAAGTTTGAAACAACTTACAAGGTTTAATTAGAACCTAAAAATGACGTCTCAGAATACTTTATCTGTTCGCCTCGCAAAGGTATTTCAAGAGGAGCTTGATATCTATGTCCAAGAGAAGATCATCCCAGCCTTTGTTGAAGCTTTAAACCTTGACATGCAAGACCTTTCAAAGGTTTATAAAGAGCTTGCGAAAAGGGCGCCAAAAACCTTTGGGGAAACCTCAAAGGATACTTCAAATGAACCCTTGAAGACAAAGGCTCCAGCCAAGGCTCCGGGAAAGGCCCCAGCCAAGGCTCCAGCAAAACCTGACCCAGATAGCACCCCGGAGTCCCCAGAGACCCCATCAAAGTTCACAAAAGGTCAACTTCTCAAGCTCAAGATAGCAGAGCTAAAGGTCATCTGCGATGAGCTTCATGTTAGCAAATCTGGAATTAAAGCTACCCTTGTAGATAACATTCTTGAGGTTCAAAACAAACCTCATAAGGCAGCCGAACCTAAGGCTAAACAAAGCTTCTCGCACATCAAACGAGTAGAGGTTGAGATCGAGAAGGATGAGATGGGCAACCTTGTCTTTGAAGATATGGTGTTCGTTGAAAGTTATGCTGACCAAGCTGAGAAGAGTTACATTGTGGTTGGATACAAGGTCGATGGCAAGATTAAAAACCTAACCTCAGAGAAGATAGATAGGTGTCATGAGCTTGGGCTTAGATACAACGACTTGAGCAACATAAACGACTCCCAAGAGACCATCATCCTTAAGAAGGATGAGTACGGTAATATTTATTTCCAGGACCTGATCTATGACTCCAATGAAACAGAGGTCAACGGAACCTTAGTACGGTACGTCATAGGATACAAGGATGAAGAAGGCACCATCCACCCCTTAGATGCGGAACATAAAGAAAAATGTAAACAACTAGGACAACACGTACGATAGGTCCCCAGTTAGGATAAGGTTCAATAGAACCTTATCGCTTGTATGTAAGGTGTGTTTTGAACTTAAGGTATGATAAGTAAAGTTCTCGAACTGCAGTTCTAAAGCCCATCTCAGCTAAGTGTACGAGGAAGTTAAATCTACATAACGCATTCTACAGGTACTCTTAGTATAGATTAAGTACCTTTGTAAAAGGTCCTAGTCTCACTAGCTTTTATTGAACCAACCACATGAGGTTTTCTTAAGGTCTAGTAAATTAACCATGAGTAATTCAAGGTATCCTTGTGATAAGTGTTCTAAGGTCTACAAGCTTGAAAAGAACCTTGAAAAGCATAAGTTAATATGCGAGACCCCTACTAACATTGGCGCCCCAGCTTACAGGTGTAATGTATGTTTCAAGGTCTACAAGACTGAAAAGAACCTTGAGAAGCACAACCTGACCTGTGGAAAGGTTGCTGAAGATTACCCTTGTCCTGGTTGCTCTAAGGTCCTGAAGAGTAAAGGTGCTCTTACAAGGCACCTTTCTAAGTGCACGATAGATACCAGCTTAGCTTTTGAGTGTACTCAGTGCTTTAAGAAGTATGTGTCAGAGGAAGCCTTAACTCAGCACAAGAAGTTCTGTCAACCCCCTCTTAAGAAAGGCTTCGACTGTGTATGTGGTCGTGTCTGTAAGTCCATTCGAGGTCTGAACCATCACCAGATGAAATGTCCTCACGTTGACGTTAATAAAAACAAGTACGACATGGCTAAGTCTAAGGTGCTTACTAATTTCTTTGATGACCCTGATAAGGTCACGGGCAAGCAAGGTGAGTGGTACTCTGAGCAGCAGCATGGCCTTTGTTTATACATGGCCCACAACATCTTCATGACCAGCAAGTGGGCCATGTTTGACCTTGACGGCACTCTTATCAAGACCAAGTCTGGAAAGGCATTCAGCGTTTCAACCTCAGACTGGACCTGGTTTGACGAAGGTCACCCTAAGAAGCTTCAAAGGTTGATCACCAAAGGTTACACTATCATTATTATTTCTAATCAAGCTGGATGTAAGAAGGATCAAAGTAAGATCAAAGAGAAGTTTAATCAGGTCCAGGCAGCCTTAGAAGATATACCCCTAGCTGCAGCCTTTGCTACAGACTACAACCTTTATAGGAAGCCCAACACTAAGGTCATAGAGTACCTGGAATGCTTTCTCAGTACTAAAATTGACCTTGAGAACTCGTTCTATATTGGGGACGCTGCAGGTAGACCAGGAGATCATTCTTGCTGTGACAGAAAGTTCGCAGACAACATAGGAGTACCCTTTCACCCCATAGAAAAATTTCTTAACCCTAACCACGAGGTTGAAGATTTCACCTGGGGCTTTAATCCTAGCGAGTACCTTGAGCAAGCCCAGAGCAATCAGGCCCCAGATGTACCACATGATCAATCTCAGGAGCTAATCTTAATGTGTGGGTATCCTGGGTCAGGTAAATCAACCTTTGTAAAGACTAACCTGTTTAACCATACTTACGTCAGTAAGGATAATCTTAAAGGTAAGAGTCTAAGCCCCATCATAAAGAAGGCTCTGTCTGAAGATAAAAGTGTTGTGGTTGACAATACTAACCTTGATCCTGAAACTCGAGCCTTCTATGTTAACATAGCTAAGGACCACAATGTACCTTGCAAGTGTTATTTCCTTAACCTACCTTTAGAGCTTTGTAAGCACCTTAACTATATACGCAACGTTCAGAGTGACAATAACATTAAGGTTGTACCAAGCGTGGCTTACAACATTCTTAAGAGTAAGTTTGTTGAACCTTCTACGGATGAAGGGATAGACGAAGTGATAGAGGTACCCTTCATTCCAACCTTTAATTCTGAAGAGGAAGAGAAAGCTTTCCGTAAGTGGACCATGTAAGGTTCTTTAAATTATAAGGTTCATTTGAACCTTATAAGTAACGTGTCTGACTTTTGATTCAACCTTTGAAAAATTTAAAGGTATCTGTCTATCTGACTTGATCGATATAACCTTTGAAAGGTGCTTATCTATCTACTGATTCAACCTTTTTGATTCACCTTAGCTATGAATACGATTATCTTTCGCGCTGCCAAAGGTAACTCTATGCTTGCTACTATGATTAAAGAAAGGTTCGCTAATAGGATCGCCAAACACTTTAACTTTTGCTTGTTCAAAGGTCAACTTAAGGGCCTTGAATCAAAGGTCAGCTGTCTATCTAAAGAACATCTCAAAGAGTTTCTGTTTGCAGTTGTCTTATCACCAGTACTATCTACCAAGACCTTACAGATTATTCTTAAGGCTATGAACTTGGACCTTATGCGTGCTGAAGACGAAGACATTGTTAAGCAAGCTTTAAGTCTTGCGGTGACCAAAGGTCATTACAGCTTCTCTAAGTACCTTTGTAGTGCGCTGACTGAAAAGGTCCTTGATAAGGTTCTCTTTAATGTAATTTGCTCACAGGACCCTTTGAGCTTCAAGACTCTAATCCAAGCTTTGAACTTTAATGACCTTACTGAAGACGGTCAGCTTGCACTTAACAATACTATGATAGATGTTTTAGACTGTGGAACCATCGAGATGGTAGATGAGCTGCTTCAACTTGGAGCTAATAACTTTGATGACATGATAGAGGTAGGAGGTCACCACCCTGATGTAGTTCTATTAATGTCCCGATACATGTAAGTAGTCATAGTAGTAACTATAAGTAATTTTACTTATATTAAACTTGGTAAGTCCATATAAGTAAAATTACTTATATGAGCTTTATTCGTACTTGAACTAGACTTAAAGATTACTCTCGGTCAGTAAAATGAAGCTTGAAGTGTATACTAAGGATGACTGCACTTACTGTGACCAGGTTAAGAAGTTCCTAACTTACAAAGGGTACTTCTTTACTGAGGTTAACCTTAACAACGATACCCTACGCTATGAGTTTTATGATCAGCACAAGGTTAGTAGTGTACCACAAGTCTTTGCTGATGGTGAGCTCGTAGGAGGCTATGACAAGGTCATCACGTCACCCTTGTTTAAAACCAAACAAGGTGTCCTTACCGAATTTAACAAGACCTATAAGCCTTTCCATTACCCTTGGGCCGTAGAGATCACGGTCCGCCATGAGAAGTGCCACTGGACTGAGGAGGAAGTTAACCTTGTAGAAGATGTTACCCAGTGGAACTCAGGAGCCATGTCTAAGGTTGAGAAGGACTTTGTAACTCACATCCTAAGGTTGTTTACTCAGTCTGATGTTGCTGTGGGTCAGAACTACTGTGACCAGTTCATTCCCAAGTTCAAGAACAACGAGGTCAGAAATATGCTCTGCTCTATAGCTTGTCGAGAAGGTACCCACCAAAGGGCCTATGCCCTCCTTAACGATACTTTGGGTCTATCTGACGACGAGTACAACGCCTTCCTTAAGTACCAGGAGATGTCAGACAAGTTTGATAACATGATGGACTCAGATGTCAACACGAGAGAAGGTCTAGCTTTAGCCTTAGCTAAGTCAGTGTTCAACGAAGGGGTAAGCCTGTTCGCCTCCTTCATCATCCTTATAAACTTTCAAAGGTTGGGTAAGATGCTTGGTACATCTCAGATAGTCCTTTGGAGTGCCCGTGATGAGACCATCCACGTTGAGGCTGTGTCTAAGCTTCTGTGTACCTTTCTGAAGGAGAACCCTGACCTTGTAACTGAGGAGTATAAGCAGAAGGTTTATGACATGGCTAAGGGTATTGTTAACCTTGAGAGTGCCTTTGTTGAAGCAGCTTTTAACATCGGAGAGATAGAAGGTCTAAACGTGGACCTTGTAATAGAGTACGTTAAGTTCCTTACTGACAGACGCCTTCAACAGATTGAACTTGAACCTTTGTTTAAGGTAGAGCAGAACCCTATAGAGTGGGTGCATATTCTGGATGGGTCAAGCTTTGTAAACTTCTTTGAGAACAGAGTTGTGGACTATGAAGTTGGAGGTCTAAGTGGGACCTGGGACAATAACATCTACGAGGACATCAAAGGTCAGATAAAGAAACTAAAGGGGGGCTGTTAAATAAGGTTCAATAGGACATTATTTTTTTGAAAGGGTGTTATACTTAACAAAGGTTGCTAAAAATGACTCAAGTAACTATTCATGATAGCTTTGAGACCATGAAGACCTTGTTAAGGTCGGATGATCTCACGGCTAAAGAAACCTTTCTTAAAGAGGTTGTAAATAACCTTCGTTTGGACCTTATAAATTTATTCTTAGAGCACAACCTTATAGACAAACTGTTAGATCATGTCATGATAGAAGCTATTAAGATACCTAGCATACCTTTAATAACAACCTTGTATTCAAAGACTGGACATAAGGACTTGTACGTCATCATGTCATCACTCTTTAGGAAGCCTGAAGCCATCTTATTCTTTGGGGTCCATGGTTCCACTTCAGAGCAAAATTTAGCCTTAGTTTTCTTATCTAAGTATGGACGCCTGGAAGATGTAAAGACCTTACTTAACCTTGGAGTACCTTTACATCCACAGGCCTTTGTAGCAGCTTGTGAAGGTGGTCATCTTGACATCATACAGTTCCTAAAAGACAAGAGTGATGTTGACCTTACAGATGGGTTGTGTTCAGCCGTTAGGCATTTCCAGGATGATGTAATAAGGTACCTATTCAACCTTGATAAACCTATTAACTACATGAAGGTTGCTAATACAGCAGCCTACATAAATGACCCTGACCTTCTCCAACGGATGCTAACCTTGGCTAAAGATAAGCAGCCCAATGTAATCTTATATGAGCTGTCAAAGGCTCTCTTAATGGCCTGCTCAAAAGGTTTCCATAAGGTTGCAGAGATCCTTCTTGAAATAAAGGTTCCTTTGGACCCTGAAGTTTACTTTCAGATGGGTACGTATAATGACGGGACAAAGAAAATATTAGCAGACAAGATTATTCAAGGTGCTATCTTGAAAGGGGACCTTGACATGGTAGAGTATCTTAAGGGGTACCTTAACTATGTCAACCTTGACGCCGCTCTTGAACGAGCAGTGCTTATTGCTAAGCGCCTTGATATGGTCAAGGTACTTACCTCAGGTCGATCGTTCAACCTTGATCAAGCCATCGTACGTGCTATTTCAATAGATCACTTAGACATACTGGTCCACCTGACAACCATAGGACCCTTTGATATTGAGTTTGCAATTCAGTTTGCGACTCTTAAAGGTTCCAATAAGGACATCTTAGAACACCTTTTGTTCACAAGGTCAGGAGTAACCTTCACCCGCAATGACACACAAGATTTAGACTGTTGTGTATGTCTAACCCAAAGCGAGGTTAAGATTCAATCTTGTAATCATGTTGTCTGTATAAAGTGTCTACGTGAATGGATCGCATGTAAGATCTCACAAGGTTTACAATTGACCTGTCCCATGTGTAGAACTCTCCTATGCCCTTAAATAATAATACTTATCAGTCGTTCTTTTAAGTTACGAGGTTAGACTTATAGAATTTTACTTATCGAACTTATCAGGACGGTAATCTCTCTCAGGTTACTTTATCAACCTCCTTATAAGGTTCAGTTGAACCTTATAAGTAGACATAATTATTTTCAGTTGGGACCTGGGTCCCATTGGAGGTTAGCCCTATCAGCTTGTAGTTCATGTCCCTGTTCACGCAGTCGTCTCGTTTCTTGAACCTGAAGAGGGTTGGTTTTGTTTTACAGACCATCTTTGTGAGCTCCAAGAATGAATAGAGTTTCTGAAGGCTCGAAAGCTTACCTGTCTCAGCTGCTCTTGTGTAGATGACTATCAGGGCTCTGTTAAAGTCAACCACGTCCATGTTCTTAACCTTAAGGTGTCGAGCAAAGGCCTTGGTATCCTTAATCTTATACTTGACCTTACAGTCCTGGCTAACCTTTAAACTACGAAGTTTAGTTAAGGACCCGTCAAACTTAGTTAAGGTTGGTATCTTAACCTCGCTTTGAGTTGGCATGTTATACCTGTCGAAGCCTTCCCAAGGTAGCTCCATGTACAAACCTTGTTTGACATCGTCAGATCCCCGCTTGACACTTAAGAATCCATCTGGGATCTTCTTAACGGAGGCTGATAGGAGGCTACAGCCTCCTACTAATATCAGAATAGAAAATATTTTACAGAATCGACCTATGCAAGGTCGAAGTTTAGTTTGATGCGTACCTGACATTTTTTATTATTATTAATATTTATTTCGCTTAACCTTCCTTTGGTGGTTAGATGTGACCTTCTCTGAAGTGGTCCTTTGCATTTTATTTATCAGACCTTACTCTAAAAATTTTTAGTCTCAAGAAGGTTACTTTCGTTTGCTCTGTGGTTCCTCCAAATGAAGTATCCGCAGCACCTAACAGCAAGGTAGGTCACATAAGATAGTAACCTTAACTGATTAAGCTCAAGGTTGACCTTGTAAAACATAAGGTCAACCTCTGACCTAGTAAGGGTCTTAGAAGGTTCTTTATTAGCCTTAAGTAAGGCACTGTACCTGTAACCGAAGTCGTGTATTATCGCTGCGTACAAAAGGATACCCATAGGGTTACAGATGGCCTGCAAAGGTTTAGGAACACTAGCACCATCAAAGGTGAAACCTTTTGGGATCACATAAGACTCCCCATCAAGGTCATAATACCAGTCTTGAACAAAGACCCAGAGTCTCTTAGAAGCTTTCATCCAATGCCCTATTCTAGACCGCCATGAAGCATCCTTAGCTAAGGTGTCTTCTACAGGTTCAAGTTGAGGTTGACAAGAGTAAGTGAAATACATTTTACTAGGTAGAAGATGAAACATTTGAACTCACCTTAGAGCTCTGTTTAAAGTTTAAAGTTTAAAATGTTTCACATGACCTTAACAGGTTACCCTTCGTGGTTCATTGTACGTTCAACGGAGCAGTTCACTGACGATCTGGAAAGCTTCCCATCAAGCTTGTCCTCAAGGTCCTCAAGCATCTCAGGTTACGGGTCAGAGTCTGACCTTGACTTTGATCCCGACGAAGACATATATGAAGCCTTTAGAATGGAACCTGATTCTGATTCTGAGCTAGGTCAATTCTTGAAAGGTCATCAACCAAAGGTCAAAAGTAAGGTCAAAGGAATTACGGTACCTTATGACGAACCACAAAGTGTTCATACTTTTATGGACGACACTAAAGAATTAACTCTATGGCTTGTTAAGAAATTTCCTCTAAGCACCTTTCCTTATCAACGACCCTTTGAGCATTGGTTGTTTAATTACTGTGAGAGGACCTTTGATCTAGTCTTAGACGACAAGTACAGGTTGATTGATATCCTTAATGCTATCCTTCATTACATTAGAGAGTCACCTTATAAGGATGAGCTTTATAAAATCCTAGTAGGTGAAGCTGACCTTAATAAGGCTGTGTGTACATCAGGATTCATAACCTTCATGGTTAACGTTGTGAGAGGTTTTCCAGGGGTACCAACCTTTAAAGGTCAAGTGTTTGAGCACAGACGTCAAGAGATCTATCATCACCTCAATAGGACTCTTGACTTTTCAGATCCAGAAAGTATCACGCAACAAGTTAAAGATCAAGCAAAGGTTCTTCTTAACCTTGAATGTTCTACTAAAGACCTTCTTATCATCTTGACAAAGTATACTGGGGTCACTTGGATAATGGATCATGCAGGTAACCTTGACTGTTAAGTATTAAACATAACAAACCTTTGTTTGTTATGTCCTGTTAAGTAGTTTGCTTTAAGTATCCTCAAAGGATGAATTATTGAATGGACCTTTGTAGATCCTGTGAATGGAAATAATCATGCAGTCGCAGACAAACATTAACTCAGGAGCCTTTAACTTTAAGGCTTCAACTGAAACTAAGCCCATGTATAACTTTGCTGGAGCATCCAATTTGTTTAAAGGTTTCGGACAAAGTTCTTCCACCCCTTTGACAATCCAAACCAATTGGCCCACTCAATCGAAGAACTGGTTCAATACCTTTCAACCTACAAGTCAACCTTTTGCAAGTCAACCTTCTCAAGCTGCAAGTCAACCTTCTCAAGCTGCAAGTCAACCTTCTCAAGCTGCAAGTCAACCTTTTGCAAGTCAACCTTCTCAAGCTGCAAGTCAACCTTCTCAAGCTGCAAGTCAACCTTTTGCAAGTCAACCTTTTGCAAGTCAACCTTCTCAAGCTGCAAGTCAACCTTCTCAAGCTGCAAGTCAACCTTTATCTCCTCAGCTTAAAAAGTGGTCACTGAGTGACCTTTCAGAGGCTAAGCAAGCCTTTATTAAACCTCGTCTCCAGGAACTATTCAACCTTAAGAATAACCTTAACCAAAAACATCACCAGTTCCGAGTTGCTCGTGCTTGTATACACAAACAAGGCCTGTCAGATGACCTTACGCAGGACCTTCAAGACTTCAAATACATATTTCAACTTGTCCTATGTGAGAACCCCTGTGAGATCATAGCAACTCGAGTTGAAGACCTCAGCAAGCGTAACCTTTACACTGTGTACCTTAAGCTTGTCAAGGCCCTTCTAATGGACAAGTGTGAGACAAAGGCTGACTTGATCAAGTACCTTGATGAGAAAATTACTCTAACAGGAGATAAAAGATTCTTGGTAACCTTTAGGTTACTTAATGAGCACAATATTTCAAAGCTTAGTCAGGACCTTTACGATGAGATGACTGGCTTCCTAGTGGCTGTTATCTTGCTCCTTAACTTTGAAGGGTACCCACATATGACATTGCAAGCGGGCCAAACATGTTGCTACTATCCTAAGAAGGTAACCAGAATACTTACAGACCTTGTCGCTGCTTGTTATGGTCCCTTTCTTTCAGCTGTATGTCATAATGATCTTGAGATTGAAGCCTGGATTAAAGGTATGTAAAGGTACCCACATGACCTGGACCTTAGGTCCTGTAAAAAATTTAAAAGTAAAAAATTTGACCTGGACATTAGGTCCTTGTAAAAAATTTAAAAGTAAAAAATTTGACCTGGGCAAGTAGGCCCTTGTAAAAAATTTGACCTGGGCAAGTAGGCCCTTGTAAAAAAATTACTGTAAGATAAGTAAGTGTACGGTAACTTACGGTAACTTACTCGGTACATATAAGTACACTTACTTATATGACCTAGTACCCAACCATTGTTAGTGATCAAAGGTTACCTTAACGATATCTGTTACAGGTCCTAGTGATCTGCTTAGTAAGAGCTTCCACGTGATTCGTGAGCTTTCTAGTCCGGTTACATGAACCTTTCTGTAGCTAAGGATGTTTTTGTAACCGGTGAGGAAGGTCATGTGTATAACCTTTGTTAGGAAGGTGAACCAGGATACTAGTCTCCTGAAGGTCTCCTTAGAGACGAGAACCTTCCGTTAACACCTTAGAGTCGTCTAGCATTATAACAGCTGTCTGTAGGTCTTTTATATGGGGCCTTGCTAATACGCTCAGGGTTAAGCCAAGGTCTAATAGTTCGTGGACCCTTAGGATCTCAACCAAGACCAGAAGACCTGGATGATCTACTGGAGGAGTTGTACGACCCCTGAGCACAAGACATATAAGGGTGAGTTCACCCTTATAAGGTTGGTACCGCACCATGGTTATGATGTCGCAAGCTTTATTTTTTTAAGGTCAACCTTAATTTAAGCTCATTCTCAAATTGGAAGTAAAAGATTCCTTAATCATTTTAAGAACAGCGTAGAGGAGCAGGTTCAGCTATCAGTCTTATTATTTTTATCTTACACTTAAGGTTTGGTACCTTACCCACAGCAATGAACCCTTACTGGTTCACACTGACATCTTCATTGGCAAGTTGGGATAAGGCTTGTACCCAACCATTGTTATGTGATCAAAGGTAACCTTGAAAATGTCTGTTACGGAAGGGTCAATGTAGACCTTAGGGAATGTCCTGGGTGTCCTGGTGAGCTGCTCAGTGAGAGCCTCCACGTGGTTAAGGTACACATGGGCATCTCCTAGAGTATAAATGAGCTCATGAGCTTCAAGTCCGGTCACATGAGCTATGAGTATGGTTAGTAAGGAGTAGCTGGCTATGTTAAAGGGTACCCCTAGACCCATGTCTCCAGACCTTTGGTAAAGCTGACATGAGAGCTTACCTGACGCAACATAGAACTGAGCTAGACAATGACAAGGTGGCAAAGCCATCTTAGAGATGTCACAAGGTACCCATGAGGATAAGATCAGGCGGCGGCTTGTAGGGTTAGTTTTAATCTGGTGGATCAAGGTTGATATTTGATCTATACCCTCCTTTCCGTAGTCTGAGTCACAATCTCGATACACAGCTCCAGAGTGTCGCCACTGGAAACCATATACCGGTCCAAGATCACCTTCAGATCGGTCTAAGAAGCCTTGTCTATCAAGAAAGGTTCGAGATCCATTCTGGTCCCAGATGTGGACATCTTTCTCTGCAAGGACCTTAGAGTCAGTGCTTCCAGAGAGGAACCACAATAGCTCTTCACATACTCCTCGGAAGAATACCTTTCGTGTGGTCAGTAAGGGTAATCTATTATCTGTAAGGGTAAATCTCATACTGCGACCAAAGACTGATAGGGTACCTGTACCTGTTCGGTCTTCACGACGGTCTCCAGTATCTAAGATGGCCCTAAGTAACCTTAGGTACTGGTTCTCTTGATGTTCCTGATCAGTTGACATTTGTTTAAGGTTAAGTTAAAGTTTAGCAGTATCAAATATGATTTCTGTTAAAGAAATTAACTTATCAAATCTTAAAAATGATTAAGGAATCCTTTTCTAAAAGGTTATTCTGCAACCTATTAGGAGTAGGTTCAGCCTTTAGCCTTATCATTATCATCTTACAGTTAAGGTTTGGAATCCTATCTCCTGGAACACTCGGGAACAATACCTTACCCACCGCGATAACCTTTAAACCCCCTGTAAGGTCCTTTGTAAGGTCCCCTGCGAGACCTTCTGCGAGACCTTCTATAGAATCAAACACACCGTTCCATAGTAAAAAATTATCAAGGTCGGAGTCTGGTAATATAAGACCTTCTGTAAAGGTTATTCTAAAGGAGAAACCTTGGAGTGGGTTTTTTAGGAAAATTTTTTACGTTCTAAAGGACTCTGCTGCTATCTATAATTCTACCGTCTTTGCCAATGGTCAAGTTTGTCAACCTATCCCGAAGCCTTTTCAAGAAGTCTTCGCCTTCATGTACTTCAAGTTAAAGTCCAGTACCGGAGACCTTATAAGGTTGAAGTTTCTAGGGCTCAGGGTCTTCATAGATAACTGGCAACTTTGCTTAGGAGATGGACCTTATTATTGTAGCCCACAGGAGCTCTATAAAAGGCACCTTAACGCCCTTAGCATTGGAGTACGAGATAACCCGGACGGGAGGACCAGGTCAGTGTTCTTCAGACTGAATTATAAGTCTTTTAAAGTACCCTCACCTTTACCCTTGACTCAAAGCTCCACCCCAAGGACAATCATATTAGGTTCCTCAAGGTCCTTAATATTCTTACGAGAGTTAAGTGTAGTATTTCGTAAGGGGGTCACTTCATACTTAGTTAAAGATGATATGAGATGCTCACCTAAGCTACCACCCGCTAGTATCAAGGCGAGGTCTGTTAAGTAACCTTACCCTTAACCCCGAAGGAAAATTATATTAGGTTCCTAAAAACAAAGCTACGACCAACTTAGTCAGTTACGTTACTTTGGTCATCAGTGCTTTACCTTTGCTCATCGTTAAGATGATAAGCATTTTTATTTAACACATCTGTGTCATTAAGAAGCTTCCCTATGTGCTTACATAACGAGACTGGAAGGAAGGCTGTTTTCCAACCTTGACTAGTATACCGCCGAGCAAAGGTCATCTCAAAGCTTGGTCCAGGTTGAAATGGTATCTCATTTAGAATGCTATAGAAGAAAATACTAGGCTGAAGGGTAAAGTGAGGCCAGTAATGACAGGTCATACCTGTTCCATGCTTGAGGTCAAATGCTAACCTTTGTTCGTCAGTTTGAACATGTTCATGTATGTAATAGGTAAGGTTACTTTGAGTTTGGCGCTCCTCTCCTCCTAATATGTTTTGAGAAGGTAACTCAGCATAGTTTTTATTAAAGGCTACCTGTCGAACACCTTCTGAATAGCCTTCGTAAAGGATCTCAATAAGGTCCTGGATAGATACTCTGGACAAAAACTCCCAGTCATCTTCAAGGTGTAAGATGAACCTTGGTGGTACTTGCAACGATTGAAGCTTTTGTACAAGCAGTTGCATACTAGTACAGTGACCTTTCTGATCTTTAGTTTTCCAGATGAACTTAAAGAAAGGGTACCTTTTCTTCATGAGGGCCCTTTCTGAAGCTGAGCTATTGTCGTCCACGCAAATAAAGGTTGTCAACCAGTCTAGGTCAACACATGACCTTATGAAAGACCTTATCGTACGCTCAAACAAATTAAATCTCTTGCAAGTTGTCACTGTTAAGATAATTTGCTTAACAGGCCTATGTACACCCGTTAAGGTTGTTAAAGGAGTCCAATGCTCGTCAATGTAAAGGTCATGAAACAACCTTACATTGAACAAAGCACGTGATTGTATATTCTTATCCACAGGCCTAAGGAGAAGGATACGCTCTACGCACCGATAAGCCTTCTCCTTTTGGTTGGCAAAATAAAAAATTAAAACCATCTCCTCCAGGAGTCTTATAAGGTTAGGAAGGAAGGTTAAAAGTTCTTCGCCAAGCGAAAGAGCCTCATGGAACCTTTGTTCATGTCGTAAGGTTATTAACTTCTGAAGGTCACTCATCCTTTTAACTATCTTCCTGTGGGTTTAAAAGATGCCTGAGACTACCTTGAACTCACTAAGTATAGTAGTACTGATTCTAACCTTGCTAGGGGTCTGGATGTACAGACTTAGGTATATTGATCAGCAGGAGTTCTATGAACCTTTAAAAGACCTTGTGTTTAATGGGAGCTCTTATTTAACCATCCCAGTAAACTGGGTACTAAGTAAGTACGAGCTCTTAATTGCTCTAAGGTTCAAAACAACCATCTCGGATGGTATGCTCTACCTTAACAAGGTATACGATGACAAGTTCTTTTGTATGTACCTTGAGAAAGGTCAACTTTACCTTAACAAAGGTCTCTTCGATAAGAATAAGGTTAAACTTTGGTCTGAGAACTTGGCCGACGGCGTTCCTCATGAGATAAGGTTATACTGGGCCTTTAAACAATTCATTATTGAGGTTGACAATCGACCTTTGAAATATGTGACCCCGCCTAATACTCTACCACTGGTGAACGGGCGTCATGTGTACATAGGAGGTGGTCCGATCCATCTAAGGGTACCATCTTACCAAGGTTGTATCTACTTCATACAGACTCCAGTGGAGACCCTTACCTACCTTAACTTTAATGACAGGACCTTACCTACCGGTGTAAAGGTTGAGGTTTGTAAATAGTTAAATAGTTAAGAAAAACTTTTAACTTTAAAAAAGACATGGAGAAATAATAAACCTTGTTCCAACGGTTTATTATTTCTCCATGTCTTTTTTTGTCTAAAAGGCTTGATAAATTACTTATCTGATCTTCATTGATCTTTCTTTTGGTTTGAAAAGTGCTCACTTACCATGGTGCACCTTTAAAATGTTCACCGAGATATCCTTACTCATTACAATTGTAATCCTCCTGATAAGTAATTATCTTTTTCAATCTGAGTCGGAACAAATAAAGGTCCCAACACAATACCAGACTGCTGAACAAGTTAACTGTCAGGACTGTCCTCCTGTATCAAAGCTTCGTTGTCAAGCTTGTCCAACCGATCCACTAAAATGCGCTACATGTGCTCCCAACTGTAACCTTTGTAATACTGATTGTTTTAAGTGTAAGACAGGTTCATGTCAACCTTCGTGTGATAGATGCCTTAGTAGCACCTGTGAACCAGACTGCACCAAGTGCTCTCAGGGTTGTCCTTTAGATTGTTCAAGGTTAGGAGAATGCACCTTACCTTTTAAAGAGTGTAAGATCGTAGGTGAAGGTCTTTCATTTAACCTTATAGACTATGCTATCTACAACAGGAAGCTAAGGGTGTACCAGACAATGATGACAGTCCTGACTGGTAAGGAACAAGGTCACCTTATAACCTTAGTGAACTCAAACGACATCATCAGTCTTTATATAATAAATAAGGTTGTAAAGCTTTACGCAGTCGTAAACAAGAAGAAGGTTACCTTAGTGACCCAGGGTATTAGTCTAGGGATATTAGAACCAAGGTCGGTTTATCTGAGGCTAGAGCCGACCGAATTATTGGTGGCGATCGACGGCCTTCAGTTTTCAGTACCAGTATCTAACCTTGACACCACTCAGAGGTTTACTGTGTACCTTGGAGGTCTACCATCTCACCTAAGAGAGTTAGCATACCCTACGGAGAACCCTTACGTAGGCTTTATAGGTTGCCTAACCGACCTTACGATAGATAATTCTAAGACTCCTCAGGAGTTCATGTTACGGGGTGCACAAGTAGGTTGCCCTCGTAAGTTCTTACCAGGATAAGTAAATGTACTAGTTGGATACAGGATACCAGAACAGATCAGATGGTGACCTTCGAAACATCCTGAACTTAGCAAGGTTGTTACGTGGAGAGTGAAGGTGACCTTCCAGAACCTGAAACCTTTACATGGCCGATATTAAAAAGGTGGTCTTAGCGTATTCAGAAAATGTTACAGACAACCTTCTGAAAGGGTATTATGATTAACAAGCTATGTAGCTAGTTTTCTGGGGGGCTAAAATGATCAGCACACTTAAGTTTGTGGTCCTGTTGGGCCTTGTAATATTCTTTACCTTGTTCCTATTCCCACCTGTAACTCTTAAACCTTGTCCAACTTGTCCTGTGGTTACAAGTGTGAACCCTAACTCAGAACTAAAATTTTCAGGACGAGGGTACGCAACTAATAGGTACCCTGTTTTAGGAAGGGTCTACTTTAACCTTCTAATAGACTTTACACCTGGAGCCTTAGAAGGCTTATTGTTCCTTTGTTTCTTAAGGCAAGGTGGCTTTGTAGCCTTGTATTTAAAGAAAGGAAAGCTTACCTTACAGGTTAAGCATGATTCTATAACACTTCAGACGAAGTTAACAGCTCGCACGTCATACAGCGTGCAGGCGTATACTCTGAACCAGAAACTTTATTTTAACCTGGGAGCTTTAGATATCCAGCCTGAGGTCAAAGTAATAACCTTTACGGATACGTTTCAGTTCGCTGGACCGTTCTATCTAGGAGGAGTACCTTTGGCCACAGATGACTTGCAGGTGATACCAAGTGACCTTCTTAAGCCTTATGTAGGGACCATCTCATCTGTCACTGTGAATGGACTTATGTACAGGATAGCTGACTTGATAAGGTATGAAATGTAAACGTGACCATTATAAGGTTCAATTGAACCTTATAAAGTTAAGACAACCTTCTAATGGTACAGCCAGTAGCAATGTCCTCTTGAGTAAGGATACTTTTCTTATGTTGATGTTCTCGAATCAGGTTAAGAATGAACCTTTGATTCTGAAACCAGTCGACATAAAGGTCTTTCACCTTTGGATGAACCTTATCCAACTTAGACTTAATGACAGACTCCTGGTCTGTGAGAAGGATGTTAGAGAACCTTCCTGAGGATGACATTTTATAATTTGGATCTTCAAAGGTTGGGAGCAGGCTGCAGTACAACAAGGCAGGAGGGGGTCCTTTTATTTGACCTTTATAAATAGCCTGTCGAAGCATCCTGAAGAAGACATCTTGATCTGTTGAGCATATCACAAGGCACCTTAAAGAAGGGTCAAGAATCTTTGGAAAGGTTGATGCAAGGGCTGCTACAGCCTGAACCAAAGGGTAAGCTGCTGACCCTAGAGGGGTGTCTGGTTGATGATTGAAGATAACCTTTGCCTGCTGCAACGAGATGCAAGCTCCAAGGCGTAAGGTGTTCAAGTAGAAGGCAGGTTCAGCCGAGAGGTACTGAGTGTTCACACAGATAAAGGTTTGCTCAAGGTTAAATCCAAAGGCTAACACATCTCGTATGGTGTCCAAGACATGAGCCTTGAATGGCACCTTACGAGTTAGAAACTTTTCATCATCTGATATCTGAATCACACAAGGTACCTTAAACACCCTTTGAAAGTAACAGGCTACCTCAAAGGGTATTACATGACCTAAGTGTAAGGATGAACTACTAGGTCCTCTACCAGTTAGAATGTAGAACTTAGCACCTTGTTCAACCTGAGTTAAGAGCTTGTCAAGGTCTTTGTGCTCACGAACAGCACCACTAGTTAGGAACTGATGAGGAGGTTGCTTGGTCATCTGACTTACCTTATTAAGGATGGCTGAGGTTACTGGGTGAGCTCCTAAGGTTAAATTGTACCTGCAGGTTAAAGACATTTACTGATAAGTAATTTTATTTAACAGACTTTTCAACCTTTTTAGCCTTTGTCAAATCTTGTAACTTGCTTCGTATGAAGAAACTTGTTATGGTGCACATGGGACTACTATAAGTATGCTTTGACTTTCCAAAGGTTACTTGTGAACTTGTAAAATTAAAGCTCAGACGAACCTTAGATGCCTTGTTATTGTTGAGCTTGACGACAAGGTATGGGTCTGAGATAGTTGCTGATAAGGTATTTAACTTATCAGTCCGGATTAAACCTAAGGTATTTATTCCATTAGAGGACCACGAAGGTTTCATGAACAGTCTTAATTTTCTAATCTGAAATTTAATCTTGTGACCATCTGTAGACTGAGTTGACATGAGTTGGAATGTCTTAGAGATGACTCTCTCGAGCATAAAATTTAACCTTAGGTGTAACCTTACAGGAACATGCAACACATACGGTGTTCCTGATAAGCTTAATTGTTTATCAGACCTTACATGTTCTTCCGGGGTCACCTTTAAAGTTTCCATGACAGGAGATATAAGCATACAGATGATAGCAATAGCTACCACAAGTAGAACTACAAGCTTGAAGATGAACATTTTATCCTGTTAGAGAACTTTACTTAACAGACCTTTTATACTTAAGAATATCAACATTCCAAGCTACTATTCTTACTCTCATTACTTTAAAATGTCTGTAGGAAGAGTATTTGCTAACCTTGGTAGGAAGATAGATGATCTGAATACTCAGGCTGTCATTCCAGATAACCTCACTCTGAAAGGAAAACCTTACGCGGTTGACTTCGGAGTGGCCATGAATAAGCTTGGAATATCCTTAGATAACTTCACCTTGGTAAAGGGTGCCTCATCGAAGTTAGAACTAGCTTACAAAGGTAAAGTTACTAACCTTACAAATGCAATTAGAGCTGCGAATAAGTCAGGTGACCTTATAGGTAGTCTTCGTGAGCTGAATATTCCACCGGCAGTAAGAAATTCAGCTCAGGTTCGTTCATATGCTGACAGACTTCGACTTAACTTTACCCAACAACCTTGGGTTAAGAAGGCTGGTGAAACAGCAGCCCTTACAGAGACTGGTTTAGACCTTAGGAGGAGGCTTAAAGGTCCAGCACCAGATACCCCGATGCAGGCTCGGAATGCTCTAGATCAAAATGCAACTTTTAAAAAGTATGTCGACATCGAGATAGCAACCTTGAACAATAAGATTGCAGAGGCTTCCAAAGGTGGAAGCCGAACCTTTACTGTTGGTAAGGTTATTAAAACAACCTTTACTATAACTGGTGCGGCAATAACCTTAGCTGTGGTTATCAACCTTGTGTTCACCCATATGAATAACATGAATGGGTGCTGGCTCGTTAATACAGTAAGCAACAGCCGGTGTAAGATACCTTTATTAACCTGTGATAAAGTTGCAGGTGCTGAGGGAACCACCTGTCGACCTTTGAAACAATGTGGACCTTCTCAGGATCAACCTTGCTTCAGCAGGACAACCTGCATCGAGTACAACAAACCAATAGAAGGTCAAGAGCCAAGCCAACCTCCGACCTGTAAACGAACCTTAGCAAACGTAATCAAGTCATGTCAAGGTTGTAGTTCATACTGTAACGTAGACAAGCTTCAACTCCCATCTGAGTACACACTTGAGTGTGTCAATGTTAACTTCTGGGGAGCCTTAGTGGACTTCTTCGGTGGCGTTTCATCAAGCTTATACAAGGGTATAATTAACCTTCTCTCAGGGAACTTCCTTTTGTATATCGCTCTGGTGATTGTAGCGCTCATAATATATAACTTAGTTACTTAAGGGTTTTATCTTAACAGGGAGATCCCTGTTAAGGTTCAGGTCTAAGGTAGGGTTCTAGGTTCTACACAGACATATTAGTGAATTGCATTCCAAGTTGCAATTCACACAAGTCTTTATCTATGGACTGAATCTGAGAAAGGATATGTTGTGAAGCCTGGGATGTTAACGGATTGTTAAGTTGAGATACTAAATGGGATCTAAGGTCTATTAAGTTATTTTCTTTATCATATAGGCTTAAGGCGTCCTTAAACATCTTAAGGTGAACTTCAAGGTACTGTTTTTCTTCAGCGTCAACCGCTACGAGCAACTCGCGTTCAAGGTCATATACTATAGCTCTTAAACTATTTTCTTTAACAGACCTATCAAACCATTCAAGGTCCTCAACGTCAGCGTCGTACTGAGACATTTTAGATTGTTAAAGTACAATTGGTCTTGGTATCAAAAAGGTTACTCCGAGGTCTACCAGCATGTTAATGTTCCTTTGTTCAGGTTGTGGTTGAAAATGACCTTTCTAAGTTACTATGGTACCTTGATAAGGTTACCATGGACTTTCAGTTTGTTGATCTTAGCGAAGGTTTCCATGAAGCTGTTAAAGAAAACAACTTAACAGTCCTTAGTATGTTATATGATGCTTATCCTGACGTTGAGTGGGCAAGGTACTTAAAGAAACTGGTGACTGGTTTACTTACATAACCTGTTTATTTAAGGCTAAAATACTTAACAGACGATCTTCAAGGTACCTTTTAATGTTCTTGACTGTGTAAGGAACCACTATCAACCTTACACCAGCTTGGTTACACAATCTTTGTTTAAGGTCATCTCTGTACCTTGTGTTGTCAAAGGCATCCTTACTCCTATGAAAGTAAGGAGTGTAATGGTAGTGCTGCTGCCCGTTGTATTCTATACCGATACGTAGCTCAGCATTGTAACAGTCTAGCTCAAGGTTATGACCTGAGGTTACATAGTTCTGAAGGAAGGGTGGACGAGCCTTAGGGAAAGGTTTACCAGTTAACCTTTCTGCCACATCACGACATTCAAGTTCACCTTTGCTCTCAGTTGGACCTCGTTTCTTGGACTGAAAGTTGGACCGAGATTTCTTTTGCTCAGGGTAACTCAGCAACCTTTTAATCAGCGGCGTATGGTCTGTATAGGTACCCGTTCGTAAGGTTAAATTATTAACCACGAACATGATGACCAGGAAGACAACCGACATCCAGAACAGAACTTCAAAGCCATAGGTGTTCCACAAATAAGTTAGCATGATTATTTTAAAGAGCAACATAAGGAGTCTGGACTCCTTATGGTCTGCTAAGTAATAATAAGTAGCCTTATGCGATACCAGCATACTGTTTAGTAAAGGTTGAGTCGTAAGCCTTATCAAGATTTGAGAACTTGCGCAAGGCTTGTGCACCTTGTTGCATAGCTCGCGTGTACTGAGAACTACCACAACCAGGATACACCTTGGAGCCAAGGTCCGTGCCGAAGCTTCCAGTCACGTTGTTGATCTCATTAAGGGCCTCGTTTCGGTACATGGTATCCCATTGGTTCAAGGTGTACATGTCACCATAGATCTGACCATTAATACCACCTGCGGAAAGGTTCACGTACTCAACGTACTGTGGTCGTTGGTAGTTCTCTACCGCAACTCGATCAAGGGCACTTTGGCAACCTTGAGACTTAGTGTTAAAGGAGTCCGCAGACACTGGGCGACCTGCATTATCGAATCCATTCCAGACCGGGCACACCATGTTACCAGGGTTCAAGAACCGGTCTGAGTAGATACGATCAGCGTACCCTGTATCTATCTTACACGTCCTTACGGCTGAATCTAAACTGATCGACATTTTACATAAGAGAATTTTTATTCCACAATAGATCAACCTATGAACCTAGCTGGTAAGGTTTGTACAAAGGGTACCCTTGAATAAATTTACATAGCAACCTTACTAACAAACCTGAAACTCATAAGTACTAAACATATCCTTATCTGTTAACCTTACTAATTGTAACTCATCCTTGTAACTCAGGTTATGAAAACAACCTTTGAAAGGGGTAGACATGTAATTAGGATTGTCAACCTTTCCAAAGCTTATCCTAACCTTGTTCCAAGAAGGTTTCGCTAAAGGTAATGACACCAAAGGTTTATTATCAACCTTACATAACAGCCTGTTGATACTCTCATTAAAGGATACCTTAACGTAATGCCAATCATTATCATTAAGGATGAGTGTTGACCTTGTAAACTTGTTAGGTGCAAAGGCTATGGGTAAGGGTAATGTTTGACCTTCCGGGGGTGACACGTTAAGAGGTATCACTCCAAGTACAAGGATCCCTTCGGCAAGCTTAACAACAACCACGGGGTCAGTGTTCAGGCTCAGGAGAACCACGTCAGGCTCCTGTGTCTTAAAATAAAAGTCAACTGAGAAGTTACTATAGTACCTTAAGAGAGCTTTAGTTTTAAGGTCGCCTCCATTGGTTGTTGAGAAGCTTTTTTGTACTGTTAAGTATTTTCTCTTATCAGACCTTAGTAATAAAATAAGACCTGCGATAATAACAATGGCAATTAAGATACCAAGTAAGGTTCTTGTTGAGGTTGTTAGCATGACTTTTATCCCTTGACTTAAAAAATGTTACGGTCGCTAGTACTACTTTTATGTTTCGTTCTTATAACTTACTCGTGGGCCAAGTATGTATCCTTGTCAGAGACCTTCAAGCTTTCAGAAATTAAACCTAAGCTTAACTGGTTCTGGTCAGAGCCTAACCCAGATCACAAAGGTTTACCCTTAGCCTTTACAGGTGAGGGTGCCATCAGCTATGCCACATACATGGATAGGTTCTCAGGTCCCATGGGGTATACTGACTATGAGAACAACTTTTCATTTAAGGTTACCTTTGCAACCTTGTTAGCTAAGGGGGTCCTTTATGTTGATCAGTTGGAGGGAAAAGGTCTAATGTTTGTGTCTTTACATAAGGGAAGCTTAAGGTTGACCTTTATTCACAACCTCCCACAAGTTAAAAGTATTTCAGGTCCTGTGAACGACCTTAAGCCTCACACACTCAAGGTGCAAAGGGTACCTGGGGAGAACAAGGTTAACGTTCAGGTTGATAAGCAACCTGTCACATCTTACACTCTAACGTTACCTGCTTCCTTTAGAGGAGGTATTAACATCTACCTTGGAGGTATACCTTTGAACCTTAAAACTTATAACAAGGTCTACGGTGAACCTTCTTTTATAGGTTGCATTTACAAAGGTGAAGTGTTAAATAAGGGTCAGTTGGAACCTTTCTCCTTGTACAACTTTGTAACCACGGGAGAGGTTAAATCATACTGTCAACCACCAACCTTTATAAGGCTGTATGACGACCTAAATGGAAGTTATGCCGAAGCACCTTTCCCTGGTGAACCTGAACCTAACTTTAAGTTCTCATTTGACTTCAGGACAGGTTCATCAGATGGTCTGCTGTTCATGGACCTATCAAGGAAGGACATGTACGTTGCTGTATACCTAAAGGAAGGTTACCTTTGGATCGCTATAAACGATGGAGGTCTCACAGCTGAAAAGGTATCTCAGGAACCTTTGAATGATAATCTTGTACATAAGGTTAGTGTGCAAGAGGCTGGTGCTGTGAGCCTTGTATGGGTGTACATAGATGAACATCAGAAGGGTGTCAAGTTTAAGAACAGGGTACCCTTTGTCAACGGTTCTCACCTTGTGATAGGAGGTATGCCTGCTGAAGAACCTTATAATCAGATTGTAGAAGACGAGAAAGTCCTGTATAGTTCTTTAGCAGCCGACATCCTAAACGTGACCTGTAACGGTCATCAACTCAGTCCTGCTTCGTTCAAGGTCAGATAAGTAAATTTATTTAACAGACCTAAAAATATTTTGTAACCTTTAAAATGTTTACATATTATATAGGCGTTGGGATTCTCTTGGTGAGCCTCACTGTTGGTCTAATAATATTCTTGATGATGTCAGATCAAGAGCAACCTCTTAAGCTGGAGGAAGAGTATGTTTATGATAACCTTACAGATGACTCCAAGGTTGTATGCACCTTTAAATTGACCTCATTGCCAAGTAACCCTGTAACCTTATTTACCTTCAGCGCTAAGAATACTGCTAAGGGTACTACCCCTGCTACCACTACACCTCAAGTGGCTGTTGTACAGGTTAAGAATTCTAACCTTGTTATCACTCTAGGTACTAAGTCTCATACCCTTATTGAGGATGTCAAACCAGATGTTCAGGTAACCTTAACATTCAACCTTCGGGATAATAAATGTAAGTCTAAGAATAAACCTGTAGCCCAGAATTATCTACCTGATGGTCGATGCAAGATGGGCTTAGGAAGTACCGATACAAAGTTTGTCATCCTCGAAGAGCTTACAGTAGATCAGAAGAAGATTAAGCTTGATACCTTAAAGAAAAAGAATGCTTCCAATTAAGGTTGATGAGATCAGCTTTAAGGTTGAGGACGATTACATGGTACCTGGCTGGTGTCCCAATGGGTTCTTTCAAGACCAGTTTCTATCAGGATGGGAAAAGGATACCTTACGTGTGGTCAGGTCCTTTGCGTCACCTTCTAAGGTCCTAATTGATGTGGGAGCTTGGATAGGACCTATAACTCTTTATGGTAGCAAGTTGTATGATCGTGTGGTTAGCTTTGAACCTGATCCAATAGCGCTTGGGTACCTTAAAAAGAACCTTAGTTTAACTGGGCCCGATGGTAAACCACAAGGCTATAATGTAACCTTGTTTGGGAAAGGTTTAAGCTTTGTGACATCTTCTGAAGGTCAATTGTTTGGTGGATCAAAGGACCTTGGTAACTCAGAGACAACCTTCTTAGCTGGCTATGATTTCTTCCGGCACATAGTTAACGATCCAATGCAACGAGGCTCTTACGAAGATAGAACCTCAAACTTGATTAAGGTCCCGACTATAACCTTAGAGGATAGCTTATCGGCCGCTAAGGTTAATCCAGATGACATTGGTCTTATAAAGGTTGACATAGAAGGAGGAGAACACTTTCTGGTTCCAGCCCTCAAATCTTTTCTTAAGGTTCATAGGATACCTTTGTTAATCTCACTTCACTATTGTTTTCTTCCCAAGGATTACGTATGGTCTATCCTTGAGACCTTGTTTGATATCTATAACACAGTAAAGGATACTCATACAGATATGAAAATTGAGTATCAACAAGCTAAAGAAAATTATTTAACAGACCTTTTGTTCGTTGATTAAGTTCCATAAGGTTCATGTGAACCTTATGGTATCTTTTCTGTCATCTCTGTTGCCATACGATCATACCCAAGTATAAACATCTGAGCAAGTTTAAATCGGGTCTTGGTAAAGTCAAAGAAGCTTGAATCAACCTTATCCAGATAGATCCAAGTACCTTTGTTTGCTTCAAGGTTTCCTTCAAGGTACATCCTTACTGTAATATTCTTATGTGTTAGGTAAACTCGGTGCAAGGTCTTTAAGGTTGTTAAGATACCCACTTCAGTGTCATCCTTAGCATCAGCCTTGGGCTTCTCTAATACACAGATGCCAATGCCATCTTCAGGGTCCTTAACTAACCTGATGGGAAAGTTATCGCCAACTCCACCATCTATGTAAAGGTCACCTTCATATTCGAAAGGTTTATAGATCAGAGGAAAGGAACAGCTCATCTGAATAGCATCTGTCACCAGTAAAGTAGGATGAGTCTCCCACTTTAGATACACTTGTTTAGCCTTTGAAAAGTTAACCGTAGAGATGATCATGTTCTTATTATGCTGCCTGTAAAGTTGTTCTAAGGTTGGAATATAACCTAGCCTCTCTTTATAGATAGTAGCTAAGGTTGATTTGATACCTTCAAAGCTTAGCAGACCCTTTCCCTCCGCAAGAAAGGTATTGACGTCGAGCTTACCGAATGACCTGAAGGTGTCTCCATTACAGATATACTCCAGACCTTCTAAGGGGCTTAGACCTACACTTAGCACGGCACATATAATGGAGCCGGATGAGCATCCAATAAAGTTAACAAGGTTGTCTAATGAACCTTTCATATACAGGTACTGTACAGCACCTAAGGTTATACAACCATTCGTATTTGATCCTGATAGAACTATAGTCTTATAGCTCTTAAGGTTACACGTGGGGTCATTCGTGGGTAACATTTTATTGTTAGGTAATATTACTTAACAAGTCTATGACGTACTTATAAGGACATATAAGTAAGTGTACTTATATGTACCGAGTAAGTTACCGTAAGTTACCGTACACTTACTTATCTTACAGTAATTTTTACTTTTAAATTTTTTACAAGGGCCTACTCGCCCAGGTCAAATAAAATACATCCGTGCCCAATAGGGTAGTCGGTCAACTCAATGAAGGTTAGACTCTTGCGAGGCTTGCGAGGCTTTCATCTGCTTCGCAATTCCTATAACATCAAACTGTTTTGTTGTCCGGCTGATATAGCTATGCACGCTCTCTGTAAGGTCCCCATAATTGTGTCTACCGTAACAGATACGACCGTCAAGGTTCTTAATGTACCTAAGCTTCTTAGACTTAGAATGACCCACGACTTCAACAAGGGGGCACTTGACAGCCTTTGCAAAGCTCTTACACTCGAGTGTATGAAGGTCAACCTCCTTTATGCTATGTGCATACTGGCAAGCTTGCTTGCCACACTTCTCCTTCTTGAAGAAGGAGAAGCAAAGCTTGTTAAGAACCTTCTTGGGAGCCTGGACTTGAAGGTTCATAAGAGGTTGGGCAGCTGGTGCTGCAGGTTGGACTTGAAGGTCCATAAGAGGTTGGGCAGCTGGTGCTGCAGGTTGGACTTGAAGGTTCATAAGAGGTTGGATGTGTTGATGAGCCGGTGGTTGAGGCTGAGGCTTTCTCGCGTTGGTCTTTTTAAACTTAGTCTTAGCCTTGTCAGATGGTCGTTTGTCAACCTTGTTGTTCTTGTTGTTCTTGTTGTTCTTGTTGAACTTGTTGCCTTTGTCAGCTGGTTGTTCTTCACCCTGGAAGGTGAACCCGTATGGGCTCATGCAAAGGACTGAAAGGCTTAACCTCCGGGGCCTACCCTTACCGGTAAACTTCTGAGTACGATCTTTAACTTCAACCTTGGATGACAGTGTAGGATACTCTTCTTCAGAGTACTCACGCGTAGAGTGCTCCACTGTTAGGTTGACCCATCTAAGGAGATCCTTATGAGCCTCCATTAAGCTTTGAGTTTCAGAATCGATCTTAGGAAAAGGTTTCTTAACCTCAACCTTTACAGGTTCCTTTTCAGTCTCGTTCTCGGATAGGTCATCTATCATATCAAGATTGGCAAACTCATCCCAATCTATCTCTTCATAGTCTATCTCGTCGTGGTCTATCTCGTCGTGGTCATCCTCATAAAGGTCATCTTGAAGCTGAAAAAATTGAGCAGACATTTTAAGCGCTGTTAAGTTATTTAACTTAAACTGTCAAAGTGAACTGAGTTCAATGTATCTCTAAATAATAATTAAAGGTTGAATCAAAAAAATGACCACCTACCTCTTGTCAGCGCTCATTGCTACTGTTATGTTATTTTCTTTATATATCCTTAGTTTAAGAAAGTACCCTGCAGAATTAAAGTTTGATCTGCCAAATCAGGTTGCCGAGTATAAGGTTCCAAGTGAACCTTTAAACAACAACCAACCTTTCTCTATATCCTTAAGACTTAGGACTACTTTAAGCTTAGGTGGCATTTGTTTCTTTACAGCTGGAGGTTACACAGTTGACCTTAGAGTTCAGAACGCAAAGGTTGTTTTATTATTTAAGGTTACAAGTTCTAACCTTGTAAAGTTAACCTTAGAGTCTAAAGTAAACCTTTATGAAGGTTGGAATGACCTTCAAGTCTTATGTGTCACAGAAGCATCAACAACGCTAAAGGTTAAACTCAACCTTAACAATAATATCAGCACGGGAACTATCACGGATGTTTTACCTTTTACACCTAGTAAAGTAATCTTTGGACACTTAAATTTTAAAGGTTGTTTAAAGGACCTTTACTTTAATGATGAGATGGTTCATGAGTCGAACCTTATTCTAATTAATGTATTCAATGGTTCATAAGGCTAAAGTAAGTTTACGAACTGTAGTTCGTAAACAAGAATACCTTAGTTCTTTTTAACACGACGTTTCTTTTTAAGGTCAGCGTCAGTCTTAGCGTCAGTCTTAGCGTCAGGTTCACTATTAGGTTCACTCTCTACCTTGTCAGTCTTTGCACCGTCTATTAAAAAAGATTCTCTACCAGTTTCAGGTCCCAGTTCGACCTCGTGATAAGGAGGTGGTGGATCAACATCCTTAACCTTACATTTATTATAAGGAGGTGGTGGATCAACATCCTTAACCTTACATTTATTATAAGCAGGTGGTGGATCAACATCCTTAACCTTACATTTATCCGTACAGTCTGTATCAGCCTTGGAGTCAGCAGCCTCTGACTCAACCTTCTCTGAGGGTAGAAACAAGCTTCCAGTATACTTCTGGATCCAACAGTACGGGATCTTTTCTTTGTCAGATGATATATGAAGAAGGCTAGCAAGCTTCTTACCAGCATCTGAGGTTAGGTCAAGCATCCTTCTGTCACCTTCAACTTGGAGATGATGGGCCTTAGCATAGGAGCAGATAGCGTTCGTGATATTGTTTCTAGATTTAGGTTCGGAAGGGTCCCAGTTAAAGAATAGAGCTGCATCATCTCGGAGCTGCTTTCTTTGGTTGAACCCGGAGTTGGAAGAGTTCTTGCGCTCCTTATGTTCATTAGAAAATAGTTTAAGACCACGGAAGGCTGCGTAGTCCTTTGAGTTGATGATGCTCTTGTTGTCTTCGAATAGCTTACGAGCGATGATGATCTCTCGTTGAGCAGATGGGTCTATTTTACCTCTAACCATTTTAACTAACCAAGAGCTTTCTTAAATGGTTTACAAAGGTTTAACAGGCCCTTGTAAACTTTACATGGCTCTCCTTGTGGACCTTACTGGTTCACCTTAACCTTAATTTTAGTTAAGGGGATACTTGAACCTTCTTTTGCTTTAAGGATACGCTTAAGTACTTCTGAGTCGTAAAGACCTTCCTCTTCAAGGATAGACTTGATACGTGCTTCTTGGTCCTTTAATCCAACCTTAGACTTACGTAACAAGGATTCGCCATAGATAACAGTATGGTTATTGACCTGGATTCCTTCTTCCTTGCGTTCAGTAAGGTAGTCTTTAATTTCTTTCTCAAGGTTAACTTCCTCCTTTCGTATGTCTCGTAACCTTTGTAAGGTCTCTTTCTTTTGTTGTTGTATCCAAAGGTACCTTTGAGTTATCTTCTCTATCTTGTAAGACGTCATCTTTTATAAAGTCACCTAGCAACCTTAAGTCAAAGTATTGCACTAAGGTTCTCCTCTCCTCTAAGGTTAATTGTAAAGGGTCATATCCATCTTGTAGCATGCTCATAATAAGATCAGCTTCAGCTTTAGAGTCCTGGTTCTTAAAGGGTACCTTAGCGTCAGCTTGTGCGTCTACTTGTGAGTTAAGATAGTTCACGTCAAGGTGGACATAAAGGTCCTGACCAAGTATTTCATAACGAGCCTTTGTAGCTTCATCAACAGGGTGAAAGACAGGTCCGTCCATTTTAAGACTGATGGGATATCTTTAAGAGCTTGTAAAGTCTCACTTAATTTAAAGCCTTTTACTTATCAGACCTTTAAAAATGAGGTCGTTTATTTTTTTAATAGGGCTGCTGTCCCTATGGTCACCCTCAAAGGCTTTTCTGATGGGCTATGATCAGTATGGTATGTTCGTGAAGGACTTTTATATAACCTATGGCGGGCGACTTGCCTCCCCTAGTACGGTTTCAAGTAGCTTCGGAGAAAGGTTTAGCTCTGAGTTAATATTTGGTCACGTTAAGAGTGAGTATCGTAACGTCACAACCTTAATAAGAACCCTACAAACCGTCACCCATAGTAGCCGACACCAATTACAAAGGTACATGTTTGACCCTGGCAGGTATACGGACGACATGACTTCCTTTAACACCTTGTCAGGCTTTAAACATATACTTCGTCTCGGTAAGTGTTACAAGTACACCTGGTGGAGTAAGGTTCATGTGACCACAGATACGTGTCAGATCCATTCACGGGACTCTTATTACTTCCCCATGCCAGACTATCTGTGGACCAAATATAAGCGGTACTTTCCTAAGACTGTTAGAGGTTCAATAGGTGACCTTGCTAGAGGAGCACCTTACAGTGCCTATGCTAAGTTTATATACGCTGTTAGAGTCTCAGATCCATCTAAGTGCCACAGGTGTACCGGGCTATATAATACATACACATACCAACATTGGCTTACCCAGCTAGCTAAGAGCTCTAGCATTCGAGGTCGAGATCGACCTGGTCTCCACTGGATCCCTGGTGACGTATCCTATTTCGCAATCGGAAATGTTGTTATAGATGGGTCTCGAGGTGGATGTCGCATCTGTAGTAGGTCCGGTCTCAATTTACTTTCTCTGATTGGATCAACAGATTGTAATCCGAAGATATTTAGCATAGGAGATATGCTCATGCCAAGGGAGGCAAAGCAAACATTTGAATCCTTAGTTCGTGCAATGATCCTTTGTAGAGCGTAAACAATAAGGTTAAACTTAACCTTATTGGTAAGTTTTAAGTTTGTTAAAGGAGCTTAGTATTAGAGAACTTAGCGGAGCTTACTTATCAAACCTTAGAGATACCTTAAACCTTGAAGAATCTTCTTAAGTTTATTAAGACGATAGGACTTAACTTTGTAAGTCTTGAGCGAGGTGGGATCTTCAAGTGCCCGAAGGGCAGCTATCAACTTGTTAAGCTGGTCGGGTCTACAAGTTTCCAAGAATGTTCAGTGGAGGATCCAGAACGATGTCAAGTTACTTACGGAGGGTGTATGGAACCTTTGGTCAAATGATAATCCTTTGTAGATTACCTACGCCACCTTACTTCATCAAAGGTTTAAAACTATTGTAAAGGTAACTTAAGTTATATTTCTTAAGCACCTCAGTAACCTCGCCCTTATCTAAGTAAGGTATAAAATTGTAAGGTCTCTGAAGAGGGAGATGGTCTGTTAAATATAATTCCCTAACACGTTTAAAGTTTAGAATAGAAGTATCTACAGGTAGGTCTTCTAACCTTTGATAAGTCTTTATGAGCTGCAAAGCTTTCTTAGGACCTATTAAAGGTATGTTCTTATTAAAGTCTGTTCCACAAAGAATACAAAGGTCCAACCATTGAGCTTGGGTGAGCTCCAGGTCATCTAAGATGTTGTTAAGAAAGATACCCTTGAAGCCTGATGAGGTGATCTCTCTAAGGATCACTGGGCAGCCTGCTGCCATGATATCTGTATCAGCACTTAGCACCGCACTAACATAACCTTCCTGGCAGAGCTTAGTGCAGTAGATCTCAGCTTCCCCAGGTGCCTGATCAAAGGGTACCTTGAACAAGGTTAGTATGTCCTTACAAAGGTTAATATCAGATGCCTTAAGAGTAAAGGTTCTTTGTTTGAGCTTGGCAATATATTCTCTCATGCGTTCAGCATTAAAGATGGTCACAAGGGAACCTTCAGGCATAAGCTTTGCTTCATAGGTTCGTTTTAGAAGGTCAGATGGTTGGACCATTGGCAGATCATCCAAGGTTAATGGGGAGTCTGGGTCGGTGGGGGCTTGGGCGCACTCTTGGGCACACATTTCTGCTTGCGCTTGCTCATATTCTTCAAGGTCATCTTCTAACCTTTGTATTTGGGAGACTAAGGCAGCCTTAGTCTCCTTTCTTTTCTTACTCTCAAGGAGCTTCTCAGGTGGGTGCTCACCGTCAAAGATAAAGATAGGATGTATGTTATGAGTACGTAACCTTGTCAGAAGGTTAATGTAAGCCTTGATCACGCTAGTGCTGTGGATAATGTTGTACTTGAACATAATGTAAGGTGCGTCTATAGCAATCTTCTTCTGAGCGAAGGTTTCATAAGAGACTTCTTCGTAAAGGTCTTTGTTAATAAGCTGTGAGAGGTTATTAATACCCATGAGTTAGTTTTTCATTCGAAGAAGGTTCATTTGTAGAATCATTTTCTAATCCTATTCTTTGCATGACCTTATCAAGGTCCTTATAGTCTATGTAGGTCTTAGGAAGGTACAAGGTGTGAACAAAGGATATGAACATTAGAAAGGTCACGATCATTTTTATAGGTCCTCAAAATGAGTTTCTACAAGTGGATAACAGAACCCCCTAGGCCCGAGATAATTATGCCCACAGAAAGGTGTTCAACTGTACCTCAGCAACCTTATTCTGTATCTGCACCTCAGCAACCTTATTCTGCACCTCAGCAACCTTATTCTGCACCTCAGCAACCTTATTCTGCACCTCAGCAACCTTATTCTGCACCTCAGCAA
>Ga0224499_10000029_pt1 | contig 36570 bp, 30 predicted proteins | sample SF_Jul11_sed_USG_3_FD_168125 | JGI IMG/M metagenome (GOLD analysis project Ga0224499, IMG submission 168125) | Sediment microbial communities from San Francisco Bay, California, United States - SF_Jul11_sed_USGS_24 | ecosystem: Environmental > Aquatic > Marine > Sediment | place: USA... | reverse complement strand
TTTCAGACAAAATTGAGACGGTGTCGGTGGCGCCGCTATTCGGTGATGCTATGAAACGTATTTACAACCGCGAAAGTGTCAGCGAGATGTTCGGATGATGTGCCGCCGATCTGTTCGTTCACATAGGATATCTCGCCATCCCCAACAACTTCAACTGAGAGAAAAGTGAAAACCAAAGCTGTGATTTTCGATCTGGACGACACGCTGATTCCCAGTGTGCGAGATGTCCTCAGAGCACTAAGCGCAACGCTGACGCCGGTGGCTGAGCGCTATGACAAAGCGCCGGATGAACTGGTGGTGACCATGCGAAGTACGGCTCGCGAAATATGGCGCGCATCGGACCTACACCCATACTGCGAACGGGTAGGCATAGCCTCGTATGAAGGACTATGGGCCACGCCTGTGGCAAACAGTGATGAAGCTCGACAGCTAAGCGAATGGTTGCCTGAGTATCGCCTTCATGCCTGGCGTTCGGCGCTGAAACGACAGGGGATCGAAGAAGAAGGTCTTGCCGAACATCTGGCGGCGACCTTTCCAACCGAACGAAGAAGGCGAGCCGGTCCATTTCCGGAGATTGAAACTGTTCTGAATCACCTCAAGGAATCGTACCGCCTGGCTCTACTTACCAACGGCGAAGTCGGTCTTCAAAACGAGAAGCTGGACCTGTCCGGATTGCGACACCACTTCGAAGTGGTTACAGTATCAGGTGAAATCGGCATCGGCAAACCTGATCGACAAGTATTCGACCTGACGTTGAAACGATTGGGTCTGACGGTCGATGCTGCGGTCATGGTCGGTGACAATCTCAGAACGGATATCTCAGGGGCGTTGGGAATCGGGATGTTCTCAGCGTGGATCAACCGCGACGGCAGGACAGGCGATGACACCATCCGACCGGACGCAGAGCTGGCCGACCTCACCGAACTTGCCGGTGCCATTCCCAACATTTGAGAAGACACCAGCTGCTCGTCCCATCAGTCGAACCGCCAACCAATGGTTGCATGATAACGTACCAACTGTAGCAACAGAGTATACGCTCACCAGCAACAAGGAACGTGCATCATGAGCGACCGAGCTACTTTGGGTGGGAAAGATAAATCTTCATTGGCAGGGTCTTCCGGGGTGTTCGTGGCTATCTTGTCGTTGGCCGTGTTCTGCTGGGCAGCCTCTGCCTGCCAGTCGGCGTCCGCGTCCGAATCCAACTACCAGGTAGTTCGCACCGATGAACCGATTTCATGGCTCGTAGCGCGCGACTCGGCCCTCGCGCTGGGGGGACAGCTTGCGGCCATCACATCTCAGGCCGAGCAGGATTTGGTCTTAGCTTTGCTGGCCTCCGAGGATACGGCTTGGATAGGTGGCTCCGATGTTGTCGTTGAAGGCAGATGGGCCTGGTACTCGGGCGAACGATGGAGCTATGCGCAATGGGCGGCTGATCAGCCGGAATCGTTGGTAACTTTCGATTACCTGCAGATGCTGGCGCCGGAGGGCGGAGACTGGCAGGCCGGAGCGGAGCATACCGATGTGTTCGTTGTGGAGTATCCCTGTTGTGGGGGATCAACGGGGAATGTCGATGGGGATACTGCCGAGAGCGTCGACATTGCAGACCTGGTCTTTCTGGTCGACTTTGTTTTCACAGGAGGAGCCCATCCATTCTGCACCAACGAAGCCGATCTGGACGCCAGCGGACGTATCGACATTGCCGATTTGGTGTTCCTGGTCGACTTCATGATGCGCAACGGTTCGCCGCCCCCGGCGTGTGCACCGGCACGAATCGACGTGTACGACACGGTGGTCATAGTCGACAATACCGGCAAGCCATGGGACATTTCATACGGTGTACATTATTACGGTATGGATGTGCACGATTTCCATGGTGGTTACGGGCCGTTCTCGTTGGAACCGATCATAGACCCGGTGTTTTCCTCGCCCGGTGACGGCGATTATCCGGAACCGGACGAGGACTTTCCCATGCTTGGTATCACTCTGCTGGGTGAGAGCCGAGCCTATAAGCTCAAGGACATGCTGTCGCGTGAAATCGTCGATGACGACTTTTTCGACAGCATCTTCGTTGCCGCCACCTACTGACCGATAGCCGGGCAGGCCGTCGTGTACGGCCGCGAGATAGACGGTAATGTCCTCACTCTGTCGGCCAGCGGGTGGCTGTATGACGATCTGTTTGTCCTCTATGATTACGAGACCGAGACAATATGGTATCCGGTCAATCTGGGTCAGGCCGGGTTCGGTTGCGGTTGCGTACTATGGGGGATCGCCGGTCAGTACGCCGGACGTATGGTGCAACCAATGCCGTTTCTCAACACCACCTGGAACATCTGGTTTGGTGGTCATCCGGACAGCAAATTGATGGAAGAGTACCAACCCGGCGACGGTATTGCAAGTGACACCAGTTTGCCCGGCGACTCACGATAGGCTTCGAATCAGTCTTGTTGTTTCCGCCAGATGTTGGTCGTCGTGTTCACCGATGAACCAGGCCAGGTCCAAAAGCCGCATGGTCATCTTAATGTCGGGAAGTTCGATGGACTTCAGCACCTGGGCCTCGTCGAGTTTTTCCAACCTGCGCACGAAGGCCTCGCGCTGCCGTCGGAACTCGGTTAACAATTCAGTCGTCGCATCGTCGCGGTAATCAGCAACCTCTTTCAACGCTTTGATTACGTCGATGAGACTCTCCGGCTGGGCTGCTTCCAGGTACATGTCAAGGCGCCGGTTGAACACGACATCGGCATTGATCAGGTGGCCGAGCTGCTCGTTGAGGCACCAGCCACCGACCGGTCTTCTGGTCATTGAAGTCTTAGGACAAAAGTGCACCAGAGTTTCCAGACGGACCGGAGTACCGCGCAGTCGCTCGACAAAGCCGGGGAACAATCCCGCGGGAGCTTCAAACGTGAAGGCTCGGTCACGCCATTTGATAACCGTCGCCATGGTCACTTCGTTCCACCGGGCAGGGCTTTGATTAACTGTGTGATCAGGGCGGCATGCTGGTCGTCATGTTCGGCGGCGAAGAAGGCGAGGTCGACGATTCGCATCGGTTGACTCAACCGCGGATGCATGGCCGAGCGGGCGGCATCGTCATCCGATAACCGCTCCAGCCGGGCCACAAAGTTCAAACGCAACCGACCGAAGTCGGCCAACAGGTCCGGCAGCGCACGCGCGTTGTGATCGGCTTCTTGTGTTTTGCGGTTTGACATGTCAGCCGCGACCAATTCGTCGACACCCGACAATAGCTGCTCAAGGCGTGCGTCCCACAACGGATGTACATCGGACAGATGCCCGATGTGCTCTTTGATCGACCAGCCGTTGTCAATATGCCGCCCCAGAGCTTCCTCCGACAGTGATTGCGTCATCTCTTCCAACCTGAACGGCATGCCACGCAATCGTTCAACTATGCAGGGGAGCATCCCGACCGGGAAATCAAAGTTGAACTTGCGGTCAATCCATCGCATCAGTGTTACCATAAAACGTTCCTTCTTGACGTGTGTCATTCCTGCGAAAGCAGGAATCCAATCTTTGATCTCGTACAATGAAACCATCTCAGCGGTTTCACCATCGGCGGTCCAAGTAGGGCGGGTCCGTCTTAGCCTGCGCGCCGCGGCGTGAATCCGCCATGGAGGAACAGCAGAACCAGAAACGGTTCTGCCCTACTTCTGCGCACAAGTTACGACCTGCGAAGCCTTCGGTCAACCTGAGTGTGCGGGCTATGAATCGGGTACCCGGCCTTAACAGTTGTTAGGTGCAGTCAGGCGACGTGCCTGCCTTTCTCGGTGTAGCACGGTAGCTATCGGGCGGGGTCGCCCAACAGCACCTGAATGCTGGTGCAAAAAATGTGATAGACTTCCTGCTCCCCTGTACGTATACTTGCTGACATCACTAACCAATCGTGTAGGTCGAAGCTCAGTCGGTTTCGGCTTGGCAATTTGAAAGGAGTAATTAATGTCAGAAGGAAAACCTACCGCCGGTATGTTCTGTTGGAACGAATTGATGACCCGCGACACCGAAGGCGCTTCCAAGTTCTACTCCGAGTTGTTGGGCTGGAGCCCGACCGACTCAGGCATGCCCGGCATGAAATACACGCTGATGAAAGTCGGTGACAAAGATGCCGGTGGCATGATGACGATGCCGCCGGAAGTCCCGGAACAAGTACCAGCGCACTGGATGTCATATGTTACCGTAGACGATGTTGATGCGGCTGCGGCCAAAGCGCCGGAACTGGGCGGCCAGGTCATGCACGGACCGGCGGACATTCCGGGTGTTGGTCGTTTTTGTGTCGTTCAGGACCCGGGCGGCGCGACGTTCGGCATGATCACTTTCCCGAAGGGTGAGTAGCCGACCGGATTCTTATGTAGGTCGAAACCCCTGGTCCGAAGGACGGCCGGAGGCGGGTTTCGACATCCGGAGATCCCACAGCAAGCTGTGGGGCACCCGGCAGACCTGCCACACGCGGCAGGAGTGAGGGCACTCCTGTCCTCGAAGACTGATGGATGATTGGACGGCAGCATCTCTATGGTGCTGCCGTTGTTTTGGTGGGGGGGTGACCCGGACTTTAGTCCGGGTTTCGAGATGATGAGATATCAGCAGACTTGTCGGTTTCTGTCATGCCGGACTTGATCCGGCATCCAGTTGTCTGTGCGAAGACTGGATTCCGGGTCAAAGCCCGGAATGACAAGGCGTTTTACTCGATGTCACCGAAAGTCCCTGCTCTTTAACTTGATTCTTTCACCGTTCAAGGTCATTGGTTCGAAGTGGACGCCGATCACGTTGGCTACGCCGTCCTTTTTTTCAAGTGTTCCTTTTACCAAAAGTGCCCGCGAACGCACAATCACCTTGCGGAAACGAGTCAGCATGTTCGGCTTGACCACGATATTGGCAAACCCGGTCTCGTCCTCAAGTGTGATGAACATAAACCCCTTGGCCGTCATCGGACGTTGACGGATTATTACCACCCCGGCCGTTCGAACGATCTTCCTTGTCGACATCTCAAAAAGATCAGCCGCCGAAGCAATACCGCGCGCTTTAAGCGATGGACGCATCATGCTCATCAGATGCGGCAGGGTCGACAAGTCCAGTCCCTTGAAGTCGGCGACCAATGTTTCCATCGTGGTCATCTCATCAAGCAGTTTGTCACCCCGCTCATCGGTATCCATCGACAAAGCGCCCTGTTCCTGGTGCACCAGTGAGAGTATTTGCCAAAGCGCCTGACGGCGGCTGTATCCGAAACAATCAAAAGCGCCGGTCATAGCCAGTTGTTCCAGCGCGCCCTGGTTGAGTTTGGTGCGGTGCATAAAATCCTCGATCGAGGCAAACGGCCCGGCGTCAAGCTCCCGCTCGATCAGATCCCTGGCCGCCTCGCCCAAACTCTTCACCTGGCAAAACCCGAGGCGAATCGATTTGCCTTCCACGGTACAATCCCATCGGCTTATCGCAACATCGACCGGCAAGAATTCCAAACCGCGTCGTTGCGCCTCGTAGACCACGGTCGACGGATTGTAGAAGCCCATCGGTTGCGAGTTCAAAAGCGAACAATAGAATTCCTGCGGGTAGTACACTTTGAGATAAGCCGAGACATAAACCAAAAGAGCGAACGAGGCAGCGTGCGATTCGGCGAATCCGAAATCGGCAAAGGCGGACAGTTGATCGAAAATGCGCAGGGCGGCTTCGTGGGGGATACCTTTGTTTTTCATGCCGTTGATCAACCGTTCACCCAAGGCTCGCATCTTTTCGTGCGAACGTTTGTGCCCCATGGCGCGGCGCAGTTCATCCGCCTCGCTGGGTGTGAATCCGGCCGCGGCCACAGCAACCTGCATCCCCTGTTCCTGAAACAGGGGGATACCCAAAGTCCGTTCGAGAATCGGTTCGAGGCAGGGATGCGGGTAGGTGATTGCTTCCTCGCCGTTGCGTCGCCTGAGATAGGGATGCACCATGTCACCCTGGATAGGTCCCGGTCGGATCAGGGCGACCTCGACGACCAGGTCATAGAACCTTCGCGGTTTGTGGCGGGGCAGGGTGTTCATCTGGGCGCGCGATTCCACCTGAAACACTCCAACCGTGTCGGCGGCGCAAATCAGATCGTACACCCGTGGATCATCGTAGGACAGTTTGGCCGGGTCTATAGTGACGCCGCGTTGCTCTTTGATCAGTGTGAACGCTTCGTCCAAAAGCGAAAGCATGCCCAGTCCGAGTAGATCGATCTTCACGCAGCGGGTTGCCTCGGCATCGTCTTTGTCCCATTGGATAACGGACCGCTCCGGCATGGTGGCATTCTCGATCGGCACCACCTCCCACAACGGTTGTTTGGTAATAATCATACCGCCGACATGGATACCCAGGTGACGCGGGAAGCGGGCGATCTCGGCGCAGAGATGCACCAGGAGTTGTACGCGACGGTCGCGGCGGTTGAAACCGGCGTCGATAATCTGTTCATCCATATCATCGCCGCTCGAAAAATGATCCAGCAGCTTGGCCAGCTTGTCGACTTCGTCCAGAGAGAACCCGAGCGCCTTGCCGACATCGCGCACCGCCGAGCGTCCACGATAGCTGATTACTTCACAGACCATAGCGGCATGACGACGACCGTACTTGTTGTAAACATACTGGATGACTTCTTCACGCCGGTTGTTGGCGATGTCGATATCGATATCGGGTGGTTCGGTGCGCTCCTCGGAGACGAATCGCTCGAACAAAAGTTTTAGCTTGATCGGATCGACCGCGGTTATCTCAAGACAATAGCAAACGGCCGAGTTGGCCGCCGAGCCGCGTCCCTGGCAGAGAATACCGTTCTCATTGCAGAAACGAGCGATGTCCCAGACGATCAAAAAGTATCCGGACAATTGGAGTTTCTCAATTATGTGCAGTTCATGTTCCAGTTGTGTGAATACCTGCGGCGTCATCTGGTCGTAGCGGCGGTCGGCGCCCAGGTAAGTGAGGCGTCTGAGATAGCTGTGTGTAGTTTCATGCGGCGGCACTTCAAAGTCGGGTAACGTCGTGTTCAACTCTTCCAGAGAAAAGTTGCAGCGCTCGGCGATAGCAACGCTGTTGGCGATTGCCTCGGGGTAGCGTCGGAACAGCCGTACCATTTGCGATGGTGCTTTCAGGTATCTTTCGGCATTGGGATACAGCAAGTCATTGGCCGCGTCGAGCGTGGTGTGGTTCTTGATACAGGTAAGCACATCCTGCAAGCGGCGTCCGTCGCGAGTGGCGTGATGGACATTGTTGGTCGCCACGGTTGGAATCGACAAAGTGTGTCCGAGTTGTGTCAGTTGGTCGCACAGGGTTTCATGTGTTGGTAGATTATGGTGTTGTAGTTCCAGGTAGAAATTGTTCAGCCCGAACAGGTCGCGATATTGTGCGGCTATACGTCGTGCTTCGGTATAATCATCGTTCAATAGGGCCGTCGGTATTTCTCCCAGGATACAACCGGAGAGCGCGATCAATCCTTCAGAGTGTCGCGCCAAAATGTCGCGAGTGATTGTTGCTTCGTTCTTTTTGTTTTGCAAATGGGCTTCTGAGAGCAATTGCGATAGGTTGGCATAGCCGACTGAGTTCTTGACCAACAGCACAAGATGGTGTCCGTGGGTGAGTGTGATCTCGGCGCCGAAAATCGGTTTGATCCCATGTGCGACAGCAGCCTGGTGGAATCTGACGATACCATATAAACCGTTGTGGTCGGTGATGGCCAGGGAGCCATAGCCCAACTCAGCGGCGCGCACGACAAGGTCTTCCGGGTGTACGGCGCCATCAAGGAAGGAGAAATTGGTGTGGGCGTGTAGTTCAACGTAGTTCATAGGTGATAAATCACTTTTTCGCGCTTGGCGGCGTTGTAGTGTCATGCTGAGCGCAGTCGAAGCATGAGGTTGCAACGCGCACGGTTTTGTAGGTCGAAACCCCTGGCCCGAAGGGTCGTCCTGAGCGCAGTCGAAGGACGGGTCTCGACAAACCAAAAACCCCACAGCAAGCTATGGGCCACCCATGACTCGTGGGCGGGTCCGTCTTCGAATCCGCCAACTTCGGCAGGATCACAGGGATCCTGCCCTACTGGTACCGTGGCGCATGAGGACGTACACCACGCACAGTAACACACTTGTTGTATAGTCCAAAGGCTGTCAGGCGAGTCACCTGACAGCACAGACAAATCCGCGTGGCGTATGAGGACGTACACCACGCACAGTAACACACTTGTGTGCACTAGTCGAAAACACCTTGCAAAAACCATTGTGAACATGTGCGATCAAAAAAGAAAAGATACTGACGCCGGTCGTCGGTGTGTAGCTCATAGTAGAGACGGTCAAAACCACTCTGCCACCAACCTCCGGAAAGCCGCCAGGGACCGAACCATCGGTCGACCTTTTGTATGGCACCGTGACCATGTTTAATGGCCGACAGTCTACCGTTGCGAATGATCGCTTCAGTTTCTATCGGTGTCGGAAAAAGTCGCAGCCCGCCAATGTTATGATTACAGTATGCAACCGTGGCCAAGGCGGAACAATTGTCTGTGGAGACAGAGCCTGAGCGCTTGCTGCGCCTGGTGTCATCAATGGGGGAGAGGCAATAATTCTGTTCCGGAAGCAGCGCCGGGTTAAGGGTTACGGTATACAGGTTGCGGTTTGGCAAGACAGTGTTCTTACCAGGGGGGCCGTCCTTTCGATGTTTATGCCGATGATCGAAACCAAGCTGTCGTGAAGGAAGCGGTGCGGTTGCATTTTGTGGGATAAGTACGATCAGGTCGGTGACACCGGAGGTGAGTTGCAAACGTTCCAGTTGGGAATGTAATTGTCGTGTGAGTTTCGTAAGGGAGAGAGTTGGTTTTTCAGTCGATACAATCACGGTTTCTTCGCGACGGTTGTCCAGAAACAGGGTCAGTGTGAGCCGACTTAAACCTTGCCCTGATTCTTTCAGATGGGCCAACAGGGGAGCCAGTAGTTTTTCGGTGTGATTTACAATGGCGGCTGTGTTGTAGATGCGATAGGTGAGATGCACCTTGTTCGAAATATCCATCCCCGGATGGATACGCACAAACTGTTGTCGATCATCGCCGCGCGACAGATGCGACAATGTTGCCCCTTCATGTCCGAAGCGCTGAGCCATTTCATTCGATGGAAACTCAGCCAGCCGTCCAATCGTTTTGAGACCCAAATTGCGTAATGATTCGAGAGTGTCCGAGGATAGCTGCAGTTGTGAAATATCCAGATTCCGTATAAACGTGTCACCACCGTTTTGCTTTACAATAGTGTGATGGTCGATCTCGGTTGTTTCTGCGGCAACCCTGGCGATGAATTTGTTGTCACCGATACCTACCTTTACCGGATAACCGAGTGCCTTGACAACAACGATTATCTTTTCAGCGATAGTAGTTTCATTTTGATAAAGTAGTATAAGCCCGCTTACCTCCAAAAAGATACCAAGCGCACCGGAGATGCCTTTTGTGTAAATGCCGTCCTCCACAAAGGGGCCGACTGTGCGAAGCGCGTTTAACAATTTCTGTGATTCATCTGTTTCCTTCTCGGTGTTGCGCACTTTGACGATCAAGTCGGGGCAGATTACGTGCGCCTGTGGAGCGGTACTGCCTATGAGTACGCCATATTCCAGGGCCGGCTGGTTCATGGCGGCAATCGGCGCTGTTTTGTGCCTGCCTTCGATGAGCACGAACGGTTGTGCGGCCAGCGATGGTTCTTTTTGGTAAAACATCTCCAGTGAAAAGGTGTCGATCAGTATACAGGCGATACGTTTGTTATTCATTCAGCAATACCTCGGCGTGGGCACCTTCTGCGGATATTCTGCTTTTGGTGACGGTGACATTTATTCGTGAGCAGGCAGTGTTTTCTTCGCGTAGGGTGCGGCCTTGTGTCGCACCTTCTGATCGGTCGGGGTCAAGCCCCGACCCCACGCGTTGAGATAATGTTGCGGAGTAAGAGTCTTTGGTTGTCACCAGACGCGACACTTCCAGCCGCAAGGCCACCATGCTGGCCGGAAGGAACTGTCTTGAATCGCTTGAGTTGTCGGTTAAAAAGATCACCAACGCTTTTGAACGAGAGACTTGTTGCCTTAGCCGATGCAACAGATTGGACGATGGTGGCGGGTTCACGCCGCGGCGCGCAGGCGAAGACGGACCCGCCTTACAAGAAAGATTCGTGGTTTTCACAGCGCGCAAAGCGCGAGAAACAGGCTTGCCTGTCACCCTGAGCGCAGTCGAAGGGTGAGCACAAGTCAGGTCAACGACGACACTATCGACCATCTGATGTGACAAAAGCAACTCCGCGCTACGCAGGCCCATAACGAAATTGTCCGGCTTGACGACGGAAAGTTTTTCAATATCAACTCCACACGAGGCCGCCGCGGCCGGAAAGAACGAACCGGAAAGATCAATGTAGGCCACAGTCCCCGATTTGGTCAGAGTGGCCAGCATCATAAAAAGCAAACTTGTCTTGCCACAGTCGACAGCGCCGGTGATCTCGATCAGTTGACCATAGGGGATACCCTGCCGGGGGAAAAGCGCATCAAGGCGTGAGATACCGGTGTGGAAAATCGGCTCCGACAATCCGTCTTTCGACAAAACAGCCTCGGGCCATTTTTGGATTATCAACTGTCGCAGTTGTGATAAATCACGCTGTGATAAATCACGTGGTAATAAATCACGCTGTGATAAATCACCATCACCCCCGCTTTTTCTGTCACCCCCGCCTTTTCTGTCACCCCCGCGAAGGCGGGGGTCCATCTTCTTTTTTGAACCGACGGAGGAACAGACTGGATTCCCGCCTTCGCGGGAATGACAAGAGGTGGACGGGACTGACGAAGAGGTGGACGGGACTGACGAAGAGGTGGCCGGGACTGACGAAGAGGTGGCCGGGACTGACGAAGAGGTGGCCGGGGATGACGAAGAGGTGGCCGGGAATGACGTGTGGGTGGAGTTGTCAGTGTTCACAGAGTAGCAAACTACTTTCTGGTGCCTTGCACCTTGTTTATTTCATTTTGTAGGGCGGGTCCGTCTTCGCCTGCGCGCCGCGGCGTGAACCCGCTTTTGTTGGCAGGTCTCCAAGAAGAAGAGAGACCTGCCGTACAAGACCGATCGTTCAATGTCTCACCCTTCGACTGCGCTCAGGGTGACACGGTCAAGCCGTGTTTCTACGGTCAAGCCGTGCTTCTACAGGCAAGCCGTGCTTCTACGGGCAAGCCGGGTTTCTACGGTCAAGCCGTGTTTCTACGGTCAAGCCGTGTTTCTACGGGCAAACCGTGCTTCTACGGTCAAGCCGTGTTTCTGAGGCTTCGCCTCCTTGTATGCACAGGGGGCGCGTAGCGCCAGAGACAGGCTTGCCTGTTTCGTTGTGGTGGCTGAGTCTTCAGACTCAGTCACAGAAACAACTGCTGTTCACCCGCGCGATCTGAAGATCACACGGACACAAATGATAGACATCTGCTGTCGAAACCTGCCCTTCGACTGCGCTCAGGACAGTCCTTCGGACCAGGGGTTTCGACCTACAGAACTTGTCGCCAGAGACAGGCTTGCCTGTCGACTCTATATCCTATCGGTCGGCCTGCTCATTTGTGCAGTATATGGTACGGAAAAATTCTGACTGTCCAATCACATATTTACCACTTCCATATCTCAAAAGGTATGCACCTGCCGGACAGGGTTTCCAGCTTGACCAATAGAAGACCGGAAGATAGATTGTACATATGCCCCGGCTACCAAATGGACAACAAAGCCCGTCCAGGCCAAACCACGCATTACTTGGATGGCCGTTAGGTATATGAAGGGAAAACGAGAAGGTAACTAATTATGTCAATACTACTGGAACTGATTATTTTTGGCGCAGTGGATTTATTGTTGGAATCATTAGCGTGGGGTACATGTGGGTACATCTTTTTCCGGTTCATTGGAATCAACAAGAAGTACTGGTATTGGGATTGTCTTTTTGTTTTTGCTGTTTATTTACTTTGGTTGTTTTGGTCTAATGCCTTCGTTATGTCGCTGGATATATCGATCAGCAATCAGGAATTCCTGACTCTTATTGATAATGACGTTAGTGGTTTGTTCGAAACGGATTACTTCGATGTCGTTATCGGTGCGCTGGAGATATTCTTGGGATATCTGATTGGAAGGCACGTGTTGGGGAAACTGACACGCCGGCAGACTGCTTAAAAAGATACAAAGAAACCCGCAGCAAGCGGATGGGTCTCTCACAAACAGGGCAATATTGCTATGATCGAACAACTGCTTGAAGCCTGGCGCACCAACAACCGAATCAATCTGTTCCTGATAGACAACATCTCAGGCGACGGCATGAAATGCACACTCTCCAAACGGGGCGGCCGCAACGTCGTCCGTCAGTTTGCCCACATGCACAACAACCGGGTGTGGCAGCTTGAAAGCCGGGCGCGTGATTTATCGAAGGACCTCTACAAGTTCGAGACCCACGAAGAACCGGACCGCACGAAGCTGAAAGAAAACTTCGAAGATTCATGCGAGAGGGTAGAGGCGTTTCTGCACGATTGTCTGGCTCAGGTTCCCCGGCGCCGTTGTCTTAAGAAGGGTGTGATCTCGATGCTCAGTTACTTCATCGCCCACGAGAGTCATCATCGTGGTAACATCCTGCTAACTCTCAAAGAGTGCGGGCACCCCCTGGATCAAGCCAGCCGCTACGCCATCTGGAGCTGGGACAAGATGTAGGTGGGCGGGTTTCAGATCAGAATCCTCCTATGGGGCATTGTTACTTTCGCCAGCTTCCTTTGTAATTGAGTTTGGACAAGAACTGATTCAAGGTCGCGTTCAGACTCCAACCTGTGACCACCGAGATTGTGATGGTGTGGCCCGACAGGTCAGTCCCGCCGGCATTAGAGTAGTCCACGAAATTGTGCCTGATCTGCGCGCCCAGGTACCAGCCTGTACGTCGGCTCAAGAACACACGTTGCCGCAGCCCAGCACTGGCGGCAAAGGATGAGTGCACTTTGACCGTCTCCGGGTCACCCGCCTTTTTCACACTTCTGATGGCGTTGTAACCCACGCCGACAAAGCAGTCGGTGCTGAATCTGCCATGGTCTATGAACTTAAGACCGAGATCGAGACCGACCAGCCAACTGCCAAATCGATCCGTCTCCACAATGTGGCCCAGGCTATCGACCTGATACTTGTTTTTGGCCGACAGGAACCGGTAGTTCAACACGAGATCACTGCGCCATCTATGTCCCTCGCCACCCATTTGTAGTCCGATTACCGGATGGTATCCCAGTATGCTGTTCTTCCCTTGCGGTCGCCAACTTCCAAGGACGATTCCAAAATGCCCGCGACCCGGAAAACGTTTCTTCGTCTGGACTACAAAGTCATCATACTCTTTGCGTAGCGCCGTCCCTTGCATTCCGTCCGCCTGGATGTTGGCGAAGGCGGAGTCAAACTCACCGGCGTAGAACTGTCCCAACGATTGTTCGGTTACAGAGGCCTCCGGTTTCAGCGAAATCTTTTCAGCCAGATCACTCCTGAAGCTGATGAAGCTGTCGTGAGTATTATCTGTGGGCTGATTGTGACCATAAAGCACACTCCACCATAGCCATCCGGCCATATAATCTTGTTCGCTTCTGTACCACAGCATATTTGGTATTGTTGAGGAACCGACAAGAGAATCGTTGAAAAACCCATGATCGGTCAATACCAGCATCCGTGTGACTTCGAGGCTACCCGCCGGACCACATTCTGAACGAATGTAGTCGATCACATCCAAAACCGAGTCCACCTGGTTGTCCTCATAAAGCCGCGGGGCCTGGCGTTCGAAATTGTAATGGTACTTCTTGCACGTGCCGGAGTCATCTTGGGTGAGGAAGTCGTGCATTCCTTCCAGTTCATTAGGCATGCGTTTAGTCACGGTAGCACAGGACATCAAGCAACTCAAGGTGGCGCAAAGGAGAACAGTTGGAATCGTTCGGTGTAACGTGGTTCCTCCCGGAAGCGAATTCGACTAATAGCAAGTTGCCTTTTTGCAGTGGGAGAAACATAGCACAGATTGGCCCGATTTGCAACCGGAACAACTCCCACCTTGACTTAGAATTGAAAACGGATATATTTGGTGTGTAATCACGCCCGTTACGTGAAAGGACAGTCGAGGTAAGGACACATCTATGAAGACAATCATCGTTGGTCTGGCCGTTCTGCTGCTGGCATCGCTCGCCGCGCCGCCGCGTTTGGTGGCCGATGACTATTCCGGTACAATAAGAGTGTTCATCGTCGAGCCGGTTTCGCGCTGGGCCGACGGCAACGGCGCTGCCTATGGTTTCGGTCTGCTTGACTTCGCACTGGTCGAAGATGTCGAAATCAAAGACTATGAAGCCTGGGAGCAGACGGTTGTGTTCAATCCCGGTGAGTCCGGATTCACGGTGTCGCCCAGCAACGTTATGGCTCAGGCCGTATTGTTTAACGCCGATTTTATCGAGAAGGATTCTTACCCACCTTACGGATACCTGTTCGACGCACATTATACCGACGCTGCCGCTCAGGTGCGACCGGGGCAAATAAGCGCTAACAGCACGGCGCTGGGATTTACCCACACCGCCTGGGTGGAGCAATCCGGCTCCGGCGGCTGAACGACTTGTCCTCAAGCGCGGGCCGCGCTTGCAACGGTTTACAACTCAGGGAGCTACAACTTTCTCTATTGCACGTTGGTCGGGGACCGCAATCCCAAAGCGTATGACCGGCTCGTATTCGGTTACAATTTCGCACTCTATCCCAGCACTTTTTTCGGTGGCGGATACCGCATCTACGCCGATGCGCCGGACAATTCACAGGAGTTTGCCGATCTGGTCGTCGACTGCGGCAATCGAGTGGTCCCGCCGATGGGTTTGATTCTCACTATGGAACCGGCCGAAGACAACACTTATGAGATACGGCTCAGAATCACCAACGGTATGCCGGCCAACGTTGCGCCGACCGATCCCAACGCACCTGTCGGCGAGTCGCAGGGTCTGGTTGATGTGGTGTATGAGTTCCGCGCCAGCACGTCCGACGGCGACAACGATCAACTGCTCTACCAGTGGGATTGGGGCGATGGCAATGTCTCGGGTTGGCTGGGACCGGTTGGTTCTGGGGAAAACTGTCTGGCCTCGCACAGTTGGCCGACCTTTGATACTTGCGGCATCAAAGTGCGCGTCAAGGATAGCTGGGAAGAGGTATCCGATTGGTCACCGGAGCTAACTGTGGTGATCGGTCCGGAGTGTTGTCAGGTTCGTGGTGATGTTGACGACAGCGGTGGAGAGCCGGACATCTCGGATTTGGTCTACCTGGTCGACTTCATGTTCTCAGGCGGACCGGCTCCTCCATGCAACACTCAAGGTGATATTGATGCCAGCGGCGGTATTGATATTTCCGATTTGGTTTACCTGGTCGACTTCATGTTCACCGGTGGCCCACCGATTCCCGCTTGTCCCTGAAGTTTTACTGGTAGCTATATCTGTGCGTGGTGTACGTCCTCGTGCGCCACGACCTTGTCACCCAGCGTTATGTCTTATGTCACCCTGAGCGCAGTCGAAGGGTGAATCCCATGACCATGGCTCATGCCTCGACTCCGCTCGGCATGACAGGGCTCCGCGGGAAGCGCATCGGAGTCATCTCTTGTGCGTGGTGTACGTCCCCGTGCGCTACGACCGTGTCATCCAGCGTTACGTTCTATGTCACCCTGAGCGCAGTCGAAGGGTGAGCCTAGTCGAAGCAGGAACAGACGAAAACGTCCGCTGCCCACCGATTCCCGCTTGTCCCTGAAGTTTCACCGTTCGTCACATTCGGATTGTCAGACAATCAAGACTATCGTATCTTCGTTGTGTAGCCCATACCTCAGATGCCCTTCAACGCACGAGGAGGTACAAAATGCGTGAACGGGTCATCGCCATGACTGCGAAACTTCTTTGTTTCGCAATCGTCGTCGCAACAACACTGGGCAACGCCAAGACTGCAACCGACAAGGCCGCTGCTGAAGCCGGCTCCGGACAACCCTCACCGAGCCAGCTTGAGGCTCTGCCATGGCTGAAACTTCAGTTTGAACCGGATGTAGCCCCGCCGAACTACGTGGCCAAACAGCCGGGTCATTATTCGACCGATGATTGGGCAGCCGTGATAGATTCAACCTGGGGTCCGGGTGATCCTATGGAAGAGCAGTTTGATGTCTACCAGCGGTTCTGGAAACGCATCGACACTATCTGGCCATGCTTTCAGGACATGACACTGGACTGGGACTCAGTCTACACCACGAACATCATGGAAGTGATCTCCAATCCCAGCAAGGGTCGGTTTGGGGCCATGTTAAACCACAGCGGCATTGCGTTAATGGAGAGTCACACCTATTGTCAGCACAACGTGGTGGCCAATACCGCCAGACTGCCGGGAGTGCCTCTGATGTCAATCGTCGGATGGAATCGCAACCATCACTTCGGGGCTGCCCTCACGCCGCTTTCCGACAGTACGCTACTGGTATACCAGGTGATTGAGAATCACCCGCTCGGGCTGGTGACTGGTGATCTCGTGCTGGGCTATGATGGAATACCCTGGACGGAGCTTTATCCGCAATTGCTGGAAGCACAACTCCCGATTTACGACGAAGGTTGGTGGGGCAGTTCGACTCTTTCGTTCGCCCATTCGGTGATGATCTCGTGCGGTGCCAACTGGCACTTATATGACACCATCGACATAGTAAAGTATGAGAGCGGGGATACGATGCACTTGCCGACCGGTTTACTGGCCGGGGAGAACATGGTCTGCTACGGCACGGAGATGATTCTGCCGACCGGTATACCGACGCCCGATTGGAACCATCCGGTCTCATGGGGTATGATCCAAGGAACGCATATCGGATATGTTACCAGCTTGGTCTGGCTGGAACCGTCCGGCGTGGAATTCTTCAATGCTATCGATTCGCTTATGTTCCACCATGAGACCATCGGCCTGATTATCGATTGTCGGTTCAACTATGGGGGGAGCATATTCGAGGCGTACCCTGCGATGGAGCTCCTTTTCAACAGCTACACCGAGACGGTCGGCTTTGGCCAGCGTTGCGAACCCAACATCAGGGATTCGTTGTGCGTGATTTTCCCGCCGATCAACTATGCAATCAACGCCGATCCCAATACCTACTATGACCGACCGATAGCTCTTCTGTGCGGTCCGGGCGGAGTAAGCGCGGGTGATCAGACCCCGTTGGCCCTGTCGCTACATCCGGAAGCACGCACTTTCGGCAAGCCGACGGCGGCGGCCTTCAATGCTGCCACACAGTTTTCGCCCGGCAACGGTTACACGATGCAACACTCCATCGGCGACGCATACTTGGCCAGTAATCCCGGACACTATTTGACCCACGACCCGCTACCGCTGATCGACGTTGATGTCTGGTTGACACAGGAGGGAGTGGCGGCGGGTGAAGATAATGTTATCAACTCGGCCATACAATGGATACACGATGAGACACCGGTCTGGTTCTTTGCCGATTCAAGTTTCGGGCAGGCGCCGCTCGATGTAGCCTTCAATGGGTGGTCCCCCGGCAGCGTGGACGCCTGGGTCTGGGAGTTCGGTGACGGTGACTCCGGTTTTGTCGTCGCTCCCATGCATACCTACACCGAACGCGGCATCTATGACGTTACCGTTACCGCCGACATCGATGGACAGATGCACGGCTACACCGACACCGCCGCAATCGTGGTGTTGGCCGATACACTCGTCACCGACACCGTGACAGTAACAGCGACCGACTCGACGGTGGAGGTGCATATCTTTGCCACCAATACGATCCCGCTCAACAGGCTCACAATTCCACTCGAATACGCGGGCGCTGTGGGCTTGGTTTACGATTCTTTCTCCACGGCCGGATGCCGCACCGAGTACTTTGGTAGCCAATCGCAGATTCACTACTCACCAGCGGGAAAACGAACGACGATCAAAATGCAAACTACGGTCCATTGGAGCCAGCACGACCTGTCGCCCGGTACCGGAGAAGTGTTGACGATATACCTGCACATCGAAGGCAATGCCTCTCCCGGCCAACAAACGATCCTCTCCCTTGACGGATACACCGGCCACGAACCGGTCTTTGCCCGCTCACAAACAGAGTACCTGGCCCTGGGCGTCGATGGGCTGGTGGCCTACACCACTTGCTGTCGCGGCATCAGGGGCAACGTTGATGACGATTCATCAGATGCTATTGACATAGCCGATCTGGTTTACCTGGTCGACTATATGTTCGCACAGGGAGTCCAGCCTCCGTGTGGTTATGAAGCGAATGTTGATGCTGATATTTTCAAGCGTGTCGACATTTCAGATTTGGTTTACCTGGTCGACTATATGTTCACCGGCGGCCCGCCACCGCCGGACTGTCCGTGAGGGGCGCACTGTTTGTCACATTCGGATTGTCGTGCGTGGTGAGCATCCTCGTGCGCCCCGTTGTCCCGCGTAGGGGGCGGCCTTGTGTCGTCCCGATAGGCTGTCACCCTTCGGACCAGGCGCATCGACCTGCCTTAAAATGTGACAAGGGCGCGATGCGCCAAGAAACGCGGCTTGACCGGGTCATCCTGAGCGGAGTCGAAGGATGCGCCATACGCGTCGTTTGCGCGTTGAGTACATCGGAGTGTGCTGCCGCATGGGACTATCCGGCAGCCCTCACGGCTATCCTCCGGCGCCAAATGTACAGGGCCACCAGCAGCAATAGTATTCCCGCAAGAACCACAACCACCCATATTATTGTCCATTCCGGAGGAGGCGGGTCTTCCACCCCAATGAGCATCTGTCCTCTTAGGAAGCCATCGGGTGTTTCTATCTCCAGGTAGGTTCTCTCCGCGACCAAGCTGTCGACATACTCCAGAGGAAAGCTGCCGTCAGATATCGAGAGACTCACACCGGTGGTATCAACAGCCTCAAACAACTCGGCGTCCACACTATAGATGACAGGGCCGGGTGCATCTGGCGAACCCACCCGCCAGTGAGCCGCAGAAATCTCGCCGAGCGTAACATTCATTATTGACATTCCCATTACCAAGTCACCGGTTGATGGACGAACGCACCAAGATGCTGCGCCAAAGGCGCTGTCGACCGGTTCCTCAGGATCGATCCCGCCGCCGCCCTTATAGGAATGCTTGCTATCTTTGGAGTGGTTGCCCGCGATGCTGATCACAAACCAGTGGATGTCTAAGTTGTTGTTTGCCACCCATACGTTTCCATGCAAAACCCCTTCGTCGTAATGCTCCCCGCCAATATGTATTGCCGTTGAGATAACAGGTCCGATCGCGTTGAGTCCTTTAGTATAGGAAGGACTCCCCGCGATTACGATCGGGATCCAAGCCAACGGGTTGAGATTCGGAGTTGCTTCCCCAGCATGTGGGCTAGTTTCATGGAGCGCAACGAACTCGAACCAAACAACGTCACCTCCAGCAGGATTCTTCTCTAGCTCCGTTATCTCACCATCCCACTTCCAGTGTCCTTTATCTTTGAAATTACACGGTGCGTTGGCCGAGACAATATGACGTGTATTCCTCGTTACAGGTCCATGCTGCACGCTTGCGGTGAAGTCTTGCGGATTCATCTCCTTGTATTGCCCGGCTAACTTACCCGCACTGGCATCCGAACTCAGAACAACACAAACGGTGCCGAGTACAATGACAAACAGCAATCCGGATCGCAGCCGTACCAGAATCCTCCGGACACAATGCACTAAAGTGTCAGTCAGGTCTCTTGACATTTCAGGGTATCCTTTCTCCTTACTTGTGATAGACAAAGCTAGTTCTGTCCAAGACGAGTCTTCCCACACCAAGATGTCAAAACACGGTCGCTCTTTGCCTGCTGAACGAATATGTGAAAATCTAACTCAGTCGGTCAAGATTATTATTGTAGACATGTGCCTGCATATTAGTCAAACTTTTACGGTTATTGGATTCGTTCCGTGAACTTTGTTTTTGGCCTGCGGTTGTAATTGGTGAACGATGTCTTAGGCTGAACAGACTTATGCCTGGCCGATAGATTCGGCTCAAAGCCTTCAGGAGTGACGCTTGACCAAATCTAATCCAACTCGTTACGTCATCATCGGCAACGGCGTGGCCGGAATCAACGCTGCGGGCGCGATCAGGCGCCGTGACGACAGCGCTGACATCATCGTAATCTCAAGTGAGTCCGATTACTTCTTCGCGCGTACCGCTCTGATGTATGTTCATTGCGGCCAGATGAGCGAAGCGGATGTTCGTCCCTTCGGGCCGGATCACTATACCCGGATGCGATTCCATCGGGTCAGAGCGCGAGTAACTTCGCTCCTTGTCGATGAAAGAAAGCTGGTCCTGGACGACGGTCGCCTGTTTTCCTACGATCGGCTATTGATCGCCGCCGGTTCGGTACCACGTATGTTGGACTGGCCGGGTGCAGACCTGGACGGTGTCGGCAATTTTGTGACGTGGCAGAATCTCGAGTGGATGCGCGAGAAAGCTGCCACCTCCAGACGGGCTGTGATTGTCGGCGGCGGGTTGATCGGTGTCGAGGTGGCCGAGGTTTTGTTGCAGGCCGGGCTTGATGTCACGATGGTTATCCGCGAAAACTGGTATTGGCCGATAGCTTTGGATCAGAGCGAGGGGGAGATGGTCCAGCAGCATTTGGAAAGCCACGGATGCAAGTTACGTCTAAAGACCGAGTGCGAGGAGATCATTGGGAGGAACGGACGGGTGGTCGGGCTGAAAACGAACAAGGGAGATATCATCGATTGTGATATGGTCGTCTTCACCATTGGAGTTATGCCGCAAACCAACTGGCTGAAAGATTCCGGTGTGGTGCTCGACGACTCCGGCGGGATCGTGGTCGACGATCAACTCACTACCAGCGCACCCGACGTCTGGGCGGCCGGGGATTGTGCGTCGGTGGTTTGGTTCAACGGCGTTCGTCGCCCCGAGCAACTTTGGTACACTTCGCGCGACCAGGGTCTGATCGCCGGGGCCAACATGTGTGGATCACGGAAAGTCTACAAGCGTGGCACCCTGTACAATTCCGCTAAGTTTTTCGATCTTGAATACACAACGGCCGGATTGGTGAATTTCGATCTGGACGGCGAACAGAACTGGTATCACCGCGAGCCGGGTACATGCTTCTCGATGCGTGTCACCTATCGACCGGACAACTGTGTGGCCGGTTTCAACATGATCGGTCGACGTTGGGATCATCGTGTTTTGGTTGGCTGGATCCAGGAGAAACGCTCGCTGGATTGGGTCCTTGGTCGATTGGAAGAAGCGCTTTTTGACGAAGAGTTCATGCCGAACTTTGAGCCACCGGCGATTGGGCAGGGGGCCTGATGCAAGCCGGATTGCTTTCCACCTACAAAAAATCCGTTTCCTCACGCGGCACAGCGGCCTGGGTGGCATCGCTGATCCTGTTTGCGTTCTATGTCGTAATGTATTTCACCAGCTTGTTCGATCCGTTGGCTACAGCGCTCGGCCTGGGCAGCCGTTGGACTATTTACGGCATTCTTTACACGCTGGCTGTGACGGTCGGCGGGCTGTTCTTCCTCAAGCGATATGGCAATAGTAGGTATCAGCGCAGGCGAACGATCAGTGTCATGTTTTTTCAGGTAGTATTCGCCTTCTCAATCCCGATGCTCATGGAACTGTTCGGACAACGCGGCTTTATTCTGAATCTCTTCTGGCCGCTCAAAATAGACTACTTCTATCCATCGTACATTTTGGAGTATCCTCTGCCTTTGGTGTTGTACGCTTTTCTCGGTTTCGTGCTTCTGGTGCCGCTTTTGACTTATATGTATGGCAAGCGTTGGTACTGTAGCTGGGTGTGTGGGTGCGGCGGACTGGCCGAGACTGCCGGCGATCCCTTCAGGCATCTGTCGAGCAAATCACCACGCGCATGGACATTCGAGCAACTATCGATCCACGGAATCATGCTGTTCGCCTTTGTCACCACCGCTTTGGTGATTGTCAACTGGAGCCTGGGGCACGTGGATGCGTCGGGCGAGATGGCGCCGCGTTTCGCGACATTTTCGGCAGTCGTCTTCAAGATACAAGGCATCTACGGCTTTGTGGTCGTGGCCCTTCTGTCCGGAGTGTTGGGCGTCGGGTTGTATCCGCTGTTGGGCAGCCGCGTCTGGTGTCGTTTTTTCTGTCCGTTGGCGGCCTTCATGGGGTTGATTCAGAAGTTCGGACGTTTTCGCATCACGGTCAAGGACGACATGTGCATCTCATGCGGCAATTGCAGCACCTACTGTGAAATGGGCATCGACGTTCGTATGTACGCACAGAACAATCAAAGTTTCAAACGAGCCGCCTGTGTCGGTTGCGGGATATGTGCCCATGTATGCCCGCGGGGGGTTCTGAAACTGGAGAACAAATGGGATGTCAGCCCGCTTAGCCGACAAAGCAATCAGAACGTGACCGATCTGTGATCCGGTTACCGCGAAGGAGATACGGATGAAAAAACTGGTTCCAATCCTGCCGCTGTTGATACTGGCTGCCTGTGGTGGTCAGGAAGCGCGCACCGATGTCGAACTCAAGCCCTACGACTTCACTTACCGATCCTACGCCAAACTTCTTTCCGAGTTCGTGATCGACGAACGGATAGCTTACGCTTCGCTAAAGGAAGAACGGGCGGGCCTGGACACGCTGGTTGAGACCCTTGCCTCGGCCGACTTGAGTCAGGCAACCGCTACGCAGAAACTGGCTTTCTACATTAACGCCTACAACATTCTTACGCTGCGCTCTGTCATAGACGCCTATCCGGTAGAGTCCATCAAAGATATCGACGGCGTCTGGGATAAAACGCATTGGACAGTGGCTTCAGATAAACTGACGCTGAACGATATCGAGCACGAGATACTGCGCAAGAAGTTCGACGAACCCCGGATTCACGTCGCCGTCAACTGCGCCTCGATTGGTTGTCCGCCGTTGCTGAATGCGCCGTACTATCCAGATTCTGTCGATGCCCAGTTGGAATTTTCATCACGACGGTTTGCGTCGTCGTCATTGCACAACTCATTTGATTTTAAGGAGAGTAGGGCGCAAGTGTCGGCCATCTTTGATTGGTTCGGTGATGATTTTGCAGAACGGTATTACGATGCGGACAGGTTCCCCGGCACCTCAAAGAAGGAAAACGCTTCGCTCAATTTCTTGTTGATGCATCTTGAATTACCACCGGGCGGCGAGGACAGCCGGGTGACGTTCGACATTACGTACAATGACTACGATTGGTCGCTGAACGATCTGGAGTAGCTGCACAATGCGGGAGGGTCTCAAGGTAGTCGCGATCATTCCTGCTTTGAACGAAGAAGCATCCATCGGCAAGGTCATTGCGGATTTGCCGGACATGGTCGGCTGTATAATTGTGTGCGACAATGGTTGCACCGATAGAACCGCGCAAATTGCTCAAGATGCCGGGGCGAAGGTGGTGACGGAACCGGAACGTGGCTATGGAGCGGCTTGTCTCAAGGCGGTGGCGGCCGTGCCCGGGGATACCGATATTCTGTTGTTCATCGACGGCGATTACAGTGACTACCCGCAGGAAGCCATCGACATCATCAATCCAATTGTCGAAGGTGAGGCCGACATGGTGATCGGATCGCGGATGATGACCTTGAAAGACCATCGTTCACTACCGCCGGTAGCCGCATTCGGGAACTGGTTGACGTCGTGGCTGATCCGCATCAGGTGGGGGATTCGATTCACCGACATAGGTCCCTTCCGGGCAATTCGGTTTGAGGCCTATCAGAGACTGGGGATGCGTGATCGTAATTTCGGCTGGACCACCGAAATGCAGGTGAAGGCGGTCAAACAGAAACTCAGCTGCCTTGAGGTACCGGTGTCGTACCGTCCACGCATTGGTGTCTCCAAAATCTCGGGTACAGTTTCCGGTTCCATTCGGGCCGGGGTGAAGTTCCTGTGGATTTTCCTGCGCGAGGCTGTCACCAGATGAACCGCAATCTGCTTTTGATAGTTTGCATGGTGCTCCTGATCGTGGCCGCCGCCCTGATGTTCTATCCCGACAATGAGTCGCCACGAGTTCTCAAGTTTGTGATCATTGCGCAGGTGATGTTCGCTTTGTCGATAGCGTTATTCGCGATTGGACGCAAGTTTGACTTCGACAAGCGGGATCGGCCGTTGTTCTACATCGTTCTCGTGTTCGCCGTGGTTATCAGAGCGGTCATGTTCTTCGGACCGGGGGATAGTTTTTGGTTTTCAGACGATGTTTATCGCTACGTGTGGGACGGTAAGGTCGCGTCGCACGGCGTCAATCCTTACCTGTACTCCCCGCGTGCCGGTGAGGTTGCGCATCTTGTCGACACGGTAATCCATCCCAAAATCAACCATGCCTGGCTGCCAACCATCTATCCTCCGTTGGCCCAGTATGTCTTCATCGCCGCCTACCAGCTATCGGGCGACTCTGCCTGGGGCTTCAAGCTCATCAGTGCTTTCTTTGAACTGTTGACATTGCTGGTTTTGCTGGTATGGTTTCGGCAACATGGGATCAGCCGCTCTCACATTCTGCTTTGGCTGTTCGCACCGCTGGTACTGATCGAATTCTACATGTCGGCGCACATAGATATTCTGGCCATGCCGTTTCTGGTGACAACGCTCATCGCTGCTCACGATAAACGTGCGGGCACTACCGCCATCATGTTGGCCCTGGCGACTCTGGTGAAGTTCTACGGGTTGCTGTTTGTGCCTTACATACTCATGGAGTTCAGAGGGCGCCAACGCATACGGTTTATCGCGGTCTATCTCGCCTTCATAGTGGCATCGTATCTGCCGTTTGCAATCGACGGCCGGTGGGCGTTTCTGGGTTCGCTGTTCGAGTATCTGAGCAGCTGGCAATTCAACGCCTCATTATTCTTTGTTTTCAAGTACGTGTTGGGTCTTTCATGGGCGCGCCACCTGGCCGCCGGATTGCTTGTACTCTGGTTGGTCTATTTGTTCATTCGACGGCTTGACCTCCTGCAACGTATGTTTGGCGCCATGGCCGGTTATATTGTATTGACCACAACGCTGTTTCCGTGGTACTTTGTATGGATGTATCCGTTCCTGTTGCGAAATCTCTCGCCCGCTTTTGTGTTCTTGTCGGGCAGCGTCCTGTTATCATACCATGTTCACATTGGTTTTTACGCTACCGGTGAGTGGACGCCGATCATCTGGACCGGGTTGGTCGAGTACATACCTTTTTATGCCTTGCTGATTCTCTTCGCCGTGCGCAAGCGCAGAAGGAGCATGCTCGATGCGTGAGATGTTTGTGGGCTTCTACTTCTTTCTGCTGTTCTACATCGCTTTCTACGGCATCCAGATTTACTGGCTTGTCTTTCTGTACATGCGCAAGCGTGACAATCCACATAGGCGACCCGAGGAGACCCAGATTCGTCCGATGGTAACCGTCCAACTACCGGTATACAATGAAAAGGCGGTGGTGGTCCGCTTGATGCAGGCGGTGGCACGATTCGATTGGCCGACCGACAAACTCGAAATCCAGGTGCTGGATGACTCCGATGATGTTACTTCCTCGCTGATTAAGCAAGAAGCGGCCAGGCTCGTCAAAAAGGGAATCAGGATCAAGCAAATCAAACGCACCAATCGCCACGGCTTCAAGGCAGGAGCTTTGCAACAAGGACTGGCTTCAGCCAAGGGCGAATTCATAGCCGTGTTCGACGCCGACAATGTGCCGCATCCGGACTTTCTTAGGCGGCTGATGCCGTACCTGAAAGATCCGTCGGTAGGCTTGGTGCAAGCGCGCTGGGGTTTTCTCAATCGTAACCAATCGCTGCTGTGTCGGGCGCAGGCTTTGTTTCTCGATGCCCATTTCTATGTGGAGCAAGCAGCACGTTCCCGTGGCGACCTGCCCATGAACTTCAACGGCACGGCCGGAATCTGGCGGCGGGAGGCCATCGACCAGGCCGGTGGGTGGCAATTCGATACCCTCACCGAAGACCTCGATCTTTCCTACCGCGCCCAGCTGGCCGGCTATCGGTTCTTGTTTGTCGATGATGTCGAAGTGCCTACAGAGTTGCCCAGCTCCATCCGCGCCTTCAAAACACAACAGCATCGATGGGCGAGAGGCGCCATGGAGACCGGTCTGAAACTGCTGCCGGCTATTTGGCGTTCTCAGCTGCCGATGCGATCAAAGATAGCATCCTCGTTTCATCTCACCCAAAAATCGGTAGCCGTTGCTTTGATGCTGTTGTCGATCATGTTGGTGCCGGCTTTGTACTTTCGCATTGAAGGAGGTGCCTGGAAGCTGTTGATGATAGACCTGCCCATATTCTTGGCCGGCGCCGGGTCGATGTCGATCTTCTATGGGCTGGCCTACAGGCGCGGCAGCCCGGCCGGAAACGGTTGGTCCAAACTCATTCTGCCGCTACTTACATCGCTGGGCATCGGCCTTTCGGTAAACAATTCACTGGCCATCATGGGGGCAGTGTTCGGACGCCGTCGACACTTCGTCCGCACGCCCAAAAGTGGATGCCGAGAACAAGACCGGACCAAACTACCGGCTGAGTACAAAGTACCGTTCGATCACACGGTGTGGGTAGAGACTATGCTGGCCATGTACGCGGTGTGCGCGGTGGGTTGTGCCGTAGATGCCGGTCTGGCGGCATCGGTGCCGTTCTTGTTGACTTTTGCATTCGGCTACAGCTATTACAGCGTGGTATCAATCAGGGAACTCCATGGCTAAGTGTGCAGTCGGCTTGATGGCTAAGTACCCCCAACGTGGTCAGGTAAAGACCCGTCTGGCGGCCGACATCGGCGCCGATGAAGCCCTGCGTGTCTATAACGATCTGCTCAGCCGGGCAATTGCCGTAGTGAGTGACCTGAAAGAGGCCCATTTCGGGCGTGCCGTCTTTGTTACACCGTCCAACCTGCGAGATCAGTTCAAGAACGATCACCCGGAGCTTGATGCTTACTGGTCTCAGTCGGAAGGTGATCTCGGCGTGCGAATGAATCAAGCCCTGGCACTCTTGCTCAGCCTGCCCAACATCAATAAAGCCATTCTGATCGGTACCGACATCCCCGAAATCGATGGTGACATAATCCAACAGGCATCAGATGCGCTCGATGATCACGACTGTGTGATCGGCCCCACTGTTGACGGCGGCTACTATTTGATCGGTATGCGAGAGGTTAAGGCTGGACTTTTTCAGGCGGTCGCGTGGGGGACTCCATCGGTTCTGAGTGAAACACTGACCATCTGTGGACAACTCGGGCTGGCGGTACGCCTGCTGCCCGAATTGCGCGATCTGGACGATCTTGATGACCTCAAACAATTCGCGGCGACGGGAGTAATTAGTGTGAACCGCATGCCGTGATGCGGTTTGCTTTGAGTAACACCACGGCCGGACAGGAGACGACATTGAACCGACAACCTGGAGCAACAGACCTGGATGCCAAGCCGACCACGGATTCTGTCGGGTACATTCTGCCGCACACGCTGGAAGAACTGTGGTTTCACACCGGGACGGTGTGCAATCTCGGTTGTTCTTTTTGTCTGGAAGGTTCGGGACCGGATGTTCATCGAATCCAGACCATTGCTACCGCCGACATTGCCCCGCTGATCGATGAAGCCCTTGATCTCGGCGTCCGGAGGTTCTCGTTCACCGGTGGGGAACCGTTCATGAACCGTGACATGATCCCCATTCTTCGTATGACTTTACAACATCGCCCCACTTTGGTGCTCACCAACGGTACGCGGCCGATCAGGAATCGTCTGGATGATCTGCGCTCTCTAAGTCAATGGCCGAACCCTCTGAAATTCCGCGTCAGTCTCGATCACCCCGATCCTGATCGACACGATTCCGAAAGAGGGAAAGGTAGCTTTGACCTGGCTTTACAGACTCTGTCTCAACTGCACGAAATCGGTTTCGCCGTCTCGATAGCCAGGCACGCTGATGAAAACGAAGATGCGGCTGACGTCGACGGCGCATTTCGCAAGTATTTCAAGTCGGTCAACCTTCCCGATGATATCAACATCGTTACCTTCCCCGAACTACACCCGCCCAAGGCCCACGTGGATGTTCCCGGTATTACCGAGAACTGTATGACTACCCACAAAACCGCCGAGGAGCGCACAGGTTTCATGTGTGCCTTCAGCAAAATGGTTCTTAAAATCGACGGCCGCATGTCCGTTTACGCCTGCACCTTGGTGGACGACGATGCTCGCTTTGATCTGGGTCCAACGCTACGCGAGAGTATGGACCGGAGGATACTACTGAACCATCATCGCTGTTTTTCCTGTTTTTCTCAAGGCACCTCCTGCGCAGAACGATGACGCCTGCCGAATAATCGCAACCTGAACTTCCCGGGCTGAGTCTTCCCGACACGGAGAGGCACACCACAAGGGGCTTGTCAATAAGCCCTTTGAGTCGCCGGCTGACGTGCTACACGGTGACGGTGCTGTCGGGCGGGGTTGCCCAACACCTCCCGCGCCCCAGACCTTTTTCAACCCGCCCAGAGTCGGTGTGGACGACCCTCTGTGAGAACATCCAGAGTAACGTGCAGGCGCTGGGGTCAACGTATCTCTGGTTTTGTCGATACTATAATGAAGCATCACAGTGTGAGATATCTTGGTTAAGGCTCCACCTGTCAACCATGGTGCGATGAGCCGGCGCCGATCCAATCGGCCTGTGTGGGAGCAATAGAGGTTGTTAAGCCCATGTTAATCAGCGGAAGAATGCGGTTGTTACTGCTGGCGGCCATCATGACAGTGGCTGCGTTTGTCGTGGTGGGCACGACAATGTACGTGCTCTACCAGACAGCTTTTGAGCAACAGCGGGAACGCTTGGTGGAAACGGTTCAATGTCAGGCCCGGCTTATGGAAGCGATCGCCCGTTATGACCTAAAGGACCACCAGACACACCATCGCCTTGATCCGGCAAGTCAGCACATACCAGCCGAAGCCGAATTGGCCGATTCCGCTCTTGAGGCGACACTCAGCCAGTTGGAGGATGCCCACGGGCGTTTTCGTGGCATTGGCGAAACGGGTGAGTTAATGCTGGCCCGACTACAGGGTGATCAAATCGTTTTTCTGCTCAGGCACCGACACGATGATTTGGAGGAACCTCGTCTCCCGGTTCCGTTTTCTTCACCAAACGCAGAGCCTATGCGGCGCGCGGTTTCGGGTAACTCCGGAATCGTTGTTGGACTGGACCATCGGGGTGAGCAGGTGCTGGCAGCCTATGAACCGGTTGCCGTCTACAACCTGGGCGTGGTGGCTCAGATCGACCTGGCCGAAATCCGCGATCCATTCATCCGAACAGGCGGCCTTGCCATGGCCCTGGCTGTAGCCCTGATATGTTTAGGCTCGCTAATCTTCTTCCGGATCGGCAACCCCATGGTCAAAAAGGCGGTTGAGAGCGAGGAGAAGCTGCGAAGTGTTCTTGCGTCATCTCCGGACGCCATCACTGTTTGCGATCTGAATGGTATGATTCTCGACTGCAACGTACAGACGGCAATTATCCACGGCTATTCATCCCGGGCCGAGATGCTGGGAGTGAAGGCGAGGAATCTGTTTCACTCGGATGCGATCGACACGGCCAAGAGAAGCCTCAAACAGGTTCTGGAGCATGGCCCGGTTCGGGATGTGGAATTCAGGATGTTGCGCAAAGACGGCAGCAGTTTCCCGGGGGAAATGTCTTTAAGCGCCATATTGGATACTTCAGGCAATCCGATCTCAGTGGTCGGTATTACCAAAGATATTTCCAGGCGGAAGGAGTTGGAAGCGAAGTCAGAAGATCGGCGCGAGCAGCTGGACTCGCTGCTGGCGAACGTCGATGCCATAATCCTCGAAGGCGACCCTTTCGACATCTACTACGTGGGCGGTCGGGTTCAGGAACTACTGGGTTACCCGGTCGAAGACTGGTTCAACCATCCCGAGGGTCCGGTCGGTTTCTGGTCCGGTCTGCTGCATCCGGACGACATGGACAAAATCCAGATCTGCGCAGAGGCCATTTCACGAGGCGAGAATCACTCTCTCGAATATCGAATGACTGCCGCCGATGGAAAAACCGTCTGGTTCTTTGACTCGGTGACTGTACAAACGGAGAACGGAGTCCCGATCAAAGCACTGTCGGTAATGACAGACATTACCCAGCGCAAACAGGGCGAGAGCGACCTGATAGAATCTGAACGCAGACTGATGTCACACCTGCAGAACACTCCCGTCGCGGCCATTGAATGGAATCTGGATTTTGAAGTTACGGAATGGAATCACGCCGCAGAGCAAGTCTTCGGCTACACCAAGTGTGAAGCTATGGGCAGGCATGCCGCCGGTCTGATAGTGCCTGAGTCAGCGCGAGACCATGTCAACACCGTCTGGACGAACCTTTTGCAAAACAAAGGTGGCTACCACAGTGAAAACGAAAACTCCACCAAGAACGGCCGGATTATCGTTTGTGACTGGAACAATACGCCGCTTTTGGACAGAGACGGCAAGGTTTGTGGCGTGGCCTCCCTGGTGCTGGATATCACGCAGCGTGTCCGCGCCGAAGAAGCGTTGCGCAAAAGTGAAGAGCGTTTCAGCGATATTGCCAACAGCATGCCCGGAGCGGTTTATCAGTTCATGATGGATAAAGAGGGGCAGTTCTCATTCCCGTTTATGAGCGATGTCCTGGAATCGATGGCGGGCGTACCGGCCCGGCTCCTGATGGATGACGCGAACCGGATGTTCGACCTCATTCATCCCGATGACCATCAGGCGCTGCTTGAGTCTATTGCCGAGTCTGCAAGAACCATGACGACTTGGGAATTCGAATTCCGAGTCGTCAGGCCGGATAAGAGGATTGCCTGGCTTAAAGGAAGTTCCAACCCGAGCTCACTGGGTGAGCAAGGCATCCTCTGGAATGGTGTACTGGCTGATATCACTGAACGCAGGCGAGCCGAAGAAGAGTTCCAGCGGATCACAAACCAGTTGCAGTTGAGCGTGAGCCAAATGCCCATCGCCTACATCCTGTGGGACTACGACAAGAAAGTGATTGAATGGAACAGAGCGGCCGAACAGATATTCGGCTACTCAAGTGACGAGGCCATGGGTAAGCCGTTTTTTGATCTCGTGGTACCTGACGCGGCACGGCCACTGGTTGATGGTGTCGCTCAGGAACTGATTGCCGGGAAGCCGTCATCCTATTCCACCAAAGACAATAATGTTCGCAAAGGCGGAGAACTCATTTCGTGCTTGTGGCACAATACGCCGGTGCGTGACGCCGATGGACGAGTTACGGCAGTCTTGTCGATGGCGCAGGATGTGACTGATCGCATGGCTGCCGAAGAAGCCTTGCGCGAAAGTGAGGAGAAATTCCGCCGCATCACCGAACGGCTCTTTGATGTCGTCATAACCGCAGAACTCGATTCGACGATCAAATACGTGTCGCCTTCTATTCAAAGAGTATTTGGGTACAGCCCCGACCAGGTTATCGATAAACCGATATCAGATTTTATTCCTGAGTCCGGGTTGGTGTCTCTTCGCGAGACCTTCCGAATGACGGCCGCAGGCGAGATGGTCGAGGGCACCCAGTGTCCGTTCATCAGGCAGGATGGCACGATGGCCTATGTCGAAGTGAACGCGGTTCCGATACGCAAAGACGGTCAAATCATCGGAGCGCAAGCGGTGATTCGTGATGTCACCGATCGCAAGAGGATGGAGGCGGAACTTGCCAACAACGAAAAACTCGACTCGATTGGCGTTCTGGCCGGGGGAATAGCTCACGATTTCAATAACGTCCTGACCGGTGTGGCCGGAAACCTCCAACTGGCTTTGAGCGATGTCGATCCCGACAGCGAAACCGGACTCTGTCTCAGCGATGCCGATCAGGCTGTGGCCCGGGCAACCGATCTGACCCACCAGCTACTTACTTTCGCAAAAGGTGGAGCACCGGTCAAAAGGACCGCCTCAATCAAGGAGGTCATCGAACAGTCATCGCGCTTTGCTCTGCATGGGTCCAATGTTCGTTGTGAACTGTCGATGCAGGATGACCTGCTTAACGCCGAAGTCGATATCGGCCAGGTCAACCAGGTGATCAACAACCTGATCATTAACGCCGATCAGGCTATGCCGACCGGAGGAACCATTTTCCTAAATGCTTCAAACCACTCGGTCGATGCAGATTCCTCGTTGCCCCTCTCGCCGTGTGAATACATCTGCATCTCCGTCCGAGACCAGGGAGTGGGTATTGAGGAGGCGGTCCAGCGACGAATTTTCGATCCTTTCTTCACCACCAAGCCGCGTGGCAGCGGTCTGGGATTGGCCACCACCTATTCGATTGTCAGAAACCATGGGGGACACATCGAGGTTCAATCAAGCCCGGGTTGTGGGGCGGAGTTCCTTGTCTATCTGCCCGCCACCAGCGCCATGGCCGAAAAAGAGCCAAAAGACCCCCCTCCAGCTCGAAACGCCGGCGGGAGAATTCTGGTCATGGACGATGAAGCCTGTGTACGCGAAGTGGCTTTGAGGTCTCTCCAGCGCAAGGGTTTTGAGGTCGATACAGCCGTCGATGGCGAGCAAGCTATCGATCTGTTTGTCAATGCTCGTGCCGAAGGTCGACCGTTTACCATCGTGATTCTGGATCTAACCGTACCGGGTGGTCTGGGCGGTATTGAAACCGTCGACCGATTAAGGCGGATCGATCCAAACATCCCGGCCATTGTCTGTAGCGGCTACTCGAACGATCCTATTTTGGCAAGCTATCGAGACTATGGGTTCCAGGCTATCATTGGCAAACCATTCCGACCCCGGGACCTGATCCACACCGTAAACCGGCTTCGCCCCGGAACCAAAACCACCTCCACAGACCCTTTGAATATCTGAACCAGTCGACTGGTTTCCATGCGATAGGTCACGCTGAGCCCTCAGCCGGTCGCACCGTCCCCAGATATCGGGATTCGGAGTCAAATTCGGGGAGTAGAGAGGGCTACGTGGACCTATTTTGTTGACAATTAAACAACTTCCTGTTATCTTTTCTTCGAGAACGCACAATAATCCTATTTTTCTTTGTCAAACCGCTCCGCCGCAGGAGTTTTTGCCGAACCATTGGCCTTAAACAGAGACTAAATCGGTGGATGAACTCAATGTATGAGAAAATGGAGTAGTTCCAATCAACGCGTTCAAACCGCAAGACCCCCACTTGCAGGAGTAGTTATCATGAGAATGGTCTTTTTGACGATCGTGGTTCTGTGCTCTGCCCTGGCAGCACAAGCCGTTTTGCCGCCGATGTTATCGGTGGCGCCACACTTCCGGACCTTGGATGGGCTGAGCTATCAGTTCCAGGGGACCGGCAACAATGGTCAGCCAATCCCGGATGGTCCTCATTTGTTCGGGTTTTCAATCTGGAATGACACCGGCAGCAGCGGTGCCATGCTTTGGAGCGAATCGCAAACGGTAGAAACCGAAGGTGGATTGGGCAGCGTCATGCTCGGCGCATCGGTGCCGATCCCGCTCGACGTTTTCGGTGTCGGCGGCGGGGACACAACCAAAGCTCTCTACCTTGACATCACACTCGATAGCGAATCTATCTCCCCGCGCACACGACTGTTGCCTGCACCATTTGCGCGCGTGGCCGAACGTTTGTTGGGTGATGTGGTGACCGGTCCGGCCAGTCTTGAAATCATGGACCCTGGCGGGCTCGGAGATACCGTCGCGTTTTTTGGCGTGTCCAACACCAAGGCTGAGACCGTTCATCTTTATCTCAAGTCCAACGGCTTTGCCGATGTCTCGACATCCGGAATGGTCCTCACGGACCCCAACGATGACACTACCGCTTCGTATGGCAAGGAAGACATAGTCCTGAACAACATCGGCTCTTCCGGTGATGACGGCGTCTCAGTCGAACTCGGGACTGATCGGACGGGCGCCCCCGGTTCGTATGATGCCAGAGGGCGTTTGACGGTATCGAATATCGGTTCCAGCGGCTTGGATGGTGTCTCGGTTGATCTCAGCACCATCAGCACGGAATCAGGCACGGAGCTGAACCGCAACGGCCAATTGGTCATTTCCAATATTGGCTCCTCGGGCGACGACGGCGTTTCGGTGGAACTGAGTGCCAGCAGCAGTGATCAGGGAGGAAGCGCCAACCGCAACGGTCAACTCGTGATTTCCAACATCGGCTCGTCAGGCGAAGACGGCGTTTCGGTGGAATTGAAGGCAGGCCGAGACTCGTCCGGTGATTTGGAAACACGAATGACCTATTACGGCTTAATCGATGACGGCGGTCGTCCTCGCACCAGCAAACCCAAGGAAATCGTCGTGGTGGGCAGCAAGGTCAAAGAGGTGGTGCGATTCTATGAAAACGCCAACGAAGATGAAGTTGCTGATCGCAACTACGTCAGGGGCCGCGCTACCGGTGTGCGAGTGCACTCTCCTTTCAGGGTCGTGGGTGCCGCTCTTCCGGACACAACGCCCGGTTACGAAAGGCTGGTCGATAGTTCGGGTACGTCTATGTCCTTTGCCAAGAACAACACCGATGGTACTTCCACCTGGTTGGAAGCCCGTTCCGACACCGGCGGAAGTTCATCGGCCGTAGTCTACTCCGACCCCGGCTTTGGGATTACGAAAGCAGGGATCATATCGGCCGATGCCTCCGGTTCTCATCTGACCGTTTCCAATATCGGTTCCTCCGGCGAAGATGGTGTGTCCATCGACGTCGGCGCCGACAGCACGACGTTGCGCATGAACAAGCATGATCTTGTGGAAGTCCTGGCTGCGACAAGCTCCGCCCACGGCCATCTGACCGTCTCGAACATCGGGTCATCCGGTCTCGACGGCGTCCGGGCGGAACTCGGTGTCGGTGGTGGCGGGGGAGACACGGCATCCGGCGGTGGACTCGTCGTTTCCAACATCGGTTCCTCAGGTGAGGACGGTGTGTCTGTTGATCTCGGCACTGTTCGCACCGTTGATCCGGTGGGTCAGCTTGATGCGCGTGGGCACCTGACCATATCCAACATCGGCTCGTCAGGTTTGGATGGTGTATCAATCGATATCGGCACCGGTACTACCGGCGGCGGCGGGCAGCCTTTGAACCGTAACGGTCAGTTGGTGGTTTCAAACATCGGATCATCAGGGCTGGACGGAGTCCGCTTCCTGGTCGATCCTGATGGCGCCTGCATGGCCCTGACTGATTCGGTCGGCGACTCAGCGGTGGTTATCACCACCAAACAACTACCCGGTGGTCCAACCCGGGGCAGTAAACTGTTTGTCGGTGATCTCAGTTGGGACGGTGACTACGACCTGACCTTAGACGGCAGCGTCGGCATCGGCGTTTCCAATCCGGCCAACATACTGGAAGTGGCCCGCAACTCGGCTACCGATCCGGTCGCCGACGCCTGGGGAACCTACAGTTCACGACGCTGGAAGAAAAACATATCGCCGATCAACAACGCACTCGTCACGGTGGGCAAGCTTCGCGGTGTCGAGTACGATTGGAAAGCCGACGGTAAGCATGACATCGGCCTTATTGCAGAAGAAGTGGGCGAAGTCATACCAGAAGTGGTAGCCTACGAAGAAAACGGCTCCGATGCGCGTTCGGTCGACTACGCCCGGCTGGTAGCTCTGCTGATTGAGGCGGTCAAAGAACTCAAGGCCGAGAACGTCCAGTTAAAATCTGATCTCGCCCAATCCGAGACGAGTTCAAACGATCGCTTGAATACACTACAGGATCAGGTAACTCAATTGTCCAGCCTGATTGAACAACTCGTAACATCAAATGAGAACGGCACACCGTCCGGCGGAGAGTCGGTAGCGAGTGCCCAACAAGGAAGTGCATCGAGGAATTAACTATGAAGCAGTTTTTGAATCTAATGGTCTTAGTCGTCGCCATCACCGCGATCTCTGCAACCGTAGTAGCCGACGTACCTCAGGTGATAAACTACCAGGGTCGTCTGACCAACCCGTCAGGTGATCCGGTGGACACTACCGTGCAGGTCGTGTTCAGTATTTGTGCCGATTCACTGGGGTCCGCTTGCTCATGGACCGAGGTGCATCCAAATGTCGTTGTTACCGATGGACTCTTTGATGTCCTGCTGGGCTCGATAACACCGTTCACCGGCGTCGATTTTGCCAATGACCAACGCTGGTTGGGCGTCAACGTCGGCGGCGAATCTCTTCCCTACACTCGTGTAGTCTCGGTGCCGTGGGCGCTAACCGCGGCCGGGGTGGAGGGGTTCTCACCCGGCCCCAACAATGTCGATGAAGGTCTTTACAGTTTACTGGCTGGCGATAGTAACACGGTTTTGTCGGACTATTCATCGATCACCGGGGGCCTTGGCAACCTGGCCGACGCCCAAGTCGATGCCGACACAATACCGGATACATCAGATATCTTCAATCCACCGGGCGGCGGGCCCTCACCGCCGGATGCTTCGACCACCGGATGGGGTGCGTTTATTGGCGGTGGATGGGGGAACCACGCTCACGGCGTCCTAACAGTGGTTGGGGGCGGCTTCGGGAACACTTCGTGGTGCGCCTATTCAGCAACTGTCGGTGGTTTTAGAAATCTCTCGGCCGGTCACTTTTCTTTCCTTGGCGGTGGCTTTCGAAACTCCATCTCCAGTGACACCAACTGCTGGTGCGGCTACGCATCGGTCCTCGCTGGTGGCTTCTTGAACACAAAT